>WNGI01002651.1_pt1 | contig 23239 bp, 42 predicted proteins | sample 5400621 | NCBI WGS metagenome assembly WNGI01 (sample SAMN13153374, study PRJNA577476) | soil metagenome | isolation source: 20 cm soil or saprolite under Garry oak tree replicate 1 | place: USA:California | collected 2016-06-15
AAGACCGTTGACGAAATGATTCTCGACATCATCATGATCGAGAAGGGCTACAACGACATCGCGGCCGACAAGGGCGGTGCGACGAACCTCGGTATCTCTCTGCGCTATCTCAAGGGCAAGGGATTGATCGTCGGCGATCTCGACCACGACGGCGACATCGACAAGGACGACATTAAGCTGGTCGATGTGCCGCTCGCGCGCAAGCTCTACAAGAACGACTTCTATTTCGCTCCCGGCATAGAGCGCTTACCCGCCGAGATACAGCCGCAGATGTTCGACATCTCCGTCAATTCCGGCACACATCGCGCAGTGGAATTTGCGCACAAAATCCTGCATCAATTGACCGGCTGGGAACCGCCCTCTTCGGAGACAACCTGCGGCTTTGCGACGCAAGAGGCTGCTACCGCCTGCATAAAACGCTTCGGTCCTGCGGTCATGAACAACACCCTCGTGGAGTTGCGAAAGGCGTTCTACAGGGGTATTGTGGAGCACGACCCGAGCCAGCAGAAGTTCCTTAAAGGCTGGGAGACTCGGGCCGACTCGTTCAAGGTATAGGAGACTGCTCATGTTGGCTTTCGCAGCGAATGCACAGAAGTGGCTTGAGAACGCGTGGGACGTAGCCGTGTCGTGGGTTGCCAAGCATCCCAAGACCACGCTCGTCATCGCGGGTGCCGTCCTCGTTGCTCGCCGTTTGCTCGGCGTGTAACAGTGGGCGTCGTCGGGACATTCCTTAAAGGAGCGGTCGGCACTGTCGGCGGCGCGAAGTATTGGCTCATCGCCATCGCGGCCGTTGCAGTAGTCAGCTTCGGTCTCGGCTATGTGCGTGCAAGCAAGAGCGCAGAAGGCATCCTCGCCGACCGCGTGGCGTCTGCCACGGCTGAAGGTGCCAAAGCGCAACACGACTCCGACGAGAAAGACTGGGCTGTCGCGAAGATCGACTTCACAAAGCGCACGGCCGCCGACCTCCTGCGAAACCAGAAGGTCATTACGATAACGAAAGAAATCCCGATCCTCGTTCCGCAAGACAAAGCTTGCGAGCTATCTGCGAACGCCATGAAGGCGCTTAACGAGGTGACCAAATGAGCTACGCCGCTTGGTTCCTGCGCGCCATGGTCATCTCCGCGATGGCCTTCTGCATTGTCGGGTGCGCCTCGCATCCGCTGCCGGTTGTCACGAATACGAAGTGCCATCCGGCGCAGGACTTGCTCCCCACGAAGTCCGTCATCCTGCATCCCGAGGTCGCGACGGCGAATGACATTGCGTTCGGCCTGTGGCTCGAAGATCGCGCTGCCTGGGCCAAGGACGTGCAGGACTACAATTCGCTGTATGCAACGTGCGTAGGGGCTGACGATGGCAAATGATCTTATCACGACCGAGGAAGCCCTTCGCCGCGTCATGCGCGAGGAGATCAGCGCTGCCTTCTTGGCCATCGGCCTAGACCCCGCTACACCGCTTGAAAATCAGAAGAAGATGGCTTTCCTTGCCATGCTGCACGCAGCATGGTCCAAGGGCGGCATGAGGGCATTCCTGACGGTCGTAGGCGTCGTCGTGACGGCCGGTCTAATCGCCGCCCTGATGGGCCTGGGCGTCCCTGCGAAGGCCCTCTGGCTGTTCGGCCTGGGACAATAACTGCGTACACGTTGCGCGTAGAGATTTGCTGTACAGCAAATAAGGGAAAAGCGGTCTTGCCCGCTTTACTTGTTCACGTTCCGTATCTTCTTGCTGCCAGCCCGGACATTTGCCGTCATCGGGTAGGCTTCGTCCAGGTACCTGTGGAAGTGCTTCTTGGCCACCCGGACCTTCTCCAGAGCCGCCTCACGGCCGTCTGCGTCGTTCCAGTATGCAAGCTGGTTGAGGGCATCAAGAGCCCCAGCGAGCGCTGTAGCAAGCTCTCGCTCGCGGCGACTAGGGCGCACCCACCAGCTATACAGTATGTTCTTCATTCGATGACTCCTAGCTTTGCAACCGCTCGTTTGAACGCAGCGATGCTTTCCGGTCGCAGCAGGACAACGTCTTCGTGTTGCCGGATGTGTAAGTTGCCTTCCTCGTCCCACCTAGCCTGGATCGTCTGCTGCCGTGATCCTGTGACGGTGAACCCTGCCCGTGCCAATGTGCTGTCAGTCATGTTTCTGCTCCTCGCATGGCCAGGATCGCAGCCTTGGCTCTGTCCTTGGTTGTCATCTTGCCGTAGAGCGGGCTCGCCAGACGTTCGGAGATCACCGCGAGATAGCGACGGCGCTCCGCTCGGCCACCGTTCTCGGTTGCCTTCAGGTACTCGACCTGATGCGCGATCAGTTCCTCGGTGTAGCGGAAGCTCTTGTCGGTGAGGTAGTTGCTCCACCAGAGTTCCGGCCCCATGAGCACGGCCAGTTGCCGCCGCGAGTGAACCTCCTCGTGCGCGAACAGCGATGGCGGAATGGGGACGCGGCTCGGGTTGTACAGAGTGTTGCCGTATGTGAACAGCACGCCGTTCTTGCAGCACTCGCGGCCGAACACCTTGAAGATGTCGGCGAAGTTAGGCGGACGAATATACTCGACGTTCATGATTCCTCCTCGACCCGAATGACTAAATCGACGATGAAGGCCATTATAATGATAGCGCTGAACCACCACGGCATCATTGCGCACACGGCTGCGACTATACAGAGTTGAATCATATTTTGAAATCCCATTTGTGGCCAGCCGTGGCCAGTTCCAAGTGCTCTGCGATTTCACGCAAACATTTTTCGTCGAACAGTGTGTTCGATATAGGGGAGAAGACGTACTTCCTCCACGGCGAATACCATTTGACGTAGCCCAATAGGTTCCTGGAAGACTTCGATTGGATGTCCCACCATCGTGTCTTCGTTCTCGCGCCTTGCTCGATCTCGCATATTTCAATCCACTCGTACTGCCGCGTCATATATCGTCCTCCTTCACGCGTTCGCGTGACTTCAACTCGATCAGCACGTCGGCGATCTCTCGCACGGAATTCGGATAGACGACGCCGATGCACGTTCCGGCTTGCAGGTTACCTTCCTGGATCAGTTCTCCAACGTGCCACACGCCTTCAGCCGCGAGGAAGTCCCAGTTGTTGTAGAGGTACTTGCACAGCCGGTCGTACGTGCCGTCAAGAAGAATCGGATCATCCTGCTGATAGTAAGCGTAGCTCGCGAACAGATAGAGATTGGTGAGCGCGATAAAGGACACGTCCTCGAAGCGCATCTCGCCACGGTCGAGGCGGGCGTTGCGCTCGTGCATCTTCATGATGATCGGTGCGGCGGCGATTACGTCAACCATCAGAACCTCACCTTGAACTGCACCCAAGCGCCGTACTTCAGCAGTTCCTCGTGAATTACTGCGGCGTGCGTGTCGCGGTCAACCGACACCGGCGCTATCCACTCCGTGCGCGGTACCGGCCCAGTCTGAAAGAAAAGGCAGAGGGCAAGAGTCAGCCCGTTGATCGTGATGTGCTGGGCCTTGGCTATCTTCGTGACCACCTCTACAGTGATGCCTTCCGCGTCGGTGTTGTTCGTGCCGTCACCGGATACGTCCATGACCTTGCGCGTGGCACGGTACGGCATCGTCAGGATGACTTTGTTGGCCAAGGAGATGCCAGCCGAGATGGACGTGCCGGTTCCGACATCATTACTGCGAGGAGCGCCCGTCACCGTGGCGGCGAAAGCCCTAGCGCTCTTGGCGTCACTGATGACGGTCCACGGCACGACGATGACGGCTTCGTTCGCGAACTCCACCACGGAGACGGCGATCCTGCCGAGCGCGCCGCTAGAGATGGCATTGACGATTTCCGGATCGACGAACGCGCCAGCAGTGCCGACACGTTGCAGTGCGAATTCGTCGCCGTCCACGGAGTCGCTGATGTCCATGACGAGCACGAGCGCCACATCAACGTCCAACGGTTGTTGCGCCTGGGCGAGCCTAGCCGCGCAGAAGATCACGATGAAAATGCAGAGAGCGACGAACGCGTATCTCATGACCGTGCTCCCGGCAGACCGATCTTATCGCGAAGGCGTTTGATCGCGGCTTCGAGATCGTCAAGCTCGCGCACGAGCCAGTCGATGTTGGTCTCGCGTTCGGCCGCTGGCACTTCCGGATTGTAGCTCGTCCAGCCCCACCGCATTATCTTGCCAATGGCAGCAAGCACCTCGCCGGACTCTTCGACAACGTGGCCGAGGAATTGCTGATCGGTCTTTTGCTTCTTGATGTATTTGTCATGCGCCATCGTTGTGCTCCCCTTCGTGGTAGTACATGAACACCTTCGCGAGCGCTTCGTACGCCGGTGTGTCTGCGAGATGCCAGAAATTGATCGGATCGTTTTCGCCGCTTGCGATGAAGCTGAAGCGGTAATGGAAGTGCTCGATCTCCAAAGCTTCAGTGTCGAGCAGGCTGCCAACCACTGCACCGTGCGTGAAGCCGCCCTTGTGTGCTGCGATGGTGAACTTGCTCTTAAGCTCCGCGTGCATCTGCCCGTCGAGAGGGCCGCCGATCACGAGACCTGAGTAGGCAGGAATTTTCATGCTCATATCTTGTGCCGCCGGACCTTGACCAAGTTGTAGCCGAGCGCGTGGAAGTGATCGCGGACGTAGTTCTCCGCCGTGGCCTTCGCCTTCTGCAACTCACCGAAGAAGCGCGAGCGCGACGAGCCGCCTATCTTGAGATAGTACAAGCCGTTGGTGCGCTCGATCACCGCCAGACAGGTTTCACGGTCGCCTTCGATGTAGAGCCGGTGGCGGGTGAAGCCATTGCGGCCCAGCTTCGTGTCCGATGTCCAGGTGAAACCGTTCTTCGTGGTCTTCTTGTACTTCAGCATATCAGAATCCTATCAAAAGCTTTCCCGTGTTCCGCTCGACCGTGATTGCGCGGTCGTCGTAGAATTCGATCATCTGGTAGTCTTTTTCGTTGGTGACTTTGAGGCGCATTCCGATGTGGAGTTCCGTCCAGTCTTCGATCAACTTGCGGACCGCTTCGCGCTCAAGCTCCATAGAGCAAACGCGCGCCGTGAAGATGCGGACTTCGTATCCGTCCTGGATAATGTTTTGGATGCGCCTCACCATCGCCGGTATCGGTGCGCCGATGTTGAACGGGTCGTAGCTGTGCGAGCCAACTGCCAGCGTGCCGTCGAGATCACAACCAATCCAACCCGAGTGCGGAGCTTTGCTCATGAGTCACCAACCGCTTTGAGCACGCAGAATATCAGGATGGCGACCACGTTGCAGAGTGCGAAGATTACCAGCGCAATCGACAACGGTCGGTCACCAAGCATGAAACCTTCAGTGCCGAAGATGACGGAGACCATGACGGCGGCGGCTTCGCCCCACAGGATTCGTTTCAGAGTTCTCATAGCCCATTCCTCTTTTTGTGCCACACGCACCACGTATCGAAAAGGCGGTTGTGACGGAAGCGCTGGATCAAGCGAATGCGCAGCGTCTTGATCTGCTCCTTCGCGAAGACGTTACCCTCTCGCGCGAGCCGATAGGTGTGCGGCAGGTTAGTATTGCTTAGCCGCATTGGCTTCATCCTTCGCTTGCTGGAAACCGCGCGTCCAGTAGTTCTTCTCGAACGCCGTGGTTTCGTCGTACGGGCACTTCGGAACGACCGGGCTGAATTTATCCGTCATCGTCCGGAAGGCGTCGTAGCCTTCGCGCTTGAAGAACGCACGGCGCTTCAGCGTCTTTGACATCTCGTCGAGCGCATCAGCGAACAGATCGTCGTGCGCCGGACGGTCGTCGATCAGAACGCCGCGATGTTGCGCGTCGAGGAGGATACCGGCGCAGGCTTTCGCGTGCCCGAGGTGATGCGCGTGAGAGTCCGAGGCAAGCTCCTGGCCCTCGTTCCAGTCTAGGAAGTGCCGGATGCCTGCCGCCACGTAGATGCTCGCGATGACGGGCTTGTCGCGCCAGTTGTAGGGGCCGTACTTGTCAGCGCCGTCCATCATGGCCATCGCTTCGTGAGCAATACCGATGGCGGGCACCTTCGAGATGTCCACCTTGACGGAGCCGTACAGGTCTTTCGGGTTTGTCGTAACGGCCTTGGACTTTGCGCCGGGGTTCACGGCCGCTGCATCTTCCAGCATCTTGGACTTGTTCTTCTCGGCATCAAGCGCACGACCCAGCACGTCTTCGATGCGCTCGTTCTCGAAACCTTGCGGCCCATAACCGTGTCCGAGTTGGTGACGGCCATCCGCTAGGATCGGCGACGGGCGGACGTATCCGGGCGGCACATTGAGCGGGCCTTCCGGTTGGAACGGTCCAGGGCGTTGCTCGGGCATACGGTGGTCGCCGGTAGTACCGAACCGATTGTCGGGGGTCCCGCGACGAATACGGTCCGCTTCGAGATCGCTGCCGTCCTTGCAGCCGCCGAATTCGTTGATGCCTGTCATGAATCTGTATCCCTCGTAGCAGTCGCAAAACTTTCCGTAGTGAATTGCGCAGTCCGAATTGTGCAAACTGTCGGTCATCTTTCCGCCAGCATATCCATGTTGGTCTGAAGCACTTCTCGCAGCGTGATGCCGAACTCGCGGAGCAGCACGTCGAAGTACCACATCACGTCGCCCATCTCGCCGATGATCCTCTTGCGACGCGCTTCGGAGATCGTGCCTTTGCGGCTCTTGTCGTGGAAGTAGACCTTCTTGAAGCAGTCGCGCAGCTTCTTCCGGTCGCGGCCGAAGCGATCTTTGGCGCTGTTCTTTACCGGAATTGCGTCAGCCCGTGGGCCGACCGAGAAAAAGATTTCCCAGCACTTCGCACAACCTTTGCCGTTGTTGCAACGCGGCGCGCGGATGCCCGTGTACTTCTTCGAGTAGCGGCAAGCATTCATTTCGAAACTCCTTCGAGCCATTTCGAATAACCGGGACACTCCGGACGCGGGAGGCCGTTGCACGGACCGTCGTCATGCTGGCGGATGCACGTCGCGGAGAATATCGTGGCCTGTTCGTTGAGACGGTCCAATTCAGCACTGCACACGCCGTCACATTCCGCGTAGCACTGCGGTGCGCAAGGACCATTGTCGTCCCAATGCTGCTTGGCCATCTGCTCTATGAGGGTCATCACGACCACGCGGCGTGGGAAGTAGTGGTACCAGACCGCGATGCCCCAGCAGACGACCTCGATAGCGAGGAACCAGAACGGCAGGTGGCTGAAGCCGAACGCGCTGAACAGGTAGACGCTGTAGAACAAGCACGCGAGGAGCAAGAGCCACTGCGTTATCAGCGGCGTGCCGACATCCTTGCCCAAGCGCACAGTCGCCCAGGCCATTGGGATGCAGCCCGCCGCAAACAACCCGCCACCAATGATTCCGATAAGCTCGATCATAGCTCAACCCATCTCGTGAATTGCGTATTCTTTGTGCCGTCCAATGGTGGCTGTTGCATAGCGCGCCCACGGATTCGGTTTGAACCGCTGCCAGTTAAGCAGCCAAGTCAGAGGATGCACGTCATTGCCCTTTCAGTTTGCGGAGCGCGTGAGCGATACCGCCAAGCTCGATCAAAATGAAGAACAACAAAATGTTTGTCACAAGCATTTCAGCACCTTTTCAAGTCTGCGGAGAACGCTTTAAGCCCCACGTCTGCCTCGTCTGGCCGCACCGGGAAACCGGAAAAATCGGTGCGTTGACCATCAGCGTTGAGTCCGGTTGACACTCCGCAAGTTGAACAGCCACGGTACCCACACGAAGACAATGCAGATCGCTGCCGGAAGGCACACTAGCCACTGCGGCGGGATAGTGAAGCCCCACGAGATCAGTTCGTCATGCGCCCACCAAATATACAGCGGACCGGCAAAAGACCCTACCGACATTGAAATCGCCCTGCGTGGCGGCAGCGCCCATTTCATGTCAGAGCCCCGGCGTCAGCAGCGAGTAGACGATCTCGGCCGCGTGCTTCAGCGTCGGCACCGTGTAACCGGCGCACGCGCGCAGGAAGACATGGTCGTGCGGGTTCTTCGCGAACTTGTAATCGTTGCGGAACCCAGCAGCATCGGTGAGCGGCTGGCTGTGGTTGATGCGCTCGCTCTCCATAACGAGGATCAGCGGCTTGCGGTACGCGTGAGCGAAGCCGACCTCGACGCACGTCCCGATGCTGACACGCGTCGCATCGAGGAAGCACGCAATCATGGCGTCGCAATTCTTCACGTCGTTGTGGTCGCGCGTGAGGATGCCCCACGGAGTCCCGAAGCCATGCAGCGACTCGTAGTCGGCCGCGCCGGAGATGCACTGATCCTTTTCCAAGAACTCCTTCTCGCGCATCGGCGAGAAGCACTCCAGCCACTTCTCCTTGTTGGTGCGGTCCTCCTGCATGACTTCGAGCAGGGTCGCGAACTCCTTGCGCCAGCCGAAGCGCGAGGCGTTGTAGTCGGTTCCGGTGATCGGCCCCGCGAGGTAAATCTTTTTCTTGCTGTAGCTCAAATGTCAGTCCTCCACTTCGAGTTGGCGAAGAATTTCTAACGGCAATAGCTCTGGACCACTTGGGGCGGGTGGAGCCATAGAGAACCACGGCTCAATCTTGAGAAAACGGAGCTTGATGCGCTTGCCCGCAGCGATGGCCGCCACGCACCCACGAACCATTCCGGAGGAGAAACCCAGATCGCCGTAGACGACCACGTAGTTAGCTCGCCGCATGGCGTGCCATCCGAGACCCATGCCGAGTTCGCGTTCCTCGGGAACATCATCGCGAAGGATTCCGGGCTGGGTATAAAGAAGGTGGGATGCGAGCGGGACTTCGCCACGCAGAATGCAGTCTCGAACTGCTGCGCGAGCATACGCTTCATTACGGGGGATGTCGCCTGCATAACGGCTCTCCACTACCACGAGGGGCTTCACGTCGGACGGGCTCAACGTCGTGTCCATTTTGCCAGCGTCCATTGGGTTGCTAGGTTCAAATCCCATAGTCTTCATCCTTTGCGTTGGCCGCGTTGTCCCACACACTCGCGACGTGTTTGTCGATGCCTTTGCCAGTGGTGGAGTTGCGTGGCGGCTTGACCGGCATTGGGCCGAGCGCAGAGAGCGCCTCGATATTTGCTGGCGCTTCCACCTCACCCATGGGCGACTTGCCGATGACCTGGGCCGGTCGGCGGACGCTGCTCGTGGCCGGTTGTTTGGCCGGTTCCGCAACAGGATTCACTTGCACTGGTACGGTCGTGGCCGGTTTAACTTCTAGCGTTTTTGTCAAGTCTGGCTGGACATCCGTGCTCTTTCGTAAACCGGCAAGAGCGTTAATGACATCGTCAGCCGTTAACTCTTTCTTAACCACGTCCTGCTTTGGTACGTCGTACTCTGAAACCGAACCGTTCTCTGCGCGTTTGGTATCTTCGTAAGGGGCCGTCACCGTACGGTACAGTTCCATATCAGCGCAATGGAGGACTCCATGAATCGAATTCAGCACCTCGTAGCTCAAGCCCTTCTTCGACCGGATGTAGCAGTGAACCAGATGCGAGATCGCATAGTTCAGTTCACCGGCGTTCGACGGGAGAGGGTTCAGGAACTCAAGAGCGGTGCGGAATTCGGGTCTAATGTACGGCATGTCACCACCAAACGACGTAGATCGAGATGCCGAGGAGGCGGAGAAGTACCCGGTGCTCTCCATCGGTACACGCGTCGGCGAACCAGTAGCGGTCTAGCCGGAGTCCTGGCCACTCGAATTGGAGCCCGGCTGTCCAGATGTACTCGTTCTCGTTGGATGCGAGGCGGAGGGTTGCTCGCGCGCCCGCCGCCCAAGAGTACTCGTTCTCAGAAGTCCAGAATGGACCTCCGTGCAGATCGACTAGCATTTTGGTAGGCCCTCCCGACGATGACTACACTCTACAGAACTCTTTGTAGGGTGTCAATAGAGACTTGCTCTACGCGCGCCATTTCCCTCTCCACGTACAGATAATTGCGCGCTTGCCATTCACGTAAGTTATGATATGCGACTGACTCCACGAGGATGCGCCGTGATTGTAACTCAGCTTCATGATCGAACACGTACCGGCTTGGTAGACGCCGTCGATGATGCAGGCCGAGTGGCTGTGCCCGATGTTCGCCTTGCGCCCCATCTTGGCGATGGACATGGCCGAACCGCGAGCGCCGTTCGCGCCACGGTCTCCGTGCATACCGCACTCGATGCCGCCGCCAGCGTCCGGGCAGATGATGTAAGAGCCGTCCTGCGGGATGAAGTCGAGCTTCTTCGCCACGCTCGGAGCCACCATGCGCATGGCAAGCTCGAAGTGATTCGGCTCGTCGTGATGCTTGTTGATGAACTCGTAAGTCTCGTTGTTGAGGTTGGACCAGAACAACGCGTTCACCGGATCGCGGCGACCGTCCTCCTCCTCAAGCCAACGCGCGATGTGCCGGTCGTGGTTCGAATCAACAATGTGAGTCGTCATCCACGGGCGCAACGTCTTCTCAACCAAGCTAGCAGTGCTGAGAAGCTCCTGCTTAACGCCTTCGCGCCCGCGTACATGATAGAGGAACTGCATGTGCGGCTTCTTGATGTTGTGATGGCTGCGCGGCTCGAAGTCGAGCAGATCGTTATGGAACTGATGCTTCGGACGGAGCGTATCGACAAGTCCGCCCTCGCCCCACAATGCTTCGAAGACCTCCGGGTCGATGTTCCACGCGTGAGTGTCGCCGGGATTGAAACTGTGAACGAAGCCACGGCCGGTCCCTATCTTACCGTTATGTGCGCACATATCGAGATCGTAGAGCGTGCCTTCGCTGTCGGCGTTGATCTGCCTGCACCACCAGTCGCCGTCCTCATTCACTTCAACGAGCAACGCGCCGTAGCAGTGATGGAATTCCGCTTTGAGCCCGGCGTCACGCGCGATGTAGTTGCGCATCGTCACAGTGCCGGTCGTGTAATTGAACTTCGTGGCGTGGTCGCGCATCGTGGCGACCGACTCCATGGCGATCTTGACGTGCGGGAAGATGCCGGACTTGCGGCCGGTGTAGACCTGATAGCCGGAGAGCGGCTTGGCCTTCGTCGGAAGAATGTTCATCTCGCCGCAGAAGACGAGGCCGGGAGCAACTTCGGCGCGCTCGTCGAGCAGGTACGGCGTCAAGCGCTCGTCCCACCACAGCGCCTTCACCGCCTTGAAGTCCTCTTTCGGAATGCCTGGATTGTTCTCGGTGTTGAGGTTCTTGAACCAGTCCTTCTTGTCGCCGCGAGCGCCGAGCCCGGCCTTGATGTACGCGAACCGGCTGACGTGCAGCGTCGCCTTGTAATGCTTGGCGAGCGCGAGAAGATTGTCCCAGCACGCGTCGAACAGCAGCGTGTTGCTCTGCGCCGACGTGAACAGGAAACGCGTGACACCCTTCTTCCGGCGCGGTAGCACTAACGCCTTGCGCGCCTTCAAGCGGCCTTCGATGACCGGCTCCCGCTTCGCCTTCAGTGTACCCTTGACGACCTGGGTAACGTGATCGTTGGACTTGTGCCCGAGCTTAACGGCGTCCATCAAACCCTCCGACACTGCCGCCTTGTACGAGGCTTGAACTCCGCCCCACGGTTTGCCGGTGGCGCGAGAGATGGCCTTCACACCGCCGTACTTCTCATACAGCTTCACAAATTCCTTGAGAGGGATACTCGGATGACTCGGACCGCCCATGTGTTGAACCTCAAATGTCGAATTCGTTTTCGATGGCTGTTGGATTGCCGAGGAGGTGCAGCCCGTGATGGCCTATTAGAGCAGCATCGGCCACGCCAATGCAATCCTCTTTATTCCACTTGCCTCTCTGCGGGGTTAGCTCCTCCGTCTGGTGCGGCCATAGCTCGCACGCCCTGGCAATGGAGCATTCCTTCTCGGCACCGTTCGGTATGCGTGCCGTCTTCTTCCACGCCTGGGGCTCCACCATGTCGAGTGGAATGCGAGACGCCACGATCAACCCACGCAGGAAGCCAGCGCTGTATCCGAACTTGAACATGGACGATGCGCCCTGCTTCGGCATCGCCTGGACGCGCTCTATGAACGCGTGGGATGGAGTTTCCTCGCTGCCGTCGTGCAGCCTGAACAGCGTCTCGAACGCGTGCCACATCTGGCCGTACAGTATCTCATCACCGCGTCCCTTCGCCGACGCCAAGTGTGGCGTGCGCAGGATCACCAGCTTCTTCAACCCGACGCCGACGATAGCGCCGGTCTTGCCTGGATCGCATCCGATAACGTACAACATCTTAGCCCCTGTCTGCGATAACGTCCATCATCGCGTTCCCTTCTTCATGAGCACGTCGAACATCTCGTCGCACTTCGCTTGGCCGTGCTTCTCGATGAACGGCCTCAACCGAAGCCGCCCTTTGATCCGCGTGAAGTTGTCTTGGCTGCTCGTCATTGTCGTGAGCACGTCGAACTCCCGCAACTCTGCTTTCGTGTACATCATGCCCCTCCACATACAACGTGTTTTATTTCGCCGCGATTTTTGATCCAATTATCAAACATGCTTAGTCCTTCCTGTAGCGTATGGCGCGGTAGCCAGCGACGGCCATGGGGAGAATGATGGGGCTTTTCGTAACCCACGCCTCCTTGATGGCCATGAGCGCATTGAATTCCTTGAGGCTGCCGCCGCTGCCGATCTTGCGCTCGCAGACAATCTCGTCGTGGACGGTAAGGATAATGGGATAGCCTGCGCGCTCGACGCGGAACATGGCGTCCACCATGAGGTCGCGCGAGATCGCCGACACCACGTTCTCGGTGAGCATCCCGCCGTACGTGCGGACGACGCCCCACAGGCCGCCGCGCTTGTTGTCCTTGCCTTCATACTGAACCTGATACTTCATCTCGCCGGTGCGCCGGTCAACGCCAGCTTCAACGGCTTCCGGATTGTAGTACCAGAGGCAACGCCCGTTCGGCAGTTTGCAAGCGAGCCAAGGCCCGACCGAAGACTGCACGTACGCGTAAGTGATGTCGCGGTAGTGCGTGGTCGTCTTCAGCATGACGGCCTTGACCGCCGCTTCTTCCAGGCCATACCAGAGACGCTGCACCATCGGGTGCGCAGCCCGCCAACCTTTTTTCTTCTCGTCGATCTCGGCGTCTGTCCACTTGTCGGACGTATCGAACTTGCGCCACGCGCCGACGCCGCCTTGATAGCCGAACGCGAGTTCGCAGACCTTGCCGACTTGGCGCTCCGGCCCGTGCGACTTTTTCGTAAAACACGGATAGCCGAACACCATCGAAGCCGTGGCGAGGTAGATGTCCTGCGATCCGTGGTAGCCTTCGCCTCTGTCGATGGCGGCGAACGCGTCAACCTTCCACTGCTCGCCAGCGATCCACGCCAGCACTCGCGCCTCGATGGCGGAGAAGTCGGAGACATATAGCTCGTTGCCCGGCTCGGCGATGATGAAGCCGCGCAGTGCGGACGCCATCGCTTCCATCGGATCGCCGTAGACGAGTTCGAGGAGATCGGCGTCACCGGTGCGGATGATCTCTAGCAGCTTGTCGATGCCGTCGTGCAGGTTCTTGCCGTCCGCCTTCGTATCGAACATGAGCAGTTCGTCGGGGCGCGGGAAGTTCTGCGGCTGCACGCCACGACCGGCCCAGCGGCCGGTCGATGCGCCGTGGTATTGCAGGAGCCCGCGCAGTCTGCCGTCCGCGCAAATCCAGTCGATGAACTTGTCGATCTTCTTCGTGCTCGACTTGCCGAGCGTCTGCCGGATGCGCAGCACCTTGTAGACGGCGCGCGTGTCCGGGTCTTCCTCGACCTTCAACAGCCGTTCGAGTCGAGATGCTTTGTCTTCGACGTAGTCGGCCGTCATGTTATCAAGAGTGACGCCCTTGGTTTCTGCCCACGCGATGATCTTGTCGCGCTCGTCGGCGGAGTGAACAGCGCCGCCTGTTATCTCGGTGATCTGCTTCAGCAGTTTTTCGAAAACTGCGTCGCGAATCTTCGCAGCAGCGTGCAACGCTTCGATGTCCACGAAGACGCCGCGCTCGTTGATGGTCTGATCGAGGCACCATACCTCGTATTCATTGGGAGGCAGATCGTGAATAGCGATGCCTAACGCGTTCTCGGTATCGGTATCCGTCATGCAGTACGCGCCGAGTTCCTCCATCAACACCGGATCGTTGTTGTAGTTCGGGTAGACCTTGCCCTCTTTGATGTCCTGCTTCTTCAGCTTTTGCGGGCCGCACAGCTTGCGCAGCAGTTCTTTGCCGCGCTTGTCCTTCTTCGTCGGTAGGTCGAGGACGCTGCCGACATCCTCCAGGTCCATCGGAAGCGAGCGATACGCGCAGCCCGCCATCGTGTCGGCCCAGTACTTCGGCATCGGCACGCCATGCTTCTTCGTCATGATGTGCGTGAAGATCGCGCGCTCGAACATGGCGTTGTGCGCTTCGAAAACGTATCCCGCTTCGAGCCACTCGATCAATTGCGGCGGGACCGCCTCGTTATAGAACGGCCACCAGATGCGCGTCGGATGAATGACGCTGCCGTCCGGGTTGACGAGCTTGAAGGAGAAACAGAGGATGCGGGTGCTTGGATGCTCTGCGTATTTCCACGCGCCGATGTCGCGGAGGTCCACTTCGGATCGAGTCTCGAAGTCACCGACTATGCGGGGCCGCTCGTAAAGCGCCATCTGGCGAGCGGCGCGTTCAGCATCGAACATCAATAACCTTAAGGAAAAAGGACGGGGCCGCGTATGTCGCAGTCGCCCCGCCAAGGTAACCAAGCACTACTTGGGAGTCCTGCTTGGGAGTCTAAAACTGGATCGCGCCGTTGCCGGGCTTATTCCACCACTGCAACTTGAGCCAGCCGGACGGGATGTAGACCGCCGAGTTCTCGAACATGATGATGCGATGGCCGCCAGATTTGCTGACGTTGAGCCATTGCGGATTGTCGATGCGGACTTCACTCCCGTCTGGGAATGTGTAGATGCGATGGTCCTCAACGCGAATGTCGTTGAAGATCATGCCGCCTTCAGTCTTTGTTTCGAGTGATGACATTGTGCTCCCCTTTGGTTTTGAAAAAGCGTTGGCACCGCGTCCGTGCCTTCCATCCAGATCGTTCTATCCCCGATACCTTTTACACTTGACGCCTCGGGGTAAGCGGGCGGTGGGCTGTTCCGTCGTACGCTAGCTAGTCGTAGGCCGGTTTACGCTTCCCACATGGCAGGCCACGGTCGGCTTCCAATTCGGTGGCCCCTGTCGGCTTGGTAGCCGATAGTCAAACTTGTCGCCCGTCTCCCCTGCCGCAACCTACCAGTTCAATCAGGTAGCGATCCTGACTCGTAAGGGCTGCGCTGCGACAGGGGCGGGACATCGTTGCCGTTACCGGCAATCAGAACGGAACTTCCTCCTCGACCATGCCTTCGGTCGGATCGTGCGAAGACGAACCGCCGTTGACTCCGTCGTAGCGTTCCATCAACGCTCCGCCACCGCCGCCCAACTTGGGGCCTTCGCGCGTGTAACGCACGAGGTTCAGATACGGGGTGAGGTACTTCATGCCGCCTACTTCAGACGCCGCAAGGTTGAGTTCGGCCATGGCGTAGTTTCCACCGACGAACGCTTGACGAGCCTTGTCCAGATCGGTCTCGACGAGGCGGTTGATCTTGTAAGCGCCGCCCTTCTGCGCAATCCCGAGCGAAGGCGGTTGAACCTTGTCGGACACATTCGACTTCAGCGCCATCAGGCGCATCCCGCGATAGTGCTCGCCGTTCTTGCCCTTGGCTTTCAGTGCATCCGCAACGGCGTCGCCACGCTTCAGCGGCCATCCCTTCTGCGCCACTCCGGCGAACGCGTCCTTGATGACGATGCCCGGCCACTTCTCCTTGGCCAATTCCACCAGAATGTCCTGGATGTTGACCTCGACGAGCTTGCCGTCGCGAAGCACTTGGAACTTCACCAAGGACGCTTCGGGGAACAAGGCTTCGACACTGTATGAGAACTTGCCGGAGGGTTTGCCCTTCTCCATGTATTCTTTTGCCTTGATGAGATTCGGGAAGGACATCCGGAACTCAGGCGTAAGCACGACTCTGTTGTTAGCCATCACAGGCTCCTCTCTTGGATCACAGTAACACGCGTGTCTACTCCGCACGCGGACGGTTGTCAAGCATTAAGATAAACGACCATGAGCGCCACTGCGACGATCAGGAACGACAGCCCGAGCACCGCTGAGGCTTTGATCGGTGTGCCCATTAGCGCCCCCAGATCAACGCTGCGACGTTAGGCAGCAAGCCTGAGAGCGTGAAGCCCAGCAGAAAGAAGAACGCGCAAAAGGTGGCGACTCGGTACACCATCAGATCGGTACTCCCCCGGCTGCGGCCTTGGCTTGGTCGGCGCGCTCCATCAACCCAATGACGGCAGGACGATTGTCCTCCTCGTCGGCGACGGTGACACCGGTGTCCGGCTTGTAGGCGTAGCGGGCCGTGAAGGAAGCGCCGCCAGAAAGCTCCTCGATCTGTGCTGGCGACTTCAGCTTCGGAGCGGTCTTGGCCTCGGCACCATACTGTTCCGTTAGGATGTCTTCCACCCTGCGCGTGACTTTGTTGCCGTCATCGGACTCGATTATTACGGATGTGCTCCAGACGCGGTGCGGAATCTTGTTGACGAGCTTCGCGCCTGGGATGATTTGCCCCATGCGCAAGCGTGTCAGGGCCTCACCGTCCACGCCGAGCATGAACTTCTCTATCATCTTGCGCTGCTTGCGGAGCTTGCCAACCTGTTCGTTGGAGAGCGCAGACGGCGCAACGTTGAGCGGCAATTCTTCCACGACGCCAATCCACGCCGGGCACTTCGCATCGCGCAGCACCGGGCAGAAGCGACAGTGGTCGCCCATCGTGAGTAGCGCATTCGGATCGCGAGAGCGCCCGAACGCCGGGATGACCTCGCCGAAGAACCACTCCTCAAGCTGCTGCGGCGTCTCCTTGTGCCAGCGGATGTGGTCGGCCGGGTTCGGGAGACGCGGCTGGATGATGCACATTTGAATTTCTGTCGGCTCACCCTTGCCGGTCATGCGCTTGCCGCGTTCTTCGTACGAGTAGTAGCCGTACTGCCTAAGCTGTTCGTCGTTCGCTTCAACACGGACAACGCCGAACTTGAAGTCGATGATGATAATGAAATGGCCGGGCACCTCGATGCGGATGTCGGCCGTGCCGTACGCCTCGGGATCGAATTCGCTGCGGACTTGCGTCTCGACGTACATGATCGCGCCGAGATGTTCGTACTTCTTCATCAAGCCGCGCACGAGTGTGACCGCTTCGTCGATCAGCGGGACCAACTCCTCGTCGATCTCGAACTCCCACTCGCCTTCCTTGAAGCGCTGGCCGGAGTATTCCCACGGCTCCTTGCCGGACATCAAGCACTGCGAGGAGACGGTATGGCAGACGGTGCCGCGCGCTGCGTCCTCGCTGGACTCCTCCTCTTGGAGACCGAGCTTCGCCATGAGATTGACGGAGCCGTCGCAATTCATCCAGCGATGCGCGCCGGACGGCCCGCGATGCGAATGGATCGGCATACCGGTTACGGTGTTACGCTTGAGTTCGATGTTCACTGTGGACTCCCGTTCAGTGTTTGTGGGGGAACTGAACGGGCGGAGCGCCCTGGCTAGAACCACTCCGCCCGCTAGGCCCCTCCGCCTTTAGTTCGTCTTCATGTCGTGCAGCACGCGTAGAGCGTTCGCCGCATTGCACGCCGCCTGAGAAAACTTGAGAGCAGAGTCAGGCGTACTTTTTTCCGCCTGCTCAATCAGGCTCTCAACACACGCAACTAAGTCCTTCGTTTTAGTAGTCATCGGGTTCTACCTCCGAATGATACGCCGGTATTGCACTAGGGAACCGGCACCACCCATTTAGATGTCGGCAACTCCTTGGAAGGAAGCAACCGCTGCGTCGATAGCCGTTTTGTACGAAACCAGCTTTGCGATAGCGATGTCGGCAATGCGCTCGACGCCGAACTCGCGACTGATCTTCTTCACGGTCGCAACGTCGATCTTCTTTTCCTTGATGAGACCGGCGACTTGAGCCTGCACTTCCGCAGGTGCCAGCGCCACCGTTACGGGAGCTTGCGCTTTGCCGTTCGGCTTCGGTTCGTCAGGCAAATCGGCCGAGCCAGCAGATTGCGGCGCGGCAGCGGTCGGCGACGGGCCAGCCGTGGGATCATTGTCCTCGGGGCCAACGCGGTTCTCGCCGGGTCCACCGGGAGGCGGTGCCGGAACAGGCTTCACCTTCGCAGGCTTCGCGGGTTTCGCCGGAGCAGCGGCTTCAACCTGCGCAGGGGCGGCTTCGGTAGCAGCCCGCACAACAGCGCTGGCGCTCTCGCCGACTGCAACGAGGTTGAGTTCCGTGAGCACGATTGTCTTCGCTTCGCCGAGCAGCTTTTGAGCAGCGGCAATGTGATCGGCATTAGGGCCGACGCCGTCGCTCAACGATGCGGTAAATTCGATCTTCGCTTCGGCTGACTCGTACTTGGCCGGTTGCCGTGACCGACCGTAGAAGACAGTGACGTTCGTGACTTGAACCATTGAGGCTTACTCCTTGTTGGCGAGATAGGTTTTGCGCCCGTGGTCGAAATCGACGCTGCGGATCGGACGTAGCTTCCGCGCGATGTACTCTGAAGCTCTGGGATTGATACGGTTGGTCTCCAACTGAACTGCTCCGATCATTTGCAGGCCGCTCGCCAGCATACCGATAACGTTCAAGTCGGTGCTGTGTTCCCTGTCATGAGCAAGATGACCGACATGGTAAACGACAGCCATGCCCTCACGGGCTTCGATCATAGTGCTTTCAAACCTGACGGGGTTTAACATGACTGGTGTCTCCACAGCATTAGGGTGCATTGTAGAGAGGCTTGCTGCGTCTGTCAAGAGGTCTCCTCGTCTTCGTCTTCACGATCTTCAGGTTCGTCCAGATCGTCGTCCGACTCGGGCTCCTCGCAGTTGTCGCAAGTGTCATCGTCGTTAACCATGCAGGCGTCGTTAAGGTGCTCCTCGTGCTCCCCGAGAACATGGTGCAGAGAATCACATGAGCCCATAAGCTCGGCGGCCACGTCACGAGCGCGATCACGAATAAGTTGCACCTCATCCTTGCAGGACTTACAATCGGGATGGCGGTACGGGAGTTCTTTCTTCTTGGTCACGGGTACACCTTCCAGGGAATGAGTTGAGAGATCGGCGACACGTACGTCATGATACCGGTCTCGGGATTGATCTCGCCGCACCTCGTAACCCACAGGCAGGTGTTGAGCATACCGAATGCCACGAGCACGCCAAGAACAACGAAGGTGACAGCGGTCCTCGTTTCGACTTCGGTCAAGCCGCTGTTCTTTCCGAACCACTTAATCATGCTTCTTCCCCATCGCTCTGTTGTTCGCTTTGCCGAGCTTTTCGTACAGCACAAGCCAGCGCCGGAGCACGACATGCTGTTCAATCTTGGAGAGGTAAGATGACGCAGATCGGGTGATCTTGCGGCCGAGCACCCAGTCACGAAACAGGTCATTGCTCATCATCAGATGGCAAAGGATTCCGGATTCTTCCACGTTGAGATCGACGGCCACTGTCTCCGGAGTCTGTGCGGGCTCCGCGTCCTCGGCAGCAAGCAGAGCATTGCGCATCGTCTCCGCTTCCGCGAAGGACCATGTCTCACCGAAGAAGGATTTGCACGCGGCGACTAGCATCGCGTCTGTCACTGCTGGCTTGCTCATGGCGTCGCATATCCTCCGCAAGAGTTCAAGCACCAGCCAATGAGAACGAGCAGCCCAAGGAACCGGCAGATGCTTCGATACGGACGCGGCTGCCGAGACGGCGGACTGTGATCCGAGACGCCGGTTTCCCACTTTGTCATGGCTTCCCCTGCTTGGCTAGAAACATAGCAGTGTGCGCATTGCAGCCGCCTTTGATAAGTGCTAACGCTTCGTTGATTTCTTCTTGCGTAGCGATCTGGCCTTCAACCTCGTGGCGTTCCGTCACTATGCCATCCGCATCTTTGAACTCTATGACGAGTTTGATCGGACCGCCCTTGAGAATTTGACTGCGTAGCGGATCATCTTTGGCGAGGTCAACCGACATGATGTCCTCCGCTATCTTGCGGGGCAACTCCTCGCGAAGTCGCTTCACTTCATCGGTGAATTCACTCATGCCGCTCTCCGTTGGTCGAGTACTTCGTTGATCGTGAATGCTTTGTCAAGCACCGTTCCGAGCACCCGTTCGTCAAGCGATCCTTCGACGACGAGGAACTGTGCGATCACCGGGAACTGCTGGCCGATGCGGTGCAGCCGATCTACGGCTTGGTCGTTCGTGCCCGGCACCCACGCCGGTTCGACGAAGACGACGCGAGACGCCACGTTCTGCAATCCGTCGAGCCCGAAGCCCGCCGCTTCGAGTTGGCCGGAGAAGACGCGGACGTTTGGATTGGTCTGGAACTGTTCTTTGCTGTGCTCCTTCGCGCCGTCCGACATGCCGCCGCGCCATTCCACAATACCATAGTCTTCGAGTGCGCGCTTGATGCCGTCCATGACGCTGCGATGGTGCGAGAACACCACCACCTTATCGACCTCCTCGATGTCGAGCAGGTACTTCAGGTGCTCGATTGCGCGCGGCATCTTCGCCTCACCCATCTCGCGCCGGATGGTGGAGATCATCCCCCAGATTGGAGCGCCTGGGTTCTTCAAATCGCGAATCGGATCGAAGTCCAACATCCGTTCCTTGCGAATCACTTCCGCAATCGCACCGTTCGGTTCGATGTACGCGAACTCGTATTGCTTGTCGGGCAGTTCCTTGATGACATCCTTTTTCAATCTGCGGATCATGAAGTTGCAACGGAGTCTGGCGTGAAGCTCGGGCAAGCGCCCCTTCATTTCGTCATGACCCATGAAGCCGCTCGGGTTGAAGCGGAAGCAGAACTGGTCGTAGTCCATCCAGTCGATTGCTTCGTGACACAGAGCCCGCGCTATCGTGAAGCATTCGCGCGGCCGGTTCGGGAGCGGCGTACCGGTTAGCGCGATCAAGCGCTTTGCCATGTCCGTCAGCGGCTCCTTGATCTCTGCCTTGCGACCGCCACCGAACAGCGCGTGCGTGCGTCCGGCGTTGTGCGACTTCAGGAAGTGGCACTCGTCGATGATGATGGAATCCCACTTGCGTGCGCGCAGTGCTGCATGGATGTCAACGTTGCGCGCGAGTTCGTAACTGATGATCGTGTAGTGCGGCCACGACGCCACGCCGTCACGCGACGCGTAGATCGGATACGTGCGGACGTTCGGGATGTTGGACCACTTCTTGATTTCCTTCTGCCAGTTGCGGCGCACAGCGGCCGGGCAGACAACAAGGCTGCGCCCCGCGTCGGTAGCGTTGTTGATGGCGATGGCCTGGGCGGACTTGCCAGTGCCCATCTCGTCACCTATAAGGACGTTGGGATGCACTAGACCGAAGTCCACACCGGCGTTCTGGAAACCGCGCAGGCCCTTCTCGCGCTGCACGGAGCCCGGTTGGCCAACCTCGTAATGGTTGTCGCTGTCGATGCGCCAGGAGGCTGCGTAGTCCTTGTAGAGTGTTCCGAGACGTGCCTGAGCAGCGGGCGTGGCTTCCTTCCAGAAAGCCAGGGCTGCGTAGCCGTCAGCAGTGAAGAATACGTGCTCCCCGTTGGGGCCACGCACCTTTGTAGACAAAGTCAAGCCGACATCTTCGGCCCGCTTCTTATCGGCGGTCGTTACGACGTAGTCGCCGGTCTTGGCGTTCCAGTTAAGGCCCAAGGTTGACTCCCAGTGAGGTGCGCATTATACGGACGGCTTCTCTCGCTGTCAATACCCGTTTGACAATAGAGGCGTCTTCGTGTAGCCTGCGTTCATTCAAGGGGCTTCCTGCATGGCTGCCAAGCGCTATATCACACTCGAAGCCGCCGCAGAAATCTTCGCAATCCCTCTCTCCTTTTTGAGCAGCAAGCTCCGGCTCAATGGTGTTGTCGATACCGACACTCGCGCACCGGGCACACTGCTCGTGAACCTGCAAGAAGCGGCGCGCGTGTTGAAGGTGCCGGTGGCGATCATTGATCTTGTAGAGCAAGGTAGAGAGTGGTTGATGGTGGGCAAGGAGATCGAGTCTGTCTACGGTCACGACAAAGCGGCGCGCGATAGGATTTCGGGCGGGCCTGTATGCGTCCTCGACAATTCCGAAGTGTACCAAGTGTCGCCTTTCATTCAGTGGCTCGCGCTCGATCCGCGTGAGCAGAAACATTTGCTAGAGGGCAAACATGGCAAAGTGGAAAACAAGCGAGTACGCGGTAAAGTTTGACTGCCACCCGAAGACGATCCTTCGGGCGATGCTGCAAGACCCAGCGCCGAGTGATTGGCACGACGAGACTTTCGATGCGACCGAGGTAGCCAATGTATTTGAACTCCCGTCCTGCGCTGCTCTCGAACGAGTGATGCGCGGGCAAGACGATCTGATCGACGCGGGGGCTGCCGCTAAGCAAATGGGCATCAGCTTGCGCCGCTTCCACCAGAAGCAGACGAACGGCTCCGGCCCGCGCAAGGCCGCGAACCACGGACGCATTGTCCGGTACTTGCTGTCCGACATCTTCGACATCTGAGGTTCTGCGTGAGCAGTAGACTCGACTCTGCGCTGGCGCTTGCGCGTCAAGGCTTGAAAATTTTCCCACTCCGCCCAGGCGTCAAAACGCCATACGGCGGCGATGAGTGGAAGTTGATGATGACTTCCGACGAGACGATCATCCGTGGATGGTTCAACACTCGGGAGAACATGAACTACGCCGTCTGCGGCGGCGACAAATTCTTCGTCCTCGATCTCGACTTCGATCCCGGCCAAGAGAAGGACGGCATCACGACTCTCGCCGAGTTGGAGGAGACGCAAGACCCAGGTGACTGGGTTACCGACGCCACGTTTACGGTGAAGTCGCCGCGTGGCGGTCGCCACCTCTATCTCTCCGGGCCGAAGCCGGTAGGCTGCTCCATCGGTACGTTCGCGCCGGGCATCGACATTCGCGGCGGTTTGGAAGGTAGCGAAGGCTACGTCGTCGGCCCAGGCTGCACGACGGCCGCCGATCCCTCGCGCAATACGGCCGCTGGCGAGTACGTTATCATCAGCGATCAGCCGATAGCTCGCGCTTCCGACTGGATCATGACACGCGTCGAGACTAGCAATCTCGCTCGGGCTGAGAACGCCGACGACTCCATACTTGAGCTTGATCTGCCTGAACAGATAGAGCGCGCTCGCACATTGATCCGCCAGCAAACCGCATGGCCGACTGAGGGCGAGGGCGGCGACGATGCCACTTACCATTTCTGCGCGTTGATCCGCGACGAGGCTGTCTCTCCCGAAACCTGCTTCGAGCTTTTGAATG
>WNGI01007230.1_pt1 | contig 23213 bp, 21 predicted proteins | sample 5400621 | NCBI WGS metagenome assembly WNGI01 (sample SAMN13153374, study PRJNA577476) | soil metagenome | isolation source: 20 cm soil or saprolite under Garry oak tree replicate 1 | place: USA:California | collected 2016-06-15
TAATGCGAAGCAAGGTCACCGCGGAGGAGTTGGCGTAAGCCTTGGAATAAAACTCCAAGCCGGCCTTGTTGACACCGGAAACCACGAACCAGGTATCGCCTTTACGCTTGTACGAAACGGATTCACCAAACATTTTGCGTTCATTGGCGAAACTGCGCGCGATGACCTGGCGGGGATTTCCGCCGGTGGGAATGGCGAAGGCAAATACCTTGAATTCTCCATTGGGCGTATGGAATTCCTGACCGCTGCCATCGCTCCGCGTCGTTCCGGCCACCAAATCGCTGGGATATCGCAAAACGAATCCGAACTGTTCATTAACGTATTCGTGCAGGTCCGGACTGGTCGCCGCGATCGCGCCAAAACAAAGCGCGACAAGCAAGATGCCGGGGCAAACTTTAGCTGCATGCGCGACTGAATAGTTCATCCGCTTTAACGTTGTTCGTCCAAGCACGGCTGGACGGGCGCATCGCTCCAAGGGCGGGACGCAGTCCCATCGTGTCTGAGGTTTTTGCAGGCGAGACCGAAACTTCTACAAAGGGGACGGCACAGAGGCCGTCTCTCCATCTATTCCTGAGCTCCTGCTTTGCTGATAAATTTCTCCGCTGAGACGGCGGACGCTACGAGGCTCGTAGCCGGCTTGCCGCGGGACGAGTCCGTCCGACTGGCGGACACGGCTGCGTCTACAGGCGCGTGGACCGCGCGCTCCGGGCAGGATGTTCGTTCAGCATCGCGCCAAATAGTTGTAGCCGCGGTTGCCGACCGCGGCGTTTCGGCTTGGTGCGGTAAGAGTACAGAACCGCTGCCAACGGCAGCGGCTACAGTTCATTCTAGTTAGTCGATGTTGACGATTCGATGTGCGAGTCGTCCGGTCCTGGGGGACGATCGAGACCGCGCCGTTTGAGGAGCGGTTCGATGTACGGTTCGCGGCCGACGAAATTCTTGAACAAGCTAAGTGCCTCGGCTGAGCCACCGCGGGAGAGCAATGTTTGCCGAAAGCGGTCGCCGTTTTCCCGTTTCAACCCGCCATGTTCCTTGATCCATTCCACGCTATCGGCATCGAGTACTTCGCTCCACAAATAGGAGTAGTAGCCCGCTGAGTAGCCGCCCGCGAACGCATGCGAGAAATACGGGCTGCGATATCGCGGCGGCACCGGCGGAAAATCGACTCCGGCCTTGTGCAGAGCGTTTGCTTCAAAGGCCATCGCATCCTTAGGAATGTCGGATGGATTTAACTGATGCCAGGCTTGATCGAGGAGGGTAGCGGAAAGGTACTCGGTCGTCTTGTAACCTTGATTGAACTTTTCGGCGGCTATGACTTTGTCGAGGAGCGTCTGCGGCATTGGCTCCCCAGTCTTGTAATGTTTGGCAAAATTCTTCAGCACCTCCGGCCAGGTTGCCCACATCTCGTTAACCTGTGACGGATACTCGACGAAATCGCGTGGCACGCTCGTGCCGCTGAATCTCGGATACTTCACATTCGAGAACATTCCATGCAAGGCGTGACCGAACTCATGGAAAGCGGTCCGGACTTCGTCATGGGTGAGAAGAGTTGGTTCGCCCGGCGGCGGTTTCGGGATATTGAGGTGATTGGCGACGACCGGTTTGGTGCCGAAGAGTCCACTTTGCTGGACATAAGCGTTCATCCAGGCACCGCCGCGTTTGGAAGGCCGCGCGTAATAGTCGCCCAGGAACAAGGCGAGCCGCTGACCGTCGGCATCGTAAACTTCAAACACGCGAACGTCGGGCTGATAGACGGGCAGATCGTGACGTTCCTTGAAGGTGAGTCCATAGAGTTTCCCGGCGGCGAAAAAGACGCCGTCGAGCAGAACGTGATTCAGCTCGTAGTAAGGTTTCAGGTCTGATTCGTCGAACTGGTAGCGCGCTTTCCGGACTTTCTCCGCGTACAAATCCCAGTCCCAGGAAGCGACTTGGAACCCGGCTTTTTCCTGATCGATCACTTTCTGGATGTCGGCCGCTTCGCGCTTCGCGTTCGCTACCGCGGGCGGCGCCAGATCCGCCAGAAGCTTATTTACCGTCGGAACATTACCGGCGGTTTGATCTTCGAGCTGGTAGGCAGCGTGATTCTGGTAACCGAGGAGCTTGGCGCGTTCGGCTCGCAATTGCGCGGTGCGAATGACGACCTCGCGTGTATCGAAGGAACCGCCTTTGCTGTTCCGGGCGAGCGACGCCTGCATGATGCGCTCGCGCAACGGTCGATTTTGCAGCGAAGCGAGCGTTGGCTGGCCGGTCGTATTCTGGAGCCGGATGACAAACTTACCTTCTTTACCGTCGCCTTTGGCAGCAGCGGCTGCGGCCGCTATTTCGTGATCGGAGAGACCGGCCAGGTCTTCCCGTCGATCTACCACAATCGAGGAGGCGTTCTTTTCCTTCAGCACGTTCTGCTCAAATTTCGTCTGGAGTGTAGCCAGCTCGGCATTGATCGCTTTGAGCTTGGTCTTGTCGGCATCGGACAGCTTCGCGCCCGCGCGGACGAAGTCTTTATAATAACGCTCCAGCAGATAGCTCGATTCCGGATCAAGCCCGAGCTTATCGCGATTGGAATAGAGCTCCTGGATTCGGGCGAAAAGTTTCGGGTTGAGATGAATTTCGTCACGATGCGCGGCAAGCTTCGGAGCGATTTCGATTTCGATTTTCTGGCGAGTTGGATTGGTGTCGGCGGCGTTAAGATTCGAGAATGTCCGCTCCGCTCGATCGAGAAGTCGGCCGGTTCGTTCCAGAGCAACGAGGGTATTGTCGAAAGCCGGTTTGTCCGGACTAACCGCGATGGCATCGACTTCCTTGAGTTGTTCCTGCATGCCGGCTTCGATCGCGGGCACGAAATGCTCGTCCTTGATCTTATCGAAAGGCGGCGTGTGATAGGGCAGCGTGCTTTCGGTGAGCAGCGGATTATCGGTGGCGGCTGGCGACGAGTTTTGCACAGGTGAATTTTGAGCTGTGACAGAGATAGGGATTTGCGCGGTGGCGAACAATACGAGAACGCGCAAAAAGGTTGTCGGTAATTTTGCCAGCGAGAATTCAGAGTAGATCATAGAAAAGTTCGCGATCAGGTGATGGGACGGGAGCGAAACTTGTCCGCACCATGCGCCAAAGGCAACAGTCTTTGTAGTTGAGCTTCTGTAGAGGCGGTCTCCGACCGTCGAAATCTAATTACAATCAGGAAACCAGGAACTCAGCAACAGATGCAGGGACGGCCTTCTGAGCCGTCCGGGCTACTACAACGGTAGGAGCGATCTGCGACCGTCGAATCCGCGGACGAGACGGAGCTCGTCCCTCCGCGGCTCATAGAATCGCGCGCAGGCAGAATCAAAATGTATGGATTACAATCGGCAAGCGATGAGGATCCTTACAATCAGTTTCGTGCTGCTGCCGTTGATGAGCGTGGTGGCAGAGAACGCCACTCCGCAATTCGATGCGGCGGCGGCAGATCGGTTCGCGCAACTGGCATTGGCCTGCGTGGCCAAGGAATATCCGAACAAGATCAGTCACGTGTTGAATAGTGATGCCGATGTCGCGCCGCCGCGGAAATTGACGCCGGCGTTTTGCGGTTGCTACGACTGGCATTCATCAGTTCACGGACACTGGTTGTTGGTACGACTGGTGCGCACGTTTCCCGATGCATCGTTTGCCGACGCCGCGCGCGAAGCGTTGAAGAAAAGTCTGACGGCTGAAAATCTCAAACAGGAAGCCGCTTATCTTCGGGGAACAGGTCGTGCCTCTTTCGAACGGCCGTATGGGTTGGCGTGGCTGCTGCAACTGTGCGCCGAGCTGCGAGAGTGGGATGATCCACAGGCAAAGGAGATGTCCACCAATCTGCGCCCGCTGGAAGAAGCAGCAGTGGAACGATTGCAGAACTGGTTGCCTAAACTGTCGCATCCGGTCCGGATCGGCGAGCACGATCAAACTGCGTTTGGCCTCAGCCTGATGCTGGATTATGCGCGCTCGGTCGGGAATGAAGCGTTCGCGAAATTAGTCGCTGACTCGGCTCGGAAATTTTTTCTTGCCGATAAGAATTGTCCGCTCGCTTACGAGCCGTCCGGAGAAGATTTTCTGTCGCCGTCATTGGGTGAAGAGGACGTGATGCGGCGCGTGCTTCCGCAAGCTGAATTTGCCGAGTGGTTGAAAGGATTCATGCCGCAGATACCTGCCGCGAAAGACGGCGGCAGCTACAACACCGATTGGTTACCGGTGACGGTGTCGCCCGATCGGAGTGATCCGAAACTGGCGCATCTGGACGGATTAAACCTGAGCCGGGCGTGGATGTTGGAAGGGATTATTTCAGCATTGCCTACGGACGATTCGCGCCGGGCTGCGCTTCAAGCGGCAGCGGAGGCACATCGTCGCGCTGGGCTTGCTGCGGTCACAGGCGAACATTACGAGGGTGGTCATTGGCTCGGTAGTTTTGCGGTTTATCTCACGACGAAACGCGGGATTTCGCAACCGGGCTGGACGGGCAGATAAGCTACTTGGACGAGACACGTTCGACACGCTCAGTGCAGCTCCGCTCATCCCTCCAATTTCAGCTGGGTTTGGCGAGCACTCTTTTGTCGGCAATCCGGCGGGTCACACCCTCGCGATCGAGGCGCTCGAGAAATGGAATAATGACGCGTCGGTTGCTGCCGAGCAGTTGTCGTAATTCGGAGGTCGCCGCCGAATTATTTTTGCGCAGAAAAGCGACGACGGCATCGCGCATTTTCCCGAATTGATCGCGCGCGAGGACGACCTCCCCATTGAGTTCAACAACGCTTCCGGTATCCCGAAGAAACCGGAGAGCATGTTGTGAAACCGGATCCGGAGTGAGTTCGCTGGGTGAGGGAGGGGTGGAACTGTTGGCAAGCGCCGACTGAATTCGAAACACCGCCGTTTTCAGCCGTTCCGGCAAGACCGGACGATGCGTAGCGCGACGGATCAAATCACCGGCCCGAACAAACTCGCGGTGGGAGAGATCGGCGAGGAGCGCTTCAAAAAGCTGCGACATCGGCAGCATCCCAAACTGTGTTTTCAATCTTGCGTGGGGAACACCGGTTTGCTCCGGATGCATTTCATGTTCGCGATCGATAAACCTGGCGGCTTGCGCCTTTAGCTCGTCCCACCAGCCGGCATCGATGACAATCTCGCCGGTCGTCACCATTTCTCCCGATTTCACAAAGCGATTCACAGCATCTGCAATTTCAATACTGGAAAATCGCGACTGAGAAAGCAGCGACGAGACAATAGCGAAATGATCGCGGCCGATCTGAGTCGACACGAAAACGGCCACGTCATTCGGGCAAGAAGCCCGAGCCAAAAGCAATTGATCCTGACCGCCGCTCCGGGAGCGTGGGGCGTCCGGGTCAAGAACGGTTGCGCCGGCAACGGTTCGTCGGGCGGAGGAATCGCGAATGACAAGGTGATCGCCGGCAAAGAGAAACACGGGCGCATCAAACCGCAGCTGACCAAGGATCGTTGATCCCTCCCCCTTTGGAGCTTGGCGAAACAGACGGGCGGCGAAATTCCCGCTACCATAATGCACCCGAACCCGGGTTCCATCTTTCACCGTACGGCGGCTGTTTTCACGTCGGGGAGAATGCAAGAACAGGATATCAACAGTCCTGCTCGGCGTTCCGGAACCGGATCGCGTCACAACGTCACCGCGGCGAACGTGATTCGCGTCCTTCATATCGACAGTGACGTCAGAAAGGTTGAACGCCGCGCGCATTCCCGGGCCGACTGATTCCACTCCGCGGTTGTGACTCTGCAACTGGCGCAGCTTGGAAGTCCGACCGCGTGGCTGAATTCGCAATGAGTCGCCCCGGGCAAACCGACCACCCGAAACGGTCCCGGTGACGACAGTTCCGACCCCGTGAAGAGAAAAGGCGCGGTCGACGAAGAGCCGTGGCTTGCCGATGTCAGGCGACGGCTCAAGAGATGAAAATTCGCGGGACAGCGCTCTTTTCAGTTCGTCGAGGCCGCGGCCAGTCACGACCGAGGTTGTGACAATCGCCGCTTTCGCGAAGGGCGATTCACGAAGATGCCTGCGCACCTCGCTTTCGTTATCCTCGTTCGATGGGGCGAGATCGATTTTCGTTAGCGCGACGACCATTCGTCGGACCCCGAGATACGTCAGAATTTCCAGGTGCTCCTCGGTTTGCGCCATCCAACCGTCATCGGCCGCGACAACGAGCAGCGCGAGGTCGATTGATCCGACGCCGGCGACCATGTTTTTCACAAAATCCTCGTGGCCGGGCACATCGATGAGTCCGACATTAAAACGCACATCTGGATTGTCCGGTGCAGCGAGCTCCAAATGGGCGAAGCCGAGATCGATCGTGATTTTTCGCGCCTTTTCTTCCGGCAGGCGATCGGGATCCGTCCCAGTCAGCGCCTTGACCAAGGCGCTTTTGCCATGGTCGACGTGGCCGGCAGTGGCGAGGATAAAGTGCTTCTCGGTCACGCCTGAGGTCGGAAATTTTGCAGGGCGGCGGCAAGTGATGACGCGACCTGCTCATCTTGCGCGGGCAAGATCGTTCGCAGATCGATCCGGAAAGCGCCATTGGCGACATGACCAATGAGCGGCAGGACGGCGTTTCGCGCGCGCCGCGCGATTTCATCAGCGGATAGCTTCCTTGATCGAAATGCGATGGCGATCGATTCGATACTGGACCGCGGAAGAGCACCACCGCCGATCTGCGATTTCGTTGGTTCCACCTTCGCTTCCACGGCTGAGTCGTGAAATTGAGCGGCGATTTTTTTCGCGCGCTGCTCCAATTCGGCAACGCTGAGTCGCAGAAAGTTCGAAACTGGCACAGCATCGGGACTGTTAGCGAGGTGAAGGTCGGCGGTGGCCTGAAGCGCTTCGAAAATCAGTTTGTCGCACCGGAGAGCGCGGAAAAGTGGCTCACCTTTCAACGCCGAAATCAATCGTTGTTTCCCGGCAATAATACCGGCCTGTGGCCCGCCGAAGAGCTTATCGCCGCTGAAACAAACGAGATCGACTCCAGCACGCAACGCTTCAAGCGGAGTTGGTTCATGCTCGCGCAAACCAAATTCTTCGCTGCCAGCGACCGCACCGCTGCCGACATCTTCGACAATCGGGATTTTTTTGGTTCGGGCCAACTTCGCCAGATCGGCTGTGGAGGGCGACGCGACGAAGCCGCTCATAAAAAAATTGCTGCGATGCACTTTCAAAATCATCGCCGTCTTCGCGGTAATGGCGCGGCCATAATCGGACAGAGTCGTTTTGTTCGTCGCCCCGACCTCACGCAGCGTCGCACCGGCCGCTTCCAAAATCTCGCCCACCCGAAAACCGCCACCGATCTGGACGAGCTCGCCGCGAGAGATGATCACTTCGGGTCTTCGCCTAGTGAAATGGTGAACGATGAGAACGAGCGCAGCGGCGCAATTGTTCACCACACAGGCCGCTTCAGCCTGACAGAGTGCGGCGAGGGCGCGCTCGAGATATTGGCCGCGTCCGCCACGTGCGCCCGAGTTCAGATCGAATTCCAGATTGTTGTAGGTGCGCCCGACGTCAACCAGAGCATTAAGCGCTTCGGGTGCCAGCGGCGTGCGGCCCAGGTTCGTGTGAACAATGATGCCGGTACCGTTGATTACCGGCTGCAAACGACTGTGGCGAAGCCGGTCGAGCGCAACTTGGATAGCCTCGATCGGATCGCCACTCCGCTTTTTCGCGTGGCGGGCCTGCGCAAGTTCCTCCCGAATCGTTTGAACAACAAGAGGACGTGGCAGATCGGCAGCCGCAACTTGTTCGAGCACTTTGCTGACCGCTGGAATTTCACGTGACCACGCGGATGAGCGGATCGCCGCGCCGCGTGATCCGGCCAATGATTGCCTGGGCGGCCGTGCGGTTTCGCTTCAGAACTTGAAGGACGCGGGCGAGCGACTTTTGCGGGACACAAAGGAGAAGGCCGCCGCTGGTTTGCGCGTCTGTCAACAGAACGCGGTGATTCTCAGGCGTAGCGTTCCAGTCGACCCGTTGGTTCGCAGTCTCCAGATTCTGACGGCTGCCACCGGGGACGCACTCTTTCTCAATGAGGGAAAAAATCTCGCGGTCGATCGCCGGCACCGCCGCAAAGGAAATCTCTGCGCTAACATGGCTCGACAAACACATCGCAGCGAGGTGACCGAGCAATCCGAATCCGGTGATGTCGACGGCTGCGCGAATTAATTTCGCTTCGGCGAGTTCCGCGCCGACGGAATTGAGGCGGCACATCAGAGCAATCGTTTTTTTGGCAATGGCGCCGGAAGCGAGCCGCCGTTTTATGCCGGTGGTGACGATGCCAGTGCCGAGCGGCTTGGTCAGCACGAGCAGGTCGCCGGCGCGTGCCCGTGCGTTGGTCAGCATTCGTCTGGGGGAGACCAGACCGGTGACCGACATGCCATAGATTGGCTCTGGACTGCGGATGGTATGGCCACCGAGCACGACGCAGTCTGCTTCTTTCGCTTTTTCCACACCACCCCGCAAAATTTGTTTTACTACGGCGGGACCGATTTTATCTGCCGGAATGCCGAGAAGATTTAATGAAGTCAGCGGCCTCCCGCCCATGGCGTAAATATCGGAGATCGCATTGGTGGCAGCGATCTGGCCGAACCAGAACGGGTCATCGACGATGGGCGTGAAGAAATCGACCGTCTGCACCAGTGCGCGCGCGCGATCGATTCGAAACACGCCGGCGTCATCTGCGGTCGCGGAGCCAACGAGCAGGTTTGGATTGTTGAATTGCGGGAGGTCATGCAAGACCTCGGTCAACGCGTGCTGCGGGAGCTTGGCCGCACATCCGGCGCAGGAAGAAAGCGAAGTAAGTTTCAACATAGGATGGCGCACCTCGATTGTGGAATTCGAGTTCCGAAATCTAGTTTCGCGAGGCGGAGAGGATAGGAATCGAACCTATCCCGGTTCGCAAAACGGACCGGCAACGGTTTTGAAGACCGCGAGGGCCACCAGGCACCCTTCACTCTCCGAAAAATTCGGGCGTCAGATTTTGGATTTAACCTGCTGGGCGATCGCGTCAAAATCGGGCCACTCGCCGGTTTCGAGTTTGGAGTGGATGAGTTCACCGTTGACGCGAATTTCGAAGGCACCGCCGCCGGACGCGATCAATTTGGGATTCACGCCGGCCGCTTTCCGAATGAGAGCCGCCAACCTGGCAGCTTTCGGTTCGTAGTTTCAGACCGTGCAATATTCGATCGTGACTTGGGCTTTCACGCGGGCCTCCCTTCTTCACGCCAAATTATCCGGGCCCTGGTACGCTGTCGAGGCCAGGATATTTCTCAATGCATGACCGGTTCGGTCACTAATCGCGGCAGTTCTAGGCGTGGCAAAATCCCGGCCGGCCGAGGTCAGCGACCTCGGCTACGACAAAATGACGCGCTCGGCATGCGAGTAAATGTTGAAGGAGGGCGGACGCAGAAAACCGATCAATGTCTGATTGTTCTCACGGCAAAAATTTGCCGCCAGGGTCGAGGGGGCCGACACCGACGCGATAATGCCGATACCGGCCGCCAGCGCCTTTTGCACAATTTCAAATGATGCTCGTCCGCTGACAAAAAGAAGATGCGCATTCAAAGGAAGTAAATCGTCGAGAAAGGCGCGACCGATCACTTTATCGACGGCATTGTGTCGGCCGACATCTTCCCTTAACCCGATGAGTTCGCCGGTGACGGAAAATATGGCGGCGGCATGAATTCCGCCGGTCCGGGTAAAATTGCTTTGTTTTCGGCGCATTTCATCGGGGAACTCGAGCAATGTCTGAGCGGAGATCCGAGTCTTGCTCGTGATTGCCGGGAAATTTTGACGGACGGATTCGATGCTGGTCTTTCCGCACACCCCGCAACTTGATGAGATGGTGCCGAACCGCCGGAGTTTTCCGAATTTCAATTTCACCTCGGGCGCGAGTGTTACGGTGATAATGTTCTCGCGAGTCGCGGCCAGCGCCGGCCGATTGATCTCGCGAATTTCTGCCCGGTCGTGAACGACAGCTTCGGACAGCAGGAAGCCGGCGGCGAGTTCCTCATCGTTGCCGGGGGTGCGCATTGTGACGGCCAGCGTTCGATCGCCGACGCGAATCTCGAGCGGCTCCTCGGCCGCCAGCTCGTCAACGATCTGCTCGAACGAACCGTCTGATTTGCGTCGCAAAATGTGTCCGGCGCCGATGTCGCCGCTATTATTCGCCGTTTCTGATCTGCTCATTGGCTCCTCGCTCGCTCTTTCCACGTTACTGATTAACATTCCCTTGGTGGAAATCTGTCACCTTTACATTTCCCCAGGCCACAACTTTTTCGGCCATCACGGGCGGGAGCCGGACGATTATCCGATTATTGAAGTCCCCACGATCGACTGCGTCGCCGGTCACGGTATTCGCGGGGACCGTTTTTTCGACTACAAGGAAAGTTACAAAGGTCAGATCACGTTTTTCGCTCTGGAGCTCTTTCATCATCTTTGCCGCGCGGTGGAACTTCGGGACTGTTCGCCTGGTCTGGTCCGGCGCAATGCCATCACTGAGGGCGTCGATTTGAATGAGCTGATCGGTCAAGAGTTCGAAGTTCAGGGCGTTCGATTCCGTGGCACAGAGGAATGCCGGCCATGTTATTGGATGGACCGGGCGATTGTCCCCGGCGCGGAACAATTCCTTAAAGGCAGGGGTGGCTTGCGCGCTCTGATTTTGAGCGACGGTAAATTGCGATCGACCGCGTCGGTTTCCGAAATCGGCGGATGAACATTAGCGCGGTTTTGCTTGCCGGGGGCGAATCGCGCCGGATGGGCAAGGACAAAGCGACCCTGTTGTTTCGGAGCGAGCCGCTCGGGCGAAACGAGCCGCTCTGGCGAATTCAACTCGATCTTTTGCGAAGACTCGCACCAATCGAAATTCTGATTTCTGCGCGCAATGATCCGGCTTGGCGTCCGGCCGATGTTTCTTTTGTGGCAGACGCTCCACCTTCGCGGGGTCCGCTCAGCGGCATCAGCGCAGCTCTGGCGCATGCGGCTACGACTCATTTGCTGACGCTCGCAATCGACATGCCGTTCATGAACGAACAATATTTGCGTTCCCTTTGCCGTCTGATTGAACCCGATCGCGGCGTGATTCCGGTAATAGGAGGACGAGCGGAGCCGCTGGCCGCAATCTACCCAGTGGAGGCTCGCGCCGATTTTGCAGCAGCGCTTTCCGGCTCGGATTTTTCGCTCCAGAAACTGGCTAAGGAACTCGTATCAAAGGACACGTTGCGCGTTGTCCAGGTGAAAAAAGAAGAAGAAGCGCTTTTCCGAAATCTCAATGAACCGATGGACCTAAAACGCGACAATTTTGTCCGTGGTCAGCCGCGCCCGATGAGGTCGTAAGAATGGCCGGATATTCTGGAACTCCGCTTTGGAAGAAGCTCGGCTACAAGAGCGGCCTGAGAGCATATCTTGATGCCGCGCCGGCTGATTTCGTGCAGCTGCTGGAACTTCCTCCCGACGTCCAGGTCGCCTGGCTGGACAAGAAGGAATCGAACATACGGTTTGTTCATCTCTTTGAAAGGAACGGCCGCGCGCTCCGAACCAAACTGGGTTCTTATCGCAAGAAAATGGCATCCGACGGCGTGATCTGGGTTTCGTGGCCGAAGAAGGGTTCCGGCGTCGCGACTGACATTAACGAAGGCACGCTCCGCGAAGCGGCGCTGCCGCTCGGGTTAGTCGACATCAAAGTTTGCGCCGTTGATGAAGTCTGGTCGGCGCTGAAATTAATGGTCCGACGAGAGAACAGACAATAATTCCGGTCCAATAAAGATTCTCTGCCTTCCTTTCGCGGTTCGGTTGGCAATTTTAAGACCGAGCCACCGAAAAAGGGCGGGCAATCCTTAAACTGCTATACGGGGCATTTGTCACGTAATCGTAACAGGAAAGGTTTTGACCAGTCAGAGCGGGGCGTCAGTTTGGAGTATGGACATTGCACGATTTCTGGGCGGGTTATGCGGCCTAATTCTCCTCGGAGGCACGATCGGCACGGCATCAGGGCAGATGACGATCAACGGAGCGGGCGCAACCTTTCCGTACCCGATTTATTCAAAGTGGTTTGACGAGTACGCGAAGGTTGATCCGTCGGTGCGATTTAATTATCAATCGATCGGTTCGGGCGGCGGACAGAAACAGATTTTGGCGCAAACGGTCGATTTTGGAGCCTCAGACGGTCCGATGAGCGATGATAATCTGGCGAAAGCGCCAGGCAAGATTTTGCACGTTCCGACCGTCGCGGGCGCTGACGTTGTTGCCTACAACCTGCCCGGCAATCCGGCCCTCAAGCTCGATGCCGACACTATCGCCGGAATATTTCTCGGGAACGTGAAGAAATGGAATGATCCAAAGATCACGGCTTTGAATCCGGGTGTGAGCTTGCCCGATCAAGAGATTGTCGTGGTGCACCGTTCAGATGGAAGCGGGACGACCTACATCTGGACCGATTATTTGAGCAAAGTCAGCGCCGAATGGAAACAAAAGGTGGGGACGAACACCTCAGTGAATTGGCCGACCGGTATTGGCGGAAAAGGCAACGAAGGCGTCGCCGGGCAGATCAAGCAGACGCCGGGCGCACTTGGCTACGTGGAGCTGATTTATGCGATTCAAAATAAAATGCCCTATGCCAACGTGAAGAACTCGGCAGGCTCTTTTGTGAAGCCGACCATCGAATCCGTTACAGCGGCGATGGCTACGGCCCAGATTCCAGACGACTTCCGCTTTTCCATGACGAACGCGGCTGGACAGGATTGCTACCCAATCGCGGGTGCAACATGGCTGCTTGTTTATGAACAGCAGAAAGATCCGGCCAAGGGTAAAAAGCTGGTGGAGTTTTTGAAATGGGCACTAACCAAAGGCGAGGCCATGGCGAAAGAACTGGCCTACGCTCCGTTGCCGGACGCGTTGCGTGATCGCGTGCTGAAACGAGTAGACGAGATCAAGATCCAGTGAGATCGGGAGCATGACGCTGTGGAAACGGTCGCGAACGCAGCTTTGCCGGTCGACACGAAGCCGGTAAAGCTTGCTCCCCCATCGCGATGGGGAGACCGCGTATTCGAGTGGTTTACCCTTGCCATGGCGTTGGTCGTTGTGGCGCTCGTCTTTCTAGTCGGCTGGCAGCTGGCTCGTGGCTCGCACCTGGCCATCATCCGATTCGGTTTTCATTTTCTGCCATCATCCGATTCGGTTTTCATTTTCTTACGACGTCAACCTGGGATCCGGTGGCGGAGCAGTACGGCGCTCTGCCATTCATTTACGGTACCGCTGTATCGTCGCTGATCGCATTGATCATCGCGGTACCGTTGAGCGTGGCGACGGCGGTGTTCTTGACCGAACTCGCACCGTTGTGGATCCGACAGCCACTCGTCTCCTTGATCGAAATGCTGGCCGCCATTCCAAGCGTGATTCTCGGGTTGTGGGGAATTTTCGTGATGATCCCGTGGCTGCGTGCTTATCCATTCCCGATTCTCAAGAGATTGTTTGGGTGGACGCCGCTTTTCAGCGGTCCGATTTATGGGGTGAGCATGCTGGCCGGCGGCATCATCATTGCCATCATGATTCTGCCAATTATCACCTCGGTATCGCGGGAGATTTTGCGGAGCGTGCCGAACCTTCAGCGTGAGGCGGCCTATGCCCTTGGCGGGACGCGCTGGGAAGTCACCCGTATCGCGGTTTTGAGTTACGCAAAGAAGGGGTTGTTTGGTGCCGCCATTCTCGGCCTGGGTCGGGCGCTGGGTGAAACCATGGCGGTAACCATGGTGATTGGAAACACGCCGCAGATTAAAGCCTCGCTCTTCGCACCGGGATACACATTGGCCAGTGTGATCGCCAATGAGTTCACCGAAGCGACGACCGATCTTTATTTACAGGCATTATTCGAAATTGGGCTGGTCCTACTTGCCATTACCATCGTCGCCAATCTGCTGGCGCAGGTTCTCCTCCGTAGCATGGGTGGCATTTCCACGACACGGGCGGTGCAATAAATGCATTTTGCATCTCGACATCGGCATACCTGGCGGCTGATTAAGAGCGGCGCGGCATCCGCGATTACTTTCCTTTCTGCCGTGATCGTGATCGCTCCCCTCGGCTTCGTGTTTTTTTACTTAATCGAGAAGGGAGCCAGTTCAGTGAACTGGTCATTCTTCACCGAGTTACCGAAACCGGTCGGCGTTATCGGCGGAGGCATGGCGAATGCGATTGTCGGCTCGGGCGAGTTACTGGCATTGGCGGCGCTAATTGGGGTTCCAATTGGCGTCTTTGGCGGAGTTTATCTCGCTGAGTACGGATCGGCTCGCGGGAACGCGATGCTTCGTTTTATAGCTGATGTGCTGAACGGGGTGCCCTCGATTCTTTGGGGCGTGGTTGTTTACGGTTTGGTCGTTCTCCGTTTCAAGAGTTTCTCAGCCTATGCCGGCGGTCTTGCCCTTGGGTTGCTGATGATTCCGTTGATCATGCGTACGACTGAGGAAGTGCTCCTGCTTGTCCCCAATGGGTACCGGGAGGCGGCGCTTGCTCTTGGGATCAGTCGGTGGAAGACGATTTTTCACATCGTGATGAGAACTGCGTCCAAGGGCATCGTTACCGGCATTCTTCTGGCCCTCGCGCGGGTCGCGGGAGAAACCGCTCCTTTGCTTTTCACCGCGTTCGGTAATCGGTTTTGGAATCACAGCTTGCGCGAGCCGATTGCTGCCCTACCGCTGCAAATCTTTACCTACGCAATTTCGCCTTACGATGACTGGCATCGGCAAGCTTGGGCCGGCGCACTTGTGCTGGTGTTGATGATTTTTGTTATTAATTTGCTGGTCCGCTTCCTGACGCGCGATCGGACGGCGCGTGTAGTATGATGGAAGGTTCTGTTATACCTGAAACGGCAATGCGTTCCTCGGAACAGATTCTTGAAAGGCCAGAATCGGCGATCGTCGAAAACGAAGAGCCAGTCTTCGAAGTTAAAGATGTTTCGTTGTGGTATGGCGATAAACAAGCGATCAAAAATGTAACGATTGATCTGCCGGCAAAAGCGGTGACAGCAATCATTGGCCCGAGCGGGTGCGGCAAGTCGACTTTTCTTCGCTGTCTCAATCGGATGCACGAACTGATTCCGCGGACGCGAATGACGGGTCAGGTGCTTTTCCGCGGCCAGGATCTCTATGGAGCCGGGATCGATCCGGCCGTGATTCGCCGCCGTGTCGGCATGATCTTCCAAAAATCGAATCCGTTTCCGACCATGTCGATTGCAGACAATGTGATTGTCGGCCTGAAGTTAAACGGCGTGCGCAATCGTCGGGTGTTGAACGAGCGCCTGGAGAAATCGCTGCGCATGGCTGCATTATGGGACGAGGTCAAGAACGACCTGGACAAGCCCGGGGTCAGTCTCTCCGGTGGCCAACAGCAGCGCTTGTGCATTGCCCGCGCGATCGCAGTCGAACCTGAAGTAGTGCTGATGGATGAACCGGCCTCGGCCCTGGATCCAATCGCCACGATGAAAATCGAAGAGCTGATTCGCCAGCTGAGCACTGATTATACCATCGTGATCGTGACCCATAACATGCAGCAGGCGAGTCGGGTATCCGATCTGACCGCGTTTTTCTATATGGGGCAGCTGATTGAGTTCGACGAAACGCGAAAGCTGTTCACCAATCCCAAAGAAAAACAAACGGAGGATTACATTACCGGCCGGTTCGGATAACGATGAATCCATCGAGACATATTCTGCAAGACTTCGATACCGGATTGCAGTCGCTTCGGGCGGACGTTTTGATGATGGCCAGTTTAACCGATCGCAATTTGCAGAACGCGATGGCTTGTCTGCTTGATGGCAACATTGAGCTCTGCGCGGTGGCCGTTGCCGATGAACTGGAGATCGATGAGCTGGAGAAGAAGATCGATAATGACGGAGTGGAGATCCTGATGCGTTTTCAACCGGTGGCGTCCGATTTGCGGCACGTAATCTCGACCATGAAAGTGAGCGCGAATCTGGAACGAATCGCGGACCAGGCGGTACGAGTCGCTCAGCGCGCCCGTAAACTGACTATGCCCAGTGTGGCGGAGGATGCGCACGCCCTCGGGCCGATGTTCATGGAAGCAACAAGTTTGTTTCGCGACAGTGTCCGCGCTTTTGCCGACGAAGATGTGACGCTTGCCCGCTCGATCAAGGATCGCGACCGCGAGATCGATCAAATTAACCACGATATCACGGACGACTTTAGCGAAAAAATGGCTGTTCATCCGGATCGGATCACCGATTACGTGAATCTCATTTTCATCGCGCGACATTTGGAGCGGGTTGGCGACCACGCCAAGAATATCGGCGAGGAAGCGGTTTATGCGACGGAAGCAGAGGATATTCGACACCGTCGGGTCGAAGTTCCTGCCGAAGAGCCCGCTTCCTGACTTTTGGGCAGCGTTGAATTGTGACGGAACTGTCACACTAAAGTCATTGCCGCCGATGGCTTGCGTCGACGAAGCTTTGGGGCCGGCATAATGTGACGATGATCGAAACCTCCGCTCCTCCGAGGTTCACCTTCAACCTGCCGGCAACTTCGTCTTTTGGTCTGAAACGCCTGCGGGCAGTTTGGATTTCCGACATCCATCTCGGGACCCGTTCCAGCAGTGTAGCACTGCTACTCGATTTCCTGCGGGAGCACGATTTCGAAACGCTCTACATCGTGGGCGACCTAATCGATATCTGGCAAATGCGCCGCGGCATTTATTGGCCGCAGCAACACAATGACGTCGTGCAAAAAATTCTGCGCAAATCGCGCAAGGGGACGCGCGTGATCTACATCCCTGGAAATCACGATGAGATGATCAGTTCATTCTATGGCGCCTACGGAAACATCACCATCCAGAAGCACGCCATTCATCGGACGGCAGACGGCCGGCGCATTCTCGTTATTCACGGACACGAACTCGACACTGTTGTGCAGAACGTGAAGTGGCTCGCCTTTATCGGCGATGTCGGTTACCAATTTTTGCTCTCACTTAATCCGCTGATCAATTTCATCCGGCGGCGCTTCGGCCGTGGTTATTGGTCGCTCAGCGCTTATGTGAAACAGCGGGTGAAAGACGCGGTGAGTTTCATCGGCAAGTTTGAAGCGGCGGTGGTGAAATACGCCGAGAGATATCATGTCGATGGGGTGTTGTGTGGGCACATTCACAGCGCTTCAATCCGCGAATTTGGGAGAGTGACTTATTACAACTGTGGCGATTGGGTCGAGACCTGCTCGGCCCTAGTCGAACATCTCGACGGCCGGATCGAAATCGTCCACCAAACCCGAGCACCGGTAATGATTGGGTCGGCTCGGACAGCGGCGATTGCATGAAGAGGAAAAAGAAACGCGTCGAGAAAAAACATGAGACTTCACCGGTGCGGCAACTGGAGATGGAATTGCATGTGTTGCGGCGCGAATTGAAAATCACGGCGCGCGCTTACACGCAGCGGTTGGAGCGGGAGTTAGTCGCGACCGCCGCTGCCCTGCACAAATTTGCTCCAGCGGAAGAACTGTCGCGGGAACAGCTGCATCGGGTTCGGGATTTCGCAATCATGGTGCGGCAGCGCCGCCTCCGCCCGGAGAAAGGGCGACGGAAAGATTTGCGTAAGATCGATAGCCTCATTTCCGATTTGCAGCCGCTTCTTGATGAGGATGGAAATTAGTGCACGGGTCTGGCTTTTGTCGGGCTTGGCAGCGTTCCTTTGCGGCGGTAGAGCGAGACTCTGTCGAGCTAAGAAAATCTTATTGGTCTAGCGATGGCTCCGCGGAGCGTCGCCCTACCACGCGTCGGATCGGCCAGCCGGCCAGCTTCGATTGTGTCCGAATGCGTTCGCGCGATATCATCGCACTCGAGTCCATATCGGCATGCATGTTACGATCACGGAAAAGCCGATCAGTGATTTTCTGAGTCAGGAAAATACTTGGGCAGTCAACGACTCTGATTAGCGGCGCGGGCGCGTTCAGCGCACCGCCGCTTTCGCGACTTTCGGTGGGAAAAGCCAGAGCAGTTTTCCCGAAGTGCAGCCGCGATTAGCATCGACGAGCGCAATGCCCGCTTTGGAAATCTTTATATCGCCACCGGTGAGCTCTTCGATAACCGCGGAAAACTCCGGTTCGTGACCGACCACCATGACGGATTCGCCCTCTACTCTTCCGACCATCTGCCGAAGCCGCTCGAGACTGAATCCATGAGCCAGTTTTGGCTCGATCTGCATTCCAATACCTAGACGCTGCGCGACGATTTCAGCCGTTTGCGATGCGCGTGGGAGTGGGCTCGTTAGAATCGCATCAACCGAAAACTCGAGCCGATCCAAAAATTTAGCCACCTGTTTCATTTCACGGCGGCCCCGATCAGTGAGCGGGCGTTCGTCGTCCGGTTTGTCCCAGTCGGGCCAATCCGCTTCGCCGTGGCGGAGAAAACAAATTTTCATTAGAGCACCGTCCACTTCGGTCGTCGCGCACCGGGGTTTTGCTGCCAGAGACGGCAGCCACCAAGGTAGGCATTTCGGTTATGGCCGAGTTCGGCGTGTGGTGGCAGACGTTCGAGTAATTTGGCGTTGCCTCCACCGAGCACCACATAATCTGCAACGAACGCGCGTTGCATCTGGGTCACGATTCGCTCGACTTCCTCCTGCCAAATCTTGCGTCCGACGCGCTTCAATCCGGTTTTGCCAACGCGATCTTCGACCGAACCGTCCGCCAGATAGGGCAGCTCGCCGAGCTCGAGCGAGAGAACGGCACCGTTCCAAACAAGAGCGGAGCCGAAACCAGTGCCGAGTCCAATAAAAAGCATGCGACCACCGCGGTAACTGCCGAGAGCCTGCATGGCCGCGTCGTTAATCAGGCGCACCGGTTTTTTGAACGCCTTTTCGAAATTGAATCGGGTCCAACCCTTACCAAGGTTTTTGGGATCGGATAAAAGGCGGCCATTCTTGATCGGCGCGGGAAAGCCGACCGACACGGCATCGAATTTCCAATCCGAAAGATTCTCGCGCACGACATTGAGGAGGTAGCGTGGTGTGAGATCTGGGCCGGATTCGATTTTGCGGCGCACTCTGCGCGAAAGCATCATCTTCATATTGGTCCCGCCGATGTCGACGACGAGAATCTTTTTCATCCGCGTTTACGATCGCCTTGAACCGCCTTGATTGGAGTCAATTTCATTCCGGTCTGAGCCTGCGATTCGGCCGCGGCTTTACGGGCCTGACGCGAGCGCTCGCGAAAATGCAGCTGGGCCTGGGAACGCGGTGAACCTTCAATGGGATGCAGTCGCAGATAGCTGCCATCCGGCTGTAGCTCGCGCGTTTTAACGCGATCTTTCAGGAAGCTCGGCAGGACATCATTGACGATTTCATCGCGTAACGCCGGCGCCTCAATGGGGAAGGCGATTTCGACACGGCGATAAAAGTTCCGCGGCATCCAATCGGCGCTCGAAAGATAAACATCAGGTTGGCCCGCATTTTCAAAATAATAAACGCGACTGTGCTCGAGGAAACGGCCGACGATGCTGATCACACGAATATTTTCGCTCAAACCCGGAACTTTCGGCCGCAAACAACAAATACCGCGGACGATCAGATCGATTTTCACGCCGGCACAGGAGGCCTCGTAAAGTTTCTCGATGATTTCAGGATCAACCACGGAGTTGAGCTTGGCGATGATCCGGGCCGGTTTTCCCGCGCGGGCATGATCGCGTTCGCGTTCGATCAGCTGAATCAATCGGGTGCTCAGATCAAAAGGCGCGACCATCATTTTCTTCAGGCCGGGATAACCAGCAAGACCGGTCAAGGTGTTGAAGACGATCGCGACTTCGTCCGTTAACTCGGGCGCGGCCGTGAAGAGGCTAAAGTCCGTATAAGTGCGCGCGGTGCGATGGTGATAATTGCCGGTGCCGAGATGGACGTATTGCCGCAAGCGATCCGAATCGCGGCGCACCACCAGCAACGCTTTGCAGTGGGTCTTTAATCCGACGACGCCGTAAACAACATGGGCGCCCGCTTCCTCCAGTTGCCGCGCCCAGCGGATGTTTGCTGCTTCGTCAAAACGCGCGCGCAACTCGACCAAGGCGGTCACTTGCTTTCCAGCGTTGGCGGCTTCGATCAAGGCCTCCACGACGGGCGAGTCGCCGCTGGTGCGATAGAGCGTAATTTTGATCGCGAGCACTTGGGGATCGGTCGCGGCGGTTTCGATGAAGTGGACGACTGGATCGAAGCTTTCATAAGGATGGTGCAGTAGGACATCCTGCTTGCGGATGACTTCGAAAATATCGGACTGAGGAGGCAATGCCGGATCGGTAGCGGGCTGAAACGGCCGATCTTTTAATTTGGCGAAGGCATCATTGGTGACCAGCGGCATCAAATGCGTCATCGAGAGCGGCCCGTTGAGCCGGTATAGGTCGGCCTCTTGCAGGTCGAAAAAGGCGAGAAGCAACTCGCGGAAATCGCGCGGGCAATCCGCTTCCACCTCGAGCCGAACGGCCTTGCCACGACTGGAGCGGCGTAATTCCTGTTCGATGGTGCGCAACAGATTCTCCGCCTCTTCCTCGTCGATGTAGAGATCGCTGTTCCGCGTCACGCGAAAGGCATGGACGGCGTCGAGAATCAAACCAGGAAAAAGGTCAGCGATGTGATGCTTGATGAGGGAAGCAAGATAGATGTACTCCCACGGCTCATCGTCGCCTTTGCCGCGCGGCAGCAAAATCATGCGAGGGACGACCCGGGGGACCTGGACGATAGCGAGTAACGGCTCGCCCCCACGCTTGGTGCGCGCGCGAACAAGCAGGTTATGGCTCTTATTCAATAGCTGCGGAAAAGGATGGCTGGCGTCCACCGCGAGGGGTGTCAGCATCGGGAAAACTTCTTCCTGGAAATAACGCTTGGCCCATGCCGCGCGCTTGGCGGTCAATTGCGCAATTTCATGAAGTCGGATGCCATTTTGCGCCAGCGTCGGCACTAACTCTTTGTTCCAGAATTCGTATTGGGTCGCGACCAGCTCGTGCGCGATACGCTGGATCGCGTTGAATGTCTCCGTCGGCGTCATCCCGTCTGGGCCGATGTCACTCGTCTCGCTCTGGATTTGTTGCTTGATGCCAGCGACGCGAATCTCGAAAAACTCATCAAGATTTCCGCTGAAGATCGTCATGAACTTGACGCGCTCGATCAGCGGCTGGGTCGGGTCCTGCGCTTCTTCCAGAACGCGGCGGTTAAACTCGAGCCAGCTTAACTCCCGGTTGATGAAATTAGCGGGATCAGAAAGATCAACCGTGCATTCCACCGGTTCCGCGAGTTGCGGGGCAACCGCTCCATCGGGTGTCGCGATTTTGGCTGCGCTTGATTGCATATCAATTAGTCGGACGCCGCTGCCACGGCGCGGACTCGTCACCTAATCAGCGCCCAACGAATGCGCAAGCGACCAGCGGTCAAGCCGACGCTACGATTTGCTGGTGCCGAATGTCCTCCGCGGCGGCGGCGTAAACCGCATCCTCCGCGATGTTCGTTGCGTGATCGCCTACCCGTTCGAGGTGTCGCGCGATAAACATCAAATTCAAATAACCGCGGAGTTGTTCCGGATCATGCGCCATTCGGTCGATCAAACGGCGGCTTACTTGAGCATTCATCTCATCGAGTTTTTCGTCCCGCGGAATGAGGGCCCGGGCAGCTTGTGCGTCTTCCCGAGCGTAGGCGTCCACCGCGTCCCGGAACATTGCCATGGCGTGCTCCTGGATTGGGGTAATCCACAACACCTCCGGCAACAGCGGGTGCTGGTTCAACTTCCGCGCCTTGCGCGCGATGTTGGTGGCCTGATCCGCCATGCGCTCGAGATTGCCACTAAGTTTCATGGCTGAGACGACGCGCCGCAGATCCGACGCGACCGGCTGGAACCGGAGCAACAAATCGATTCCATCCTTGTCGATTTGCTTTTCGAGCTGATCGATTTCTTCGTCATCGGCAATCGCAAGCGCGCAGAGCTCGTCATCACGTTCCATCAAGCCTTTGAGGGCGCGCCCGAGGCTGCGTTCGGTTTGGCTCGCCATCATCATCACGCTGTTACGCAGACCTTCGAGCGCCTGCTCGAACGTACCCAGAGTGTGTTTGCTTCCGCTCGGCATATTCATTAACCAAATCGGCCGGTGATATAATCTTCAGTTTGTCGTTCCGACGGGTTGGTGAAAATTTTCGAGGTGGGTCCAAATTCGATGAGGCGTCCGAGATAGAAGAACGCCGTGTAGTTCGAGCAGCGGCCGGCTTGTTGCATGTTGTGGGTAACGATCACGATGGTGTAGTTTTCGCGCAACTGATAGATTAGCTCTTCCACTTTGGCGGTCGCGATTGGATCGAGCGCCCGCGATGCAAAGCCACTGCAGCCGAGGCCCCGATCGGAGGGGAGAACGCGTCAAATTTGGCCATGTTCACACGATGGCGAACAGGCGACGAGTTGGGCAAACAACGAAATGTTACGATTGCGTGACGGAAGAACCTTCCGCGGGAAGGATGACACTGATCGTTGTGCCATGGTCAATAACGCTTTCTGCCTCCACTCGGCCGCGGTGTAGTTGAGCGATGTGTTTGACGATGGAAAGGCCAAGGCCGGTACCGCCCAGCTCGCGGCTGCGGGCACGATCGGCGCGATAAAACCGCTCGAAAATACGCGGCAAATCTTCAGCTGGAATGCCAACACCCTCGTCCGCAACCGACAACACAACCTCGCTGTCGCGCGCCAGAACGCCAATCACGATCCGGCCACCTTCCCGGGAATAATTGATGGCGTTATCGAGCAAATTATGGACGATTTCCTCCAGCCGCATTTCGTCGACGCGGATTGATGGGAGCTCGGGCGGCAATTTTAGCTCAACTTGAAGCTTTTTTTGAAGGAGGCGCTTTGCCCAATCCCGTGTAACGCGATTGAGAAACTCGGGCAGCTTTACCCAGCTCAACTCCAAACTCGCTTCCTTTGCTTCCAATCGGGCCAAGCTCAGGAGGTCGTCGACCAAAAGATTCAGTCGATCAGAATGCCGCTTCATCACTCGATAAATGTGGCGTACTTCGGCCTGGTCGAGATCGTTTATCTCGAGCAAGGTCTCAAGATTGCCTCGGAAAATGGAAAGAGGTGTGCGCAATTCATGCGAGACATTTGCCACGAAATCCCGGCGAATTTCGTCGGCCTGTTTCAGCCGCGAGATATCCTGAAACAAGGCAACTACTCCACTTGCTGGCTGACCG
>WNGI01001495.1_pt1 | contig 23212 bp, 19 predicted proteins | sample 5400621 | NCBI WGS metagenome assembly WNGI01 (sample SAMN13153374, study PRJNA577476) | soil metagenome | isolation source: 20 cm soil or saprolite under Garry oak tree replicate 1 | place: USA:California | collected 2016-06-15
GTACCTGCTGACGCACTCGGAATACGACGAAGGGGCCTGGAAACAATGAGCACGACAACTATAGATCTCGACGAGAAAACTTACGGGCAACTGCTGGGCCGTACGCTTCCCCATGTCATCCACACGGATGAGGAATCCGAACGTCTCACCAACGAGCTGCTGCGTCTCGACGAACGTGAGAACCCTTCGCCAGAAGAAAAGGAACTTGCCGAATTGCTGACCATGCTCATTGACGAGTACGAGGAGCGGCGCTATCCAATTCGGAAAGCAAGTCCACAGCGGACACTCCAGCATTTGATGGAGGCGCGCAGCCTGACTCAAAAAGACCTCTGGAAAATATTTGGCTCGAAAGGGATTACTTCCGAGGTATTTCACGGGAAGCGCTCCATCAGCAAAACGCAGGCCAAAAAACTCGCTGAGTTTTTCCATGTCAGTGTAGAGCTGTTCATCTAGAGAACTCGGGAAGTGCGCTCAGGGGGAACCAGCGTTGGTGGAAATCTGGAGTGCATCCTACTATCGCGCCAGATACTACGATCCTTCTGTAGGTAGGCTCCCCAGCGAGGACCCTCTCCGATTTAGGGCTGGAGTCAACTTCTATCCGTACGTACTCAACAATCCAGTCTTGCACTTTGATCCCGATGGGCTTGAGTCCGGTGATCTGAACAAGTTCGTGCCCGGGCCCAATTGAGAGACAGCGAAGAACGTACCCTGCCCTGACTGTCTTGAGAAAATGTTCCGGCTGTTACATAAGGATATACAGGAGCTGCAACAGAAGGCCGGGAAGCCAGGATGTGTTGTCGTGTGCACAACAATCGGATTCGCCGACGATGCAGCCGCGGTGGGGCTAGGACTGTTATGATATGAGTTTTAACTCAGCTCTTGGTTCAGTGGCGGCATTTGGCCCCAAATTAAATTTGCGACGGTAGATCGTGGCGCGCTCCGAACATCACAAGCGAGAACGAGTCCAGCCTTTCCCGTTCCTTCTGAATGTCGTCGGCCGTCCACGCAAGGGTAGAAACGCTATCTATTTGGTCCGTCTAGATTTCTTCTACGTCACAGTACACGGTTTTGGACCTAAGTTGTAAGTATTTGGAACCAAGTTGGACCCCAGTTGCTGACTGCACCGCTCAGTCGAAACACACCTGGAACTCATGGACCCAAGCAATCAGCGTGAGCCATCGCCATAGCCAGCGTTGCGACTCCGGATCGGTGGGCCGATCGTGAAGGGCGAGCCTCAAGTGTCTCTCGACCTCCGATGCCTGGAGCGCTGGAATCGACGCGGCGTCTCGCAGGTTTTCCTCGAGCCACATTTCTGTTTGACGATCCAGTTTCGAGACCGGCATGGCAAACCCGATCTTGTCACGGCGCTCAAGGATCTCTCTCGGAACCAACCCTTCCATTGCTCGCAGCAGGATAGCTTTACAACGGCCTTCTTCGGAAATGATCTCTTCTTCTGGCAGGGAAAATACGAAATCGACGAGCGCAGTCGTGAGAAATGGAACGCGATTTTCAACTGAAAAGGCCATGGCATTTCTATCTTCGATGCGCAGCAAACCGGGAAGCGTCTCGATGAGCTTCTGTTCCAGTAGATCGTGCAAACCAGAATGGTTTCTCCGATGACGGCTCTCCGGAATACTGATACCGCGCTCGCGAAACCATCCTCTGTTCACGCCTGGCGGTCCTGAGGTGCGCAAACCTCTTGCCGCGTCCACCAGGCTCCTGGGGAGGGTGTGCCGAACAAGGGAGCGCATACGTAGCGCCCCGCTGAGCGGCAGGGCCCTAGCGTGGCGCACAAAACGCAGTGCTGTGACCCATCGCCGCTGCCGCAGGAGGGAAGCGAGGCGCACCGGGAGGTGCTGGATGTACCCTAGATATTGGTCGGCGCCCTGGCCGCTGAGAATCACTTTAAGTCCGTGCTCGTGGGCGCAGCGAAAGACCCGGTACTGAGCGTAGATTGTGGGTGATCCGAACGGCTGCTCTTGCACACGAACAAGCCGCTCAAAGTCCTGAACCAATTCGCCCGGCTGAATGTGGACCCAGTGCTGCTCTGTGGAGGCAGCCCGTGCCACAATTTGACACCACCGCTGCTCGGAAAGCTGAGGATCCCCGGCGACATAACTGAAGGTATGCAATGGGTAATCCGGGCCTTGCCCGGCGCGAGCCGTTGCGGCTATCGAAGAGGAGTCCATACCGCCGCTTAGGGAAATGCCGACTGGAACATGGCTACGCATGTGCAGCTCTACGCTTTTTTCAAACAGCTCCCGGAAGCGGGACGCAGATTTTTCAGGCGAGATTCCATCCGCGGGCTTCCTCTCAACTTCCCAGTAACGGATCGGCGCGGCTGTCCCTGGAGAGAGGCATGAAATCTTGAGGTAGTGCGCCGCGGGGAGTTGCTGGACATCTTGAAAAAAAGTCCGGTTTGAATGTTCGCCGAAAACGCCCGAGAGAAACTCATAGACAGTCTGCGCATCGGCGCGGCGGCTCACGCCTGGAAAATTAAGTAGCGGCGCAATCTCCGATGCAAACACTACGCTGTCGCGGCTTTGAAAGTAATACAACGGCTTGATGCCAAAGGGGTCCCGAGCCAGCAATACCGTCGCATTCTCTCGATCCAAAACAGCAAAACTGAACATCCCCGTGAGGCGCGGCAGGAGAGTGATTCCCCATCTTTGCCACGCAAGCAGCAGCACTTCAGCATCAGAGCGGGTGCGGAAAGTGTACCCAAGGCTCTTGAGTTCAGCTCCAATTTCGCGATAGTTGTAGATCTCGCCGTTGAAAATGAGGTGGAATCGGCCATCGGGAGTCGCCATCGGCTGGCGGGCGGTTTCAGATAGATCGATGATTGCCAGTCTTCGGTGACCGAACAAGACCGTGGCGGGCGCAGGTGCCTCCAAGGAGTGCGCAGCAGTGCCGTCTGTAACGACAAACTCTTCAAAGCCTTTGCCGTCAGGTCCGCGATGAACCATGTGATCCATGGCGCGTCTGACCTGTTCTCGAAAAGGTTCGTTCTTGCCGGTCTGTATTGAGCCAACAATTCCGCACATGGTTATGGTTTTCTTCCCTTCCGCTCTCCCGCCTCCGGGATGGCGCACTGCCAGCGAAGCTTCGGGGGAGTGATCGCAGGCCAAAGCTGGTCAGCTTATCTGGATCGTGATTGCAACAGAGTCGAAAAATCAAATGTTCAGTATAGCAAGCGGAACCTAGCACTAGGTGGACCACACAGTGGTCAGGTGTGGGTCGTCGGCAGTGCCGGGATACGATACTTTGAAGAACGTGTGTGCTTTACCATTTCATGTCCCGCGGCAAACTTCCAGCTTCCGCAGACGCCTCTGGAGATGATTCGGCGCTGCCTTGCAGGCAGCAGACCTCTGCCAACTCCTCTTTCCGCCGGTGAGCGAGTCTTTAGCGAACTATTCGAAACTTCTGAGCTTGAGCAATTCAAGCGCAACATAGAAGAGGAATTGAGGCCCATAGATGAGGTAACGCCGCCAGAGTCTCTTTGGTTCTTGAAGTAATCGAAAAAGCCATTCCCATCCGTTCTCGCGCATCCAGCGGGGCGCCTGCCTTCGAGTTCCCGTATGGATATCAAACGCTGCTCCCACGCCGAGAAGGACCGCAGCCTTCAAACGGTCACGGTACCGGTGCATCCATTGCTCCTGCTTGGGCGTGCTGAAACCAACCCACACTGTCAGGGGCTGGAAAGGAGGCGAGCATGTCCCCGAAATCACGAGCCCAGGAAACCTGTGCATGAGGACGGTCGCAAGCCGATCCGCAACGCCGGGCGCCCCGCCAACCAGGAAATGAGAGCAGCTCGTTGAAGCCGTTTCGTGGCACACCTCAAACATGAGGTCGGGCCCGTAAACCCGGCGGGCGAGATGCCGTCCGCGAAATCGGCCAAGCCAAACCAGAGGCATGCCATCAGGCACGACCAGGTCGGCACAGTTAAGGATGGACTTAAATGTTGGATCGTGCTGCGCCTCCATGATTCCATGCATGCCGGTAACCGCGACATAGCGGCAACTGTCACGATGTTGAATCCACTCTTGGACTCTTTCACATACCTCTGGGATTTGGACCGCATCTACGCGCACGCCCAAGACTCGGTAGGAAAAACTCTCGTCTCCCCTCTCGTTCATGGATTCCCTGGTCAACTGAGATCACTGCCTGCCCGTGATTCGATGGCGTGATTATAGATGCCTATGAGCATCCGGTAGTTTCTTTCCGCAGTGTAGTTCGCCACAAACTCAGCGCGGCCGGCCTGTCCGATCTCTTCCATCTGTCGTGGATGTGTCCAAGCCCATTCCGCTTTGCACGCGAGGTCCTCGGCATTCCCCGGAACAAAGTGGATGCCGGTGCGTTGATCGGAAACGATCTCTTTGAGGGCGCCGTGGCCGGCTGCGATGGTCGGTGTGCCGCAAGCGTAAGCCTCCACGACTGTCATGGGGGAATTTTCGTAGCTCTCGCTCGGAATAACCAGGAACCTTGCGCGCTTCATTGCCGCAAAGACTTCTTGGCGGTCGAGCTGCCCCAGGAACCGCACGCCAACAAGCTTTAGTTGCCGCGCAAGGGCTTCAAGCTCACGTCGCAAGGGGCCCTCCCCCACGACCAGGAGAGGAATCTTGCCCCCCAATCGCTTCCACGCCGCGAGTAAGGTTTTCAATCCTTTTTCTGGGGAAAGGCGGCCGACAAACAAAGCGTGCTCGGAAATATCCCGATCGGCTCCGGGGTCGGGATGAACAAAATTGGGCTTAACGACAATTTTTGCCGCCGGCAATCCTCCCGCAATGAATTTATCTCTTGCGAAATCCGACAGGGCGATGTACAGGTCTACCGTCTCCGTCCAAGTGCCGAGAATCCAATGGCTCGCCACCATGGCGGCCAGCGTTCCGGTGGCCGTTCTACTTCCGCGATAACAGGCATAGCGCACCCCCGGCCAGGGAACCCTTTTCCCAAGGCAACACTCGCAGGGCTTTCCGTCCCGGAACAGAGTGGCCTCGGCACACAAAAGGCGATAGTTGTGGAGCGTCTGTACCACAGGAATCCTGGCAGATCGGCAGGCTCGATAAGTTGCTGGGGAGATCAAAGGAAACGTGTTGTGAAAGTGCGCCACAGCCGGCTGCTTGTCAAGAGCCAGGTTTCGGACTTCGGCAAAACTCTTGCGTGACCATACAGCCGTCCCTGGCAGGAGCGCTTTTTGAACCAGAGTGAATTGCTGGATTTCTGCGTTGTTCCGATGGTAAGGCAAAACAGTATGGCCCATGGTCGCGAGCAGTTGTTCTTCGGATTCAACCGCTATGTCTTCCCCTCCACGCTGGATATATCGGTTATGCAGCACGAGCACCTTCATCAGTTGACCTAGGTTATCCTTCCCGTGGAGATTCGCACTGCGATCAGAGGGGAAGACAGAACCGTCCCCGCCGATCCAAGTCTAAAAGCCAACACTACTCTTACCACCTCGCCGCTCCCTCGAACACTGCGGCAGCTCCCACAGAGAGGCGTATCGCGCTGCCGAGACGGGTACTGGCGTCCTTCGTCCGCGCCAGTCTGCAGTCCTGGTGATCCTTCCTGTAGTTCTGACTCCAGGAGAATGGGTGTGGGTCCGATAGAAATGAGAGGATCGGAACCCAAGGGGAGCCGTTCCCCTGACAAGTTCTCCCGCAGGCTTACCGGCCACGACTGGGGAATTCTGAATTTCATCGTCCGCCGAGGGTTCCAGACAACCCAACCGCGATACCCTGGGCGGCTGAGTTCACAACTCCAAGTGCCGCTCCGATCCGAGAGGCAGGAGACCATGCGTGCCCCAACCAGCCAGTTTTCGATTTCGGCGTAGGCGCTTGCCGGAGGTTTCAGGGTCCGTCCATCGGCTTCCGTCAATCCGCCAACCTCGCTGTCCCAGGAATAAAAGTAAAATCGTGAGATGCCCATGGCCCAGTTCAGGACATAGCAGCGAGCCACATAGGCTGAGGCTTCCTCGAGAGTGAGTACCTTACTGAAGCTGGAGCTTTGCGGCCGGACTTCGCTCAGCCGATTCGTAATGAGCCAGCCGGCTTCGGTGTTCCACAGGGGCTTGCCGTCCAAATGGTTTTCCTGTACGACGGTTCGCAAGCGATGCCCCAGCTCCAGCATCTTTTCCGGTGCTTCTGGCGTGACGTACAGGTGAAAACCGATTACGTCAGCGTAAGCGCCGCCTCCCAACTTCAAATAGTGTTCGAGCCATGCGATTCCAGATTGCGAGGTGGCCGAGGGCGAAACGACGATGATCGTTTTGTCCACTTTCTTTAAAACCCCGTACGCCGTACGGGCAAGTTCGAGCATCTGTTCGGGTCTGCCAGAGAAAAAATCACTCAGGTTGGGTTCATTCCAGATCTCATAGCCGTGGATGCGGCCTTTGTAACGCGTTGCCACCTGGCGAACATATTCTCGCCAATCGGAGAGATCCCGAGGTTCAGCGGCGTTGCCGGGAGAATAGCCTGACTTCTCCCCGGGGCGGCTCGAAGCCCATCCCGGAGACAAGCCGAGCGGCAAGAGTATCTCTACGTGATGTCTCTCGGCCTGGGAAACATCGTTGTCGAGCCCTGAAAAGTCCCACCGACCTTTTTGCGGTTCCACATTGGGCCAGGCCGCATAGGCATCCCAGAGACGCCAGGCACCGAACGGGACCGCAGGCCAGGGCGTCGGTGTATTGAGGTGGTGGATGTGCAAACCGAACAGGGAAGAAGGGACCGGCTCGGTCGGAGGCACGAGGCTTTCGGCGGGCTCGGAGCCTCGCCACCAATGGGTAGTCATCGTAACGATGATGAGCAACCCGAAAAGAAAGGCAACGGACCTGGTGGCCGCTGACACCGAACTCCTCCTTCCAGTAGACCGAAAGCCTCGACCCACAACGCATTCCTAGGGAATGCTTCGTGCTTGTCAGCCGGAGTTCTCCCCCCGTCGCAGGCGCTTCAGAATCCCAACAGCATGCCCGCCGCCCCTAGACTCGTGCATCAGAGCTTCTTGCCGCGCTCTCTGAGCTATCGGGCGAATCGAGCTGGAAATCGGTCGAAGGACTGGGTTTGGCGCTTTCTGAGAGAGCGCGTCCGGAAAGAGCAGACTCAATATCATAAATCAAGCGCGTGGCAGGCAGCAACCAAGAGAAACCTTGGGCAAACCGGCTATTGGGTTCGAATTCCTGATGGAAGCGGAGCGGTCTCCAGTTCTCAATTCCGCACTCGCGCAGCAGGCCTTCGGCGCCGGTGCGGGCATAACTGCGATTCCTTCCGAAGTTTGGCGGTAACAGGCCGAGCCTGCGAAGCGGGTTGTGCCACCAATGATGGAAGTCGATGATGGCGCGGCCCTGGTACGCAAGGGCCTTTTGAATCTGGCCGAGCAAAGCCTTTTCATGGTCTTTGCCGCGAATCAAGGTGTCCAGACACAGCAGGCGATCGACCGTACGGTTAAATGGCAAGGCAAAATAGTCCACACGCAAGAAGAAGACATTTTGAGTGCCCAACCGGCGGCACTTCGCGGAGGCGTATCGCAGAGCGTCCAACGAGAGGTCACAATGGAGAACGCCCTTGAAGTGCTGGGCGTAGGACAGGGTGTAATCTCCGATTCCGGCAGAGATGTCACAGAGGATCAAATCCTTTAGTGGTGCTCCGTCACTTTGCAGTAGGGAAAGTACGGCTCGCGCTTGGCGCTCGCGATGGAGCCTCCACGACGGTGAGAAACCTTCTTGGAGGCCCCAAGGGATAGACTCTTGCCGATTTTCAAAGGTTTGGTGAAACAGGAAATGGTAAGCGGCTGCATATTCCGCATTGGGCCCGGGTTTCGCAGGTTCCCTTGGGAGGAGCTCCAAGATATCTCCTTCCTGGAACGGGAAGACTCTGCCGCACCGGCTGCAATCTAGAGCCCCACTCACCGCGCGCAAGGATTCTTGGTCGTCGGGACAACAGAGGCGCGAAGTGATTTCTTCCCTAGGAGAGCGCATAGGATGCCAGTTCTGAATTGGTCGTGATGGTCAGTTTATCTTTGTTTGCCGCCAGGACCGCCAGCAATTCCTCCAACCGATCCCACTGGCGCTCTTGCTCAATCTCCCAAGAGTGTCCCCAGAGGTGAAAAACGCCACCGCGGCTGAGAGTCCGCTCGAGCAACTTCCCTGCGAGCTGAAGCCAAGTGTGCCTGTAGAATAAAGCTCCGGTGCGCACCAAATTTCCCAAGGATCGCCGCTTCAGGGCATTCTTTGTATAGGCGAGCGGCGAATGAGGGTAGGCCTGAACAGTGGTGGAAATGAGTGCGAGACCCTCGACGCGGCGTGGAAACTCAGTGGAGAGCAGCTCGGTGGTGCGCGCCGACAAATACCCCGCTTCTTGCACCAAGCGCAACTGCTCATGGCGGTATCTGCCCCCGGGAAAACAGAGTGTTCGGCAGGGCTTCCCCGTCAGTTGTTCGATCCACCCGCGCGAACCGCACAGTTGCTCGCGTGCCTGTTCATCCGTCAGTTCATCAAGCATGCGGTGGTCGAGCAGGTGAGCTCCGATTTCGAACCTCGAACTAAGGTCGCGGATCTGGACCGCACTCATCACCGGCCAGCTTGCTTGCTTCGGCACGTAGAAAGTGCCGGTAAGTCCGTAACTGGCCAGCAGGTCGGCGATGCGGATGTCCAGGGGATGTCCGTCATCCCAGCTGGTAGTTAGCACTGAGAGGCCCCGCTCTCTCATCACCGTTCCGCCTCGGACTCGAAGATGAATACCATCGAATTGCACCGAAGACGCTTTGGAAGTATCCAGCCGAACCAGGCGATGAGATGCACGAAGGCGCGATAGAGTCTGGAGTTATCCTCATGCCTATAGTCTTCGATCAAATCCCAGTGAGTGACCCGCAAACCGCACCGCTTGGCGAGTTCGGGGAGAGTCGAAACACAAAACCAATCCACATGTTCCGAGTTCTGGCACGTTTTCGGGTACTTGAAATGCGCGTAGAGGAAGTTGAGTAGCGAAAAAGGAAAAGGAGTTGAAACCACCAGTCGTCCTCCTGGCGCAAGCTGGCTCCGGGCTTGCTTCAAGAAGAGTCCTGGGTTTGAAACATGTTCAATGAGCTCGCCGGCAACGATGGTATCGAACTGCTGCCGAAAGGAGAACGTCTCGGCGTTGGCGACGAACAGATGATCAAAGCCGCGATTGCGGAGCTCTTTGATTTTCTCTTCACTTTGGTCGATGCCCACGACATCCGGGAAGCGTTTGACGAGCTGGCCGTGCAGCCAATGAGGAGACTCTGGCTCTACGGTATGGCCGGCACATCCCACATCGAGAACACGGGGACCCCGGACCATTTCTGCCAGCCGTTCTGCCCTGGGAATCATAAGAGTGACCCATGTAATTTCATCTGTTCGCTTTGATCATTCATGAGTTTTCTTAGGGATCGCGGGTGACACCGTCAATCGTCGACGTAATACCGCTTCGAGGGCCAGCAGGAAACCGCCGGCCTGAAGGGCCTGGTCCCATTTTCGAATGGAGTGTCTGGCCGCCGCCCCCATACGCTCACGCGCCACGGGATCTTCCCAAATCTTCAGAAGAGCCCGTGCCAGCGCGCCGGCATCACGCTCCGGCACCACCAAGCCGTTTTTCTGGTCCTCGAGCAATCCGCCCGAAACCGCGCCCACGGCATCGGTCGCAACCACCGGAATACCCTGGTTGCACGCTTCGTTGACCACCAAGCCCCAAGGCTCTTTAGCGTGGGCCGTACTCACTGAGGGTAGGACCACAATGCTTGAGAGCGCGTAGTAGGCAACGGTTTCTTCGGGAGGAACATGACCAGCGAAGCGCACTCGACTTGCGATCCCGAGCTGGAGGGCCAGGTCCTGGAGCGCCTGGCGCTCTGATCCGTCTCCGGCGATGACCAGCATGGCACCGGAAAGATGGCAGGAGCCGAAAGCTTTGAGAAGATAAGGAAGCCCCTTGCTTTCCTCGAGGCGTCCCAGATACAAGATCACCTTTTGATCGGAGAGGATGCCCAGCTTCTCCCGAAGGGCCTGCTTTTCCTGTCCTGAAACCGCCCGTGAGTAGAAGGAATTGTCGACAGCGTGCGGGGCAACGAAGATGCGCTCGGGTCGCACTCCCTCTGAAACCAGATACCGTTTCACGTGTTCACCGTAGACGACGACGGCATCGGCATGCTGATAGAGAAAACGGGTGAGCGGAAAAATCCACCGTTGTAGCGTGGTATCCACGCGGCACCACAAGCCCGTCCACAGGAGGAATGGCACTCTTTTCCATCGCGCCACGACATAGGCTACCGCAAGTGCAAACTTTCCATCGATGCAACTGAGGATAGCCTCGGCGCGGGAGGAAAGGAGTTTAAAAGGGAGTGCCGGCGCAATCCGAGTGTTCCCGAGCCAGAAGCCTCGCAAGTAGGTATGGGCGAAATCTCCCGAGCGGACCCCGAGCTCGTCTTGCCAATACCTTTCCTTGCCGTCCGAAAAAAAGAAAAACTCGGTGTCCACGTGCTGGGCAATAAGGTTGAACAGTCCGACGGTATAGTGCGAGCAAAACGACTGGACAAAAACCAACCGCGGCCGCGCAGAACTTTCGTGCTTTTCTAGGGTTCGGCTGGTGTAACTCTTGCCTTCCGCCTTCTGCCATCTGTAACCTGGCGTCGCCGCGCTTAAAGGCTCGAGAAAGGTTCGATAAGTCTGCTCAAGTTTGGCGGTCTGCTTTTTCAAATCAAAGAGCTCCCGCACCCGCTTCTGGCCTGCTTCGCTCATGCTGCGCCAGAGATTGTCATTATTAAGAAGCGCCAGAATGTTCTCGGCAAGGCTCCGCCAGTCTCCTTCCGCCGCGAGCAAACCAGTCTCTCCGTCGAGAACGGCTTCTGGCACTCCTCCCGAGCGGAAGCTAGCCACTGGCAGTCCCATGGCTTGCGCTTCGGCAAAAACCATGCCAAAGCCTTCCCCGTCGCCCGTGGCAGCCCGAACGCTTGGTACGCAAAAAACACGGGCTCGGTTCATCCATTCACGTACTGTTTCAGGTGGCTGCCATCCCAGGAAGCGGCACTTGCGGAGGGTCTTTTTTGCAAGCTCCTCGAGTTCCTGGCGCAAAGCGCCGTCGCCGATCACCACCAGTTCGGCTGCCGGCGCTCGATCCTCCACCTCGCGCATTGCTCGCAGCAGATGCGCGCAGCCCTTTTTTTCCGTGAGACGCCCGACAAAAAGAACCACTGGATCTCGCAATACGGAAGGTGAGGGCGCAAAGAATTCCCTATCCACTCCTGTGTAATGAACCACGATGCGTTCTTCAGGGAAACTCCGAGCGATCAACTGTTTTCGCAAAAACTCAGACACAGCGATAAACAGGGCCGCTTCGTTTTGTAGGACGTGCCGGTTCCGGAGGTAAGCACGCACTCGATAGTGAGACCGCGCCAGGTAAGCATCGGCGACCGTGGCGTCATAACCATGAAACGTGACGATGAGCGGTATTTCGAGCCAGCGAGCCAGCGGAAGGGCGGTAAGTCCTGCAGGACCAAAATGAGCATGAAGCAAGACAGGGCGGTATGCGGCCACGCGCCGGAAAAAGCTGGGGTCATATCCAAATACCTTGAAAGGTGCCTGCCGCAAGCGGTTCCAGAACGGGGATGCTCGCGGATCACCAGAAAGCACCACGGCTCGATCCGCAGGCACCTCCAGGCTCGGAGAAGCCCACTGGGGGCTGACGTAGAGGGCAGTAAATTCCCTGAGCGCGGAAGCCTGGTCGCGGATGAAAGTCATACTGGGAGCGATGAGAGGCTCAGCAAAGATCGCCACTGTAGGCTTCAGTTTCAGATGCTCTTGGGCTTCGTCCGGGTCTCCCACCTTATCCGACAGAGCCGATAAGACAGATCTCAGGCGCGCGCTCATGTTGCAATTGCCCCTTGGCGGCGCTTGTAGCAGATGACGATCTCCGTGGTTGAACTTTCCGCACACACCTTGGTAAGAATCAGCTCCAAAGGATAAAGCATTGCTCCGATCAAAAACCCTGCGAGTTCGCTGTGCTTCACTGGGTAGGTCATCAGTTTCCAGAGAAAGCAGTACCATTGGCTCGTCGAATCCAGCGGTTCTTCCATGACCACGAACATGGGGACGCGCCCCACGAATTCAAATCCGGTCTTTTCGAACAGGGCCGTCACTTCCTCAAGCGGGCGAAAGGCCACGTGCTCAGCCCGCACGGCGCCGTTTCGAGGAAGCAGGTCGGAAAACAGAAGTAGCCCTCCGGGTCGAAGCAAAGCGCACAAATTTCGAATTGCCCGCTCGTACAGTTTTTCTTCGACGATATGAAACAGCACATCGAAAGCAGAAACGATGTCGTAGCACCCTAGCTCAGAAGAGGGGAGTGTCTCGGCAATGTCTAGGCGCAAAATTCTGGCCCAGGGCAGAGTGCTCTCTAGACGCGTCACAGCGATTTCTGTGAGATCGCATCCGGCAACACGGGAAACTCCTACCTGCTTCCAAAGCTCCAGATAGAATCCGGTCCCTGCTCCGACATCGAATACCCGCGCAGTCCGGAAATCTGTTTTGAGCGAAGCGAGGAGCCGCAGGAAGACCGCTCGCCGCACTTTGTAGAGCCACTCGATATAGGAGCGGCCCAAGCAGGTGTTACCCACACCACAAAGGCCGGGATATTCCTGCAACCGCGTTTCCCAGTAGCTCTTGGGATCAAAGCGAGGATTGGAGGCCGAGGTCGCACGGGGGTGGGGGTTATTCGGCATGCTCACCCTCGCAACTCCTCCCGAGATTCACCCTTGGCCATCGAGAGACGTAAGCAGACGACCACGTAAAGAATCCAAAAGAAATAGTTGGGTGAGACAAGTGCGCTTTGCGCAAGATTGATCAGAGTCAGAAAAGCCAGAAACAGGACCGGCCAGAACCCTTCCCATCCCTCTCCTCTCAAGAAGTATCGGATGGACTCCCCAAAATAGCGCGCGAACCCCAGGAAAAAAGCGGCTAGACCGCAGAACCCGAGATCGAGCCAGATTTCAAGATATCCATTGTGTGCGCTAGGCACGTCCCACCCGGCGAGTTTGCGAATTTGACCTGAAGGGCCCTCGTCCCCGAGCCAGAAGGCATTGAACCCGTGACCGATCCAGGGGTGATCCATCCCTAGAAGCAACGAAGCCCCCCAAATGGTTGTGCGACCGGTAAGAGTAACGTCGCGGTCGAAAAAGGAAGTTACCGATGCAGCATGCGTGGCGGCATAAAAAATTCCCACTCCGGCCATGACCGCGACGGCCACAAGAATCCGCCGTGCCCACCGGCGATGCCTCCGGATGTTCCACAGCAGAACTCCCGCTATCGCCACGGCCCACAAACCCAAGAAGCCGGTCAGCGAACCCGACAGGAAAAGAAGAAGAAAGGAGAGGCTGGCCCAGAGATAAGCACTCCATTTCTCCTCGGGATCGCTTCGGCTCCATAGGTAGAACACGAAAATGGCAAAAGCCATCATGATCCCCAGCGTGTTCCGTTGCGTGAAGATCCCGAACCACGGCTCGTACAATCTACCGAAGACAAATTCTATCGGCAAAACATCGAACAGGAAGCTGAGAATGCCACGTGAATTTCCCTGAATGTAAAGTCCAAACAGGGGCCCGCTCCGGCTGTCGACCGCTGTTCCCAGATGAAGGGCCCCGAAGATGAGGCTCAAAACGATGCAGATTTTGGAAAGCGCCACCAAGAGTTTCAGCTGTTCTTTGAAGGGATAACGAAGCGCCAAATAAAAGCCGGTAAACGTCGTCGCAACTAGCGCCGCACTCCGCCTGGCGGTCAGTCCCTTGGCCTCGGACCAAAGGATCGAAAGAAGGCAGATGGCCAGCAGCAACAAGAAAGGCCAACCGCGAGCGAGAAGACCTCCGAACCCGCGGGCCTCTTTCAACAAGAAAACCAGTACGACCAGATACAAACTTGCCCAGATGAGTTGCATGAAGGAGAGTCCAGCCTCCGATTCAAGCCTGAACTTGCCGTGTTTTAGAAAAAGGTTCAGGAACGCTCCCGTACTGAGAAGCAGTACAACGATGGCAAGGCCCTTTTCCACTTTGCCAGGCGCGCTCATAGCCTTTGTTTCACACTCCGACCCCCGAGGCAGCCCCAGCATCCAGAGTTCGCAGATCGTCCCAAACGTAGGCGACTGCACCCAGGAGAAGCACCACGCTTACAATCGCGGGCGCAAAGATTCCGCCATCTCGAGTGATCAATAACCCCAATCGAGAAGCACCCAGAACCAGAACGCAAGCAAAAAAGGCGATTAGGAAGGGTTTCGTTTCATACTTCAGTCGGTAATGGCGCTGCCCAACCCAGGCCAATAGCACCGTAATCACGACCCATGCGCCGAGCCATGCCCAAGCCGCGCCCAGGATTCCAAATTTCGGTATGAGAAGACCGTTCAACATGAAACTTGCCATGATGCCGCAAAGGAAGATGGGCAGCAACCAGCGAGTCGCCGATCCGAGGTAGATGCCTACAGAAGACGGATACTGCAGGACGGCTGCGGCCTGGACAAGTAACAACCAGGGAATGCAGGCAAGGCTGCCGGAGTACTCCGGGGTAGCCAGGATGTGCAAAAGAAGGGGTGCGAACAAAGAAAGCACTAACGCGACGGATATGGAAAGCACCAGCAAATAACTCATCAGTTTCGAGTAAATCATGGGCGCTCGTTCTCTCTTGGCGATCTGGAACACCAACCCCCCCCCAGGCGGCCCCAAAGGGAACGACTACCGACAAGCGCATGACCCCGGAGATCTTGACGCCCACTGAGTAGAGACCTACTTGTTCGAGGTTTCCGTACCGGTCAAGAAAAAACCGGCCCGCACCATCGAGAATCATCATCATTAAAGCGCTTCCCATCACTGGCAATCCATACTTTGCCATGGACCAAGCCGAAGAGAAGGAGGCCGACAAGGAAAGGTCGGAAGCCGTCAAGCCCCACAGCACGAGACAAGCTAAGACATCCCCCATAACCCTGGCTTTGAAGACGCCTGCCAGCCCTTCGCCGCGGCCGGCAACCAGCCAGATGCTGATAGAGGCGATACCCAAGAGCCGGACCGCGGAAGCCCAAGAAAAACTGACTGCTTTTCTTCTGGCCCGGAGGTGCGTTAACAGAACACCTTGCAACGATTCAAGCAGGATGAGAGGTAGCAACAGCCATGCGAAATGATGCGCATCTCCGCGCAGTAGGTGCACGGACCGGGGACTGGCCAGGAAGAACGAGAGCCCGGCCCCAGTGATCGCGGCGAGCAAGCCGTTGACCAAGAGCATCGTGCCCAGAAGTTTCGATACCTCGCCTGGACCAGAAGCCGCGAAGTTTTTTAGGTATGAAACGGTGAACCCCAGGCCGGAAATCGCGATCAAACTGAGAGCTAGCACCTCGATCAGTGCATAGAGCCCGAAATCGGATTGGTTTAGGAAACGGGTGTAAAGAGGCAGAAGCAACACGTTGGCAAGGCCCATTGCCACCACACCGACAAGGTACTGGGAGGAATCACCCAGGAGGGAGAGCATCACCCCCGCTAGCGGGCTTTGCTCTTCTCCAAGCCGGAAGGCATCGTTCCGCAAGGCTTCGATGCGGTTCGCAATCCAGTCGATTGAGCTCAACACGAGTTTCGCTATCCTTGCATTCCGAGAAAAAGGATCGAGTTCCGATTAGAGTTCTACGGGAGCATCCCTTTTCGGGGTGGGGAGTTGATTTGGCCGTTGAACATTTCGTTTCCCCACATTGCTTGCCTAAAGATGGAACCCAGCATCCGAAGGCTTCTAGCGTTGCATTGAGCTTCCACCGAGGCTGGTTCCACTCGGCCAAAGGTTCACTCGCCGCTGCCGCTCAATAACTCTGCGAGGCTTCGGAATAGAATCTCCAGATCCAGTCGTAGGCTCCAGTTCTCAATGTAGTCGAGATCCAGGGCCAGATTGGTTTCAAATGAGGGATCTTGTCTCGCAGTCACCTGCCACAAACCGGTGAGCCCGGGTTTTACGTCCAGACGCCGGAGATGCTCGGGCTTGTAACGGTTAAAATCGTCCAAGGGATGCGGCCGTGGCCCAACCATGCTCATCTCCCCGCGCAGAACGTTCCATAGCTGTGGTAGTTCATCAAGACTGAACCTTCGCAGCCAGCGCCCGACCGGGGTGACGCGCGGATCGTCTCTCATCTTAAACCACGGACCGGCTCGTTCGTTCCTTTCCCTAAGAGCTTGTTTCTGGCTGTCTGCGCCCACAAACATCGTGCGGAGCTTCCAACAACAGAATTTGCGCCCTTTGTATCCAACTCTCACGGCGGGATAAAAAGCACGGCCGGGTGAATCGAGCCGTACGAGCGCGGCAAGCACCCCCAACAATGGCGCCGTCAGTAGCAACCCAGAGGCCGCGATCGCAACATCAATGATTCTCTTAACCGCCACTCCGAGGCCTGGGATGGGGTTTTCGTTCAGCTGCATGACCGGGAATCCGCCGACGGCGTGTACCGGCGCACGCCAACCGAAGCCATCGTAAAGATCAGGCACAACTTTCAGTCCAAGGCGCAGCTCGCGGGCCGCGAGCACGGATTCCTTCACGACTTCTCGATCAATCGGTGGAGTAATAAAAATCTCGTCAATGAACTGTTCGGCCACGACACGCCGCAGCTCATCTAGGCTGCCAAGAATCAAAGGGTCGGAGGAAGGCTGGGCATCAAGAAAACCGCATACTTTATGACCCAGGGACAAATTCGCTTCGAGTGAGGCCGCCAAGGCTCGGCCCGCCGTTCCCGCTCCGACGATCAGGACCCGAGAGGCTCCAATTCCCCGAACCGTCCGGTTCAGGATCATTCGCCGCTTCAGATACCGCCAACCGGAGAGCGTCGCTCCGGTAAACAAGCCCAGTGTGAGCACGGAGATGCGGGTCATCCCCCGCGCTTCAAAGCCAAATACGAACAGCACCAGAACTGCGGTCGCCAAACTCACAGCTTTGAAGACCATCAGGCTTTCTTCCAAGACACCGCGGTCGCGCGGAGTCCGATAGAGATCTTGACCTGCGCAACTCAAAACGACCAGCACGCCGTAAGCGGAGATGAAGGCAAAGTAGGTGCCGAGTGTCGACGGTTCTAGCATTTGGCTTCGAGCTTCCGGGGAACGAGCGATGCCGGACTCAAGAAAAAACACAAGCGCGCCAGCCAGACCCACCATGGCGCAATCGATGAGGGCATAAGCTATTTGTACGGGTAGACCGTGCGGTCCGCTCGCTCTTAATCGCGAGGGACGATTCTCTACCGCAACCGGGCTATCAAGAAGAGCAACTTGCCCAGGCGGATATTCAGCGACCGGCGCGGGAACAGCTCTCTTTAGTGGCGTGGCGTTCATGCGTATCGATCGCCCGCAAGGGCGCTAGACCGGAACATCACTGGTCTTTTCCTCTTCTTTACTTTGTTCACCCTCTTGTGGCGATTCTGCTTCCTTCCTCTGGAAGCGCTTCACGCGTGCTGCCGTCCAACGGTATGCCGAGTCCAGCCGTGCCAGACGCCGGGTGCTGGATCTAAAAGATGCCCCTATTTCTTCGGCCAATTCGAGGCCAGGATCATCGGGAACGATTCCGGACCACCACCTGCGTAAAAAAATCCACACTACCGTCCCCGCTAAAGTCAGGAGCGTGCCCGCAATCACTATCCGCGTCCGCGGGGGGAACGACTTTTTGGTTGGCACTACCGCGGCGTCCAGCACACTGACAGTCGGAATCTGCTTGGCTTCCTCAACCTTAGCGAGCTCATACTCTCGGGTCAGTAATTGATACAGCGTCTCCTGCATCTTAGATTCTCGATACAGATCGAAATAGGTTGCGCCCAGCAAAGGCAGTTTTCGTATCGAGGGGTAAAGGGAGTGGTCGTTTTTTACCTCGGAAGGGGAATCACTCCCCCCCAGTTTTTGCAGTTGCTGCTTTAACTCGGCCAAGCGTGCCTGGTGGGCTCGCACACGGATATTGCCGGGCGCATAAATCCGTTCGAGCCCCCGAAGTGTAGATTCTTCGAAGATGACTTCGCCCTGAATCCAGGCTGCCGCCTCCACCATTGCTTTTCCTTGCGCCGGAACATCAATCGCCGTGTTGCTGCTAGCAAATTCGCTGAATCGTTTACTAGCGTTGTCCAAATCGGCCTTTACGGTTTTCAGCCGCTCTTCGAGAAACACCCGCTCGCGCCGGGCCGAAGACGTGCTTACCTCGGCGACTAGCCGGTTCAGCTCGGTAACATAGGCCTGTGCCATCCCCGCCGCGCGCCTCGGGTCTTTGTCCGTCACGGTAATCCCAATGACGCCGCTTTTCCGCGCTTCAGAAATGTCCACGTGCTCCCAGAGCGCGATGCGCGTGTCCTCAATGAGCTTGGTGTGGTAAACGCGATTCAACTGAAATAGCTCGATTAACCTGTCGGATACCGTGCGGCTGTAGAGGATGCTGACAAAAAGTGCACCGGTATTCTTCGTGCCGAGAAGATCACCAGCGACTCCACCGAGCGCTGCTCCTCCAAGGGACCCGCTCAACCCCGAGGACTCCGAACCGCGCGCGCCGATGGTGTCCAACATCGCCAGGGCCCCGCCCGTGATATTTTCAGGGGGCATCAGCTGCGTGGTGGCTTCGTAGCGCTTGGGAATCAACAAAGCGAGGAGGATGGTCATGCCCAGGGCGTAAAGCGTGACCCGACGGAGCAGCTGGCGGTAGGTCCAGAGGAGACGGCTGTTCTCCACGAATTTTCGGGGGAGCCGCGAACGAGACGGTATTCCCTGGCCGCGATTCCTTCCCGGCTCGACCAATGTAATGTGGACCGGCACCTGATCAGGTGCATCCATAGCCGCTCTCCCGTTGCGAAAGCCGCACAAACACTTAAAATGCTTCTCTGCGGCCCGGGGTTACGCACGTTGGGTGGGTGGGGCACTGGGCCGTTGCCGTGCACGATGCCGTCTTCCGCCGTCGCAGACTTGCCTCCCGGCGTAGTGCCGCAAAAGGACCTACGATCGGTCCAGTTGGAACCGTGAGCTGGCCTCCAAATTTTATTATAGCAATCATCATTCGCATCGCAAACCTTCGTTTATCCTCGGATAACTTTTGATGGCTTTCCTTGCCGAGATTGGTGCGCGCTCCCATGTTGACCTGCCATCTGGTTCACCCGAGGTTCCGCGGGGCCGCAGCAAAAGATTCCTGCTCTGCGGTGATAGGGAAGAGCCGATGTGCTGTGGAGCGCTCCAGCGAGTGACTATGGGGGGCACAGAAAACCGGTCAAATCAGAGCTACTCTGAGCGCTGCATGCTAGGCGGTACCTTTTCTAGTTCTTCCCGATGCTCTTCTCGACCCATGAGGATGTTTCTGATCTCTGTTTGTCCTCTGATCAAGCGGGCGGCGCTTCCGAGGCTGGACCACGTCAGGCTGCCATTCCGCAAGGCCCGGAGGTAGATTGGAGCTTTTACCTTCAAATCCCGAAGGATTCGACGGAAACTCCGGTGCCATCGGGGTTTCTTTGAGATCTTCAAAGCTGGAATCATCGGGGTGTCGAGTGCTCCATCCGGGTCGAGTCTCTTGAACAGGGAAAAAATCGCGCGCCCGACCGATGGCTGTGAAAGCGTTATCGCCAGACGCGGGGGAACCTTCAAATGGGCGCGCTGATCGGCCCAAATCTGCTCGTAAGCCAGTTTTTGAAGCCGCTCGAGTTTCGGCGGTGCCGCGATCTGGTCGAAGAACTGCCGTGGGATGGGAGTCCGAAAGAAGTCCTTCACCATCTTCAGCGTTAGGTACATCCAGTCACCATATCCTCTGCGGACGCTCTCCTTGGCGATCCACTGCCAATCCAGGCGCTTCTCCTGAAGCTCCACCCACAGGTGAACATCCAGAAGTGGCCGCAAGCCCAGGGAGAAGTAGTGGCCGCGGGAGAGGTGCAGCACCAAATGAAACAGGAATTCATGCACATCAAGGATGGGAATACATATATCGTTCCAATCTGTTTCCTCAACGTGCTCCCAGACCTTTTCTATCGGCACCGGAAACCAAGGCTCTGCAGATTCTAGCTGGGTATGAACCTCAATCAGCGCCTGGGTGCCGGGTTTTTCAAGCGGGAGTGATATCTCTTCTCCGGGAACCACTGAATCTTTGATAATCAGAGGGTTCGCAAACTCGAATCGCTCCGGGCATCGGAAACCGGCATCCTCGATCAGCTTCAGTGCTTTCTCAAGGTTTTCCCGACGCACCAACAGATCGATGTCAGAAACAGGCCGCAGCGAAGAATCAGGGTAGGCGATAAAGGCCAGCACCGCACCTTTCAACACCACGAACTCGAGCTTGTGCCGGTTAAACTCGCTCCTCAGGTTGCGAAGTTCAAAACGCAAGCGCAGCCATCGAGCTGCGGTAGCACGGCGGGCCTCTCCAGCTTCCCCGAACAGCTGCGCGGGGCATTGACTGGTCAACCCATGCTCACTGATCTTGTGCCCCAGATAGGCGGAGAGATCTGGAGGTGTGATTAGAAACAAGCGCTGCCAATCGACTTGTGGTGCTGCCCTTGGGAGCGTCAGGGATTGTTCCGGGCGCGGCCGGCCTAGCAATTGAAGCAAGAATTCGTGCTCGCGCGAATAGCCTTGATAAAACCGAGAGAGGGGATGGAAGCTCGTGGATTCCTGTTCCTGCCGAAGTGAAGGGGGATTGATCACAACAGGCCGCCCTCCGCGCGGAACCAGAGAGAAGCGTCAACCTGTCTACAGTCATCACTTTGGGAGCAAGCTCCGAACCAAAACGAGTGAGCCTCTGGATTCATCTGGCGGATCAGCACACTTCTTGTGGCCCGCTCCTGCGGTGCTTTCCTTACTCGAAGAAAAGAGGGCCAGCCGCGACTGACCTGCTCTGGCCCGGTGGCGAGGTGCGTCAGAGGATTCTGAGGGCATCGGAAATTGACCTCAAAGAGCTTCAAATCGTACCTCAGAGTGCGGCTCCCGGACGCGAACCGCGTGCCGCATGACGCTTTAGAAAACCGGTCGCTCTCTCGATCGTCCTATGAATCCCAATGATACGTTTTGCAGTCCAGACCGCGGCAGCAGGGCTCACTCTCAGAATACCGCCAACGAGGTTAGAGATCAGGAGCGCCAACCAGCGAAAGCCGAACCATCTCTCAGGAGGTGGGCCAACTGGTTGCCAGGACCCGGTAGCACAGCATCCAATCACCGGGCCCAAAACTGAGGTGGCCAGGACCGGCAAATCACAACAAACCGTTGCATCCCCGCGCGTGATCAGATAGCGATTGCTCCCCGATTTCACGGATCGCACAAGGCGATGCGCCACCATGCGATCCTGCGCAACATAGGTCAACACTTGGCCGACCATCAATTGGTCATCAGCAGCCGCAGCCAGCCGCACGCGGATCCTCGAGCCGTCGGGCAGAAGGGGTCTCATACTCTTGCCCTGGAGAAGGAACTCAAACTCCCGAGAGCTCTTGCTAAGAAGACCAGAGAACGCCAACAAGCGCTCCCTGTCGAACTCCGAGTGCCCCACGACCCTGGATTGATTCAGTTTCACGTTACCGCCAGATTGAGATTTGACATCCTGTGATTTAACCGCGGAGTAGCCCGAGGAAGGCCTTCGCTCTTGTCGAAGGCCACGCCGGAGTTTTCAGCGCGATAAGAGCTCGCCACCCGCCTGCCGGACATGATCGCAAACCCTCTCCTCGTCCATCACCCAATCAGCATCGTCGTTGATCCAGTGAAAGCCCCCGCCGAGGAGCGCAAATTGTTTTTCGTCCACCAGGTGGAGTTTAACCCGAATCTCGTTTCCGCCGTCGCTTCCTTCCAAAGTGAGCGACCGCGAATCAGGGTTCGAAAAGGTAAATTCCAACTCTTTCTGCGGATCGTTGGGCTTTTCCATAGTTAAGGTCTTCTTCGCCATGTCCCGGCGTACCCAGTGTCCCGTCCACGAGCCATTCATGGACTGAATGCCAACTTCTTTGGGAAACTGAAAGACCACCCTCTGCCAACGAGTCTCGTCGGTCAACAGCGGAGGCAGCACCTTTCCGCCGAGCTTGAATTCATCGACGGTCCAGATGCCGTAGAACGGCGGCCTAGAAGCCATGCCGAAGTTCCGTTTATCGAAATCGTGCGTTTGATAAAGGCTTGAGCAGACCAGAAATCCGCCTAACGCCAACTGCGCGACCAAGGCGCCGGCGTTTAGACGCCGGTGATTAGAGAGGGCGGTCTCGGGGGAGGGTGCCACGCTTCGATTGAGCAAGAAGAAGTTAACTAACCGCCGCGCATCCGGCAGAACAAGAAAGAAGCAGGCGAGAAGAATATGGAATGAATTGAGCTTAAGCGGCAGGTTATAACACAGGTTGAGAGCGAAAACGTTCGAAAAGACTCCAAGGCCAACGAGAGCTCCCAGAGTTGTCAGCCGCGGGACGAAAAGCAAGATGCCGCCGAACATCTGCAGACAGCCGATAAATATGCCGTAGCCGCGAGAAGCCCCCAAAGAGGTCCAGAGCAAGCCCATCAGTGAGTAATCGCCGAGGGGCTCAAGCAGCTTGTAGAAATTTGGCTGTTGAAAATTCATCCGGAAAATCTTGGCGGCTCCGAACATGAGCATCGCGGCTCCCACGGAAAGCCGGACGTAGGACCGGAGCCACTGGTGAATCCGTTGGTAGTTCGAGTGGGATCGATCGAGGAAAGACCAAAGAACAGTGGCAGCGAAGGCCAGGGCAAGGAAACACAAGACCCGCACATAGTCGTAAATGGTATCACCGCTGCAGTTGGCAGAGGTCATGATCTCGCGGCTCAAGTGAAGGATATGCTTGCCGACCCAAGGCACAAGCTTTTGCCACATTGATTCGTATTTTTGCGCGATTGAGCCGGTGTGGGGAAGGGCCCCGAAGGGGAACGGAAGGAAGTACAAAATAAAGTAGACAAAGGCGAATCGAAACGCCAAAAGTTGAACGCGTGACCAATCGGCCGCTGCTTGGTCCTGATTTTCCATCATGAGCCTCCAGGGTGCGGGCATTGTACTCGCTAGCGAACTCAAATTCTGCCGGTCACAATTTGAAATCCGGCCGCCGCAAGCTCCAAAGGACTTCTGGATTTAATGGGCCCTCGACACTCCCAAAGGTCACAGACTCTAATCCAGTGCAAAATACAGACGGACAGCTAGTGGGTGGACACCAGGAAGGCATAGTTGATTACACGCGAACTGTTTCTGGAGCAGGCTGGAAAGAGCCACTAACCGCTCCCTGTCGAACGCCTC
>WNGI01004872.1_pt1 | contig 23212 bp, 19 predicted proteins | sample 5400621 | NCBI WGS metagenome assembly WNGI01 (sample SAMN13153374, study PRJNA577476) | soil metagenome | isolation source: 20 cm soil or saprolite under Garry oak tree replicate 1 | place: USA:California | collected 2016-06-15
GCGATGTCCACACCGCGGTGTCGGGCGTCGCGGATCATCTCGCCTTCGACGACGAGCACGCGATCGCGCTCGGCCGGTCGATCGTCGCGAACCTCAACCGCCGTCCACCGGCGCCACCCTGGGACCGCCGTGAGCCCGAGCCACCCGCGGTCGATCCATGCGGCGGCCCAGACGAGGCCGGCCTGTACGCCGCGATCTCCGCCGACCCCCGACGGCCCGTCGAGGTCCGCGAGATCATCGCTCGGCTCGTCGACGGCAGCCGCTTCCACGACTTCAAGCCGCGCTACGGCGAGACCCTGGTCACGGGCTTCGCCCACATCGACGGCTATCCCGTCGGGATCATCGCCAACGACGGCATCCTGTTCAGTGCGTCGGCACTCAAGGGGGCCCATTTCATCGAGCTCGCCGCCCAGCGGAAGATCCCGCTGGTCTTCCTCCAGAACATCACCGGCTTCATGGTCGGGCGCGAGTACGAGGCCGGCGGGATCGCCAAGGATGGGGCGAAGATGGTGATGGCGGTCGCGTGCGCGGAGGTCCCGAAGTTCACGGTGATCATCGGCGGCAGCTTCGGCGCGGGGAACTACGCCATGGCAGGTCGCGCCTACCAGCCGCGCTTCCTGTGGACGTGGCCGAACGCCCGGATCAGCGTGATGGGCGGCCAGCAGGCGGCGCGCGTCCTGTCGACGGTCAGCGGCGACCTCGCCGACGAAGCGGCCCGCGACGCCTTCGAGGCGCCGATCCTCGAGACGTACGAGCGCGAGGGCAACCCGTATTTCGCGACGGCCCGGCTATGGGACGACGGGATCATCGATCCGCTCGACACGCGACGGGTACTGAGCCTCGGCATCGAGGCCGCCCTCCACGCCCCGATCCCCGACACGCGGTTCGGCGTCTTCAGGATGTAACCGACGTGGGCGGCCGTTCGGGGTTTTCATCGGTCGACGGAGCGTGTCGTTCCCGACAGACTGGCGCGATGCAGACTCGACCAGATGACCATGCGTTGGCGACCGGCGATCGGGCGCGGCCGCGCGCTCGGTCGTCGGCCGTCCGGTCCGTTGGGGCCGTGGCGGTCGTTGTGCTCGTCGTCGTCGGTGGGCTCGCCATCCGGAGTGCGCCACCGACCCCCAGCCCGACCGGCCCGGTCGTGGGAACGGCTGAGGACGCCAACTTCCGCCTCGTTCTGACCACGCCCCGGTTGACCTACACGGCAAATGAGGCGATCGAGCCGGTCGCGACCGTGACCTACCTCGGTCCGAACGCGACGGAGACGATGTTCCACGCGACGCAGCCAATCGGTTTCCGGATCGAGGAGGTCGGCGGGATCCGACTGATGGGGGGCGCCACGCGCCTCCCCTGCCTGTCGACGGAGCTCGCCAAGGGCGCCTCTGCGATTGTCGCGTTTGGCAAAGCCGGCTCGCCCGACGACCCGAAGAACGGGTTTGACCTTGCATGGTACGAGGATCCCGTTCTTCGACTCCCTGCAGGAACCTGGCGGATCCTCGCAAACCTCGACGTCGACATCGGCACGGGCGGCGGCTGCGGCGCGGAGCGACATCAGCTGACCGTGGAAAACGTCGTTCAGGTGGTCGCTGGCGATAACGTGTCTCCAACGCCCAGTCCGACACCGAGTCCGACATCGAGCCCACTGCCAAGCTCGGTCCCGACGCCAGCTCCGGCATCGTCCGCGGACAGTCGAGCCGCCCTGGCAACAGTCCAGGAGTACGAGAAGGCGCTCGCCGACGGTCATGCCGTGGTCGCCTGGCGGATGCTCCCGCCGTGGAGCAGGACAACCGTCGGTTCGGCAGCGACCTTCTACGACGCCGAGCGTCGCGCCGCCGCCGTCGCAGGCCCGGCCGGATCCAACGTTGAGATCGCGGATCCCAGCCGCGACCCGTCGCTCCTCGACCCCGCGTTCCTGGGTCCGCGAGGTGCAGACCTTGCCGCTGTCTCCGATCCCAACCGGGCATTCGTCGTATCGGTCCGCCGTCCGGGCATCGACGGCGCGGCGGCAGGCACGACAAATCTGGTGGTCGCGCCGATCAACGGCGGAGCGTGGCGGATCTGGCTCGACACGGCGCCGGGCGCGTATGGCGCCTGGCCCTTCCCCGAGGGCTGCACTGCGTTCGGCTTGTCCGCTCGGCGCTGTGAGGCGGTTGTCGCTACCGCGGCGTCAAACGTCGGCTTCGACCGATCAACCGCGGCATCGACATTCCTGATGGCGGAGCCGGGTCGCGGCGGCGACCCGCTGTCGGATGACGTCGGCGGGCTCTGCATGCGGTCGACGGCTTTCATCGCCGGCGTCCGCTTCGACCGAGCCGACGGGACTTCGGTGCTCAGCGAGGTCTTTTGCGGGGTAGGACCACCGACGCTCACCTGCTCGGAGACGCCCGGGATCCAGGCGGTCGACCTCCACGGGGCGGGCTACTGGGACGTCCCGTGCGCCGGCGAACCCCCCGACGGTTGCGCGGACCGGATCACAGCACCCACTGGCCCCGCCGCCGCGGCCCGGCGCGAGCTGAAGATCGACGCGATCGACATGCCGGTCGGCGCGGTTGGCCACCGGGAAGTCGAGATCGGCAGAGCCGTCCTCGTCGACGGGATCGTCCAGGAGGCGCGATTCTCGATCGCCGACCAGACACAGGTCGGGTTCCTGCTCGATCCCGGCCTTGTCCGGATGGAACTCCGGTCGACGGTCCCAGGTCGTCCGCCGTTCGACAACATTTACCGGCGAGGCACGTTGAAGGGTCCGGAGGAGGTCCGCGTCGTGCTCGTGTTCGATGTTGCCGAGACCGGACCGAACGCGGTGATCCACGTAACGAACGTCCTCGTCCGGTAGGATCGGCGGCCAATGGATGGCCGCGTGCTCCACGTCAACGTCTCGCCCGGCGGGGTGCCGAAGCTGCCCGTCGAGCGGGCGTGGGTCGGCGAGCTCGGCCTGGACGGCGACCGGCACCGCCACGACACGGTTCACGGCGGGCCGCACCGGGCGGTCGCCCTCCTCGGGATCGAGGCAATCGAGCGGGTCCAGGCGGACGGCCACCCGATCGAACCGGGCTCGGTCGGCGAGAACCTGACGACGACGGGCATCGAGCTCGCGAGTCTGGCGCCGGGGACGCGCCTCGCAATCGGCGACCGATTGCTCCTCGAGATCTCGGCGCCGGCCAACCCGTGCGACGTGATCGCAGGGTCGTTCCGCAATGGCAAGTCCGGCCGGATCTCGATCCTCACCCACCCGTCGGATAGCCGGATGTACGCGCGCACGCTCGTCGAGGGCGCGGTCCGCCCGGGCGACCAGATCCGGGTCCTGCCGCCGGCCGACTCGGAGGCTGCTGCACGGCACCTGCTCCTCGAGCGGATCGACGCCGTGATCCTCGACTTCGAGGTCGGGCTGTGGCGGATCGCCGCCGAGGCCGGCTTCGACATCCGCATCGAGGATTCCGGCGAGCTGGCGATGGCGGCATCATCGGAGCTGCCGTCGAGCACCTTCAATCGGGCACTTGGCCATCGGATCCTGCCGCACCTGATCGACCGGATGCGGGACTTCTATGAACAATCAGGTACAGCGGGCTGGATCGTCGCCGACCGCGCTCCGTGGCCTGGTGCAGCGGCGACGCACCCGTCAGTCATCTTCGCGCATGAGGTCGGCGAGGAGACTCGTGGCGACTCGGGCTCGGGCGCCAGCCACCCTGGCTCGGGCCCCCTCGACCTGTCGGACAACTTGTCGATCCGCCTTGTCGGACCCGACGAAGCCGACCGATGGACTTCCGTCCTCGTCGAGTCGTCCGGGATCGAAGGCCGTGAAAGGGAGGCGTGGTTCGCCATTGGCCGTCGCCTCGTCGGATCGGCCGGCAGGCATCATCTGTTGGTCGAGGACGGCGGCGCGGCGGTCGGAGTCGCGAGCCTGTTCACCCGCCGTCGGGTCGGGTTGCTGGCGACTGCGGCTGTGCTTCCGGCGGCGCGTGGCCGAGGCATCCAGCGGGCCCTCATCACCGAGCGGATCCGGCTTGCGATCGAGCGTCGCTGCACGACCGTCACCGCCACGGCGCTCGTCGGAAGCTCGTCGGCTCGAAACCTGGCAGCAATGCGTTTCCGCCCCGTCCACGAGCCGGCGCTCTATCGCTTCGACCCGGGCGCCGATCGAGCGGCGCCGACGATCCGACCGTGAGCGATCTCCTCCGGCTCGAGCGGATCGGTCCTGGCGATGTCATCGCTCGGGTGACGTTGACCCGGCCGGACGTCCACAACGCCTTCAATGCATCGGTCATCGCCGAGCTTCGGACAACGTTCGCCGCGCTGGCCCGCGAGGGCCCGACCGACCTTCGGGCCGTCGTCCTCGCGGGTGACGGGCCGTCGTTCTGCGCCGGCGCCGACATCGACTGGATGCGGGCGGCGATGACCCTCGACGTCGAGGGCAACGAGCAGGACGCGATGGCGATGGCGGAGATGTTCGACACGATCGACACCTGCCCCGTGCCGGTCATTGCCCGAGTACAGGGCGCCGCGCTCGGGGGCGGTATGGGCCTGTGCGCCGTCGCCGACTTCGTCGTCGCCGAGGCCGGTGCGCGGTTCGGCTTCACCGAGACGCGGCTGGGCATCCTGCCGGCGGTCATCTCGCCGTTCGTCATCGCCAAGATCGGCGAGAGCCACGCACGGGCGCTCTTTCCAGGCGGCCGACGCTTCGATGCAATCCGGGCCCAACGGATCGGGCTCGTCCATGAGGTCGTCGAGGGCGAGGCGGCCCTCGATGGGGCGGTCGACGCGACAGTGGCCGACATCCTCGCCGCCGGGCCGACCGCTGCCCGTGCCGCGAAGGCGATCGTCCGCGAGGTCCGCGGACTCGGCCACGGGGCGTCGAAATGGCACACCGCCCGGATCATGGCCCGGCAGCGAACGAGCGACGAGGCCCAGGAGGGCTTCCGAGCCTTCACCGAGAAGCGCAAGCCGGGATGGGCCCCGGAGGACGCCGAGTAGCTGGCGTCGCCAGTTGCACGCGTCGGTCGCGGACGCGACAATCGCGACACGATGCCAGATGAGCTGAGTCCGAGCGAGGCCGCACGAAGGATCGGGGCCACGACGAGGAGTGTTCAGCGCTGGATCGCAAACGGGTCATTACCCGCGAGACGCGTCGGCGGGCGATGGCGTGTCGCGATTGGCGTACTTGACGCGTTCACGCCTGCTGCCACGGGTGCAGGAACGGCCATGGGTCGGAATGCCATCAAGCGGCTGCAGGACGAAACGTCACCGATCCGATCGTTGTTCATCGCCAACCGCGGCGAGATCGCGGTCCGCATCGCGCGTACGTGCGCCCGTCTCGGGATCGAGGCCCTCGTCCCCATCACAGACGGCCCGAATGCACTCGATCTCCTCTCGATCGGCGCGGTCGTCGGTGCCGCCCGGACCGTGCGCGCCGACGCGCTCCATCCCGGCTTTGGCTTCCTCGCCGAGAGCGCCCCATTCGCCGAGGCGGTCATCGCCGCTGGGATTCGGTGGGTCGGGCCCCCGCCGGCAGCGATCCGCGCGATGGGCGACAAGGCGGCCGCCCGACGATTAGCCCGTGAGCTTGGGGTGCCGACGCTGCCCGGCTACGACGGCGCGGATCAGTCCGATGAGGCGATCGCCGCCGCGGCGACAGAGATCGGGACGCCATTGCTCGTGAAGCCGTCGGCGGGCGGCGGTGGCAAGGGCATGCGGATCGTCGGCGACCTCGCCCAGCTCGGCGAAGCAGTCGCGGGTGCGCGTCGCGAAGCACTGGCCGCCTTCGGTGACGATCGGATCATCCTCGAGCGGTACCTCGAGGGCCCGCGGCACGTCGAGGTCCAGCTCATGTTCGACAGCCATGGCAACGGCGTCCACCTGGGCGAGCGCGACTGCTCGATCCAGCGCCGTCATCAGAAGATCCTCGAGGAGATGCCGTCGCCGGCGGTCGATCAGGCAACTCGCCGGCGCCTGACCGAAGCTGCGCTGGCCCTCGGGCGGGCAGTTGGTTACGTCGGCGCCGGCACCTGCGAATTCCTCCTCGCCGACGACGGCACGCTCGCCTTTCTCGAGATGAACACCCGCCTCCAGGTCGAGCACCCCGTGACCGAGGCGGTCACCGGCCGCGATCTAGTCGCGGATCAGCTTCGGATCGCCAGCGGCTCGGCGCTCGGCTTCGGGCAATCCGAGGTCCAGCCCCGCGGCCACGCGATCGAGGTTCGTCTCTATGCCGAGGACGCCGACGAGGGCTTCCTTCCGGCGACGGGCCGGATCGAAGCGCTCCGCTGGCCCGCCGGCGACGGCATCCGGGTTGACGCCGGGGTCGAGGTCGGCACGGACATCGGCGGAAGGTTCGATCCGATGCTGGCCAAGATCGTTGCCTTCGGGCCGGACCGCCCAATAGCCCTCGCTCGATTGACCGACGCTCTCGACGAAACGCTCGTCCTCGGCCTGACGACGAACCTCCGATTCCTCCGCTGGCTCGTCCGGCGGACGGAGGTCGTCGACGGTGAGGCTCGGATCGACACGCTCGATCAGATCTGGCCCGACGACAAGGCCGACCGCCGCGAGATCCCGGACGAGGCCTGGCAGGCCGCGGCGAGGTTGTTGGGCGGCGGCGCCTGGCGGCTGAACGCACTTCCGACGATCCGCATGGCTGCCGATGGTGTCGAACGTGACGTCCGCGTTGGGCCGGCGGACCTCGCGCCCGGTGTCGAGGCCGTTCTCGCCGGCGGCGGCGTCCACGTCGACATGGACGGTCGGTCGGTCGCCATCCGTCCGGCTCCGCCGCCCGATGTTGATCGCGCGGCTCGGGCTGCGGCCGCCCACGCCCACGGCGGTGGTCCGGCCGACGTCGTCGCCCCGATGCCGGGCTCTGTCCTCGCCGTCCACGTCGCGGTCGGTGACACCATCGCTGCCGGCGATCCGATCGTGACCCTCGAGGCGATGAAGATGGAGCACATCGTCGCCGCGAGCGGACCAGGCCGGGTCACGGAGCTGGTGGTTCGGCCCGGCGATCAGGTCACCCGCGGCGGATCGCTCGCGACGATCGAAGCCTGAAGCATCGACGCGGTACCCTCACCGACGACAGGAGGATCGATGGCCAAGCACGACAAGGAGCACAAGAAGAAGCCTGCCGGCGACGCGGCGGCAGACCACAAGGGGTCCGACGGCCATCACGCAGCCAGGGCCCACGGTCATGCCGCGACGGTCGACGCAAGTCTCCCGGCGACCCGCGACGAGCTGATGACCCGCCACGCCGAGGCGCGCAAGCGGCGCAACAGCGCGCCGCTCGACAGCGAGGCATTCCGGGCCGCAGTTGACGAGCTGGGCCGGATCGAGGTCCGCGTCGCGTCGATCGAGCGGGATCTGGTCCCGCCGAAGGGCTGACCCCGGCCGTGCCGGAGCGGGCGGCTCGGACGGATCGCGTCCGGATCTACGAGGTCGGGCCGCGCGACGGCCTCCAGAATGAAGCGACGCCGATCCCGACCTCGACAAAGCTCCGCTTCATCGAACTCCTCGCGGCAGCGGGCCTGACCGAAATCGAGGCCACGTCTTTCGTCGCCCCGAAGGCAATCCCCCAGCTCGCCGACGCCGACGAGCTCGTGGCGGCGATTCACCGCAACCGGGGCATCCGCTATCCGGTCCTGGTCCCGAATCTCCGAGGCCTCGCCCGCGCCGAGGCCGCCGGCGCCGACGCGATCGCCGTGTTCACCGCAGCGTCGGATGCCTTCACGGAGCACAACATCGGGATGACCATCGCCGAATCCATCGAGGCGTTCGAGCCGGTCGTCGCCCGTGCGACCGAGCTCGGCTGGTGGCGGCGTGGCTACGTCTCCACTGCCTTCGGTTGCCCGTACACCGGCGCCGTCGACGCGGCGCGCACGATCGACGTCGGCCTTCGCCTGCTCGAGATCGGTGTCGACGAGGTCTGCTTCGGTGACACCATCGGCGTCGCCGTTCCCCGACAGGTCACCAAGCTGACCGACCAGGCCGTCGCCGCCGGGATCCCCCTCGAGCAGATCGCCTTCCACTTCCACGACACCCGCGGGACAGCGCTCGCCAACGTCGTCGCCGGGCTGGCGTCGGGGATCCGCTGCTTCGACGCTTCGACCGGCGGCACCGGCGGCTGCCCGTACGCGCCGGGGGCCGCGGGCAATCTCGCGACAGAGGACCTCGTGTACCTCCTCGACGCGAGCGGGTTCGAGCACGGCGTCCGTCTCCAGGGCATTCTCGAGGCCGCCCGTTTCATCGCCGGATCACTCGGGAAACCACTTGCCTCGAAGGTCGGCCAGGCCGGCGGCTGGGATCCCGCGTCCGGTGCGGCACTGGGTCGTCCCTGATCGGCGGTTCCGCGCACGGCTGAGCACGATCGGGCTGTCCTGCTACCATCGCGGCCGATGGACGGCGTGGTGCTCGTACTGAACCAGAATTACGAGCCGCTCAACGTCTGCAACCTGCCACGGGCCTTTCGGCTCGTCTTCGGCGAGAAGGCCGAAGTGATCGAGTTCGATCACCAGGTGATCCGGACGCCGCGGACGGAATTCCGCGCCCCGTCGGTCATCCGGCTCCAGTACCAGATTCGCCGGCCCCGACCGCGCGTCAAGCTGTCGCGCCGCGAGATCTTCGCCCGCGATCGGCACACCTGCCAGTACTGCGGCCGCCAGACGCACGACCTGACCCTCGACCACATCGTCCCGCGCCATCGCGGCGGCGGGCACACCTGGGAGAACCTCGTGACCGCCTGCAAGGCATGCAACCATCGCAAGGGCGGCCATCTCCTCGAGGAGGTGCGCCTCCGACTGCATCGTCCTCCGTTCGAGCCGCGCAGCGACATCTACTCGCTGTTCACGCCGTACCTCGCGGACGAGCGCAATGAGGCATGGCGGAACTACCTGTTCCTGGGGCGGAACTGACCGCCGCCGACGCGACGGGCGAGCCGGTCGATCCGGAGGCGATCGGGCGGCTCGTGCCGGAGCAGGTCCTCGACCTGCTCCGAACCCTCTGGTCGGCCGGACACTCCGCTTATGTCGTAGGCGGTTCGCTGCGGGACGCGCTGCTGGGACGCGTTGCCAAGGACTGGGACCTGGCAAGCGATGCGCTTCCAGAGCAAACGGTCGAGCTCCTTCCGGGCGCCGTCTACGAGAACCGGTTCGGGACCGTCGCTGTTCGACGCGACGGCGAGACCTACGAGATCACGACGTTCCGGCGCGACCACGACTACGCCGACTTCCGCCGACCGCACCGGGTCGAATTCGGGACCTCACTCGAGGCCGATCTCGCCCGACGCGACTTCACCGTGAACGCGATGGCCTGGGGCGCGCCGGGCCCGTCCGGGGAGACTGACTCCCCAGCCGTGAAGGGGTCGGCCGGCGGCAAGGTGCCACGCCTCGTCGACCCGTTCGACGGCCGCGCCGACGTTGCCCGGCGAACACTGCGAGCCGTCGGCGAACCGCTGCGCCGGTTCGAGGAGGACGCCCTGCGGATGGTTCGGGCGGTCCGTCTGGCGGCGACCCTCGGCTTCGGGATCGAGCCGTCGACCCTGGCCGGGATCCAGGCGCGGGCGCCGCTCGTCGCCCACCTCTCGGGCGAGCGAATCGCCACCGAGCTCGGTTTTCTCCTGGCCGCCGCGCAGCCATCCGTTGGGCTGCGGCTCCTCGCCGACACCGGGCTCCTCGGCCACATCTCGCCGGAGCTTGCCGCCCAGCCCGGCATCGTCCAGAACAAGGTCGAGGGGGAGGATCTGTGGGACCACACCCTGCGGACGGTCGACGCCGCGATCGCCCATCCGGTCGTCCGGCTCGCGGCGCTCGTCCATGACATCGGCAAGCCGGCGACCGCGGCAGACGGCCATTTCTACGGCCACGAAGCGGTCGGCGCGGAGCTGGCGCGAGCCTTCCTCGACCGGCTCCACGAACCACGCGCGGTGACGGAGCGGGTGACGCACCTCGTCCGCAATCACATGTTCGGCTACGAGCCGAGCTGGAGCGACGCCGCCGTCCGGCGGTTCATCGGCAAGGTCGGACCCGACGCGATCGATGAGCTGTTCGCCCTGCGCGAAGCCGACAACGTCGGCAGCGGATTGCCGAGGTCGGCCGGTGGGCTGACGGAGCTCAAGGCCCGGATCGAAGCGGAGCTTGCCGAAGGGCCGGTCCTCGACCGATCGGCTCTGGCGATCGATGGCGACGACCTGATGGCAGAGCTCGGGCTCGAGCCCGGGCCCGGCCTGGGGCGGGTCCTCGACGCGTTGCTCGAGCGGGTCATCGAGGACAAGAGCCTCAACGCGGCGCCGACGCTCCTCCTCCTTGCCCGCCAGGTTGTGGCCGACGACCGATGATGGAGCTGCTCGTCGAGGCGGAGCGCTACCTGAGTCACGGGCTCCTCGACCATGCCGAGCGGCTGTTTCGGCAGGTCGCCGACGCCGACCCGAAGAGCTCGATCGCGGCGGTCGGGCTCGCCCGGGTGGCGCTCGAGCGAAGCGAGGACGCGACCGCCTATGCCTACGCGCGGCGCGGGCTCGCGATCGACCCCGAGAACCCGGCGGCTCGTCACCTCGTCCTGCGGCTCGAGGAGGTCGTTCACGGTCGCGGCGAGGCACTGCCCTCGGATGACGAGATCGCGAGGATCATCGGCTCGAGCGGAGCGACAACGGCAGGGCCGCGGGCGGGGACGTTGCCCTCGGGTATGGCGCCGGCGACACACGCGCCGGAGAACGCCGTGCCGCCGGCTCCCGCGACGCCACAGCCGACGTTGCCGGCGGCGGATGTGGCGGCCCACACAGATCGCGCGGAGGGTAGCCCGATGCCTCGTGCCCGGCGAGCCGGCGGCCCGACCCGTCGCCCCGGGCTGCTCGGCCGGCTGTTCGACCGGAGACGGCACAGGTGAGCGAAGATCTGAACCGGGCCGACGTGCCACTCCCCTTCGCCTGGAGACATTGATGCGCGTTCTCGTCACCGGTGGAGCTGGCTACGTCGGGGCCGTATCGATCGATGCCCTCATCTCGGCCGGCCACGATGTCGTCGCCCTCGACGACCTCTCGACCGGCCATCGGGCGGCCGTCCCGGGCGGGGTTCGTCTCGAGGCGGCGAGCTTCGGCGACGAGGCCGCGGTGGGCGAGTTGCTGTCATCGGCACGGATCGACGCGATCCTGCATTGCGCCGCCCGCTCCCTCGTGGCCGAATCCATTCGCGAGCCGTCGCTCTACTACCGGTCGAACGTCGCCGGTGGGATCGCACTTCTTGAAGCTGCGCGCGAGGCTGGTGTCAATCGGATTGTGTTCAGCTCATCGGCGGCGGTCTACGGCGTTCCCGACGCCACGCCAATCGAGGAGGACGCCACCCTTCGCCCGATCAATACCTACGGCGAGACGAAGCGAACATTCGAGGCCGCCATGGCCGCCTACGGAACCGCGTACGGCCTGCGGTCCGTGTCGCTGCGCTACTTCAACGTGGCGGGGGCCGGACTACGGGACGCCCGACGGAACGTGCATCCGCGACTACATCCACGTCGCCGATCTCGCCGATGCACACGTTCGGGCGCTCGAGGCGACGGCGCCCGATGACGATCGGACCGTCGAGGCGCTCGTCTGCAATCTCGGCAGCGGCGGCGGCTTCAGCGTCCGCGAGGTTCTGGGCGCGACCGAGGAGGTCGTCGGCCGGCCGATCCCCCATACCATCGGGCCGCGTCGAACCGGTGACCCGCCGATCCTCGTCGCCTCGACGTCCCGCGCGGAATCCGTGCTCGGCTGGCGCCCGCAGCGCTCGTCGCTCGAGGAGATGATCGGCTCGGCGTGGGAGTGGCGGCAGCGCCACCCAGCCGGCTACCCGGCCTGAGTCGACCGGTCAGCGCGGCTCCAGCGGGGCCAGCGCGGGTGCCAGCCGCTCCGGGGGCGCGACGATCTCGTCCGCCGCGATTTCTCCGGAACCCTCCCAGCGATCGCTCACGCCGCGCAGCAGCCACAGCCCGACGAGCATCGTGCCGAGGAGGCTCAGCACCGCCAGCTGATAGGCGCCGTTCTGGCCCTCGACGAGGAACAGGCCGATGATCAGCCCGTAAAGCAACTGGCCGATCACCTGCGAGCCCTTGCCAACGAGGCCGTACAACCCGAAGAACTCTCCGATCCGGGCGGGCGGGGCGAGCCGAACCATCAACACCCGGTCGGACACCTGGACTCCGCCGAGCCCGCTCCCCAGGATCGCCCCCGCGAACGCGAAAAGGGCCAGCCCGGCGACGCCGCTGATGCTCAGCGAGATGACCCCGAGCGTGAGCCCGACAGCCCACGAGATGAGTACCGCCACGAGGGTTCGCTTCGGGCCCGACCGGTCGACCATCCGTCCCCACAGGAAGCTGGCGATGACGGCAACGACGGTCAGTGACAGCAGCAGGAGGTTGGTGTACGTCGGTGACAGGCCCTTCGCCTTGGAGGCGACGACACTCATGACGACGATCACGGTGTTGACCGCGTCCGAGTAGAAGAATCGTCCGAGCAGGAACCGCCCGAGACCCGGCACCGCGCGGGCGTGGCCGATGGTCGTCCGGAGTTGCCCGAACGACCCAAGGATGTCGGCCTTCGTCAGCTTTGGCCCATCGGCCGTAGGGGCCTCCCGGACGACGAGGAAGATCGGGATCGCAAACAGGCCGTAGAGCACCGCCGCCAGGACGAAGCGAAGCTCGAGCGGCATGTGGAAGAGCAGCTCGAGGGCGAGGATGAGCAACCCCGAGAAGATCGTACCGAGATAGCCGATCGCCACCCCGATCCCCGACAGCGTTCCCCGGGTCGCCGGATGGCTGACCGTCTTGAGGGTCGCGTCGTAGTAGATCAGTGCAGCCTGGTAGGCGAAGTTCGCGACGATGAACAGGACGAGGCCGGCGAACGCACCGGTGCTTCCAATGAACGCCGTCGGCACGATGCAGAGGATCGTGAAGAACAGGAGATACGGCAGGCGCCGTCCCGCTCGATCCGAGATCGCGCCGAGGATCGGCGACACGATCGCGTTGAACCCGACGCTGAGCAGGACTGCGACACTGAGCAGGACGTTCCCGCTGCGCTCACCAAACTGACTCGGCTCGACGAGCCAGAGCCCGATGGCTCCCGACACGACGACGAAGCTGAAGATCGTGTTGGCGAAGTCGTATGTCGCCCAGGCCAGCGGAACGATCGCCCGGCCGCTTGGCGTCAGCCCGCCTACTCCGGCGCCGCGGCGGGTCGCGGGGGCGATCGGGCGGCCAGGAGCGGTCACGCGCCGATCATAGGCGCGGCCAACAAGCCCCGCCCGGTCGGATTGTCGCCGGATGTACGATCCGGGCATGGCCCCAACCGACACAGACACGAACACCGCCGCAGGTTCGGCGGCCCTCAAGTGGCGCCCGCAGGGCTTCGGCAAGAGCCGCGCCGCGGCCATCGACGATCCCATCGTGGAGCCGTTGTGGACGGGGATCCGGGTCCTCGCTCACGTCGATGCCGGCCGGACGATACTCCGAGACCTCGACGGCGACCCGGTCGACGACTTCCCCGAGATCAACACCGCCCTGGCCCGTGCCGTACGGGCCGAGCGTGTCGTCGTTGACGCCCACCTCACCCACCAGCCCATCCAGGCGATCGCCGAGGTTGCCGCGCGCGACAGCCAGGGCGCCGAGGTGCCGACGGCGACCGCGGTCGTCGGACAGTGGTGGTTCGGATCGCTGCTGCGCGGCCGTCGGAGAAAGGTCCCGCTGGACCCCGAAACGGTCGGGCGCGATCCGCTGCCGGCGGACGCCGACATCGCCATCGTCGTCGTCGACCTCCTGTCGCTCGACGACCAGCCGCTCCTTGACGTACCGCTCCTCGAGCGCAAACGGATCCTCGAGTCCGTCATCGTTGAGTCGGAGTTCGTCCGTCGCGGGATCTACATCCGACCGCCGATCGACACGTGGATCGGCTCGTGGCGGACATTCGGCTTCAACCGGATGGCTTTCAAGGCCGCAAACAGCCGCTACCGGCCGGGCGAAGCGAACCCGGACTGGGCGATCGCCGACCTGCCGAGCCGCTGACGGTCGGCGCCGAAGGAGATCGTCAGCGCGGAGGCGGATCTTCAGCCCGGTGTAAGGCGGCGGCGCGAATCTGAAGCCCGGCTGCAAGGCGACCGGACGCCGCCACGAATGACGTCGGTCGGCCGCCGGTGGTACGGTGGATTGGTGCCGACTGCGCTCACCCCGGCCGTGCGCGACGAGATCGCGCGCCTCGGCCGCGCCGACATCATGGTCGGAATCCCGAGCTTCAAGAACGCCGCCACGATCGGCTACGTGGTCCGGGCTGCGCAGGCCGGCCTTGTCCAGTACTTTCCTGACCTCAAGCCGGTCCTCGTCAACAGCGATGCCGGCTCGCCCGACGGCACGGGTCGCGTCGTCGTCGAGACCGAGCCCCCGGACTACATCGAGCAGATCCTGCTCGTCCGACCGACGAACAAGCTCGACCGGGTCAGCCTGACCTACCCGGAGATCGACGGCGTGGGTGGCAAGGGGGCGGCCCTCAGGACGCTGTTCGAAATCGCCGCGGCGCTCGAGGTCCAGGCTCTGGTCGTCGTCGACTCCGACCTGCGCTCGATCATCCCCGAGTGGATCGAGCTCCTCGCGGGGCCGATCCTCAAGGGCGGCTACGACTTCGTGGCACCGCTCTACGCCCGCTACAAGTACGACGGGACGATCACCAACACGGTCACCTATCCGCTGACACGGGCGCTCTACGGCAATCGGATCCGCCAGCCGATCGGCGGCGACTTCGGTGTTTCCGGTGACCTCGTCCGGCATTACCTCGAGCTTGATGACTGGACCGAGGACATCAGCAAGTTCGGGATCGACATCTGGATGACGACCTCGGCATTGACTGGCGGGTTCGCCGTCTGCCAGGCCCGCCTCGGGGCGAAGGTCCATGACCCGAAGGACCCTGGCTCCGACCTCGGGCCGATGTTCCGCCAGGTCGTCGGGACCATCCTGCGTCTCGCCGCCAGCCATCCCGACCACTGGCTCGGGATCCGAGGGTCCCACGACGTGCCGGCCTACGGCTTCGAGCGGATCATCGACCCGCCGCCGCTCGAGGTGAACACCATCCGCCTCCTGACCGAGTTCCACGTGGGCTCGCTGACCCTCGGCGAGACATGGGCTCGGATGTTCGCGCCGGACAACCTGGCGACGGTCCTCGTCCTTGCTCGCGAGGCCGGCAAGCTCGTCGATACCGCTCAGGCCAAGCTGGGCGTCGGCGGCGACGGCTCGTCGACTCCCGCCACGACGATCGTGATGGCCGACGCCCTCGCCGCGTTCCACTTCCCGGACGATCTCTGGGCGAGACTCATCTACGACCTCGTCGTCTGCGCCCGCTCCGCAAAACCCCCGATCGAGTCGCTCGTCGCAGCCCTCGTCCCGATCTACTTCGGGCGGGTCGGCAGCTTCATCATCGAGAACCGCAACGTCACGACCGAGCAGGCCGAAGATCGCGTCGAGCGCCAGGCGCGCGAGTTCGAGCTGCTCAAGCCCTACCTCGTCGACCGCTGGGAGGCCGCCGTCGGGGCCGGAACGCCGGCATGACGAGCCGGCCGCCGCTGCCTGCCCGGATCCTCATTCCGGTCGCCAACCCGGCGACCGCGGAGGAGCTGGTGAAGCTGGGCGCCGACCTCCTCGATCCGCGGGCCGGCGAGCTGACGGCCCTCGGGATCGTCGAGGTGCCGGAGGGGATGGCGCTGTCCGAGGGGGCGACCCGCGCCCGCCATGCCCGACGCCTCCTCCAGAAGGTCCTCGATTTCGCGCCGCAGGGGACGGCGATCCATCCGATCGTCCGGATCGGGCGTCACGCCGCTGAGGGAATCATCGAAGCGTCCGCCGAGCAGGAGGCCGATCTCATCATCTTCGGCTGGGGTGGCAAGGCGCTCGGCAGCCGGGACGGCAACCCGGCGGTGTTCTCGCCGACGATCGACGAGGTCGTCCGGGATTCGCCCGCCGACATCGCGGTCGTCAAGCAGCGTGGTTCGAAGGAGATCCGCCGGATCATCGTCCCGGTCCGCGGCGGGCCGCATGCCGAGCTCGCGGTCCGCTATGCCGACGCGATCGCAACCCGTCATGACGCCCTCGTCAGCGTCCTCCACTTCGTCCCGCCGGGGATCACCCTGGCGGTCCGGGCCCAGGCCGAGCATGCCCTCGCCCAGTTCCTCCGCCAGCACCTGAAGGGCCGCGGCGAGGGGATCGTTCGTGAGGCGGCAAACGTTCGCAACGCGATCCTCCGCGAGGCAGAGAAGGCCGACCTCGTCGTCATGGGCGCCTCGGCGCAGCCGGCCGGGGCGAACGGCGAGTCGTACCTGTTCGGCGCCCTGCCGGAGGCGATCGCCGCTCGGGCAAGGCCAACGGTCGTCGTCGTCAAGACCCGCGACGCGATCGGCCGCCAGACGTTCGAGACGCTTGCAGCCCACGCGGAGACGCTTGCCGCGGCCGACCGCGCCGCCGAGGAGGCACGCGCCGTCCCCGCCCGCGTCGAGCGCTGGTTCGGCGAGGCCAACTTCCACCACGCCGAATTCGCCGACCTCCGCCGCCTCGTCCAGCTCAAGGAGAAGCAGGGCCTGACGGTGTCGCTCGTCCTGCCGACGTTGAACGAGGAGGAGACGATCGGCCCGATCGTCCGTCGAGCGATCCGCGAGATGATGGGCCGTGTCCCGCTCCTCGACGAGATCCTCGTCATCGATTCCGCCTCGTCCGACCGGACCTGCGAGATCGCCGAGGCGGAAGGGGCGCGGGTCGTCCAGCATCCGGACGTCCTGCCGCGCTATGGCTCGTTCCGGGGCAAGGGCGAGGCCCTCTGGAAGTCCGTCTTCGAGACGACCGGCGACATCATCGTCTGGGCCGATACCGACGTCCGGAACTGGCATCCCCGGATGGTCTACGGGACGCTCGGGCCGCTGCTTCACGAGCCGCGCCTCCAGTACGTCAAGGGCTACTACCAGCGCCCGATCGTCGAGGGCGGCGTGCTCAAGGAGGGCGGCGGCGGCAGGGTCACGGAGCTCGTCGCCCGGCCGCTGATCAACCTGTTCTTCCCGGAGCTGTCGGGGATGATCCAGCCGCTCGCCGGCGAATACGCCGGACGGCGGGCCCTGCTCGAGGCGATCCCGTTCTTCACCGGCTACGCGGTCGAGATCGGGCATCTCATCGACGCCGCCGAGCGATCCGGTCTCGAGGGTCTCGGCCAGGTGGACCTCGAACGGCGGGTCCATCGGAACCAGGAGCTCGAGGGACTGTCCAGGATGTCCTTCGTCATCCTCCAGGCCGTCATGAAGCGGCTGGAGGAACGGCGCAAGGCGCGGCTGTTCGCGGAGCTCGGCTCGACGATGAAGCTGCCGCGCTCCGGGAAGGGCAGGCTCGGCCTCGAGGTGATCGAGCTGGCCGACCAGGAGCGCCCGCCGATGATCCGGATCCCCGAGTACGTCGAACGTCGACGATCGGTCGGGGCGGCCGGGGCCGAGGCGCCGCCATCGGCCGAGCTCGAGCCCGCGGTTCGCTGAGCGCGTCGCTGCCGGTGGCATCGCCGCTGACCGTCCTGTTCGCGCCGGATTCGTTCAAGGGTTCGCTCACCTCGGTCGAGGTCGCTCGATCGCTCGCCGACGGGTGGGCGCGGGCTCGACCATCCGACGTGGTCCTCCTCGCGCCGCTGGCCGACGGCGGCGAAGGGACGCTCGTTGCGATCGCTGCGGCGGGCGGCTGGGAGTGGCGGTCGGCGGCCGCCCACGATCCAATCGGGCGACCGGTGACGGCCCGCTGGCTCCAGTCCGAGGACAGCCGACGCGCGGTCATCGAGCTGGCGGAGGCCTCCGGGCTGTCCCGGCTCACGCCCGCCGAGCGGGACCCGATCGGTGCCACGACCCGAGGAACGGGCGAGGTCCTGCGCGCTGCAATCGACGCGGGCGCGCGCGAGATCACGCTCGGGATCGGCGGGAGCGCGACGAATGACGGCGGGGCCGGCATCCTTCGCGCTCTTGGGGCCGCGGTCGATGACGACCGTGTAGACCTGTCGGAACTCGATCCGCGGCTCGCCGGCGTCGCCCTCCGGATCGCCTGCGATGTTACGAATCCGCTCCTCGGAGAGCGCGGCGCGGCGGCGACGTACGGTCCCCAGAAGGGTGCGACGCCCGACCAGGTGGTCGAGCTGGATCGTCGCCTCGGACGCTACGCGGACGCTCTCGAGCTGGCGGTGGGCCGTCGCGAACGGGACACCGCCGGCGCGGGCGCGGCGGGCGGCACCGGCTTCGGCCTTCTATCGCTCGCGGATCGTTTCCGGTCCCTCGAGCTCGTGCCCGGCATCGACGTCGTCATGAGTGCCGCCGATTTTGACGGCAAGCTCGAGCAGGCCGGACTCGTCATCACGGGCGAGGGTCGCATCGACGCCCAGACCGCATTCGGCAAGACCGCCCTGGGCGTGGCCCGACGGGCCGCAGCTGCTGCGCGCCCGTGCATCGCGGTCGGCGGCGGGGTGACGGCCGAAGGGATCGACGCTCTCGCCCCACTCGGCGTCGTCGCGGTGCCGGTCGCCGAGCGGCCCCAGACGGTCGAGGAAGCCATGGCCGCTGGAACCGCGCCGCTCGTCCGCTGCGGCGAGCGGATCGCGCGACTCGTGTCGCTCATCTCCGGCTGATTCCGCCAGCCGGCTGATCGCGACGCCGCGAACTCGGGCATCATCCGTCCATGCCCATCGCAAAGCCCGCGGCTCGCAAGAAGAGCTCGCCGAAACCACGCAAACGGCGCTTCTCGGATCCGGCGCTCAGCTACGCCAAGCGGCTCGAACGGTACCGGCCCGGGATCGTGCCGTTCGTGCTCGACGGCCTTGCCGGCCTCTACGGCCGCGAGACCTGGCAACGACGCCTCGATCCGACCAGCGAGCTGATCCTGACGATCCTGACCCAGAACAGCGCCGACACGAACGCCGAGGTCGCCTTCGAGGCGCTCCGTCGCGCGTATCCCAGCAACCTGCCGCCCGAGACACACAATCCTGGAAGTGGCTGGGGCGGGTTCGGGCTGTCGGTGGCGCCGCCGCCCGACTGGGCCGCGGTCGAGTTCGCGCCAATCGCTGATTTGACCAACGTCATTCGTCCCGGAGGCCTCGCCAATCAGAAGGCGCCGCGGCTGCAGGCAACCCTGCGGACGATCCGCGAGGAGCGCGGCGACTACTCGCTCGAGTTCCTCGCGACGATGCCACCGCTCGAGGCGCGTGCCTGGCTGACGAGCATCAACGGGATCGGCAAGAAGACCGCCTCGATTGTCCTGCTGTTCTGCTTCGGCCTGCCCCTCTTTCCGATCGACCGCCACGTCGAGCGAGTGGCTCGCCGGGTGGGGCTGCTCCCGCCAAAAGCAACGATCGACGACGCCCACGACCTGTTCCTGGGGATGCTCCAGCCGGACCAGATGTACGAGGCCCACGTGAACATGATCCAGCACGGCCGGAAGGTCTGCCATGCCCAGCGCCCGGAACACGACCGGTGTCCGCTCATCGAGCGCTGCCGATTCGTCGACCCTAAGGCGCCGTAGAACACCCGCGGCCGCGGGGACCAGCGCGAGCACTCCCTATACTTCGGCCATGCTGAGCGGCGGATCGGCGGCACGTGGCGGCGAGATCGCGCCGCGGATCCTCCTCGTCGACGACGACCCGAATCAGCTCGTCCTCCTGGCCGACCAGCTGCGAGCCGACGGCTTCGAGATCCAGACCGCACGCGACGGCGACGAGGCGCTTCGGAGACTCCGGACTGCCTGGCCGGACCTCCTGATCATCGACATGATGATGCCGCGGATGGACGGGCTGACCCTCGCCCGCGAGATCAAGGGCCAGGCGGATCTGCCGATCATCGTCCTGTCGGCGATCGACGCCGGCGACTCGAAGGCCGACCTCCTCGAGGAGGTCGCCGAGGACTACGTCACGAAGCCCTATCACTACCCTGAGCTTCGGGCCCGGATCAACCGTATCCTCCGCCGCCTCGGCGACAAGGTCCCCCGCCAGAGCCTGCCGCTCGGGCCGAACCTGACCCTCGACCTTCATCGCCGCGAGGCGACGGTGGGCGGGAAGGCGGTCCAGCTCACGCCAACCGAGTCGCGACTCCTCTACGCGCTCGCGGCCAACCTGGGCCAGACGGTGACGACCGAAACGCTCCTCGTCCGCGGCTGGGCGGAGACCGAGGACGCAGATCCTTCCTACGTCTGGGTCACGATGCGGCGGCTGCGCCAGAAGGTCGAGGTCGACCCGAACCGGCCGGTCCACCTCCAGACCGTTCGCGGCATCGGTTATCGCCTCGTCGCGATCGAAGGTGCGAGCGGGAGACCGGCCGACCGACCGGCGGATGACTGACGCCGGTGCAACCGATGGCTGACGCGCGCCCGACCGCGAACGACGGCCCAGCAACCGATACGCGGACCAACGGCGACGCGGCGGCCAAGGCCGACGTCGACGCGGCGACCCGTGCCGAGGTCACCGCCGCTGCCGAGCTCGCCGCCGCCGATACCGTGTTCGACGGGGAGGTCGACGACTATCCCGAGGACGATGGGCGAGGCCTCGGTCTTGGGCTGAGCCTGTCCTTTCAGTCTCGGCTGACGATCGGGCTGATCGCCGCGGCGGTCCTGCCGCTGGCGGGCTTCGGGCTCGTCGTTCTGCTCATCGGCTCGGCGTCGGCCGACGCAACCCTCGGTCGGGTGCTCCTGTTCGCGGCCGTGACCGCGGCGCTCGTCGGCATTCTCCTCGCCTATCTCCTCGCCGCAGACCTGACCGGTCCGCTGCGGGCGATCGCCGCAGCGGTGGATCGCGTGTCCGCCGGCGACCTGTCGACCCCGATCGCCGTCCCAGGCGAGGACGAGCTCGCCCGCCTCGCCGACAGCCACAACCGCTTGGCGGCCGTCCTCGAACGACGCAATCGCGAGCTCGGCCGAATCCTCGCCGCGATCGAGCGCACCTCGCCCCGCGACGGCGCCGAGTTCCTCGCCGGGCGGGCGGCCTCGGATGCGCGGGCCGCCTTCGAAATGATCGACTGCAGCATCCTCCTGGTCGATCCCCGTGGCATCGCGCTGGAGGAGCGCATTCCGGGCGAGCCGCTGCCGGTCCGGGCGATCCTCCACGCGGGTGACGAGGAGCTCGGTGTGCTCGTCGGACACCTGTCGGCGACGCGGGCGTGGGAGCGGGCCGACCAGGATCTCCTCGAGCTGTTCGCGAGCGAGATCGCCGTCGCCATCCGCAATGCCCAGCTGTTCGCCCGGGTCGAGGCCCAGAACAGCCAGCTGCTCGAGCTCGACGCGGCGAAGGACGACTTCCTGCGCGGCGTCAGCCACAACCTCCAGACGCCGCTCACGAGCATACGCGCCTACGCTCACCAGCTCCAGGTCGACCTCGGTGACCAGCCTGACCGGCGGCTCGGGATCATCGCCGAGCAGACCGATCGGCTCAGCCGGATGGTCCGTCAGCTCCTCACGGTCACCCGACTCGAATCCGGCGCCCTTCATCCCCGCAGTGAGGTGGTCTCGCTGGGATCCCGGACCCGCCGGGCATGGGAGGCGCTGGCGGTCAACGACGTTCCCCTCGAGGTGAACGACGCGGCCAAGGGCTGGCTGGCGATCGCCGACGTCGACCAGCTCGACCAGGTCCTCTGGGCCCTCCTCGACAACGCGGTGAAGTACGGAAATCGGACGCCCGTCCGGGTCGACCTCGTCGTGGAGGAGGCGGCTCGGCGGCTGCGCCTGACGATCGGCGATTCGGGTCCCGGCGTCCCTGAGGCTGACCGAGGTCGTCTCTTCGGTCGCTTCGTTCGCGGCAGCGCGACGGGCGCCGACGAGGGCAGTGGGCTCGGTCTGTATGTCTCGCGGGAGCTGTGCCGAGCGATGGGCGGCGACCTGGTTCTCGAGCCGTCGGTCCCCGGAGGCGGTGCCTCGCTCAGCGTCTTCCTGCCGGGCGAGCCGCCTGACGAGGGCTGACTAACCGACGGTCCGCAAGCCATCAGTACGGCGCCCGCGGGACCTTCGGATGGGGCGAACCGTCGACATTGCAAGGCTGGCTGCAAGGTTCGCGGCGCCACACTCCCGGAGCGGACATCTCCGCATACCGCCGGGGACCCATACGATGTCGAACCGCCTGTGGCGTCGTGCCACCGGGCGTTGGCGCCAGGATTCTGGCCGCCCTCAGCCCTGACGGTGGCAGCACCAAGGTGACCACCGGCTACTTCCTCGACGACTTCGTTTCGCGGCCGTTGACCGTCGGCGAGTGCACGGCCGCGATGGCACAGCCGGCGTTTGCGGAGTCATCGACCAAAGCGCACCGGCGGCTACGTCGTGCGGCTCAGCCAATGACGCCCCACTCGGTCAAAGCCGACGGTTCACCGGGCCGCAGAAGCCGACGGCAGCGACAGCTCGACTCGCGCTTGAGCAGAGTTTCAGCCTCTGACTTTTCGGGGGTCGGGGGAACGCAAGAGCCGGATGCCGCCAGGGCATCCGGCTCTCGTTCGTTAGTGACGCTGACCGTCGTCAAGGTGGCCGGGCAGGCCCGGGTCAGACGCCCTCTGGATGGAGACTCGACGCCGGAGCAGCGGGCCTCGTCCAGATGATGCGGCGAGGATCGCCGACAAACAGCGCACTCGCCGCGGCGCCGAGGACGGGGCCGATCGCCGGGCTGATGCCGAACGCGAACGCGATCAGCGACCCAAGGGTCCAGCCGGCGTAGAACCAGAGAAATGCAGAGAAGACGCGCTTCTTCATGGCTCGAACTGTCGTCCTGCCGGCAGGATCTGCCAATGAGGCGATCGTACCTGTGCCGGTAGTCCGATCGAAAGGCACCACCGCGCGCACCACCCGAAAGGCCCACTGCAAGGTAAAACTGTGATAGTCCCTTTGTGGTATTTCCCAACAGGACCGTCACATGATCCGACCGACATTGCGCCGAGGCCGACTGAGGCCTCGGAACCGGGGGCAGGCACTCGTCGAATTTGCACTCGTCCTTCCCATCCTCGTGATCCTTCTTCTCTCCATCATCCAGTTCGCCTTCATCTTCGCCGCCCAGACGGGCGTCACCAATGCCGTTCGCGAAGCAGCACGTCTTGCCGCGGTCAACACTCCGACGCTGACCTCGGGCCAGGCCACCACCAGCGCCAACGCTATCTACGCCAAGCTCACCGGCGCGAATGGCCTGCTGGCGCGCAACGTCTTCGGGTTCTCTGCGACAAATGTCGTCACGGGAACCTCCGTCTGCTATTCCGAATTCTTG
>WNGI01000942.1_pt1 | contig 23211 bp, 19 predicted proteins | sample 5400621 | NCBI WGS metagenome assembly WNGI01 (sample SAMN13153374, study PRJNA577476) | soil metagenome | isolation source: 20 cm soil or saprolite under Garry oak tree replicate 1 | place: USA:California | collected 2016-06-15
GATTGGCCACGAGCAATACCGGGAGCTGGCGCGTAGCCACGTTGCTCAGGCCCGTCAGATGTTCGGACTCGAGGCCACCTTCTGCTACCTCGATGTTGTCGAGCGGGACAACGGACACGAGATCGGCCTCTGGTACTTCTTCGATTCGCTGCACCCCCAGGCGCTACCCGCGATCGAGCGGGTCTCGTTCTGGACGGATTCAGGGCCGATCGCCGACCGGCCCGGTGCCGGCGACACCCCGGCCGGGTCGTGCAACGCCGCGTAGGCGTCTGGGTCGGCAAGGCGCACCCCGGCAGCAGGGGTCGCGCTGACCCGCGCGGCTGCGCGCGGTGGACGGGCAGGGCCGGCACTCACGTCGCCTGACGTCCGGCCAGTGCCGGCCCCACCCGCTCACGCCACGGACGCAGAACGGACGCGACCGACGGCCGCGGCCTGCCGCCAGGCACATTCCAGCAGGTCAACGCCGAGCTCCAAGCCAACGAGGGCCGGTATTGGAAACCGCTCCACCCGGCGCAGGTCTCGGACTGCTCGCCGATGCCGCAGAAACAGCATCGGCAGGAGTCAGTATTCAGGCGTGGTAGACAGGCTCGCCGGCAACGGGTGCGAGACATGCTCGGCGCATCGAGGAACGGTTGTACCAACTGCTGACGACCTTCGGTGTGCGCTGCCGGTCGGTGGGCGCGCGCCGCCTCACGGATCTGCATCAGGTGGGCGGCGCTGGGTCGTCGACCGTGGTGGGGGTGGGCCGGTGCGGGCGAGCATCGTGGCGGTGGCCGCGGCGGCGCCGGCGCTCGCCTTGGACCCGGCGACCGCGAGCAGGAAACGGTGCCCGGTCGATGGCGCGCAGCTCAAGTTCGGTGACGGTTTGGACGGTGGCGGTGCGGGGGACGTCGTGCAGGCGCCGGTGCTGCCGGAGATCCCCAAGTCGTCACCGGGCTTGCGGTGGTCTCCGGTACCGGGTGTCCGCGGCGTGACCGGATGCGGGAGTATCACGATCTGTGATTAACTGGCTTCGCTGCGTTAAGGGGGACCATGCACCACACTCGACGTCAGCCAGGTCACGGGCCTGGACGAGGCCGCATGCTCGCCGCGGCGTTGACCGTCGGCCTGATCGGTCTCGGGGCGGTCATGCCGCCGTCCGCGGTTGCCGCCGACGGCGGCATGGCCGCGGGCGTGATCGGGCCGCTTGCTATCAGCCGGGGCGGTCGCTACGTCGCCTTCGCCTCCGGCTCCAGCGACCTGGTCCGCGGTGACACCAACCACGCCCGGGACGTCTTCCTGCGCGACCGGCGAGCTGGGAGCACCTTCCGGGTCAGCGTCGGATCCGACGGCCGGCAGGGCAACGGCGACTCAGGCAGCCCGACGGTGAGCGCCGACGGGCGGTATGTGGCGTTCACCTCATCGGCGTCCAACCTTGTCCCGCACGACACCAACGGCGTGGCCGACATCTTCCTCCGCGACGTTCAGGCCGGCACCACCAGGTTGATCAGCGCCGACCCGCACGGCCGCGCCGGCAACGGCGCGTCGGGCAGTCCCGCGATCACCGGCAGCGGATACGAGGTGGTATTCAGTTCGGCGGCCTCGAACCTGGCACCCACCGACCACAATGGCCACACCGACGTCTTCGCCCGCTACTGGCTGGAGGACCGGACCACAATGGTCAGCAGCGTGGGTGACGCCAACGGCGACTCCGGCCAGCCGGCGATCAGCGCAGACGGCTCGGTCATCGCGTTCACCTCGGCGGCGTCCAACCTCGCGCCGCCCGACACCAACCACTCCACCGACATCTTCCTCGCGTGGCTGGGTGTGCACGGCGACGGGGTTGCCATCGCGCCGGTCAGCCACAGGTACAACACTCCGCAGCCGAACGGCGATTCCGCGCACCCCTCCATCAGCGCACACGGATCAGTGGTGGTGTTCAGCTCAGTCGCGAGCAACATCGTGCCCGGTGACACCAACGGGGCCAGCGACGTCTTCCGGTCCAACCTGCAGACCATCGCGCCGACCACGCTGATCAGCCTGAACGCGCACGGCGGGCCGGCGAACGGCGCCTCCGGCAGCCCTTCTGTCAGCGACGACGGGCTGCGGGTGGCGTTCACCTCGGCCGCGTCCAACCTGGTCCGGGATGACGCCAACGACGCGGAGGACATCTTCGTCCGCCACCTCAACCGCCGCGACCCGACCACGAGCACGACCACGCTGGCCAGCCAGGGGCACTGCGGGGACCCAGCCAACGGCCCCTCCAACGCCCCGGCCCTGAGCGGCAACGGCCAGGTGGTGGCGTTCCGGTCGACCGCCTCCAACCTCGTACCCGGCGACTCAAACAGCGCCCCGGACGCCTTCGCCCGCAACCTCGCCGCCAACCACACCACTCTGCTCAGCGACACCCTCAGCGGTGCTTACCGACCAGACCACCTCCGATCGACCCCGATCGCCCGGGCCGGCGCGGCGGAGTCGATCCGTCCGGGGTAGGAGCCGTAGACGGCCTGGGCCACGCAGGCTGGCTTGTCCGACCCGTCGATCTCGACGACGAGGTCGACGGTGACCTGGCGTCCACGCGGGATCTGCTCGACGGCGGCGACGGCAGCACCGGCGCGGATCTTCAACCCGACCTGCACCGGGAAGGGGAAGCCACCTGTTCAGCCCGTAGTTGACCGCCATTCCTGTGGGGCTCCAGAAGTCGGCGCAGGCCTCTGGCCTGCGCTGATCGGCACCCCTGTGAGTGAGGGATGATCATGCGCCGTGTCACTGCGGCTGCTCTATCTGACCTTCGTTCGGTTGGTCGGCTGGCTGGTGCTGCTCGCCCGCTCCACCGCGCCGCGTCGGTGCGGCATCGGCTCGAGCGCTGAAGGATCTCATCCGCGGCGCGCCCGCCGTGTCGATTCCGTCGAAGGCGAGGATGCTGGCCGGGTGAGCGGCTCGCGCGGCTGCGGGTGAGCCGGCAGACGCCGGGTGTCTGCGGACGGCGGCCGGGAGATCGGACCCGACAGCGGGGCGGTTATCGTCGGTGCCCGCCCGCGCGGGTGCGCGGCCCGCCATCACGGGGACGGGGAGGTCGGCGATGCGCGGATCGGATCACGATGAGGCCAGTCTGCTGCGGCCGGTGCTGGCAGCCGGAGCCCACCGGATGCGGCATCCGGCGGCGCCGCTTGCGCACTTTGCGGCCGACCCGGTCGAGCTTCCCGAGGACTTCGACGGAGACGACGAAGACCTGGATCTGCCGCCCGCGGCGCTGGAGGAGGCGCGGCAGCGGCGGGCGGCCCTGCTGGTCGCCGCCACGGGAATCATCGACCGCTGCATCGACGACCTAGGCGAGCTCGAGTTCGGCGACGACGGAATGCCGGACCCCGATCAGGCTGAAGAGTCGTTCGTCTTCGAACGGTTCCCGGCCCGGCACCGCGCCGGCTACGACGAGGTGTTCTTCCGCAACGTCCTGGTGACCGTGGTCAAGGTGGCCCACGACCTGGCCGACCCACACGGCGAGCCGGCCGCCTGCACTGCCGAGGAGATTGTCCGCGACGCGGTCATCGACGAGGCGCTCGGGCTGTGTGAGGCCGCCGGCCTCGGCCGGCCATGGCTGCACCCGTCGGAGACGCTGCTAGAAGACACCGACTTCGAGTACCTGTTCGCCGCCGACATGGACGGCATCGAGGACGACCCCGCGCTGCAGGCCGGTCTCGGCGCCTACATCCCCACCGTCCACGACTGGTTCACACCGTTCAACCCCGACCGGATCGTCCACCCGTACACCGAGACCGCGCCCAGCGGCCGGAACGAGGTACACGACCTCCGCGCACGGCTGCGCGGCCGGCCCGACGATCAGGAGGACGACCCGCTTGCCCACGCCGTCCTCGACGCTCCCGCGAGCTTGGCAAGATTCGATGCCGGAAGTGAGGTCATCGAGCTGGCGCGTCGCGCCGCCGACCGCCACGACCCCGACCTGTGGATCGCCGACCCGACCCACCCCGAGCAATCCTTCGCGGCGCTGGTCCGGGCCGCTACCCGGTCCGAGGCCGGCGCCGGCTGGCTGTGCTGGGAACCCCACCAGGACGCCGACACCGTCCGCACCGACCCCGTCGTCGCCCTCCACCCTCACCGGCACTTCCCGATCGGCGCCGACACCCCCTGGGTGGACGCCGCCATCGGCACCGGGCACTACCTCGCCGTGCCACTGACCTGCGTGGTCTCCTACCGACCCGACCCCGCCGTCCGACACCGCTGGAACGCCGCCGCCACCGACCTCATCAACGGTGACAACCAGTAGCGGCCACGCGCACCCGCGGCCAGCCCGCCGGAAACGCCGACCCGACGCCAACAACAGCCGTACACAGGAAGCCGGTCCCACCGAACCCCCCAGGGGCCCTGCCGTGGGGGTTCAGGGTGGGCCGACTTGACCACTACGTGTCATCCCGCTCGACGCAGGTTCGCCAGCAGAGTGCATCGGTCGGATACGCTGTGCACGGAGCGTACACAAAGTCAACCGAGAAGTAGCAACCGCCGGTTGGGTTCGTCGCCCCGGGGACCTGTTCCATGCTGTGGTACGCTGTTCCGCATTGCGGAGTCCTATGGAGGGCCTCGATGCGGTCGACGGGCTCGGCTGGAACCGGTGTCGAGCGGGATGTGGTCGAGTCTGTGCTGAAGGCCACGCGTCTGCTCGACTGCTTCGAGCGCGGCCGACCGGAGATGACGCTGACCGAGTTCCTACGGTGCAGCGGGTACTCGAAGACCACCACCTACCGCCTGCTGACCACTTTGGAGGCGGCCGGTTGGTTGGAGCGCACCCGCTCGGGGGCCTTCCGGCTCACGATCAAGCCCTTCCAGCTCGGCACGATCCTCGTGGACAGCCTGGAGCTGCGCCAGGAGGCGGCTCCCGTCATGGCGAAGCTGGCGGCCGCATGCGGCGATACCGTCTACCTCATCATCCCAGCGAAGGGGCAGGCCACCTGCTTGGAACGGATCGATGCCGGGCAGGCGATCCGGGTCATGGAGCTGGAGGTCGGCGGCTCGCAGCCGTTTCACCTCGGGGCCGGGCCGCGTGCGCTGCTCGCCCTCCGGGAAGACGAACTGCTTCCACCCCTGCTGCGGTCCGGGCTCACGGCAACGACCGCGGCCAGCATCGTGGACCCGGATGCGCTGCGGGCTGACCTGGCCGCAACCCGGCAGCGCGGCTACAGCATCTCTCGGGAGGACGTGACGCCCGGAGTGGCAGCGATCGGAGCTCCGATCTTCGACGCCAGCGGTCTTGCGATCGCCGCCCTCAGCATCGGTGGCGTGGTGGACCGGTTCCTGCCGGCCCGAGAGGAGCAGATCGCTGCGCACCTGCTGAGGGCGTGCCAGCAGATCTCCAGCAGGCTTGGCTACGCGCCGTCCTGACGCCCCGTCGGCCCGCCGCCGACCGACCGGCTCGGTGGGTGCCGGAGGAGATGTGACCACGTCGCGCCCGTCACCCATTGACTCCTTCGGCGACGAGTCGTAACGTCTGCGTACCGCGATAAGGAACTCAGTTCCGCATAGCGGAACCTCACACCCTCTTTTCCGGTCGGTGTGCACGGGTCATAGCCGGCTCGTCGACGTCCGGCCCGGCAGGCGTCCGGGCCGGGACGTCGCCCGGCACGGGTGCCTCCCACCTGATGCCGCCGTGGCCGTCGTGGGTGGGCGCCCGTCGTTGATGGAGGCAGAAGACGTGGCAGGAAACTCGGCGGAGACGGGCCGCTCGGTGACGAGCAAGGTCATCGCGATCCTGATGACCTTCACCGACGGCAGCACGCACTCCCTCACCGAGATCGCGCGCCTGGCTGTGCTGCCCATCTCCACGGCGCACCGGCTGGCCACCGAGCTGGCCGCCCGAGGCGCTCTGGACCGCACCGAGGACGGAAACTACCGGGTCGGGCTGCCGCTGCGGATGATCGGCACCCGCGCCTCGACCCCCCCGAACATCCAGGAGCGGGCGCCTCGGGTGATGGAGGACCTGTCCACCGCCACCCGCGCCACCGTGCGGCTGGGCGTTCTCGACGACCTCGAGGTGGCCCACATCGAGAAGGCTCCCGGACACCGGCCGGTCACCATGTTCGGCGCCGCCGCGACGCTGCCCGCGCATGCCACCGCGCTGGGCAAGGCGCTGCTCGCGTTCACCTCCCCCCGCGTCGTCGACCTGGTCATCGCCGAGGGCCTGCGGGCGTACACCCCCTACACCCTGACCACCCCGGACCGGTTCCGCCGCGCCCTGGCCGTCACCCGGCTGACCCGCATCGCGGTCTCCCGGTGGGAGCTCGAGCTAGGCGTCTCCACCGTCGCCACGCCGGTCTTCGCACCCGGCGGGCACGTCATGGCCGCCCTCGAACTGCGGGTCCGCGACCTGCGCAGCGACCTTCAAGTTGTGCAGCCCGCACTGATCGTCGCCGCCCGCAGCCTGTCCCGCGAGCTGGTCGCCACCGGTGGCGTCGAAAGCTCCGGCATGGGAGCCGAACGGCGACCGGACCGCCACCTGCCCAGAAGCCACCTGCGAGGGAGTCGTTGGCCTCGCGACGTCGACCTGCCCTAACCGCGGCGCCGCTGACGCGGCTGTGTGCCGAAGGAAGTCGCCGGTATAGAACTGACGCCACGCCACGGGGGGAGATCTCCAGTGCAGAATCGATGGTCGAGTGGCGGTGCTGGACGCCGGTCAGCGGGTTGTCCCGTCCTTTACCATTTCCCGGCCGTGAATCCGCGATATCGCGTGAGAGGCGGGTCAGCAGGTCGCTGCCCTGTCGCGGTCGACCCGCCGCCCGTCCGAGGGCAGTCCCATCCAGCGGGAAGAACCGACGGTTTCCCGTCCAGCGGGAGCAGGTTTGGATCTCCATGACGACGAGTTCGATCCCCGACGGGTGGGTGCGTGTCGTGCCGGGATGAGCGCCCGGGCGGTCGATGTCGCCTTCACCCAGGACGGTCACGTCCTCGCTGGCTGGTCAGACCGTGTGCCTGGCTGCCCGCCTCGCACGGGTGAGCTTGGCGGCAAGATCCCGCCCGCCGGCGCGCAGTCAGGACCGAGTCGGCCCCTCTTCGACCCGGCGCGGTCACGTGAGGCGCCTTTCACCTGTTTGTTATGGTTGCGGGATATTGACGCGCTGACAGCGCCGACCTAGCCTTCCCGATGCCTGGGCGCCTCCCGATGTCTGGCGTTCGGCGTTCGATTCTGGCAGCGCTGCCCTGAACCCACACACACGGCAGGGTCGAATTCAGCTCGGTCACCTAGGAGGGGCCTAATGTCGGCGATGGAAAGGCCCGCGGAGAGCGTTCAGTATGCCGGAGCGGCTAGCTCCAGTCCCCGTCGATACAACCGTTTCCTGATCAAGCTCACGGTAATCTCCACGCTGGGCGGCCTACTCTTCGGGTACGACACGGGCGTGATTTCCGGTGCCCTTCTCTACATGAAGGACGACCTGAATCTGACCACGCTGAGCGAGTCGATCGTGGTCAGTTCGCTTCTGTTCCCGGGCGCGGCGCTCGGCGCGCTGCTCGGCGGCAAGCTCGCCGACGCCCTCGGCCGGAAGGGGAGCCTGCTGGTCTGCGCCGGCCTGTTCCTGGTCGGCGCCCTCGGCTGTGCGTCGGCGCCCAACGTCCCGATCATGGTCTTCTTCCGGATCATCCTCGGCCTCGGCGTCGGCGCTGCCGCGACGACCTGCCCGCTGTACCTGGCAGAGATGGCCCCCGTGCACCGGCGGGGGCGCATGGTCACCATCAATGAGCTCATGATCGTCAGCGGTCAACTGCTGGCCTTCGCCATGAACGCACTGTTGGACGCGGTGATCAAGGATCCGCACGTGTGGCGGTGGATGCTCGCCGTCGCCGCCGTCCCGGCCGTCGGGCTGTTCGTCGGCATGTTCTTCCTGCCGGACTCGCCGCGCTGGTACGCCGTCAAGGGTCGTCTCCAGGAGACCCGGCGTGTCCTCGAGGCGAGCCGTCCGGGGCCGGAGGCGGCCGAGGAGTACAACGTCATCGCCGTGCACGCCCAGCGGGACGTCGCCGAGGACAAGGGTGCGGCGCTGCGCGACCTGCGGGCCTACCCCTGGATGCGCCGGATCCTCTGGATCGGCTGCGGCCTCGCCGCCGCGCAGCAGGCGACCGGCATCAACACCGTCAACTACTACGCGCCGACCATCCTGAAGGCGACCGGCCTGGGCACCAGGGCGTCGCTGATCGCCACGATCTCGGTAGGCGTCACCTCGGTGACCATGACCCTGCTCGGCATCTGGCTGCTGGGCTTCATGAACCGGCGCCCGCTGCTGCTCGCCGGCTTCATCGGCGTCGCGTCCTCGCTGGCGGTCCTCGCCCTGGTCTTCCTGCTGCCCGAGTCGACCGCCCGCAGCTACGTCATCCTCGGGGCGATGCTGCTGTTCGTCGCGTTCGTGCAGCTGTTCATCGGCATCGGGGTCTGGCTGCTGCTGTCGGAGATCTTCCCGATGACCATCCGGGGTTTCGCGATGGGCATCGCCGTCTTCGTCCTGTGGTCGGTCAACGCGCTCATCTCGTTCGTCTTCCCGAACCTGAACGACGCGCTCGGGTCGACCGGGACCTTCGGGATCTTCGTCCTGATCAACCTGGTGTCGATCTGGTTCGTTTGGAGGTTCGTCCCGGAGACGAGAGGGCGGCGGCTGGAGGAGCTCGAGGACGACTTCCGGGTGCACGACGCGGCGCACCTCGTCCACACGGCTCCGGCGGGCGTACACGGCTCGTGACCCGCTGCCCACTGCCGGCCGGTCGACGGACGCAGCCCAGGGCCGGCGGGCACGGCACCACCGGACTGCCTCCCAGGAGGACCACGGCATGGTCGACGCTTCTCGAATCGCCCGCGAGCTGGCTGCCGCCGAGCGGGAACGCCGGCACCGGCACCCGTTCACCGACGAGTTCCCCGACCTTGACCTGGACACTGCCCATGCGGCGCAATGGGCCGGGATCGAGGCGAAGCTCGAGGCCGGCGCGGAGATTGCCGGGCTGGGCAGGGTCGAAGTCCACGGCCGGTGACGACCAGAGAACACTCGAACAATCGTCATCAAGGAGAAACGTGACCGCCGAACCACAGCTGGCTCCGCTGCCCCCCGACGTGCTCGACAAGCTGCGCCGCGTCAGCACTTCCACGCTGGCCACCCAGCTGTACAGGCGCGGGTTTCGGCAGCCGACGCTTCTTGGCGTGAAACTGCTCAGCCAGGTGGTCGACGGCTTCGTCGGCGAGGCTTACACGATGCGGTTCATCCCGGCACGGGAGGACGTGAACACGCTGGACCCGTACCGGAGCGGCAACACGTTGCAGTGGGAATCGATCGAGAACGTCCCTCCGGGCCACGTCATCGTCGTGGACAGCCGAGGCGACACCAGCGCCGCCTCCGGCGGCGACATGCTCATGACCCGGGCGATGGTCCGCGGGGCGGCCGCTTTCGTCACCGACGGTGGCCTGCGCGACGGCCACGTCCTGTCGCAGCTACCCTTCGCCACCTACGCCAGCACGGTCACGATCACCACTCGGGCGGCCTTCCACCACGTGGCCGACCTGCAGGTGCCGATCGGCTGCGCCGGAGTGGCGGTCTACCCGGGCGACGTGCTGGTGGGGGACCGCGACGGTGTCGTGGTCGTGCCTCGTGCACTCGCACCCGAGATCGCGGCACCCGCGCTGGAGCAGGAGCAACTCGAAGGATATCTGCACACCCGGGTGAAGGCGGGCGAGCCGCTGTGGGGCATCTACCCGCCCAGCGAGCAGACCCTCGCCGACTATCGGGCCTCCACAGCAGCGGCGCCCGACGGCTCCCGCTGACATCGACGACGAGGAGGGTCTGACAGTGGCCACCGTCCGTCTCACCGTCGCCCAGGCGTTGGTCCGATTCCTGGCGAATCAGTACAGCGAGCGCGATGGCGTCGAGCGGCGGTTCGTGTCCGGGTGTTTCGGCATTTTCGGGCACGGCAACGTGGCTGGCGTCGGCCAGGCGTTGCTGGAGGCGCACGAGACCGGGTCGGCCGACCTGCCGTACTACCTGGCCCGCAACGAGCAGGGCATGGTGCACGCCTCGGTCGGCTACGCGCGCACGCTCAACCGCCTGCAGGCGATGGCGTGCACGGCGTCGATCGGGCCGGGTTCGACCAACATGCTCACCGGCGCGGCGCTGGCCACGATCAACCGCATCCCCGTGCTGCTGCTGGCCAGCGACATCTTCGCCACCCGGGTCGGCAGCCCGGTGCTACAGGAGCTGGAGGACCCGGGCGGCTACGACGTGTCGGTCAACGACGCCTTCCGCCCGCTGTCGCGGTTCTTCGACCGGGTGTGGCGGCCCGAGCAGCTGCCCGCGGCGCTGCTCGGCGCCATGCGGGTGCTCAGCGACCCCGCGGAGACCGGCGCGGTGACCCTCGCGCTGCCGCAGGACGTCCAGGCCGAGGCGCATGACTGGGCCGAGGAGCTGTTCGCGAAGCGGGTCTGGCACATCCCGCGCCCGGTGCCCGAGCCGGCCGCCCTCGCCCGCGCCGTCGACGTGCTGCGCTCGGCCCGCAAACCGCTGATCGTGGCCGGTGGGGGCGTCATCTACGCCGAGGCCACCGACGCACTGCGCAGGTTCGCCGAGGCAACCGGCATCCCCGTCGGCGACACCCAGGCCGGCAAGGGCGCGCTGCTGTGGGACCACCCGCTCGCCGTCGGCGGTGTCGGCGCGACCGGTTCGGCTGCCGCCAACGCGCTGGCCCGGGAGGCCGACGTGGTGCTCGGCGTCGGCACCCGGTACAGCGACTTCACCACCGCCTCGCGTACCGCCTTCCAAAACCCCGACATCCGCTTCGTCAACCTCAACATCACGTCCCTGGACGCCGCCAAGCACTCCGGCACCATGCTCGTCGCCGATGCCCGCGCCGGCCTCGACGCGCTCACCGGGGCCCTTGCCGGCTACCACGTCGACGCGGGCTACACCGCGCGGCATCGCCAGCTCGTCGACGACTGGAACCGCGTGGTCGACAACGCCTTCCACCTCGGCCACCAGCCACTGCCTGCGCAGAGCGAGGTGCTCGGCGCGCTCAACGAGGGGATCGGCCCGCGCGACGTCGTGGTGCAGGCCGCCGGCAGCATGCCTGGCGACCTGCAGATGCTGTGGCGCGCCAGGGATCCGAAGCAGTACCACGTCGAGTACGGCTACTCCTGCATGGGCTACGAGATCGCCGGCGCGCTCGGCATCAAGATGGCCGCGCCCGACCGCGAAGTGTTCTCCCTCGTCGGCGACGGCTCCTACCTGATGATGGCCCAGGAGATCGTCACGGCCGTCTCCGAGGGCATCAAGCTGATCGTCGTCATCGTCCAGAATCACGGCTTCGCCTCGATCGGCGAGCTGTCGGAGAAGCTGGGATCGCAGCGGTTCGGCACCTACTACCGGTACCGCAACGAGCGGACCGGGCGGCTCGACGGCGACAAGCTGCCGGTCGACCTCGCCGCGAACGCCGAGAGCCTCGGCGCCGACGTGATCCGGGTGAAGACGATCGACGAGTTCCGCGGCGCCCTGGTACGGGCGAAGGCGTCCGACCGCACGATCGCCGTGCACATCGAGACCGACCCGCTCGCCCCGATCCCCTCGTCGCAGGGCTGGTGGGACGTGCCGGTCTCCGAGGTCGCCGCGCTCGAGAGCACCCAGCGGGCCCGCAAGACGTACGAGGCGAGCAAGGCGAACCAGCGCGCCTTCCTGTCTCCGCCCGAACGAGAGGCACGACGATGACCGCACCGACCGACCTGTCCCGGCTGCGGCTGGGCACCGCCCCCGACTCGTGGGGCGTCTGGTTCGACCAGGACCCGCACCAGGTGTCCTGGACCCGGTACCTCGACGAGGTTGCCAGGGCGGGCTACGTCTGGACCGAGCTCGGCCCGTCCGGGTTCCTGCCGCAAGACCCCGACCAGCTGCGCGACGAGCTCGGCCGGCGCGGCCTGCAGCTCTGCGGCGGCACCGTGTTCGCCGGCCTACACCGCGGCAAGGACGCGCTCGACAAGGCGATCGAGGACTTCAGCAAGGAGGCACGGCTGCTCACCGCGCTCGGCGCGAAGCACCTGGTCCACCTGCCGGAGCAGTACACCGACATGCACACCGGTGCCGCCACCGAGCCCGGCCGGCTGGACCGCGAGCAGTGGGGCAACCTGGTGACCGGGACGTCGCAGCTCGGGCGCGTCCTGCGCGAAGAGTTCGGGGTGGAGCTGGTGTTTCACCCACACGTGGACACCCACGTCGACACCCAGGAGCGCATCGAGCGGTTCCTCACCGACACCGACCCCGAGTTCGTCAACCTGTGCCTGGACACCGGACACATCGCCTACTGCGACGGGAACAACGTCGAGATCGTCCAGCGCTTCCCGGAGCGGATTACCTACGTGCACCTCAAGCAGGTCGATCCCGCCGTCCGCGACCGGGCCCGGGCGGAGGGCCTGCCCTTGTCCGAAGCTGTCAGGCTCGGCGCGATGGTGGAGCCGCCGTACGGGCTCCCCGAGATGCCACCGCTGCTCGACGCGCTCGGGAACCTCGGCAAGGATCTCTTCGCGATCATCGAGCAGGACCTCTACCCGGTCGAGCCGGACGTCCCGCTGCCCATCGGCGCCCGCACGGCCGGCTACTTCGTCGCCTGCGGGCTGGGTCCGGTCCGCCACTGGCCGTACCACCGATCGCTGCGGGAGCCCGCGCTCGCCTGACCAGGCGACAGGCGCCGTCCCACCTCGCCAACCCGTCGCACGCATCCAGGAAGGACACGGACTTGACTCTGAATGTCGGCGTCATCGGCGTGGGGATGATCGGGCAGGATCACATCCGCCGGCTCAGCCACATCCTGTCCGGGGCCCGGGTCTCCGCCGTGACCGATGTGGACCTCGACCGCGCGAAGTCGGTCGCCGGCGACCTGTCGGAGGCCCGGGTCCACGAGACCGGCCAGGACCTGATCCACGACGACGGGGTCGACGCGGTGGTGGTCGCCTCGTGGGGGCCGACGCACGAGGAGTACGTCCTGGCCTGTATCGAGGCGGGCAAGCAGGTCTTCTGCGAGAAGCCGCTGGCCACCACGCGGGAGGCGTGCGAGCGCATCGTCGACGCCGAGGTGGCCGTCGGCCGGCGGATGGTAATGGTCGGCTTCATGCGCCGCTACGACGCCGGCTACCGGGCCATGAAGGACACCCTGGTCCGCGGGGAAATCGGCGCGCCACTGGTGTTCCACTCCGCGCACCGCAACCCCTCGGTCCCGTCGAGCGTCACCACTGACATGATCATCAACGACACCTGCGTGCACGACATCGACATCGCTCGGTGGCTGCTGGACTCCGAGGTCGTCGCCACCCAGGTGCTCAAGCCACGCCGCAGCGGCCGGGCGGCCGAGCACCTGCAGGACCCGCTGATCCTGCTGTTGGAGATGGCCAGTAGTGCGCTCGTCGACATCGAGGCGTCCATCAACGTCGGCTACGGCTACGACATCCGCGGCGAGATCCTCGGCGAGACCGGCACCGTCGAGCTCGCCGAAACCAGCGGCGTCATCGTCAAGCACGAGGGCCGGTACGGCGGACGGGTGCCCAGCGACTGGCGGGAGCGCTTCCTGCGCGCCTACGACGTGGAGTTCCAGGACTGGATCAACGCGGCGACGGCGGGGACGTCGACCGGTCCGAGTTCCTGGGACGGCTACGCCGCGACCGTGGTCAGTGATGCCGGCATCGAGGCGCTGCGCACCGGGCAGCGGGGGACTGTGTCGCTGGGCGAGCGTCCAGACCTTTACCAGACAACAGCACCGAGTGGTGGCGCAACCGGCACCGACTGACCGAGGACTGAGTAAGGCGGACGGAATGCTCAAGATCGCTCTAGACCCTGCGATGTACCACGCGGATCTGTCGGTGGCGGAGGAGGTGCGCAAGGCGGCCGAACTCGGCTACGAGTACCTGGAGCTGTCCCCACGCGCAGACTGGTTCTTCTGGCACAAGTACCCCAAGGCCGACGACGCCGCGGTGGCCGACGTCAAGGAGGCGTTGAAGGAGACCGGGGTGACCATGCAGACCCTGGTGCCGGTCTTCAACTGGTCGTCTCGGGATGAGCAGGAACGCCAGGCTCAGGTGCGCAACTGGAGGCGGCTGCTGGAGATTGCCGCCGAGCTGGAGTGCCCGATCGTCAACTCTGAGCTCTCCGGCGACCCCAACGATCCGGTGCGCTGCGAGGACGCCTTCTACAAGTCGGTGCAGGAGCTGGTGCCGGTCTTCGAGAGGTACGGCATCGGCCTCAATCTCGAAGCCCACCCTTACGACTTCGCCGAGCGCAACGACGACGCCGTCAACATCATCCGCGGCCTGAACAAGCCCTGGGTCAACTACGTCTACTGCGCCCCGCACACGTTCCACCTCTCGGACGGCGCGGGGGACGTGCGCCGGATGATGGAGTACGCGGGCGGCCGGCTGCGGCATCTGCACATCGCCGACTGTTACAACCACCGGGCGAACGTGGGGAACCGCTACATCGTCAACCCGCCCGGCGTCGATGCCCGCGTCCACCAGCACAACGAGATCGGCAACGGCGACGTCGCCTGGGACGAGTTCTTCGGAACCCTCCGCGACATGAACTTCGACGGCGTGGCCACCGTCTGCGTCTTCGGCTGGGAGGAGGACGCGGACGAGATCCACCGACGCATGCTCGAGCGGGTGAAGTCCGAGCTTGTCGGCTGACCCGGACTACGGCGGCGGGCGAGCCTGCTCGCCGCCGGGTCTCTCTTGCAGGGAGGACATTCAGTGAAGCTGGGTGCGTACACCGCCGTTCTGCACGACAAGCCGCTCGGCGACGCCTTGCGGATCCTCCGCGATCTCGGACTGGAGAGCGCCGAGATCAACTCCGGCGGGTTCCTGCCCGCGCCACACCTGCCCATCGCGGACATCCGCGCCAGCCAGGGCGCGCGGGATGAGTACCTGGGGCAGTTCGCCTCGGCCGGCGTGACCCTCACCGCGTTGAACTGCAACGGCAACCCGCTGCACCCCGACCCGGAGGTGCGCGACAAGCACGGGAACGACGTGCGCGAGGCCATCGAGGTGGCGGCGCTGCTGGGGGTGAAGCGGGTCGTCTCGATGTCCGGGCTGCCGGCATCGGACCCTGGCGGCCGGCTGCCCGCGTGGAGCGTCCTGCCCTGGGACAGCGCCTATCTCGATGCCCGGGACTACCAGTGGAACGAGGTGGCGATCCCGTACTGGAAGGACATCCAAGCCCGCGCGGCGGACGCCGACGTGAAGGTGTGCATAGAGATGCACCCGCACAACGTGGTCTACAACCCGGGCACGATGGAGCGGCTGGCCACGGAGATCAACGCGACGCACGTCGGTGCGGAGATGGACCCCAGCCACCTGTTCTGGCAGGGGATCGACCCGATCGCGGCCGTGGACTCCCTCGGCGGCCTCGTCTACAACGCTGCAGCGAAGGACTGCCGCATCAACGAGGCGGCGAAGGTGAACGGCGTGCTCGACGACCGGCACGTACGGGTGCGGCCGGACGAGCCCGACGCGGTATCGCTGGGTGGCCGCTACACCCTGAGCCGCTGGCCGCAGAACGCCTCCTGGGACTTCGTCGCCGTGGGCCGCGGGCACGACGTCGCGTTTTGGACCGAGTTCCTCAAGGCCCTGGAGAAGGTCGACCCGGACATGGCCGTGAACATCGAGCACGAGGACCAGGAGCTCGGTCAGCTGGAGGGCCTGCGCTACGCGGCGGAGACCCTGGTCCGGGCGTCGGGCGGGTCGGCATGAGCCGAGCTTTCGGAGCTAGGGCCTAGCGGTTGAGGAGGGGGAGGACCTCGCGGCAGAAGCGCAGCGGGTTCGCGGGCGCGCTGCGAATCCCGCCCTCTTCCGTCAGGGAGATCCGCTCGAGCCCGTATCTCTCCCGCCGCTCCAGCAGCGCCTCCGCCATCTGCGCCGGGCTGCCGAAGAGCAGGTAGGGGCTGCGGTCCAGGCGGCGGGTCGGAATCCCGGCCCAGGTCGCGCAGAGCTCCTCCTCCGCGGCACGGACATCCTCGCGGGAGCCGTATGCGGTGTACCAGATCTGCGTCGACACGCTCACCGCGTCCCCCGGCCGGCCCACCTCCGCCGAGGCCGCCCGCACCAGGCCGATCCGCGCGGCGAGGTCCTCCACCGTCGTCAGGGCACGCCGCCGCACGTCGCCGGAACGCCCATCGGCCATCGTCGCCCCCGCGACCCTGCCGTGCCGGGGGTCTCCGTGCAGGTCGAGCACGTCGGCGTACCGGCCGGCCATCCGCAGCACCCGGTCCGAACCGCCGCCCACCAGCAGCCGCGGGGGACGCTCCGGGACGGGGCAGAGGGGAAGATCGCGCGCAACCACGTGCCGACCCTCGAACGTCACCGCGCCGCGGTCGTACAGCTCGCGGGCGAGCCGGAGCACCTCCTCCAGCCGGTCCATCCTCGCCCGGAAGGGCGGCAGCTCCAGGCCCACCGCCTCGAACTCCTCGGTGCTCCAGCCGGCGCCCAGACCGGCGGTCACCCGCTCGCCGCCGATCAGGACGGCCAGCTGGGTGAACTGCCGGAGCAGCAGGGCCGGATGGATCCACGCCGTGTTCATGACCACGGTCTGGACTTCGAGCCGGTCCGACATGCCCGCCACGGCGGCCAGGGTGGTGAGAGGATCGCAGCCGTGCGCGACCCCGTCGCGGCGGGGACGGCCGTCCGCGGTGACGAAGAGGTGATCGGAGACGCTGACACCGGTCGCCCCGGCCCCGTGCAGCCGGGAGACCATGTCCCGCATCGCGGCGCGGTCGGCGGTCGCGGCAAACCGGGTGAGCTCGACGAATACCTTCATGGCGCACGGCACTCAGCTACCAGGGCCGGCCGTGGAGCACGATCGTGTTCTCCTCGGTCATCCCCGGCCCGGCGGGGCCCTTCCTGGCCGATCCCGCTGCCCTTCAGGCCGCCGTAGGGCATCAGGTCGGCCGCGATCAGCATGGACGTTGCGGACATGTCGCGGGTCAGTGGATCTCCGGCTCGGGCGTGGGGGCGCCCGCTTCGAGGAAGTCGAAGTCGCAGCCTTCATTGGCCTGGGTGATGTGCTGCAGGTACAGCGCGCCGTACCCGCGGCCGTACTTGGGCGGCGGCTGCCGCCACGCAGCCCTGCGCTTCGCGAGCTCCTCGTTGCTGACCGCGAGCGTCAGCCGGCGGGCGCCGACGTCGAGCTCGATGACATCGCCGTCCCGCACCAGCGCGAGTGGGCCGCCGACATGAGACTCGGGCGCGACGTGCAGCACGCACGCGCCATAGCTCGTGCCGCTCATGCGTGCGTCGGAGATGCGCACCATGTCGCGCACGCCCTTCTCCAGCACCTTCTTCGGGATCGGCAGCTGCCCCCACTCGGGCATGCCCGGCGCGCCGAGCGGCCCGGCGCTCTTCAGTACCAGCACGGAGTTCTCGTCCACCGGGAGGTCGGGGTCGTCGACGCGTGCCGCCATGTCGTCGTAGTTCTCGAACACCACCGCCGGTCCGGCGTGCCTGTGCAGGCGCGGCTCGGCGGCGGGAGGCTTCATCACGGCGCCGTCGGGCGCGAGGTTGCCGCGCAGCACCGCGAGCGTGTCCGATTCGACGAGCGCGTCCTCGGATGTGCGGATCACGTCCTCGTTGAACACCTTGGCGCGCTCGATGTTCTCGCCCAGCGTCCTGCCGTTCGCGGTCACCGCCTTCGTGTCGAGGAGGTCGCCGAGGTTGCGCAGCAGCGCGGGCAGGCCACCGGCGTAGAAGAAGTCCTCCATCAGGTACTTGCCGGAGGGCCGGATGTTCGCCAGCAGCGGTGTGCGGCGCGCCAGCGTCTCGAAGTCGTCGAGTCCCAGCGGCAGGCCCACGCGGCGAGCCATCGCGATCAGGTGGATGATCGCGTTCGTCGAACCTCCGAGCGCCAGCACCGTGGTGATCGCGTTGCGGAACGCCACGTCGGTGAGCAGATCGGAGAGCTTGACGTCCTCCCACACCATCTCGACGACGCGCCGGCCGGTGTGCGCGGCCATCACGGCGTGGCGCGAGTCGGCGGCCGGGATGGACGCCGCTCCCGGCAGCGTGACACCCAGCGCCTCCGCGGCGCTGGTCATCGTTGACGCCGTGCCCATCGTCATGCAGTGTCCGGGCGAGCGCGCGATACCGTTCTCGATCTCCTGCCAGTCCTCCTCATTGATCGCGCCGGCACGCAGGTCGGCCCAGTATTTCCAGGTATCCGACCCGGAGCCCAGCGTCGTGCCGCCCCAGTGGCCTCGGAGCATCGGGCCGGCTGGCATGAACACGGTGGGAAGATCCATCGACGCGGCCCCCATGAGCAGGCCCGGCGTGGTCTTGTCGCAACCACCCATGAGCACCGCGCCGTCGGCGGGATACGACCGCAGCAGTTCCTCGGCCTCCATCGCGAGGAGGTTGCGGTAGAGCATCGTCGTGGGCTTCTGGAACGGCTCGGACAGCGACATCGCGGGCAGCTCCACCGGGAAACCGCCCGCCGACCAGATGCCCCGTTTCACGTCCTCCACGCGCTCCTTGAAGTGCGTGTGGCACGGGTTGATGTCGCTCCAGGTGTTGATGATGGCGATCACCGGCTTGCCGCGGTAGTCGGCGGCGTCGTACCCCATCTGCGCCGTGCGGGAGCGATGACCGAAGGAGCGAAGATCCTTCACCCCGTACCAGCGATGGCTGCGTAGGTCTTCAGGTCGTCTATGGGCCACGAAAGGCAATCTCGCACGATCCCTTCGGATGGTCCATCGAGCCGATGAACAGCTTCCGGTGGGCGGGAACGGGCCGGCCGTTCCAGGTCGTTCAGGTGACCGGGCGGCCGGGCAGCACCTGCTTGCCGTACTTGGCGTCCCACGTCTCCTGCGCCCGGTGCAGCACCCGCATCGCCGGCAGCACGGACCAGCCCGGGACCGCGGGCTCGTGCCCGTGCTCGACCGCTTCGACGAAGTCTGGCGCCACCAACTCGGCGTTCTCCTGTTCGGTCGGGATCGGACGCTCGCCCTCGGATGTGGTGAGGGTGGATGCCAGCTCGTCGACGTGGTAGTCGTCGCGGTCGCTCACCACGAGCACGTCGTAGATCCGCTGGTGAGCGTAGTAGGACCCGGTGCACACGACGGACTGGTCGTCCTTGGTCTCGACCACCAGCACCACCTCCATGGGGATGCCGGTCCGCGGCTCGACGGCGGGCATGAAGCTGTGGAGGTTGCGGATGCGGTCGTCCGCGGTCCTCATGTCGCCACCCGACACCATCCACAACCCCACGTCGACCAGGTGCGTCATGTGGTGCCACAGGATGTTGTCGGTCCAGGTCCGCTTCAGCCCGGTCGCCCCGACGTTCTGCAGGCGGTGGATGAAGAAGCGGCCGTGGACGTGGGTGACCCGCTCCTCGCCCTTGCTGACCCGCTGGACCACCGGGATCCGTTCCTCCCGGAACCGCATGGGATGGACGACGCCCAGCGTCAGCCCGCGCTCCTGGGCGGTGGCGACGGCGCGCTCGGCACCCTCCAGGTTCATGGCGATGGGGATCTCGACGAGGGTGTGCTTGCCGTGCTCGAGCGAGGCGATCGCCATGTCAGCGTGTGTCTCGCTCGGGCCGGCGACGATGACGACATCGACGTCGGGGTCGGTCAGCGCCTCGTCGAGGTTCGTCGTCCATTTCTTGTAGCCGTATCTGGCCGCGAACTCCGCGGTCGACTCTGGCCGCCGGCCGGCGGCCGGCTCCGGGGTCGAGTCGGTGGTCGGTGTCGGTGGCCGGCCGACGACGGTGTGCAGCCGGCAGTGGGCCCGCTTCAGCCCTTCCGAGTGCCAGGCCCCCATCATCCCATGGCCGATCATGCAGACGTTCAGCATCGCTGTCTCTCCCTGGTTCCTTCGTCGCGTCAGCCCTTGAAGCGGGCGACCAGCACGCCCTGCACGTCGACCTGAACGGCGAAGATGCCGCCCGACAGCGGCCTGGCCGCCAGCACGTCGGCCGGCACGTCATGGCGGAGTGAGGTGATGAAGATCGTTCTCAGGTCCGGGCCGCCGAAGCACGGCATGGTCGGGTTGGAGCAGGGCAGCGATATCGTCCGGTCGAGCCGGCCGTCCGGAGCCCACCGGTTCAGCACGCCGGCCGAGATGCCGGCACTCCAGTAGAAGCCCTCCACGTCGGCCGCGGCGCCGTCGGGCCGGCCGGTCTCCTCGCTCGGCTGGGCGACCACGCGGCGGTTCGCGATCGTCCCGTGCTCCACGTCGTAGTCGTAGGCCCAGACCACCTTTGCCTTGCTGTCGGAATGGAACATGGTCCGTCCATCGATGGTCCAGGCCAGCCCGTTGGACACGATCAGTCCATCGACCATGCGGTGGAGGCCGCCGTCGGGGTCGAGCCGGTACAGCGCCGCGATGGGCCGCGAGAGGCTCACCTCGTCCATCGTGCCGGCCCAGAACCGCCCGTCGGGCGAGACCTTGCCGTCGTTGAACCGGGTGCCCGGTACGTGTTCCGGGCCCGCCACGAAGGAGAGGTCGCCAGTGTCGAAGTCGAGCAGGTGGAAGCCGTCCTGCAGGGCCACCACGGCCCCGCCGGACTCCCTCAGCCCGAACGAGCCGACGCGCTGTGGCAGCGCCCAGCTCTTGGTCGCGCCGGTGGCGGGGTCGAGTCGGTGCAGCGCGGGGGCATAGATGTCGACCCAGTAGAGCGCCTGTTCCTCGACCGACCATACCGGGCATTCCCCCAGCTCCGCTCTGGCGTCGAGGACGCAGGTCGCCTCGGTCATCAACGAATCCCCCTCGCACTTGGTCGACCGTCGGCACGGCGACGCGGCGGCGAAACGCAGCCTCGCGGCATGGGGCGGCCCGGCCAGGGTGAGCGGTCGCCGTCCGCTGCCCGCCAGTCTGTCGCGTATCCGGCCGGTGGGCGGATCCTTTTCACTGAACGGGATATGCGGCGGTCTGAGCGCCTCGGAGACGCTGTCGGTGCGATGGTCGAGTCTCGATTCGCCCCTGCCTACGCCATGCCCACAGCCGATCGCCCCACCGCACGAGCGGGTGCGTGTGCGGGCTCGAGCGGCATGCGAAGTCCTGTGACATGAGGAGGAGACAGGTCATGACGAGCGAACGGCACCGGGTGGTGGTGATCGGCTGCGGCTTCGGCGGGTTGAACGTGACCCGCGCACTGTCCGGCATCGACCCTGTGCGGCTTGCGGATTCTCCGGCGGCCGAGGCGCACCGTGTGGCGGGTGACAGTTGGAATGCCCCCGGGGCCCGAGACCGACGTGAAAGTGATGGCCACAGCACTCGCCGCCGGGATCTGCTGGACGCAACCGTGGTCCGAGCCCTGCTCGTCCCGGCCCTGGTCGCCGTGTTCGACCGATGGAACTGGTGGCTGCCCGGCGGGGCGGCGCGCCTCCTGCGGGTACCCGCCCCGCTGCCGCCAGCCGAACCCGCCGTCGCACGCGCCTCGGCCGGCCTCAGGGACCACGATCAGCAGTGATCAAGGGCCCCGCAGACGTGATCAGCGGCGTGGTCGCTCAGATGGCCGGTCGGTCGACCGGCTCGCTTTCCATACTCCCCCCACCCGTACCAAGCGACCCACCCGGCCTGCATAGGGGCAGCCGGCAGACAGGCGCGCCACCGCCCTGGGTGTCGTGGCCGGCGGACCCGGGTAGGCGGCAGATCGAGGAATGTTTGGTCGAAGGGGAGGGCGTCATGCGTCCTGCGTTCGTCCGGCTGAAGGGTGCGTCGCGGCCACAGCCGGCTCGGGTTGGCGTGCTTGCGGTCGGCGTGGTCGCCACGCTGGCGGTGAGCCTGGTCGGCAGCGGCCCGCCGCCGAGCGCGGCGGCGCCGACCGATCCGGTGGTGGCGGCGGTGCAGCAACTGAGTCGATCCACCGTGTGGACGACCGTACGGTCGATCCCGCTGCGGTTCCCGACATATCACCCGCAGGGGCTGGCCAGGGTCGGCGACCGGCTGTTCCTGTCCAGCGTCGAGGTGATCGAGGCGCCGGTTCGCTATCCGCAGCCGATCGGCGGGTACGACCGCAGCCCCGGCCGGGGTGTGGGGCGCCTGTTCGAGCTCGACCTGACCGGACGGCTGCTGCGGCAGATCACCCTCGGCGAGGGCACGATCTACCACCCCGGCGGGATCGACTTCGACGGCCGGGACCTGTGGGTGCCGGTGGCCGAGTACCGGCCGAATTCCCGCGCGATCGTGTACCGGGTCGACCCGGGCACGCTGGCGGCCACCGAGGCGTTCCGGGTGGCCGACCACGTCGGCGGAATCGTCCACCCGCGCGAGCACGGGCCGGTGTACGGGGTCTCCTGGGGGTCGCGCCGGCTGTTCGCCTGGACCGAGAACGGCCACCCGCTGGGCACTGCCGAGAACGAGAGCCACTACGTGGACTTCCAGGACTGCGCGGGCGCGGTCGGCGATCAGGCGGTCTGCACCGGCATCACCGAGTTCCCCACCGCCTCCGGCGGACGGTTCGACCTCGGCGGCATCGCCGTGCTGGACCTGCGCACCTTGACCGTGGGCCACGAGGTGCCGGTGACCGTGCTGTCCCCGAACCGCCACGTCGTCACCCGCAACCCGGTGCTGCTGCAGACCGATGGCCCGGTGCTGCGGATGTGGGCGGCACCCGACGACGGCGAGGAACCCGGCGGCACCACCCTGCTCGTCCTGGAGGCAACGCTCAGCTGACCCGGCTGGCGTCGGGGTTTGGGGTAGGTGCGCAACCAGGTTCAGTTGATCGCGTGCGCCGACCGGCCCGGCGGGTCGCTGGCTGGCCTCGGCCGGCTGCTGGCCGGTCCGCTGGCCGGGCTGCACCTGCTGCCGTCCTTCCTCCCGTACGACGGGGTGGACGCCGGTTTCGATCCGGTCGACCACCTGCGGGTCGATCCCCGGCTAGGCAGCTGGGGCGAGGTGCGCCGGCTGGGCTATCCCGCGGACCTCGTCGTCGACCTCATCGTCAACCACATGTCGGCGGACTCCGCACAGTTCCGCGACGTGGTCGCGCGCGGCACCGGGTCACCGCACGCGGCATGTCCTCAGCTACGCCCGGGTGTTCCCGGCCGGAGCGACCGCGGCCGACCCGATGCGCATCGTCCGGCCGCGGCCGGGCTGTCGTACACACTGATGATTCTGGACGGAGCGCAGCGGCTGGTCTGGACCACCTTACCCCCCGGCGTCGACCTGTACGCACGACCCGGCGGCCCGGCAGTATCTGTCTCCGCGGTGCTGCAGCGGCTGGCCGACTCCGGGGT
>WNGI01002465.1_pt1 | contig 23189 bp, 21 predicted proteins | sample 5400621 | NCBI WGS metagenome assembly WNGI01 (sample SAMN13153374, study PRJNA577476) | soil metagenome | isolation source: 20 cm soil or saprolite under Garry oak tree replicate 1 | place: USA:California | collected 2016-06-15
GGACGAGTGGATTCGGGGGCGTTGAAAGTGGCGACAAGTGCCGAGCCGTTGAACAACGCCCGGCCGCCCGAGACCCCCCAGCCCACGAGTGGCGTCGCGAGACAACGGGAAGCCGATTCTCTCGCCGCGAGTGATCGCGCTGCCGCGTCGGCTTTACCATCGGCACCCGCCGCGCGAATGCAGCAACAGGATGTCCTGACCGTGCGCAAGCCGTCCGCGAACACCTGGCCCCGCATCGATCGTCAAACCGCAACGGCCATTCTGGGCGAGGATCCCGTCGGATTGCCCGACCTTACGACGCGGACGTTTCGGCGCAGCCCGGACCGCGACGGAATCGTCGTGGTCGAGCAGGAGCTGGACGCCCGCACGGTGATCCAGATCTTCCAGCAGAGCGCCAGAGCCAACAGCTCGCGGATCGACTCGCTGGTCGCCGAGGGCTACCAGTACCACCTCGAGGCAGACCGTCGGGACCGGCTGGCTCGCTTTGTGGGGAAGCTGCGCGTGGAGATCGGCGGGCCGGTGTCGGTCGATTCGCTCAACCGGCTCCTGGAACAGGTGGGTCGGCTGCCCTAACGCTCACCGCGCCGCCAGCCGATCAGCTCGGCGACGACACTCACCGCGATTTCTTCCGGCGTGACGGCCCCGATCGGGAGTCCGACCGGCACCCGCACGCGCTGCAGGCTCTTCGCCGGGACTCCGGCGGCCTTCAACCCCCTGGTCACGACGATCTTCTTCCGGCGGCTGCCGAGCAGCCCGACGTAGCCCGCCGCCGACGTCGCGACGCGCTCGAGAATCTCCGCGTCGTTGCGGTGGCCGCGTGTCGCAATGACGACCGCGTCCGCCTCGGTCAGTGGATACCGCACCAGCGCTGTTTCGACATCGGCCGCGAGGACCACCGCGCCCGGATCGAAGCGCGCGGGATCGGCATACTCGGGACGATCGTCGATCACCACGACGCGGAAGCCGGCTGCGCTGGCGGCGCGCGCAATCGCGCCGCCCACGTGCCCTGCCCCGAATACCAGAACTCGCGGGGCCGGGGCCAGCCGCTCCTCCATAAAGCGACGATCACGCGTCAGTGTCGCCGCCGCACCACGCATGGCCACCAGTGGCAGCGGCTCGAATGTTTTTACCGGACCATTCCGCCACTCCGTCGCGGTGCGGACCAATCCTGACTCGGAAGTCGCCGCGGTGTCGAGGACGCGCAAGTACCCCTCGTCTGCGAGCAACGGCTCGACGAGAATCTCGACCGTGCCGCCGCACGAGAGGCCGAGGTCGCCGGCCAGATCGGCGTTGAGGTGGTGGGTCACGAGGGCGGGGCGACGGTGGGCCTGCGCGTCGAGCGCGGCGCCGATGACATCGGCCTCGACGCAGCCGCCGCCCACCGAGCCGATCAGCCGTCCTTCCGAGCCGACCAGCATCTTGGTCCCGGCGGGCACGGGCGTCGAGCCGTGCACCCGGGCGACCGTGGCGAGCGCACCGGAGCGAGATTGGCGAATGAGGTCGGCGGCGGCCTGCCAGACGTTCATATCCAAAAACTAAGCTCCCGGAGCAGGATCTGCCCCGGGGAGCCGCACATTAGATGGACTATGGCTTGACGTGAATCGCGCCGTTCATGCCTGCGTGAATCGTGCAGTGGTAGGTGTAGTCTCCCGCCACGAGCGTTGCCTGATAATCAGCATCGGGGCTCTTGTGATTCCCGGAGTTCGTCGGCAGCGTGCCGGGACCGGTTTGCCACGTCACGTTGTGGGTGGTCGTAGCGGATGACCAATGGAAAGTGATCGTGCCGGCAGAAATCGTATCCGGCGTTGGGGAGAAGGAGTTGCCGCTGGCCCCCACGTTGATCGTCGTCGAATGTCCACCCGGAGGCGGGGGCGGTGGTGGAGGAGGCGGAGGATTGCCACCATACCCGGTGCTGCTGCTGCTGCACGCGGCCGTCACCGCGAGTGCCGCAATCGTCGACCAACGAGACATCGTCATCACATCCTCCGCGTAGTAGTACGAAACGTCCGAGTAGTCTTTGGACCAGCTACTCGTACACCGGGTTCCAGCGAATGAGTCGGATGTAGCCACCCGCGTGCGAGAGCGCTAGTGCTGTTCGCGCTCCAACGCGTCGGCGGCGAGACGCGGCGAGATGATGGGATAACGGGCCGCGAAGAAAGCCCAGGAGAGAAGGAAGAGACCGGCGAAAAACAGCGTAACCCCAACCTCAGTGATCCCAATCACGGGACCCTGCCCATCGTTGATCGCGGGGACGATTTCCAGATATCGCTCGAGCCAAAGACCGAGGAGACTCACGAGGGCAAACCCGACCATCGTCAGGGTGAGCAACTTCGGTTTCGCGCCGAGCAGCCCAATGAACGGAATCACGAACACCATCAGGAACACGGCGATGCCGACGGGGCGCCAGGCTCCCGTGAGCCGGTAAAAGATGAAGTACGTCTCCTCGGGCAGATTCCCGTACCAGATCACGAGGTACTGCGACCACATCAGGTACGCCCAGAAGACGGTGAACCCGAAGCACAGCTTGCCGAGGTCGTGCTGCTGGCGCGTCGTGTAGATACCGGTCAGTCCCATTGCACTCCGCAACGCGATCGACAGCACGGCCAGCATCATGAGGGCGGCGAGAAAGCTCCCCATGAAGTAGAAACCGCCGAACAGGTTGCTGACCCATTTGGGCGACAGCGCCATGATCAAGTCGTAGCCCAGCAGGCTGTAGCCGAAGGCGTAGGCGAGAATCAGGATCGCCGCGTCGCGCGAGATGCGCGGGGCATCCTCGGTGCGAGCGACCGCTTCACCACCGGTCACTTCGCGGACATCGGGCGCGACGTCGTGCCGCACAAAACGCCAGGAGAGCCAGGACAGGACGGCGAGGATCGCGCCGTTGCGCACGAAAAACCACTTCGTCGTGAGCCACCAGCCGATCTCGGGCCGCGGCTCGTGAATCCACGTAAAAATGTAGTTGCGGCCGATGATTAGCCCGATGAACAAGAGGACCGAGACCGTCGTAAACGCGGCGCCGGCCTCGGCAAAACGAATGATGACGCCGGACCAATGTCCCTTCGCCAGTTTCTGGGTGGCGGCGAAGACGACCATGCCCTGAGCCAGGCCTGCCCAGAGCACGAAGTTGACATGATACGCCCACCACGTGCGCTCGGCGTGGCCGCTGAGCACTCCCATCACCAGCACGATGCCGCCGAGGATTGCGGACACGGCACCAAACAGTGCGAACCGGCCGACCGGGGCCTGACGCGCTTTCTGAACGAGATCCGACCGGCTGGCGACCGCAGTGCTCATCGATTGCCACCGCGAGCGTTGAGCTGCAGGTTGCGCACGTAGTTCACCACGTCCCACCGGTCCGTGCCATGAATCTTGTCGCCGTAGCGCGGCATCAACCCGCGGCCCATGAGCTGCGCTTCGACCACCATGCCGTAGATCGCGCCGTCGGTCATCTTTGGACGCGTGGGATCGACGAGCGACGGGATGCCCGGGAACGGGCCACCGCCCGCGAGCGACACCGGCCCATTGCCCTCGCCTCTCGCGCCGTGACAGACGAGGCAATAAGTCTCAAAGACCCACTTCCCCCGGTTCAGCGACTCGGCGGTGCGCGTGCGCGGGTTCGTCAGCCGGTCGGCCGTCTCGCGCGTGAGCGGGAGCTCGCCACCAGATACCGGAATAGCGCCCGCGACGGGCGGGATGGGACGGGCGTACGGCTTGATGTTCCGCTGGTGCCGCATCGTGGCGAACCAGCCGACTTTGTGGACCACTGTGTCGGGATTGCAGGCGCATAGCAGCGCGAGGGCGGCCACGGCCAGCGCGCGCTTAACCACGGCGCACTTCCTCCGCACCCGCGTCGCGCAGCAGCTTTTCGGCGGCAGCCGCCTTGTCGGATCCGGCCGGTACGAAGATGCCAAAACGATCGTTCGTGAAGCGCGGGTCGTAGAGGATCGTACCCGCGCGCCGCGCGGCGAACGCCGAGTTGAACAGAATTCCCAGGATCGTCGAGAGCGCGCCGAACAGAATCGTCATTTCGAACATGATGACGACGTAGGGCGGAATCGCTCCGATCGGCTTGCCACCCACGTTGACCGGCCAGTCGCCCGACATCCACAGCGTGATCCAGGCGCCGACCGAGCAGCCGGCGATGCCGCCGATGAGTGTGAACATCCGGACCGGACTCACCGCCTGGCCCAAAGCGTCTTCGATTTCGTGGCGCGGAATGGGCGAATAGACTGTGAAATCAGTGGTGCCCGCCGCCCGTAGTTTCTTGATTGCCTCGAGCGTCGAGTCGAGGTGGGCGAACACGCCCAGCACGCCCGGCGTGGGCGGCGGCTGGAAAATCTCCGCCAGCGGCTTCGGCAGCGGGAGCCGGTGCGTCGTCATGCGCGTTGCGCTCCCCGTGCCGCCTGCCGCTTCGGCGGCGGGAGCACTTCCTTCACCTCGGAGATCGATACCGCGGGGAAGTTCTTCACGAACAAGAGGAACCACATGAAGAACCAGCCGAAGCTGCCGGCCATGATCCCCCAGTCGGCCCAGGTCGGGTTATAGACCCCGTTCGTCCAGGTGGTGTACGGCTCGCCGGCCAGCGATACGACGATGATGACGTAGCGCTCGAACCACATCCCGATGTTGACGAAGATCGAGATCACAAACAGCGCGGTGATGTTGGTGCGGATGGTCCTGGACCACAGCAGCAGCGGCAGGAAGCCGTTGCAGATGATCATGGTCCACGTGGCCCACCAGTACGGCCCAAACGCGCGGTACCAGAAGGCCGCGCGCTCGGTCGGGCTGCCGCTGAACCACGCGATGAAGTATTCGCAGGCGTAGGCATACCCGACGATGGAGCCGGTGAGCAAACACAGCTTCGCGAGGTTCTCGAAGTGTTTCACGGTGATGAGCTCTTCGAGGCCGAACAACTTGCGGATGGGCGTGAGCAGCGTGATCACCATGCCGCAGCCCGAATAGATCGCGCCGGCGACGAAGTAGGGCGCGAAGATCGTCGCATGCCAGCCCGGGACGATCGACATGGCGAAGTCCCAGGACACGACGCTGTGCACGGACAACACGAGCGGCGTCGCCAGGGCCGCGAGGTACAGATAGCCGCGGGTGTAATGGCGCCATTGCTCGTTGTTGCCGGTCCAGCCGATCGACGTGATCTGATAGAGCTTCTTGCGCCAGCCCGTCGCGAGATCGCGTACCGCGGCGATGTCCGGGATCAGTCCCATGATCAGGAACAGCGTCGAGACGGTGAAGTACGTGCCGATCGCGAACTCGTCCCAGATCAGCGGCGATTTGAAGTTGGGCCACAGGCCGCGCTCGTTCGGATACGGGATCAGCCAGTAGAAGTACCACTGCCGCCCGATGTGAATCAGCGGGAACAGTCCCGCCGTCATCACCGCGAACACCGTCATTGCCTCGGCGGTGCGGTACACCGCCGTCCGCCATCCCGAGCGGAACAGGAACAAGATCGCCGAGATCAGCGTCCCCGAGTGCGCGATACCGACCCAGAAGACGAAGCAGGTGATGAAGACGGCCCAGTAGACCGGATGCGAATACCCGGCGAGCCCCAATCCGTAGCGGATGAGGTAGAGCAGTGTGATGATGCCGACCGCGAGCAGCGCGACCGCGGAGCCGAGCAGCAGGAAATAGCCGCGCGACGGCGTGCCGAGCGTCCGCGCGATGGTGCGCGTGACGTAGTCGTACGTCACCCGCGTCGGCGTATCAGCCATGACTCTTGGTCTCGGCCGCGACGACCCGCGCCAGGTAGGTGATCGCGGGCTTCGTGTTCAAGCCGGCGAGCACGTGATAGCCGCGGGGATTACCCGCCAGCTGGAAGACGCGCGAGTGGTGGTCGTTGAGATCGCCGAACACGATCGCGTCGGACGGGCAGGTCTGCTGGCAAGCGGTGACGATGTCGCCATCGCGCACGGCGCGGTTCTCCAGGCGCGCCTGATTCTGCGCGCCGCGGATACGCTGCACGCAGAACGTGCACTTCTCCATCACGCCCTTTTCCCGGACAGTCACGTCGGGATTGAGCAGCATGTTCAGCGGATCGGGGAACGCCTCGAACTCGCCGCCCGTCTCCGTGTAGTTGTACCAGTTGAAGGTGCGGACCTTGTAGGGGCAGTTGTTGGAGCAGTAGCGCGTGCCCACGCAGCGGTTGTAGACCTGTCCGTTGAGACCGTCGGGCGTGTGATACGCGGCGAACACCGGACAGACCGGCTCACACGGCGCGTTGCCGCATTGCTGGCAGAGCATCGGCTGGTTGACCGCGCCCTCGGGCTTGCCGTCTGCATCGGTGCGCCAGTAGCGCTCGAGCCGCAGCCACGCCATCTCGCGGCCACGCTGCATCAACTCTTCGCCCACGGTCGCCACGTTGTTCTCGGCGTAGCAGGCCGTCACGCACGCCGAGCAGCCGGTACACTTCGAGAGATCGATCGCGAGACCCCAGCGCGGTTGCTCACCGCGATAGTCACCGAGCTCCGTCTTCTCGAATTGCCGCTCACCCCACCACTCGACCGCCTCCTTGGCGTACTCGGGCGTCTCTTCGTAATGGAAGGGGCTCTCGCCTGGGCGCAGCCGCTTAGCGCGATCGAGTGTCAACAGCTCGGTAGTGCCGAGCCCCAGCTCGCGCGGGCCGCCTTCGGTCGTAACGATCTTGCGATGCTCGCCGGTCTTGGTCGCCGACGCGCTCACGAGGAACGTACGGCCGCCGTAGGCGTTGGCCTGCGCGCCCAGCAGCTCGAACGCGTTCGCGGAGCGGTCCTTGGCGTACCGGCCGTAGGCGCTGTGCCCCTGCCCGGTCGGAACCGCGAGAACGTCCGGCCGCACCGACTTCGTGATCCAGGCCGGGAACTTCTGCGAGCCGAAGTCCGACTTGAGGACGAGGAAATCGCCGGTCGCGAGGCCCCAGCGCGCCGCCGTGTCGGGATGCACTTCGACCCAGCTGTGCCACGCGATCTTGGAAACCGGATCCGGGAGCTCCTGGAGCCACGGTTTGTTCGCGCCGCGGCCGTCGTGAAGCAACGGATGCGGAAAGACGATGACTTGCTGATCCGGGACGGCGGGAACGCCGGAGACGGCGAAGTTGAGCTTCGACACGTCGCCAAGCCGTACCGGGGCCCCCCCCCGCCGGCGTTTCGCTGTACACCCCGCCCTTCGCCAGCGAATCGACCCAGAATTGATCGAAGTTCGCGGCATGTCTCGCCTTCCACTTCGCCTGCAGGTAGTCCTGGAACGTCCCCGTCTTGCCCGCGACCTTCAGAATGACGTCGCCCGTGGGACGAGTGGCGAAAACCGGCTGGACGATCGGCTGCTGCAGGGCGGTGACGCCCGTGCGCGGCCGGCTGTCGCCCCACTGCTCAAGGGGATGGTGATCGGGTAGGATCAAGTCGCACGCGGCCGCGGTCTCGTCCATGTAAGACGAGAAGCTGACTTTGTAGCCGACTTTCTCGAGCGCCTGCTGGAACGCGCCGGGCAGCGAGTGCGCAGGGTTGCTGCCGTGGACGAGCAACAGCGCAATCTTCCCGTCCGACATGTCCTTCGTCAGCGCCGCCAACGCGCCAAAGCTGTTGGTCGAACCCACTGCCAGATCGGCGCCGAACTTCACGAGTGAACCGATCGCGCCGACGATGTAGTTGAGGATGTTGACGGCGGCGACAATCTCCGCGCCGTTCGCGTACTGCGCCGCGATGCCCCCGGCAACCGCGAGCCCGCCGCCGGACCTGGCGAACTCCTGCGCGAGCCGGACGATCGCTTCCGGCTCGATGCCGATCACCTGTGCAACGGCTCGAGGACTGTAAGCGCTCAGGGTGCCGACGAGCCGGCTCGCGTCGACCGGCGCGCGCGCGAGGTGCTGGGTCATGATCACCTGCGCCATCGCGAGCGCCAGCAGGCCTTCGGTGCCGGGCTTTGCCGCGATCCATTCGTCCGCGTTCATCCCCGTGAGCGACAACCGGGGGCCCACGTACACGAATTTCGCCATCGTCGCCGGGCGGCCCGCGTCGAACGCGTGCGACTGTGAGAAGCCGTTCTGGAACTCGACCGGCGAGAGCCAGGTGTCGAGGAAGTCGGCGCCGAACGAGATCAGGTACTTCGCGTTGGCGAAGTCATAGGCCGGCAGCCCCGCCGTGCCGAACGTCATGCGGTTACCGGCGCGCAGCGCGTCGAACCCGAACGGCTCGTAGCTCATGCGGCGGCCGCCGATCTGCCGCATCCACTCATCCACCACGTCGCCAAACGACGACTGCTCGGCACCCGTGAGGAATACGATCCCTTTGCCCTGGGCCTCGCGGACCTTGCCGGCGAGCCGCTGGATCGCGCCGTCCCAATCGATGTCCTCGAACGTCCCGTTGGCGTTGCGCACCAGCGGATGCTGAATGCGATCGGGATTGTAGAGCCCTTGCAGCGCCGCCTGGCCGCGCGCGCAGAGCCGGCCGCGATTGATCGGCGAGTCGGGATTCCCCTCGAGCTTCACCGCCCGCCCCTCGCGAACGCGCACACGCACGCCGCAGCCGGCCGCGCATTCGCGGCACGTGGTGGCGTAATACGTGGCGGTACCGGGGATCTGATCTTCGGGCTGAACCAGATACGGGATCAGGCGCTCGGTCGGCTCCGGGCCGATGCCGCACGACACGGCGGCCGCTCCGGCGCCCGTCACGCCGAGGACCTTCAAAAAGCGTCTGCGATCGAGGGCGTCGGTCATCTTAGTAATGGCACACGGTGCAGTCGCGCGTCACGTTGTTTTGGATATGACAGCGCACGCACCAGCCCATGCGGAGTGTCGAGACCTGCTCCACCTGCGGCATCTTCTGCACGTCGCCATGGCAGGTCACGCACGATCCGGTGCCGAGGCGCTTGATGTGCCGCATGTGCGGGAACCGCACGAACCCCGGCAGCGCGTGGATGCGCACCCACTCCGGTGGTTTCCGCTCGCGCCAGGCGTCGCGGACCTTCTTGATCTCGGCCTGGTGCGATGGGGTGGAGCCGCCGACGAGCTGGTGACATCCCATGCACGTCTGCAGCGATGGGATCCCCGGCTCGCTCGAGATCTCCGCCGAGTAATGGCAGTACATGCAGGGGATCGAGTCCTGGCCCGCATGGATGTCGTGCCGGAAGAAAATCGGCTGGCGCGGGCCCTTGAGGTCACCCGTGTCGCTGATGACGGGAGCTTGATAGCGAGTTGCCGATGAAGAAGTCGATTGGGCCTGCTGGCCGTTAAGGACCGCAGGCGAGAGGGCGAGAATCAACACCACGAGCGCAGCTGAACGCAGATGGCCTCTAATGGAGAATTAGGGGTGATCCGCTGGCCCCCGAATGTATTGCGGCGGGGGAATTCAACACAAGGGCTACTCGGGACGGGCCAACAGCTGGTATTTCAGTCGGACGACGTCGACAAACGCCTGGACGCCGTCGAGATCGGCGAACTCCATCCAGCAGTGCCGCACGCCCTCAAACACCGTTCCATCGCGCACGGCCTGCTTGATGACCCGAGGCAAGCCGTTGGTCGCGCTGATCTCCTGCTCCTCGGAACCGGACAACACGAAGGTGCCGCTGACGCCCGACTGCATCGGGTGCAAATATCCCAGCTTGCGGCCGCCGACTTCGTACATCCACACCCACTTCCACGTGGTGCCGAGGTAGACCACCTGCTCGGTCACGTGCCGGAGACCGCGGAGGTCTTCGCGGGCTTTCTTGAACCGTTGCGCCGCGCGGGGAGAGAGGTCGCGCGCGGGTTGATCGGGCTTGGGCCGCTGGCGCGGGCTCAAGTAGAGATGACTCGCCCAGTATTCAGTGTCTGGCTTGTTGTTCATGGCGCCCCAAAGGTACAGGCGCGGTCAAGAGGCGAAATCGAGCGGGATCGAGCAGCCGGCCGCACGACTGTTGCGGCACTGCGATACGTCCATCCCGCCCCATGGCCAACTTGATGACGTCGCCATTGCGGCCGAACCAGCGGCTCGACGGTTCGAGATCAGATGGATAGTCGAAGCGCGGCAGCGCAGCTGCCGCCAGCGCGGCCTGCGAGCCGATGCCCGACTCCGGCATCGTCCCGGCCCAGAGCTTGGCGCCGTACTCGACGGCGATCCGGTAAATGCGGCAGACCTCCGTTAAACCGCCGACGCGATGGACCTTGATGTTCCAGACCATGGGACCGCTCAGCGCCACGATCTGCTCGGCCGCCCGCGCGTCGCGCAGCGTCTCATCGAGGCACACCGGCGTCCGGAGGGTCTCCGCGAGTTGTGCGTGCCCGAGCAGCTCGTCCGGATGCAGCGGCTGCTCGATGTACAGCAGGTCCGAGTCGTCGAGGAGGCGAAGCGCAGTCTCGTCGCGCGGCCATTCGTAGCTGCCGTTCGCATCGACCGTCAGGGGCAGGTCGGTCCCTGCCATTCCCGCGCGCGCAGCCGTGACGGCGTCGATGTCCCAGCCAGGCGCCACTTTGATCTTCACACGGCGGTAGCCGCGCTGGACCGCCTCATAAACCCATTTGGTCAAGACGTCCGCGCGCCGGTCGGGTGGAATGCCGAGCGCGACGCCGCACTCGACCGCGCCGGCCGGCGTCGCGCCGAGCCGTTCGGCGAGCAGCGTCGCGAGCCCGGTGCCGCGCGTGTTGGCCTCGAGGTCCCAGGCGGCGGTTTCGATGCCGGCACGCGCGAAGGGGTTTCCGCGCACGCCGTCGCGCAGCACCGCATCCACTGCCTCCGGCACCGGGTCTGGGAAATCGCGATCGATCACGCGCGGCAAGAGAACTCGCGCGATCATGTCTCGCGCGCTCGTCAGCGTTTCCTCGGAATAGAACGGGAGCTGAAAGGGCGGAGACTCGCCGTAGCCGACATGGCCGTCGTCGTCGTACAGGGCTACCACGAGCGATCGCCGCTCGGTCATGGTGCCGCCAGAGATGACGAACGGCTCGACCAGCGGAAGCGCGAGCTCGAACAGCTCAGCGCGGGCGATACGCATGGGGCAAGAGATCAAGGAAGTGCAGCTCGCCGCCGCGGCGCTCCAATGCGCCGGTTTTCTCGCGCTCGAGCATGACCGCGATCAGGCCGTCATGCGGCTCAAAAATGAGGACGTGCAGCGCCCGCTGCGTGCGCGAGCCGTGCGTGGCCGGATACTCCTCGAGCGGAAGCTGGAAGAACGTGTGCAATTGGACCGACGAGCAGCCGCGGGCGGCGTACTCGACGATCATGCGACCGCTGTGGATGTTGCCGGTACCGGAGAGTTCCGGGATCCCCGGGCTTGCGCCCGGGGTCAGCCGCGCCAATACGCGGAGATTGCGATCGCTCAGTTCCGGTCCTCCGTAAGCCACTCCCTGCGCAGAATCGAACAGCCGGTTGAACACCACGAGTGCATCGGCGGAGCTCGCGGCATCCATCATCTCGAGTTGGAAATCGTCGTCGAACCGGGCGTTCATCAGCTTCATCGCCAGGCGCACGTCGGCGTGCGCGCGGATCTGCTGCGGGACTTCCCGCAGCCAGCGAAGAATCTGCGCCTTCTCATCCGACAGATGATCACCCGCGAGCGTCGGGGAAAAATCCTTTTCGAGCAAGAGTGGCGTCTCAGCCCAGGCATCAGCGAGCGCGCGCGTGGTGAACGCATACTCGCTGTCGCGAAACGGCTCATCCAGGTGCGGCAGGTGATACTTGACGGAGGGTATCGCCAGCAGCGCTCCCGCGCGTGTGAGATCGCGACCCGCGCGCACCAGCGCGAGGTAGTCGTGGAACGAGCGATCCCACCCCCTGCCTTTCCAGGTGACCGTCCAACCCGCAGCGCGGCGCTCGACCTTCATTTTCGATTCATGGATCGCCCATGCCCCCATCGACTGGTCGCCGACGGCATCTTGAGCAATCACGGTTTTCAGCACCGCAAACGCTAGTCCTGCTTGAGCATCGGTTTCGAGCTGGCCGCCGTTGAGCGACAACTGCCCGGATCCTTTGCCAATGGGATGCGGCAACGGGCGGCCGAGGTATTCGGCGGTGAGATCGATGTGATAGGCCTCGCGTACGTGCGACGCGAAGTCACGCGGCAACTCCCGCTTGAAGCGCTCGAAGTCCTCAGCGAGCGAAGCGCGAAAGCCGGAATTGCTCATCGGGAGTGGCTCCCGTACTCACCAGTCGCGCCACCAGCTCGCCGACCGCGGGGCCGTGCTTGAACCCATGGCCCGATCCGCCGCCGACGAGCCAGACGTTGGCCGCCCGAGGGTGCCGATCGATGATGAAGTGCTCGTCGGGCGACTGCTCGTACTGGCAGACGCGCGACTCGAGCAGCGGGGCACCCTTCAATCCGGGAAACCGGTAGGCGAGATAATCGCGGGCGATTTGCAGCGCCTCAGGCGTGGGCGCGCGCTCGCCGTTGGTCGGGTCGAACAGCGGACCGCGCGAGTCGTCGGCGACCTTGAAGCCCCGCCATTCGTTTCCCGGGATCCCGTACATGAAGCGCGTGCCGTGGTCCGCCCACACCGGCAGCGCTTCCTCCGTGAAGCGCCGATCGCCGGACGGCGTGCCGAAGAAGAAGACCTCCTGGCGCGTGGGACGCACGCGCTCGCCGACCACGTCGGGAAACAGCGTACCAAGCCAGGGACCGCAGGCAAAGACGAAGCCGTCCGCTGTCAGCGAACTGTCGTCGGACAGTTTGATGGTGGAAAGCTCACCGTTGCGAGCGTCAATCGGGGTCTGGACGGCGGCCTGCCGGTATTCGCCGCCCTCGGCGAGAAAGCCCTCGAGCACCGCGGCGCACGCGCGCCGCGCGGTGAGATAGCCGGCGTCTTTCTCGAGAATGGCCCAGCGCACCTGCTCGCAGTTGATCTGCGGATAGCGACGCGCCAGTTCGGCGCCTTGCAGCTCCTCGAAGGCAATACGCGCATCGCGCAGGATCGGCACCGCCGCTTTCTCGTACTGGTCGTCGCTCTCTACGAGCCACAGGACGCCGATGCCATGGTACAGCTGACGGCGCCAGCGCGTTTGGTGCTCCTTCCAGAGCGCCAGCGCGCGCGCCGCCATGTGCGTGTACACCGCGCGCGGCCCATAAGTCGCGCGGATGACACGCGTCTCGCCACCCGAGCTCGCGCGTGAGTTGCCGGGTCCCCAGGCGTCGATCAGTGTCACACGCGCACCGTGGCGGCGCAAAAACAGCGCGGTCCAGCCGCCGAAGGCGCCGGCGCCGACGACGGCGATGTGTGGTTGCTTGGCTCTCGACACAACGCCTCCCATCGAGACAGCAGCGGTGGTCTGGAGAAACGAGCGGCGTGTTATCACGCGTCCGCTTTGCGCACGAACCGGCGTACCGCGTCCCGATCCGCGGTGGGCAGCGGCGGTCCCCACGGATCATCGCACGCCTCATCCGGGATCACGCCCTCGGCGGCGAGGGCCCACAACATGCGGCGAATGTAGCCCTCTATGGGATCCTTGAACGTGAGCTCGCCGAATGCATCCAGGCGCGCGGACAGGCGAAGAAATTCGCGATCGAGCCCTTCCTTCTTCAGCATCAACAGCCTGCCTTGGGCGTCGGTCAGCGCCGATCCCATCCCGATCAACGCCGCGCGCGCGCCCATCATCAGAGAGTAGCCGAGGAACCGGTCTTCACCCGTGATCAATAGCTTGTCCGGATGATCGTGCATCACGGCCGCGATTCGCTGAAACGTCATCACCGAGTCGAGTGTGGCAACTTTGATCCCCAGGACGGCGGGCAAGTCGAGAATGCCGTGCAGCGTGCTGTCGTCGTACGAGACCCCACCTGCAGCCTCATAGAGATAGAACGCGATGACGGGCAGCTCCTGGCCGAGCTGTCGATGAAATGCCACCGGATCGTCGCGCCGCGGAAACGCGAGCAGCGCATCGGCGCCGCCGCGTTTGGCCTCGCGTGCCATGTCGATGGAGTTCGCTCCCGCGACGATCGCATGTTTGGGCAGCGCGGCGCGCCACGCGTCTAGCACCAAACGCCGTTGTGCAGGCGAGAGGTGTGGCCCGCGACCGGTGTGCGCCCACACCGCCACCCCGGCGATGTTTCGTTTCGCCATCCACGCCGCGTAATTCTGTTGCGCCTGTTCGTCGATTGTCGAGCCGCGAAACGGGACTGGAACCGCGGGAATCAGGCCCCACTCGAGGTTCGGATTCAGGCGGTGAGTCCCTGCAGGTTCTCGGACTCGATCGCCTCGCGCGTTTCGTGCTTCAGATCGAGCAGATCGAGCTTCGCGACGCTGGCCTCCGGCAGCCGCAGGGGTTGCCCCGTGCCGAACACGAACCGCTCCGCGCCGATCGTGTCGAGCAGCAGCGCGAGATGGTCCTCCGGTGGACCCCAGATCCAGGAAATGTCCCACCAGATCCGGCGCGCTTCGGCCGGCGTCGACCCGAAGTGGACCTCCTCGATGAACGCGCGGTCCGCATGGGTAACGAGCAACCGGACGTCTCGATCGCTGCGAATCAACGCGCGCACCGCCGCGGCCGGGAGCTCACCGACGCGATCGTTGGGGTGGCGCTGGCGGCCGTCCTCCAGCCGCACGGCGAGCATCAGCGGCATGCGCGCGGCGCCGCAGGCGGCGGCGAGCACGCTTATCTCCGGGCCCGCGGGCTCGAGGCCCAGGTAGAGCGGATCACAGCGCACCGCGGGCGCTCCAGCGTTGGCGGCGTCGGTGAGGACCTGCTCCCATTGCGCCAATCCGGGATGCACCGCGGGCACCGGCTTGAATCGCCTATCTTCGCGCGTGGTGGCGTACAGCCACGCGTTGCCCTCGGTGGGGTCGCGCCAAAACAGGCTGGGCAGATGCGTGACCCACGCGGCGTCGATCTTCGTGCGCGCGAGCGCCTTGAGCAGCGCGTCCGCAGACGTGCCCGGCACTTTGCGCCACGGGTACGCGCCAAGAAACGCGTTGCAATCAATGCGTGGCATCAGTCGGCCGGAAAGGCGCCGGACGGGAAGATCCGCGCCGCGTTCTTCCAACGCACGAGGGCGGCATCGTCCTCGGGCAGCAGCGTCTCGAGGTAGCGCAGCTTGGCCCACCCCGTGTCCATGGTGATGTCACTGCCCCACAGCAGGCGGTTGACGCCGACGCTCTCCAGGCACGCCTCGAGCATGCCACCATCCACGCCGCTGCCGGAGAGGTCTACGTAAACATTGCCGACGTCGCGCACGGCGTGCAGGGAATGCTGCCAGTCCCCGCCCCCGCCGATGTGCGCGAGGATGAACGCGACATCGGGGTGGCGGCGCGCCAGCGCGCAGAGCTCCACGGCATCGGACGCTTCCTGCCCGGGCCAGTCACGCCGCCGGTGCTGCCAGATGTGTTGCAGCACGGGGACACGCCGCTCCAGCGCGAGCGCGGCGATCGGATCGAGCAACGGGTCGTCGGCGCGACGGCTGGCGGCCAGCTTGATCCCGATCATCCCCGCGTCGAGACAGCGCACGATCTCGGCGCGCGCATGATCCGTGTAATTGGGATTCACACACACATAGCTGCGGATGCGGTCCGGGTGTGCGCGTTGCAGCCCCAGGAGCGCGTCGTTCCCGGCTGTGACGTCGCGAGGCGACGGGAAGTAGGTCGGCGATTTCAGGCCAAAAGTGCCGAGGATCGACGCGACATGCGCTGTGATGCCGATCTTGTCACCGGCGGTCAGGCGGCTGTCGTTTCGCTCGCGCCAGTCGGCGCGGGGCGTCCGGGCATGGTAGAAATGGGCGTGAACATCGATGAGCATTGCCACAATCTACGCGGCTTTTATCTTGTGGGGTCCTCGGGAGGGAGCTTCGATGGAATCGCTGGTGAGCCGCGGGAAATCGGTGCTGTTCGAGCCCCGGACGAGCTTCAAAGAAGTCGATACGGAGTTCACCAAGCCGGGCGCGATCTGGGGCAAGTACGTCATTCCGCTCGCCGCGATCGGGCCGATTGTCGGCGCCGTGGGACGCTTCCTGTTCGGCGCGCGGATCGCGGGGACGAGCGTCGGCGGATCGTCGTTCGACGTGACCGCCGCCGCTATGTATGCCGTGATCGCCTTCATCCTCGCGGTGGTCGCGGTGTTCGCTCTGTCGAAGATCATCAGCCTGCTCTCGCCGCAGTTCGGTGGCCAGCGGAACGACGTACAAGCCCTGAAGGTCGCCGCCTACTCCAGCACGCCGGCATGGGTCGCGGGCATCTTCAGTCTCCACGGCCGGTTTCTGATGGTGCAGATCATCGTGTCCCTGTACAGCCTGTATCTGCTGTACGCCGGCCTCCCGATTCTCATGAAGGTCCCGAAAGATCGCGCGATGGGGTACACGGCGGTGGTGATCATTGCCGCGGTCGTGATCTTCCTGATGCAGAGCGCCTACACGTTGTTCTAGCCCGCCCGCAATACCGCATCGAGCACCGCGAGGGCACGATCCACCGTGCCCTCGTCGTGCGCCAGGGACACGAAGTTGTACGCCGTGCGCTTGAACAGGACCCCGCTCCGCGCGGCCCGTTGCGCCACCTCGCGCGCAATGTCCTCGGTCGCATAGTGCAGAAAGCACATCTCCGCGATTCCGGCGACGCCATGGGCGACGTGCGGGTGAGCCCGCTGCAGCTCGTGCAGGCCGTGCAGCAAGCGCGTCCCGACGCGATGGAGGTGGCCGCAGACGTCTTCGCGTTCGAACACATCGAGCGTCGCGCGCGCCGCGGCGAGCGCCACGCCCTCGGTCGCGAGCGTCGATGAAATCCAGGTCCGGCTCGCCGCCGCCATGAGCTCGGCGCGGCCGCCCACCACCGCGAGCGGGAAGCCATTCGCGAGCGCCTTGCCCAGCACCACGAGATCCGGTGCCGGCTGCACGTCGTACCGCGCCACCGCGCCGCCGATCGCCAGCCGGAACCCGGTCTTGATCTCGTCGAAGATCAGGATGGCGCCGGCGCGCTGAGTTTCGGCGCGGAGCATCTGCAGCCACTCGCGCGACGGTTCAGTGACGACGACGGGCTCGATCACCACCGCGGCCAGCCGCGGCGCGCGCGCGCGGATCAGCTCGCGTCCCGCGGCGACATCGTCGAAGGGCAGCTCCGCGAACAAGCCGCGCACGGCAGGCGGGACGCCCTCGGTGGCCCCCTGGCACCAGTCGAGCCAGCCGTGATAGCCGCAGCCCAGCACCTCGTCGCGGCCGGTCGCAACGCGCGCCAACCGCACCGCGGCCGCGACCGCCTCCGCGCCCGTCTTGAGAAACCGTACGCGCTCGAGCCAGGGGATCCGTTGGCCCAGCGCCTCCGCCAGCTCTTCCTCGGCGACGGGCGGCAGCGGCCCGACCACACCAGCGGCAATCGCCGCTTCGGCGGCGCGATTGACGGCGGGATGGCCGTAGCCGAGCGCGACCGCGCCGAGCGCCATGACGAAGTCGACGTACTCGCGGCCGTCTTCGTCCCACACGCGGCAGCCCGACGCCCGCGTCATGCGCGCGGGCGTCCCGAACAGCGCGTCGGGACGTTTGCTACCGGTTGACGTGAAGCCTGGAACGCGCCAGTCGTTCACCGTATTTGGTCACCTCGATGGCCGTGGCACGCAGGAGCTTGACCTCGCGAGCGTCGAGCGGCGTGCGATGCGCGAGCTCGCGGATCGTTCGCATGACGCCGCCCTGATTCCTGGTCTTGAAGAACTCGATCGCCTGCAGCGCGCGGGCAATGTCCGCGAACAGCCGCTCCAACTCCGCCGCATCCGCCGGCTCGGCAGACCGGCGCGGCACCTTGAACGGAAGCGCCCCGGCGCCGCGCGCCAGGGCCAGCTCGTACAACATGATGACGACCGCATGCGCGAGGTTGAGTGAGGCGTAGTCGGGATCGCTCGGGATCGTGACGACGCGATGACAGCGATCGAGCGCTTCGTTGGAGAGCCCTTTGTCCTCGCGGCCGAACAGCAGAGCGACGGTGCCGGTCTGAGCGAGCTCCAGGATTTCCGCCGCGGCGTCGCGCGGCCGCTGCAGGTTGCGCTTGGCGGTGCGCCCGCGCGCCGTGAAGCCGACGACGTGCACGCAGTCCGCGAGTGCGTCTTCCAGCGCTGGAACAACGCGCACCCGCGCCAACACGTCCTGGGTCTGATGGGCGATGCCCTCGACCCGATAGGCTTCGTACTCGCGCGGATTCACCAGCCGCAGGTCGCGGAGCCCGAAATTCTTCATGCCACGCACGACGTGCGCGATGTTGACGAGGTCCTGAGGTTCATGGAGAACGACGACAATCATCCCACGAGCTCCAGGACGCCAAGCCGGCTCGGATCCTGTCGGTCGCCGCGCAGCCACACCCAGCCGCCTCCACCGCTCCAGACCAGCTGACCGACACGACGCAGACGACCAGGCAACATCTCATTCACGATCAGGTCGAAGCGCACCCGGCTGCCCGCGTGGGGATACACTCCGGCGGGCCATGGAATCGCGACGGTCACGCGATAGCCGGAATCGGTGCGGCGCCAGGCACCCCGCAGCGCCGTATCATCCGCGCCCGCCCGTGTATCGCTCGTGGGGCGTGCCCGCACCGAGTGGCCGTCCGGGTCCGGCACGATGACGTAGCCGACCGGCGCGATACCATTCGGGCCGGACGCGCCGGCCGATGGGGTGGCGATATATACCTGCAAGCCGTCCGAATGAATCTCATCCGGCTCGTTGTCGAGCTTGAGGGGAGCCGCGCCGACCGGGCGCATCACGAGGTCAGGTTTCGTGACGTCCACGGCCAGATAGAGCGTGGTTTCATCCCAGGCCGCGTAGGCGACGGCGGACAGATCGTCCGGCCCGGGGTACGCGTCCTCGCTGCGGCGGTACTGGTCCTCGAGTCCGAGCTCGAGCGGCTCGGAAACGTCGAAACCTTCCAGCGTGCCATCGAGGGGTGGCGGACCGCCGACGCGGAACGCCACCGCCGACACCGGTGTGGGCGGGTCGATCGTGACGAGGGGGACGAACGGCGGCGTCTCCTCCCGTTGTCCGCGCAACGCGACGCTGGGCTCTCCTTCGCACTCGACGATCCATTCGGTTGTCCCGACACGATGCCGGTGAAGTCCGGCGTTAGTCTCGATTTCGACGGTGTCGCCCCGCGCGCGCACACTCCGAACCAGCGGCTCGTCGGCCGGCGTCTCGACCACCGTGATCATGCGGACGTTGCGGCCTCTTCCCCGCGCGAGATAGAACGTCGCGCGCTCGCCCCCACTTCCTCGTTCGCCCGGTAGCCCCGGTCCCTCCATCTGCAGCAGGTCACCATCGAACACCAGATGAGCCCTGAGCTGGGCGCCGTCATGGACGTGGGCGACAAGGATGGAGTTGCCGTTTCCCTCGTCTGGAACGAAGCGTTGCACGCGGGTCACGAACTCCTCGGCCAGCGTGTCGTCGACCCAGCGACCGCGAGTCTCGACCGATCCCCGGCCGGCGATGTGCCACGGCAGCTCGAGCTGCTGCTCGTCGCCGCCCGAGAACGTCACGACGTCGACGAGATACGCCGGCCCGCTCATGACCATGCGGGACATTCCATCGAACCGTCCATGCACCCACGCCCACGGCGCTTGATCGTCGAACGACACGACGCTCGCGTTGCCGCGCGGCTGCGATTCGCCGTTCAGCCGCGGCGCGTTGTGCGCCAGCGTGGACCGATACCAGAAGAGGTCCGGCGTGACGTACGATCCTGTTCCCGGATCGGGAAGCCAGTAGACCCCGTCGGCAAACAGCGTCAGCTGCAGGCGATCCGGATGTCCATGTCCACCGCCTTGAGGGCCGCACTCGAGACTCGCGTACCGGCCATTGTTGCGCAGCACCGCGAGACCCTGGCTCTCGAGCAGGACGGTGATCGGGGTCCACGGCGCCGTGGCCGGTGGCAGCTCCGGGAGCATTTCGAGCAGTGCCCACCAGGACAGGGATGACCGGGACGGGGGCTGCGGCGTGCCATCGACCGGGGCGTCGTGCAGATAGGACTCGGCCGCCTCGCGTGGAGCCGGCGGCGTGTCGTACAACCTGCGGAGCCAGGCGGGCAAGCTGGTGCCTTCCACGATGCTCGATTCGTGGGTGAGCAGCTGCGCAAGTCCGACTTCCCACAACTCGACGTAGGCCGGCTGAGCCAGCGAGACACCGAACCGCGAATCCTTGCGCGCGGGGAACGTGAAATCCGGGAGCGCCGTCAACGCCGTGGCCTCCAGCGCACGGTGCAGCCGATCCGCGAGGCGCTGATCCTCGCGGAAATCGACGCCGGCGAGTCGCGCCCATCCCGCACCGGTCAGCAAGGCACGCAGCGCGAAGAGATGATAGTTCTCGCCTTCGTACCAGAGGCCGTCGCGTCCAAAACCCCGCGACAGGTGCGCGATCAGACCCGTGTCACCTTCAATAACGCGCTGTGCGAGCTCTTCGTCCTCGAACCAGACCGCCACAGCCGCCAGCGCGGCGTTGTTCCAAGTCTGACGGTTGGAAAAGCCTTCATCGTAGTCCCCGATCAGCGTGGCGGCTTCTTCCGCGACCTGGTTCACGCCGTGCGCCGTCGCGTCGTCGAGCTGATCGCTCGCTCGCAGCAACGTCGCAGCGGCGACGTAGTTGCAGGTCCAGATCGACTCGAGGTATGTGGAGAAGAACAGTCGACTCGGCCCGAGGAGGTTGTCGCGGTTGGGGTAGCGCCAGTACCGCAGCGCGTACCCGTTGAGGATGTCGCGCGCGCGTGCTGCGGCGGCCCGGTCGTCCTTCTCGCCGCCGAGTCCCGCAACGGCCGCGAGATGGGCGGCACGCTCGGCGAGCCAGAGGTGCTGATATCGTGCCCAACTCCAGTTGTGGCGCTCCCCGCTCCACGTCTTGCCACACCGCGGGCAGCGATGCTCGTTCGGACTCCAGGGGTCGAACGCCAGCGCGGTGCCGTCGTCCGGACAGAATCCTCCATCCGTCGTGAGCAGCGACTTGTACTCGGGAATCACCGGCATGCGCTCGACCACGGGCCGCGCCCGCGCGCGCAGGTGCGCGAGGAGCGCCCGCAGATCGGCGGAGGCGCCGATCTCGGTGGCGCGCGCGGTGAGCTCGTCGGCGGTTACCACGTGCGCACCCCCTCGAACGCCCACGCCATCGGCAGGACTCGCGCGCCGTTCCCCGCCGACGCGATGCTGGCCGCTGCGGTGCGCGCGTCACCGCGCATGATGAAGAACATGCAGCCGCCGGCCCCCGCGCCCGCCGCCTTGCCACCCAGCGCGCCTGCCTGCGCCGCCGCCGCTTCGAGCCGCGCCATCTCCGCCGTCTGCATTCCCGGATCGAGCGCTTGCTGATGCTTCCAGTTGGCGCTGAGCAACGAGGCGACGCGCGCGAGATCGGCGGCGCGCAGCGCTTCGGCCATCGCCTGGCCCGTTTCCCTCAGTCCGCGCAGAGCGCCGGTGATCGCTGCATCGCCCCGCTCGTACGCGCCCATGACGCGCGAGATGGTGTCGCCCGATACGCGCGATCTGTTGGTGTAGCAGATCAACGTCTGGCGTTCGAGCGCGGCGGCAAACGCGGGTTCGAGCGTGACGGGCTCGATGCCGACGTCGGGATCGCGAAATGTGAGCCGCTGGAATCCGCCGAGGGCGGCGGCATACTGGTCCTGCTTGCCGCCCGGCAGCTGTGCCTCGATGGTCTCGACCTGCCACGCCTGATCCGCCAGGTCTTGCCGGCTCAGCGTCTCCTGGCGCGCGCGCGTCAGGGCGCCGACGAGGGCGACACCGAGCGCGCCCGAGCTGCCGAGCCCGGAACCGGGGGGCGCGTCACTCCGGGTGGTGAGCGTGAACCCGCCCAGCACCGGGAACATCCGCAGTGCCGCCATCAGCAGCGGCAGCTTACCATGTCCCGTCAGTCCGCCGACGTTCGCGCATTCGAGCGTCTCCCCCAAGTCCTCCGCCACAAACCGCAACAACGTTCCACCGAGCTTCAGCTCGACGTGGACGTGCAGCCCAATCGCGCCGTTGACCACGACCCCACCCTCGCGCGCCGAGAACGGTGCCACGTCGGTCCAGCCGCCGGCGAAGTCGAGCCGCATCGGCGCGCTCGCGTGAACCGCGGTCGGAAGATCGCGCCGCCTCATTGCTCAACGTGCCACGTCGTGACGGTGGGCAACTCGCCCCGCATGTCCATGCGCACGCCGCGCACGCGCAGGCTCATCGCCTGGACACCTCTCGCGTGATACAACCAGACCGCCGGCAGCTGCTCAGCAAATACCCGCTGGGCCGCCACAGGATCGGCGGGAACCGTAATGCCTGTAACCTCCCCAAGCGGCTGGAGGAAACCGAGGCCGGGATCCCCGGGGATGCCGGTCACGGCCGCCGTAAAGTCGTGCCTCGGCCCGAAGACGCGACTCAGGAACGTGGAGTTCTCGAGCTGGCGAATCGTGACCTTGAACCCCGCGGCGGTCAGCCGCGCTTGCAACATCTGTTCCAACGCCCCTTCCCCACTGCCCACCGTGAGCAGCTCGAAACTCGGTGGCGAGGAACCGCTCCCCCCCAACTGCTGCACGAGCCGCCGCGCCGAGTCGGGTGCGAGCGGTACATGCGGCGGCGCGACGTAATTCGGAAGACCGGGCGGCACCGGCCCATCCGCGACGTCGGCGAGTCCAAACAGATAGCCGTCGACGATTTCCTGCCGGTCGATCGCCAGGGCCGCGGCGAGCCGCGCGCGTCGATCGTTGAACGGCGGCCGTCGTGTGTTGAAGAGCAAACCATACGGGAAGATCAGCGGGTACTCGCGGATCCCGATCGTCGGATGGCGCCGCACGAACGCGATGTGCTGCGGGCTGATCCCGGCGAAGTCGAGCTCACCCGAGACGAGCGCCGCCAGTTTGACCATGGGCTCGTCCACGACGACCACGATCAGTCGCTCGACCTGCGGAGTGCCCAGGTCGGCCGGAAAATCGCCGTTGCGCGCGAATACCCAACGGCGGTTCGGCTCGTGGGTCACGAAACGGAAGGGTCCGTTGCCGACGGGATGCACGTTCCACGACGCTTCGCGCAAACGGTCATGCGGAACGGTATCCAGCAGGTGCGCCGGCAGGATCGCGAGGTCGGTGAAGACGAACGAAAGATCGCCCGCTGCCCGGTGGGCCGGACTCGCGCCGGGTGCGAACTGAAGCTCGACTGTTGAATCGTCCAGCGCGGCCACACTCGTTACCGCTTGCAGCTCGTTGAGGCGCGGATAGCCCGTTGCGGGATCGCGCGCCGCCTGCAGCGTCCACACCACGTCGCGCGCGGTCGTCGGCGTGCCGTCGTGCCAGCGGACGTCGGTGCGGAGGCGGAACGTGAGCCTGC
>WNGI01001589.1_pt1 | contig 23183 bp, 24 predicted proteins | sample 5400621 | NCBI WGS metagenome assembly WNGI01 (sample SAMN13153374, study PRJNA577476) | soil metagenome | isolation source: 20 cm soil or saprolite under Garry oak tree replicate 1 | place: USA:California | collected 2016-06-15
GAGACTCAACATGCCAAGCCTGGCCAAATAGCTCGGCTCCAATCGGCTTTGGTTTAAATTTAGAGTAGCACAGTTCCGAGCATCCTTCCCGCGCCATCCAGCTCACTCCTTCTCACCCGCTGACCCAGGCTCGCCCCGCTGTCTCGCTTGCTCCGCCCCCTATCTACTTGTTTCCCACTTCGCTCCTTCCGCTGATTGTGGCTTGCTTGCTCCCATCCTCACCCGCTCCTCTGCACCGTCCCCTCTCTACCACACTCTCATTTTCCGGGCTCGTTCCTTGTGGCTCTCTCGCGGTCCCTCCGGTCTTCTCGCCTGCTCTTTCCCGCTAGCTCGGCTCCTTATCGCTGACTTCCACCCGCTCTCTACCAGACCCTCAATCATCTTGCTCCTTGTGCCGCTCGCGCGCTCCCTGTAGCTCTCTCCCCACGCTCCTTCCGACTCTCCTTCCGACTCTCATTTCCTTGCCATCAACTTGGCGTCGCAACTCAAGTACTCACGGCCGTACCAGGATTATGTGTCGCACAAGTACGGGTAATCTTCAAGCTGCCCGAACACATAAGCTCTATTCCGCATCTGCTAGTTTATATTGAATGGTTCACTCACTTCTGAAATCCCGACCCACTCACAGGCTTATGTGACACAATCGTTGTGCAATCATCGGCCACCGGCGTCATGGTGTTGATTCCGCATTAGATACTATTATACTACGACTCTGGGCTACACGCTATACATACAAACTTCCATAGAAATGAAACAATAACAATAATACTCATAGTACACAATACACCCATTTCTATTCGAAAAAGAAGAAAAAACTTTGGCCTCGGATGTGCCACGCAAAGCGGTGCCAGTGGCCCACATCACCAAGTTGCTAGTATGAGGTAAGCTAGGTAAGTCTTATTCTCCGTTTTATCTCGACCCTCCTTCCTCATGACGTCTGACGGCCTCGCCTTCACACCACCACTCCCTCCAACAACCACTTTGACACATCACCACCACCACCACCCGCATCCACGATGAAGACAACGGCGATGACTGGCGCTGGTGCCGGCGCCGGTTAGCTCGTTCCTACCGTTGATTCCTAACTTGGAAATGGATTATTGTCCCTGTCAAAGACCTGACACTAGCACTGTGCAGTCGGAGGAGGCCGTAATGCTAAAAGCCAGTCCTGAAACGCAGCTTTGATACGAGAGCAGCCGGAGGAAATAATGCCTTCGTTTGTGCTGTTGACTACGGCTTCCCATTTGCACTTGAAAGACATTCAATACATAATATTGAACGTAAATGCAGATCGATAATATGGAGGATGTACATATGATACATTTTGAGTAAATCTTAAAATGCGTAGAGATATACATGCCAAGATGATAGGCTTGTCAACTTGGGTTTCATAAGTTATATCTGATAAAGTCAGGGAACTGACTTGGCAGAATCCTGTTAGGCATTTTTGAGCCCATCATGCACGATGATGGAAAGTTGCTCGTCCAACTGGGTCTGTGTGGGATTTACTTCCTTTCTAAGTTCCAAGATGCTGCAGCCGGGCTCGATATATGATAGACAAAGAACAGTTTAATGCTTACAAACGGCAGGCCTGGATCACGGTTCGTTGGTGTAGCCCGCAAGTGCAACCAATAATTGAACGTACAAGTAAATTTGGCACTACTATAGTCATAGGATGTGTAGCGATGGCATTCGTTGGCGTGCTGCACCATACGTGACTAGTGAGGTGCAAAACTACGAGAAATTTCGTACTCACAAGACGTTCGAGTACGTTGTGAACGCATTGATTATGACCATGAGCGAAACGTATCCGATAGCTGACCGATCACCATTTCCGAATTGATAACGATAAGACGTGAAGTTGAAACGCGTACCTTGTGAGAAGAAAATTTTGAAAAGGTGCCCCCGATTATGTCGGTTGCGGGCATAGCACTTCAGGAAGTATGCATCGGCGATCTGGAGAGTGGGAATGTTAACTCACGTATGCCGCGACTATTGCAGCTGTGACGTCCATGCCAACGCCACCAAACTATTTTGGTCATTTTCTGATAACAAGGACGAGGCTGTGAATAATCTTACCAGGACTAACTGGGGGTTCGCCGTGATCAGTTATATGTATAGGAATGATACAGACAATACCAACCCCAACTCTGTGTCTCGCGTTTGCCAGAGCCTCGATACATGCATCGGGTGATTTTGGATCGTATATCGTCGTGTATAGTGCATAGCCCCATGCCGTCGCGGCCAGGTAACCAAGTAACAACATGGAAAATATCCACGCCAGCCATCTTGAATTCCCAGTGAAGACCCAAGTACGTGATAGGAGAAGACCTGATAGAGGATCGGCGGAAAGAATAGGTTTATTGGTAGTACGAAACGCACAATGAGGGAAAATCAGCTGCATCATTCGAATGTCAGAAACATTCAAAGGATGAGGAGAGTGCCACTTGCCAGCAAAGGATATACTATTGCTTGCGGGTATACCCAAGGCGAACAGTCGTCGCCGTCATGGCCGGACACAAACATATACACCATGCTTGGCCATAGCAAAAGGACCATGAAACGACATATCAGGTATACAATTTTGATGATGTTCCAGTCGGCCTTGTATACCTTAGTAGGAAATCATAAAATTTTCATGTATTATTTAAAGTGGCATTGGGTATTTACCAATCTGTACTCATCATCAAGACTGATGTGTCGTCACTCACCGCTCTGCGGTCCATATACGTTGAGGATAACTCACAGAAGCAAATATTCGTAGACGCTCATGGCATCTGACCAAGGAATCAAACAATAAATACCCAGTTCGCGAAAGTTATCACCTACAAAGACCTGCATGATGTCAGGCGATGTATACAGTGTCAGAGAGATTCTACGCACCAACACTACACTGCGCGGTTCTGCTCGACGCAGAGATAGTATATCAATGACGTCTGCAATGACTTGGTGACTCACGCGACATCGGCGGCAGTGTAATCGTTAAGCCCCATGTTCTCGAGAGTAAGTAGTCGGAAGAGCGACGACGCGCGCGCAGGATATCCCATAGCACGGTAGCAGACATTAAGTGTCCAAATGACATTCAAGGGTCGTTTGTTAGGGTGGGTGAATGATGGACATCTGTTGATGAAATCGATACTCAGTGACAGACGCCATAGAAGGAAAGTACGTAGACCTGTTCGCGGCAAAAGTTGGCACACGAATAAGATTCAAATATTCAACTCCGAGCCCAGTGATCGATTTAACCATCGACGCCGCTTTCGCGATGTATTTACGTATATCGCCCCACATTTCAGGTCCAGCTGGGTGGCGTTTGTGGGGTTGTCGATCCCATGGCCGTAAAATCCGCGAAGCACATATTCATCTGGCCCTGCATTAATTGCGATCACAAATATTGGACTGCTCCCAGATAGATTGACCGGGAAGCTGGTGCATTTACGCTTTTGGACGGAACGTGACATTCGGCCATGTGGAAGAACGGCCTGCTGCCTGTGAGTTGGTGGTCAGGTGTGTCGTTCATATCGCGACTTTTTTCACGGTCGTGGCTGTTTGAATACGCGCACGAATTTGGAGGTGTTTTTTCTCACTTTTGGCCCGTCCTGGTGTGAGCACTTGCACCGGCGGAAACACGCGGCTATCGTCAGGAACACGAAATGTGGTGAATGACCTTATGTTAAGTAGCTCCAGTGGTCCCGACAAAGAGGAGCGGCAGGAGTTCAACCATGCATAGCGCAGCATGCAAGACCAGGGTGCTACTTGAGTGGATCCATGGAAACCCAGTCACTGAGCCGTGCCATGAGTGCGTGACCCTGAACTCCATTTCTCATTCCTTTCATGCGGAAGAAATCGTATCACGATATCCTCTTCACCAGCACCTTTGAATTCCAATACGAAACTAGGCGGAGATCCATTCCATTTCTGCAGCATTGCTCGTATCCCATACTAATGTACATTCAGCACTCACCTTCGCGTACTAAGTATTGCCTCTATAACGATGACTGACATAGCGCTTTGCAACAATCCTAGTCGCCAATAATTACAAAGCCATGACCCACCATACCACGAATACTGAACCTCCAGGAACCTAGCATGAGCATATCAAGTATATTATACATCTAGAGTGCGATGGAGTCGCGATCGACGGTGGACTTGAGTCATCTTGGCACGTGATACTTTGGTCAAGCTTTCAAGTTGAAGTTGAATCGCCGTGTTCCGCGACGAAGAAGCATTGAAACGTAAGTCAAGATCATCGATGTCATCACTTACGTCCGAGTCTATCCAGGTGCGCAATAAGGATTATTTAAACCTCATGGCCGGATCCTGGCGCTCTCAGCGCCCAGCCCACAAATATCGTCACTTTAGCTCGGGTCTTCCCCTCTAGTATGCCTTCGTCCATTCCACCTCCACAATCTCGCTGGGAGTTCCCCCCGACTCCTCTTCGCCCTTTGCTACCCGTTCATCCCCCTCCTAATCTTCCCGATCCGCTCCCCGTTCTCCCGTCTCCCCAACGGGTGCCCTATATCCACTCTGCCTTTGCTTTGTCCACTCACCTCATCCCAGCAGCCCATATCCGTACAACTCGGCATGTACCTTGTCCTCCTCCTTCAGCTATGCCCGTCCCAGACACATCCGCTGGAGAAATAAAGCTCACCAAAGACGAGAGAGCGCGCAGAACAACCAAGGTCAGGGCCTGGCTTTTAGAGGCCAAAGCAACAGGGGCAAGTCACAACGTTGGGCATGAAAGGGTGCTGTGGAATTGCGTTAACCGCTATTACCGTGTTGATTCGGGAAGGGGGAAAACCGGGGGCAAGGGTTTGACTTTGTTCTTTGCCCATGCAAATGGGTTTCCAAAGGAGGTATGTTAGCGCTCAGCAGTGCATTATGAAACGCCTTTGAATCGCGCCGTCTCTAGACATGGGAGCCGACGTTGAAGTACCTCCTAGCTTCGTCTGCTCATCTCATAGACGAAGTGTGGGTATGGGAAGCGGTCCAGCACGGTGACGCTGCCTTGATAAATGGCGATGCGCTCTCCTCCGTTTGTATGTCTTTGCCATGTTCCGCCCTTACATGACGTAACTGCGCGCCTACAGATGCCTGGATTGACAACGCTAGAGATATTCTTAACTTTTTTACGTATTTTATGCCATCATCCCCTTTTCCAGGCACAACCTTACCAACTCATCTCCCTCGCATACCTGCCCCTGAATCGGACCAAAGAGTCATCCATGGTTTCCGGACCCGCACAATCGTCGGAATTGGACATTCGTTTGGGGGGTGCACTAGGTGCCTTGTGTTCTGCTCTTCGCAACGCTCTGAATACTGATCACCCTTGTGCGCCTTACAGTGCCCTAGCAGCATTGTACAACCCCCACTTATTCTCGTCGCTCATCCTTGTTGACCCAGTCATCACTATACCCCAATGGCCGGGCACGCCGGTCCCAAGGTTTTCACATTTGCTCTCACTATCTGCTTTGCCTCGCAGGAACGGATGGTCGTCTAGGTATCACCTCCTTCGTTTCATCATGCCATACCTTACCCACACCGGCCCAGGTCGGAAGCTCTGAAACTCTTTCAGCAAAACCCGTTCTTCATGTCCTGGGATCCTTCGGTCCTCCGGATCTACGTCGAATGCGGTCTATACTCCGCCTCACCCTCTGCCCAAACCTCACCAGGGCAATCAATTAAGCTCAAGATGCCGCCCATCCATGAATCTATCGTGTTCGATGACACGCACACAAGTTGCGAGGCATTTGCCAATATGTCTAATTTGGATTCAAAGGTCAAGCTGAGGTGGATCATACCTGGCATAGATAATCCGGAAGAGTACGTGTGGGATGTTTGCATTAGGGCAGAAGATCACTGACGTCGGCATATCGTGTAGAATGGGGCCGCCAGGAGTACTCCAACAGCGTGTATGGCTACGGCCTGCGAATTCGACCAATATCAAGATACCCAACGCGGGTCATTTGGCAAGTCAAGCATTGGCTTTTTTACTTTTGCGCGTTCATGCTGACGGACGGCCTCGTAGATTCCTCAGGAGAAACCGAAAGAACTCGGTGGGTTCTCAAGTCCTCGCCTTTTTACCTTGCGCTGACTTTTTTTTGGAATGCGACCACCGACAGCGGGCGATATATCGGATTTTCTGCGCGAGACGTATTCTGGAAAGTCGTTCTCGAAGCTGTGATGAGTGCGTTCATCTCCGACTGTATTCATAGCAATTTTTTTTTGCCTATTGTATTCGCAACTTTTTGATTAATTGGTCCATTTCGCAATAATAGTTACAGATAATAATAATAATAATATATGCATGGTTTCAGCAATCCACAGTCGAAACTCCTGTTGAACGTCATCGAGGCCGTCACGTACGATCATGGAAAGTCGTTCGTAGACGTCGGGTTCGTTTTCCTCCCAAGTTCCAAGATGCTAGCGCGCATTTCATCAATGGAGACGGTAGATCGAGTTCGACGCTTACAAACGGTGAAGTTAGCACAACGGTTCGTCAGCTTGGCGAGATGTGAGGCCTGTGAGGAGCGGAAACCACATAAACGTCATGCCGTAGCTCACGCTGGCTGTCACAGGATCCCTGCGATGCATGGACAAGGCGGAAGTAGTGGCGGGGCTACAGAGGTACACGATGTCGACGTAGGCTGTGCACAAGCCGACGATGAGGATTACGCATGTGACAGCTGAATGGGTTCGTTGGTTAGCGGTATGAAAGGAGACGGCGTAAATGGAGCGCGGCACCTTGTGAAAGATAAAGCCGGCCGAGTTGACTCTGGATGTCTTGCGTCGTACTGGGATGGGAAGCATTCAACTGGCGTAAGAACCTAGCCACTTATTACGTATATCATGATTCCTGCGGTCACAATGTCTATTTCAACCGCGCCAAACTATTTTTGGTTATTTCTGAGGTAACGAACGGTGACCGTCCTTACTACGATATACAAAAGATTCGTCGTGGGTTAACGACACCTGCGACACGCACACCAACTAGGCGCCGTCGAGTACGAAGAAAATGATTCCGACGTTTCAGAACAATCTCATAACCTTCGTACTCTGATCCTGACGACGGTATCGGAGCCGGCCCACCGCTTGGCGGCCCATATCTTCAAGTTGCTGATGAAGGAGATACATTTTTCCTGATGCTAGCGCGCGACAACACAAACTCAAACTCAGCCACGGCTCACTCCGAATGCTCACACGAGATTCATTACGTCTGGGAACGAGACTAGTAAAACGCTACAGAATATTCCCTTCATCTGATCCACGGCGCCTCGCTTTTGGCATTGCTTTTTCCCAATCATTCAAGACGCTGAGCACAAGATCTATATCCTTCAGAAGGGCACCCGGAGGCGAACCGTCTGCGCGAGCAATGGTGAGCGCGCAGTGAATTCTTGGAATGTGGAAAGCATACCTGACGACCATTGATGGGGTAAGAGGCAAGGCGACATAGCTCCTCATCCGAAATATCAGTGGAGCTCCGCTTGAAGAACGTGGCCCAAATGATCTTGCGCGAGTCGAAATCAAGCTCGGGGTAGTTGATGAAAAAGTGGATGCGACCTGTATCATGTATAAGTTGAGGGAAGGTAGCATGATCTTGACTGGACTACGCACTTTCGAAAGCAGGATCACAGTACTGGGGCATGTTCGTGGTAAGGAAAAGGATGCCCTAGGTCAAAAGGTTTCAGATATGCGGTTGATGAACCGGACGAGAGCCTACTTGGTAGTATTCGAGTCGACGGAGGAAGATGGACACGAGAGCGTTGCGTTCTAGGTCTGAAAAATTCCGCCGCATGAGAAAGACCTCGGCCTCGTCGAGCAGAAGCACTGCATCCCACATCTGGGCAAGTTCAAGGACGCTCACTAGCGTGCTCTCCAACGAAGTCGGTGTTATGCCGAGTTCACCCGCACTGAGAGTGTACAGAGGCTTGTGAGTTACTTCCGCCACAGCTTCGGCCGTCAGTGTTTTGCCGCAGCCCGGAGTCCCAGCAAGCAGACCAATGAGACCTTGTCCTTTGCCTTTGATAATGTCGTCGAAGTTGGTTTCCTTTTTAGCATGCTGGCGCACCAAGGAGTGGATAAGCTTCTTCTGCTTATGACCGAGGACAAGGGCATCAAAGGCTGCGTCGTTCCAATCCACGTCGCACGCGTGCGTCAGAGCAAATTCGCCTGTAAGATATTAGACACAAAAAGCATAAACACGTTGAATAGCATACCCCAGATCTTGCGGTCAAAGGCAAACCCCATCAGAATGGGCGAACATATGGCATACTGGTCGTCCGTAAGATTGTCCTTCTGCAAGGCCTTATGAACCGTTGGAGATATTGTTGAGTGAGACCGCGCGTATGCCAATGGACTGATCATAACACGGCCGTTCACCTTTGGCTTTCGTTAGGACAGGAGTAGGAGGGGATTGCAAAGAAAAGACGAACAAAAAACGGTTCAGTTTCACCGCGTTCAGCCCGACGAGAGGCGCCCACCTTCGGCTTTCGTTAGGACAGGAGGAGGGGATTGCAAAGAAAAGACGAACAGATCTCGGTTCCGTTTCACGGCGATCAACCCGACGAGAGGCTCGACCCCTGATTTCGCAGAAGTAATGGGTAGGCAATTGCACCAAACGTTTTCCAAGCTCAACGGCCCGTGAATAAACTTCATAGTTGTTGTCATGGTATTTCAGGGGGTAGACAGGGAGATTCGCGATGGGTCGGGTGCCAAGATACTCGTCGATCTCGAAGATACGCCTCGCAAAGCCAAATTCTTGCCCGTCGTGGTGGATAATATCGCAGACGACCTCCAGGTATTTCGTCTTCTCGAACAGGCTTGTGCCGTCTTTCGTGACCTCCCTCCGGCGTTCGGTATATTCAGAACGACGAACAATGAGCACTGTATCCTGATCTGTGTTGGTGTGATGACTGTAAACGAGGGAATTCGGGAAGAATAGAGCCCAGACTACGTCGAAGGAGATCTCGCGCTGAGAGACCATCTGCTTCACGTCCTTCATTGTGTTCCCCAGATATTCGTCGACGTAGAATATCCCGGTCTGAATGTCACAGATCAGTGGTTCATCCCTCTCCTCTTGTTTCTGTTCTACGGCAAGACGATCAAGGAGTCCAGGGTACGAGTAGTACATGAGCTCTTCCGTAGCCTGGTAACCAATTCAATAATCAGCTACGTTCAGCGGGGTGCGCAAAGAACATACCTCTGGTTCCTTCCGGCTGAGTGCGAGGTCCTCCACTCCTTTGTTGATGTCAAGCAGGACATTGCAAAGACGCGCGCTTTTGATGTCGATAACGGTATCATAGTGTCGACCTCGGTCGTCAATCAGCCGCCTGATAATGATGGCGTATTTGTGCTCCCGCTCCTTCTGCTTGACCGACTTACGAAGCTTTGTGGAAAACGTGCGACTGGGTCCACATGAGTATGACGGCGAGGAAAACGAGCGAGCGCGAGCACTCACACATCATAACTGTTGGAAATGGTCAGATACGGCCAAGCAGTTTCAAGCAGAGATGACGAACTACTCGTCGAACTGTGCGACGCGTTTCTTCAAGGGCTTGTCGGGCGTCAGCTCAGGAGCAGTATCAGAAGGTTCAGCCATGTTGTCTGAGCGGAGAGGTGAGTTTGGCCGTCTTGCTAGCAGGCTTTGAAGAGACAATGTCGCCGAGTTGAGTCATTTTTGCTGGGCTGTGCGGAAGAATTGAAGGTTCTATGACAGGTGTCCGTGGCAAGCATTACACTGCCAGTATGAGGACATATCGTGTCACGTGCGTGCAGAAGCTGTCCGGCCAGATTGAGTCCACAGCACAGATTCTAAAGGTGTACACGACTTCCATTCCAGAAGTCACATGATTCAGCGCTGAAGCGCTTAGCCTCCCACTCAGAGCAGTGTTCTCATGACATCCACAACAGGTTAGGGTGCGGGCGCTTGAACCTGATTCCAATCATAATAGAAGACGAAGTGTGCGCTCCTCGCTGGACTTGTACCCCTACACAAGGATTAGAAGATCATGGACAACGCCCATCCCAGTCCCGCAGATCCTACGCCAGAGACATCTGCCGAGCCTTCGTTCTCTACGTTCAACCGCGCCCTCGAGCAATATCTTGCTGGTCTACCCAAGGACAAGCAGCGATTCAAATTCTTTGAGCTTTGTCGTGCTTCCGGTAACAACGTTACACCACAAGTCATCAACGAACTTTTTCAGGATGAAGCGGCTCGACGGGCGCTCAGTGGACCCGTACGGAGAATATTCGGTCGAGTTATGAGCGCTTTGAGGGATTACAGCGAGGTTATCGGTCCACTGGGTGCGTATGACCCATTCTATCATCCATTGTACTAACTTGTGCAACCACGGCATATAGTTTCCCTTCACCCCGTTCCGTGCGCAATCATCTGGGGAGCTCTCAAGGTCGTCATTGAGGTAATTTTTCCTCTTGCATTTTCCGCGTAACCGGCACTGATTTTTTCCGTAGTCTTCAAACCGGTGCGACAGCATGTTTGAGAGCATGCAGAAAGAGCTCCGATCACTCGCAGATTACCTGCAACACATAACGGTATACGAGGATCTGTATGGCAATTCAAAGGAGATGCAGCATCTCTTATTCAATTCATACACCAACATAATCCATTTCTGGTACCGTGTACACAAGGAGTGCAAGCGCAAAGGTACTTTACTCAGTTGGCTTATGGCCTTTAGTATTGACGGTCGTGCAGGTCTCGCCACGTTTGGCCGGGCTATGACGGCGTCTGCCCTCAAGAAGATGAACTTGATTATTTCTGAAATCCAATCCGTTTCCGAAAGTATGTATAAGCAAGCTTCAATTTGCCAAGGTCAGAAGGACAAACAGGAAAACGCTGAAGCTCGCACCGAGCGTGAGCTTCAGAATGAGTGGCGCCAGAAGCAGAGCGATTTGAACTATCGTGAGGACCATTCCTTGCCTGTTCAAATTTGTCCTGACCACTGAGTGAAACATAGTCGGCCTCTACAAGCAGATCCGAGATCATCTCTCCCCCCCAGATAACACGGTCGCTCGCCCAAACTCGCGCCGTCATGATGAAAATGTGCGATACCTACAGCCGGAAACCTGCCAGTGGTTGATACAAGAAAGCTTTTACACCACCTGGTGTGGCCCGAGATCAGAGGCTCGCCGTCTCTTCTGTCTCAGCGGCCCTCTAGGCTGCGGAAAATCTATGCTCACCTCGGTCGCCATTCGTGACCTGGAGTCCAAGGGTGCAGCTGTGGCGTATTATTTCTGCCAGTTCTCTCAGCCATGCGAAGACCCCACTGAAATTTTACGTCTACTTGCGCTCCAGCTCTTTGATGTCTACTTTTCACGCCATTTACCCCTTGATCAGGAATTCGCTCATCGCATGCTCCGGAGCCGCAAACCGGAGGATGTTCAGGATCGCATCAATGACCTCGTCTCCAAGTTGCTTTCTGAAGGTGGAGTCTACTTCTTCATTGACGGGCTCGACGAAGCAATACCCACCGGCATATCCTCCGTGCTCGAGTTCTTGAATAACTTGCTCAAGAAACGGGCGACTGAAAGGGTTCGTTGTCGACGTTTAGCGAAGCTGTATCTGGCATGCTCAAACTTGCTTAAAGGTTGGCCTCTGGGTAACCAAGCGACGACAAGCTCGGGTTGTCGAGTACTTTGAGAAGCATATTCAACCTGATCTAGCCCTTACTCTTGAGCTTGTCAACCACACTAATGCTGACGTTGTGCGGTTTCTAACAGCGAAGCTGCACGACCTCAAGCAGCGATTCTGTTCACAGCAGGATGACTTGGACGAGACGGATACGGAGCATTTCCGGCGGGCAGAAGACTACTTGATGTCACATGCCCAGGGAAACTTCTTGTGGGCGCGGCTCATGACTCAGCGTTTCGACGGGGTAAACAGGGTGGAGGACGTACTCCGCATTCTCAGCGATACGCCAAAGGAGTTGGTCGACCTCTACAAGAACTACTTCGACCGCTTCGGGCGTCGGGATCGAGAGGATAAGAGAATTGCGATGTACGTGGTCGATGACCTTGGTAGAGCAACGTGCTGAGATTCATCTAGCAAAGTAATGTCTCTTGTTGCCTTTGCACGCCGCCAGCTGCGCCTCGAAGAGCTACAAGAGGCTGCCGCTATACTGGCCAGTCACAGAAAGAAAAAGAAGGCAGCATTGGATGCTGCTCGCTCGATCAGGACCCTGCCACTGAAAACCTTTCTGGCAACGTATACTACCCTTGTCGAGGTTGATGGGAACACCTCGGATCCCACTCCAACAGACACATGCCGTCTCGTCCATTTCAGCGTCCTTGAGTTCCTTAAGAGCAACCCTGCGACACTGGACAAGGACTCGAATGACCACCAGCTACATTTCAGCCGCTTCGCCCTTGCCAACGCCTGCCTCATATATCTTACTCGTCCAGTTTACACCAAAGTGTTGCAGAAACGGAGTGAACCAGATGGGACCTACACCTGGGTTGACAGCACTGGGGAGACAGTCGACAAGCAGGTCTTTTCCCAGTATGCTGCCAAGTACTGGGTACGACATTTAAACGACCTCGAGGAGGAGGACCAGGACCAGATCCGCGGGCGTGTGGAGGCCTTTGTGTCGTCCAACAGCTTCCAGACCTGCATGCAGATCCAATCCATCTGGGTACAGGGCTGGTTCGATGTGTACGCCGTTCACGGTCAACGGAGCCTCCCGCGTGGCCTCCCGCGTGGCATACCGGAATTGCTTACCCGGACTCGCCGTTTATCAGATAGCAAGAGTCTAACCGTCACGAAGTATCGATCAGACTATCAGGAACTAATACACGACTGGCAGACGCTCCTCAGCTGTGGGAGCTGCCGTGATGCCGACCCAGACTGTTCCTACCTCACGCTTAGAGGAGAGTCGGATCGTATTTGGTGGACGACCTTTGGGCCCGATCACCTCTTCTCCGATTTCCAAAACCGGTATATATCCTTCAGGCTCTCAGAGAGAACGTGCTCAGAACGCTTTGAAGCTCTTAGTGTATCCAAAGAGCAGATTGTCGCAGTTCGACTCGAGTAAGTGAATGTAAAATCCCGAGAATATGCCACTAACTTCAATCCAGAAATTGGAATCGCGCAGACGGTTCTTTACAATTCGTTTGCGAGCATTGGACGTTGTCCGACCATGTTTCCGTACCGACTCTGGGGAAGAAACAGGTTATCACGACGACTGAAGCGGCGACGAATTGGTTATTATACGCCAAACCTCCCCTGAAGCGTTTAGTGGCAAGCCCAACGGCTCTAAGCGGGAATGCTCAGATCCTGCGCTTAGGTGCACAGTTATTCAGGAAAGACGAGGATAACGAGTACCGCGTAGCCTCTGGTGGAGACGCCCCGGCATATTTTGAAGAGGTTTCTGGTCGCGGAGCGCTGGTTGTTATTGGGAGCAGGTCACATACCCTTGCCGCACAACTCCAGGAGCCTTATCGCCTTTTTGAATGGTTGGGCAAGGATTTCACCCGTCTCGAACAGTTGGAGAGCCCCAGTGATACCAATGATGACGACCCTTGCACCATCTCCGATGAAAGTGACGACGAGTCGCTCTCAGAAGCATCATCTGATTCATCCGACATAGAAATGGAGGCGTACGAGTCATGGAGCGAGGGATCGACAGACGTAGAGGGCTATGTTTCCTCAAGCTCTTCTTCAGAGACAGACGGCTCCGAGCAGTCGACTTCAGATACGGGGTCAGAGGCCGAGCCAGAAGAGGATTCAATGTCCAGTTCCTCTGGCGGCGAATCAGACCTCGTAGGAGCTCAGTCAGCTTCAGGCGAAGACATGCCGTCCGCGCTGTCCCTATCTGCGTTCCGGAGTCTAGGCGGATCTCAAGACAGTGATGCCGAGGAAGAATTATGGGGCATGGAAATTGACGCTCGACTCGATGACCTGTCCCACGTCCGTCTAGGCCAAACCTACCATGATATGCAGTCACCCAACGCACGCGAACCCACCGTATTGCTCACCGCTCTTCAATACGATGACAACTCAACACCAACCAAGTTGTTCGAGTATTCGTGCCCCTCAGGACAGTTCATGTTGTATGACTCTCCGCCGGCTGTTCATCCCCAGGAGTCGCTGGTCGTCTGGCCATTGGGTGGCGGCGATTTGTTGTTCGCAGACGTTGCCGCCAAGACGTACTTTACGCGTCAACTGCGTCCGTCTGTTTCATACGGCGAGTAAACGACTGCTCCTCAAAATTCATCATCTAACATTTCATTTTGCCTTAGCCCGACAGATTTCAGTAAAGACCCAGTTCTCGCCTTGCGGTCTCTTCCTTCACGTGGCTTCAGTCGAAGTGCGCCTTGCAGCAGTCGAAGGTGATCAGCGCCGCAAGAACAGGCACTGTTTTATCCATCATCCACTCCATTTCTATATGCTTGTGTTCACATACCGCCTTTCGACCAGAAAACCCACGCGTAGCCCGCCGGTTCTCATACATCGCGCGAAGGTCGACCTGGGAAAGCATCAAGGTCTGAGCGTTTCGCAACTCCCTTTCATATTCACCTGGACACCGCGTTACCTCTTCCTATCGGGGCGGGAAATCAACCTCGAGGTCTTCCGGATCCAGCTCTTCAGCAAGTGCGCCGGCGACGGTTGTCCATCAGAGCAAAATGTCTTGGTGCCAATGAAGAAAATACTCCTACCCGATAGCGCCGCGCTCCGAGACGTGTATTTTGTCCCACTGTCCGATGATTCCAACGGAGCATCCATGATCCTCGTCGGAAGCGAGTCACGGGCGAAGGCTGCTTTGGTGCTGGATGAAACCTCTGAGAGGCGGACTTTTGCACCTTCCATTGGGGCAATATTACAGGCAGAGGACATAGGGGGGTGGATTCGAGCAAAGGGCATCTCGGTTCCCCAGGGGCATTCGATGGGTAATCTCGACATACGCAGGGAAAAATTCCATCCGGTGGAGGACTGCGATGGTTAGTCTGTCTTTGCTTGTTGATTCTCGTGGTCACCGCTGATAAAAAAACAGTGGAGCCCTTTCCTATGTTTGTGTAGTAATGAACCACCGACGACTGTCGGCCTGCTCTGCTGTTAAAGAGTGCGGAATCTGGGTCTTTCCAAAGCTTAGTGATTCCCTTTTTTCTTTTTTTAAACAATTCTTCGTTTAGACCCCGCTGGAGTGTAAACTTTGTAATACATGTGAGCATTTGTCTTCTTCGTCCGCTAGTAATTCTTTCCCCGTTCCGCTCCGTTTTGTCCTCTTGTGTGAGTGTTCCCCTCCCCTTTCCGTCTTCCTTTTTGTTCTCTCTGCGGCACTGTGTTTTTCGCCCCCTTGGGTATCATACTGTTTCCCCTCCGTGTGACTATTTACCGTATCCTGTTGTATCACTTCTGATTGCGAACGAGTTATTGGCCAGATGCTGAGAGTCTGAGACGCGGTTTGACTGGTGACCGTTCAAGGTCCCACGTCACCAGCACAGACCTGGACATGGAAATGGCTGCATTGTACGTATGGAAAAGACGCAACATAGTTCCTTTACGAATCAGATCCATTTGTTACACCCCCATTTTCTGAACACTGAGCGCTTCAGTCTGAGCGAGGGCCGTGTCGGCTGGTCACTATCACCGTCCTTCTATCTCTGGTCTCTCATCTTCTATTGACTCACCAGGTTTTGCTCAAGCTACCCGAACTGGGTGCCTTCCAACCCTCTCTTCAGCTACGCAAACCCCCGCCTTCTTCGGAGTAGGACCTTCTTGCATAACTGTGAATTGTGCCCCGTGGAATGGCTAGCGCATGACTCTGGACTGGCAAACTTTTGCGTTTGTTACTGCGACCAGTGGTGCTGGCCATTTCGGAAAATCAGTTCAGAGGTAAAGAGCAGTGATGGAAAGGTTTGAGGCAATGTTGAACTTGCGGCCCGCACGCTATTTATGGCCCCAGGACCTGTCGCTACTCAGGACCAAGTTAGCGGAGCCTCCAGGGACTAATTACGGAGATGCCAGGGCAAGGCCCTAATTGCGGTGCTGGGCAAGCCAGGCACGAATTGCGAAATTGCTCGAAAGGTACGAATTGCGAAGCTGCCCCGGGCGCGAAAGGCGAAGTTGCCTGGACACTACCCGCGATAGTGCTTGGGGTGGAGAAAAACAGGCCGTGCAGCAAACATCACAATTCCATATTCACAGCTTAGCAATTACAATTGAAAAGTCCTGCACTAGCAGGCTCAGTCTAAGTTAACGAGCACCATCGCCTGGGATATATCCACCCAGGATTCTACCCGACAGCCATCAGGAATTGCACAAGTAGTTGGAGTCCGATACTCACCAGATGCATTGGTCGCAGGGAAAAGTGAGCTGCTTAGGAGGAGGTGCTCAAATCCATTCTGGCGAATAGCACTCCGAACTTGTCCAGTGCGGAGCTCAGCTTGTCGCAGATGATGCTCAGCACAAGTGGACTCCGCAATTGCATCCTTAAGTTGCGATTGGGCTATAGAAGCATCGGTTTCGCATGCTGCCCACAGGTCGTAGACTGATTGAAGCAAGAACTTCGCCTCGTGGAGTGTGTAGATTTTGTGAGGGATAGGCGGCTGCAAGCCATTTAGCAAGATAAAATGGTGAATAGTTTGTACTCACAAGGGAATCAGTGGTAGAGGTAGGCATTTGATACACGCAGCGACAGTGTTGGACGTTCGTTGATCGTGTTGAACGTTGAAACCAGTAATATAATAAATGTACCTGATTGCACTGCCTCACTTAAAATTACATAAGCTCCAGTCCTTGGCGCCAACTTGAAACCCCGCGGCAAACAAATTTTTCCCATCCTTCGCCAAATGCAGTGGCTTGCGCCGGCAAAATCCAAAGAGAACCGGACCAAATCTCTGCAGCAGGGGGCGTGCCTGCAAGCTCCTGCTGTGCGAGAACTGGTGGTCTTGCAATTTCCGACTTGAGATATGCGGTTAAAGCAGGTGCCTTGATACATGTAGCACCATTGATAGTTTCGTTGAGACGAGGGACGCCGAGAGTAATGCTTTTGCTCGAAACAACAGCATAGTGGGGCGCATTCAGCGTCATTTGGGTGGCCGGTTCACCAATCGATTGCGCAGCTAACGCGACGCGCATTTCTTCCGGATGGACCAGCGGCTGGTTGAATTCGGATTCCACTTCGCCCAGCACCCAGCCAACCACCTCCCGCGCCAGATGGAACCTCTCCAGGATTCGCCAGCTGGCGAAAGTCGCCTGCAAAAGCATTTTAAACATAAGAGACGCATTCTCCTGCGCCTCTTCACTGAGAGGATCGCCCCCGCGAACGCCAGTCAAACCTTTGCCCAACTGTCGGGCGGGGTCAAGATTGCTGGGTTTCCGGCGGTCAATGCGGAAGGCAGAGCGGGGGGGAAATGAATCGCCGAAGAGTTTGTCGATCCTGAACTAGCTAGTTATATTCCCCGCCAAGCTTCGCTTGCAGTTCCAAGGAGCTACCGCCGATGCCAACTTGTAAAACTCCAGGCAAGAATCCCCCTGCCAGGTCGGTAACATCAACATGATAATTGTGCTCGAACTCCTTGTCGTTAAGACGACATGTTTCAATGGTCTGCTGTTCAATGAAGGCACTGGCACCGTCCATCCCGTCTTCTCCGCATGCAAACTGGGCGGCGAGGTCGCCAAGTGAGTTGCGCACAGTTCCATCGCAGCAAACCATGGCACATTCGAGAGCCTTAACCATCTGACGCTGAATATAACCAGTTTCTGTCATCTTGGCAATGGCAGCCATATCAATCGATCCTGGACCAGGCTGCCGGCTGGTCATATCCCTCGCCAAGTTTCGCTGCCAGTTCCAATGAGCTGGCGCCGGTGCCAGCAGTTCAGAATCACGTCCAAAGCATCGGTGCCGCAGACATCAGACAGAGGCATTCATCCCACATAGGATTGCAGACCCCCACCTACTTGAACAGCCGATCATTCACCTCCATGAGGCTGCAAACTCGGCAACAAGGTCATCCCGGGCGGCAGTCAATGCGCAGAGAGACAAAGTGAGGCGTTGCTTGCTGAGGTGGCCCTGCGGGGTGCTGCGTTTTATCGGCGACTTCCTGCATCATGGAGGCAATGCCAGGATCGGCTTTGCACTCGGCATGGTAGAGACCGAGCACTGACGCTGCCGGTTGAGCATCAGCAGGGGGGTCGGGAAAATATGGGCAAAAACACCAGGTAAGAATCCCCCTGCCGGATCGGTAACATCAACGCGATAATTGTGCTCGAACTCCTTGCCATTAAGACCAAGCGTTTCAGTAGTCTGCTTTGCGAAAAAGGTGGAGTCCTGCAAACTGGACGCGGCCGCCATGCGAGTTGTGCTGCTGGAGGTCCAACCCTCCCAGACACACCATTATCCGCGTGGCTTGCTGCAGTATTTCAGCCTATCACCAAGAGGTGGGCGACATATTCCAAGGAACGCGACAAGTCATAGTGTACCACGCGTTGAAGAAGAGCGAGGTCACGTGTGACGGCGTGTCACGCACCTCTACGCGTATCGCTCACTCACAAATGGATCACTTCCCAACCAACTGGGGTCGACCCGTAGGTTGATGAAATCCTTTCAATTTAAAAATCTATCGACGTTTGAATACAGCGCAACGATTTACATGACGCATACGGGACCTACCCGATCCATCAGCGACCCCAGAATGGGCCCAAGGATGCCTTTGCTGACGCCGTGAAGCACACACAGTGCGTGTCCCTTTCGCCTTAAACTACAGATGCTCTTACTCATTCCCTTTAGACAGCCTATCGTAACTGGAACCAGTGTCCTTGGTATCTTGTACAAAGACGGTATTATGATGGCCGCAGATAATCTAGGTAAGGAGTAAATGTCCAGATGAAGGCGAGTTCGACTCACGACTTTTCAGCTTCCTATGGATCCCTGGCACGCTTCAAGGATATCAAGCGTTTGTATCCTGTTGGGAATAACACGGTCATCGGTGCCGGAGGCGACATCTCCGACTTTCAATACATTCAGAAGATGTTGGACGAGCTTATGATCGACGAAATTACTCAACAAGACGGTCATACTCTAGGTCCCGCTGAGATCCACGAATACCTTTCCCAGGTCATGTATGCACGCAGGACAAAAATGAATCCGTTGTGCAGAATTGCGTCCTTGGAACTCATGGACTTTCAGATTCCTAGCGTATGTCGATCTCCTCGGGACAACATACAAGGCGACAACGATTGCAACTGGATATGGTGCATATATCGCGCAGCCGCTGCTTCGGAAAGCAGTCGAGCCTTATGCAGATGTCCTAACGGAAGAGCAAGCACAAAAGATATTGGAAGATTGCATGCGTGTGCTGTTCTATCGAGATGCAAGGAGCTTGAACAAGGCATGTACTTCAGTAACATTGATTTCATCGCTACCTCACGCCCTAGCGCTCTAGTACCAAATCGCCACCATTACAGCGGAAGGGATCAAGATTTCGGAATCACGCCAACTTGAAACGTCATGGGGATTTGCGGAGGGTATTAGAGGGTATGGTGCACAGTCGCAATGATCATTTTTAGACGAAGCGTCTAGTGTACCAATCTGTACTTATCGAAATTCTCATGACCGTACAACATCTGCTAGACCCAGATCTCAAGGAACGGCATTCGACCAACGAATCATGCGTTTTTGAGGCGTGTCGGACGTGAGAACGCTAGCCTGAAATATTATGGATTTGGTCTAGTCAACCGCCACCCGTGGACAGTTGAGCGGATCTCTTCATCCCCTCCATCTTCCGGAAACATTGGCTAACCCAAAGTTGTCAGCATTCTGACGTAGAAGTACGTAGTAAGAAGGACCTACGGTATACTTTCTCTCCAGGATTTTTCCGCATTTCCAGCCTCTCTGTTCGGCTAGGTGGAAGATTGCTGCATCCTTCTGTGCCAGCCACGGACGGTGGTGAGAGTAAAATACCAATACACACGGCGAAGTCGTGTTGTCGCCATTTTGGATTGGAGCGAGAACTTGTTCACAAGTCGTCAATAGGGCTTCATGCTTTAGAGCGTGAATTAGTACATTTAGGGAAAAAAGAGCGCTAGGACGCACTTGGCCATGATTGAAAACAAGGTCTGAGAGTATAATCAAGTCGAAGCCTGGTGAATTCAAGGGAAGACAACTGAGTAATGGGGCAACGCGTCGGCCCCATGTGTATCCTTCGACATCGATGATGTGACGCTGGGTGTCGGGAACATTGACTTGTACATTATGTCGCAAGTTTTCAAGCAGCTCCGCGTCTGGATAGTCTGTCAAAACCACCTGTCATATAAGAAAGGTCAGCGTTTCAACCACAACGTAACCAATCACTTTTCGCGCTCCGTTTATGGCTGTTACGATGCCTGGTAACCCTCCACCGGCGCCGAGTTCCAGGACGAATTGGTCTTTGTACAGGTGAGGGTTTTGATCGAGGTAGGTTGCAAAAGCCCTTGCGGAATTCCATCTACAGCGATATGAGCCTTGAATTCTTTATGTGACGGGATGAAAACGGACAGGTAGTGACCCCACAGCGGATGAGAGCCGACTAGCCTGACGGATATTTGTGTCCAGGTACTAGGAAGCACTGCGGCTTCGCGAGTGTAGACCGCGGTCGAAGCGAGCGGTGAGGGTGGGCGAGGTGGTTCCTGTGATAGAAAAATTGGTGAAAGATTAGTATTTGGTGATCTGGGCGTACAATGAATACAGAATCAAGTGTCCAGTCTGACTCAAGTCCGTCATCTTCTGACATTTTGATGAATGGGAGCTGATTCGATCGATCATGACAAACCGCCCGTTGGGGCAAAGGACTTCGCATGAGGTTGTCAAATCCCAGAGTGTCCAATCTTTAAAATCTACCATATCTATCCGAATACAGTTCGTTCTCGAGCTCATTTGTAACAAAAACCTCCTGTTTTTAGGCACTGGAAATGCTACCCTGTCACCCTCAGGTACTACTGCAACAAAGTGGAAGGTTGGCTCATTAACTCCTAGCTGTGCCGCGAGGTCAATCAGTTCGTTGATCCCTTTGGGAAGGACAGGGTGGGTAAGGCCGCAGGTAACCTGAAACAGAGTGAATCTGGCCTCTTCGGGATTGAAAACAAACGAATCATATGGGGGTTGGGTCCCATGTGTTGGTTGGTAGTGACTAATAGTGATTTGCTGAAAGAGTTGTAATAGGATGCTCTCGATTGAACACAATGCGCGGCTGCGGCCCAGGTAGTGTTAATGTTGTGCGGTAGTTGGTACAGTAAATGTATCCCGATTTCGTCCACCAGGTTTCGCATTCATCAAATAGAGTCGAGTTCCATGCACAAGGCATGAAACGGCGGCCCGAGGAGCTTCCCAGCAGTAGATCTAATACTATTGTGTGGATCGTGTTCTGTACAGTTTCCGTGCATTCTGCCACCGTGCATCGGAATCGCGCTCGTGCAAGAAGCGAGCTACAGTCCCCGTAATGATGCTCATCGAAGGAGATGAATGGTCTGTGGGCGAAGGACGGACAAGAATAGGCTTATGAAATCCATCATCATCCTTTCGAGCCGTCGACATATCTGTAACGGTATCCCAAGCGATGTTTTTCACCCTGCCATGTATGTGGTGTTCTGAGTCGTAATAATACGGAATTAATTCGCAGAATGCTTAGCAGTCACGAGCAGACGGGCCATATTCCTGCAGAAACTGCTGGATTGATGTCTCGCTGCGTTTGATTTGCTGGAGTTGGCGGCTAAAATATCCGTTGAACATAACAACAACATAAGGTAATGAGAAATACTTGCGCTTGAATGAGCTCCTCCAACCCAAATGGTTCCATGAGCCATATCTTGACAGGAGGTCGGTAAGATGGACGCGGTGACGAGGACATAGTGGGTAAGACTTGAGGAAAGCCGTATCGAACAAGGTACTATTGAAGTCACACGTCATCACGCATCACGTATCCGAACTAAGTGAGTCTCAACTCTCCTAATTCCCTGCTGTAGGTCATCTTCCTCGACGACTATACCTCCACTATAATGAATGTGCTATTGCAGTCCCCTAACACCTCTAAAATAATCTCTCTCCCATCTTCTTTGACTGCCTCTGACATCCTTTGTCCAGTTCCAGAATCGTCGATTGCTACATTCACGAGGCCACCATTGGCTGAGCGATCAAATCTACGGAAAGCAGCTCTTGTCCAGACGAGGAAAGAATTGGCGGAAAAAACAAAGTACTTTACTTCTCTTCCCTCGTTTCAACTTGTAATAATAAATCCTTAGATTTGAGGAGCGGCTCAAACTTCTTGAAGAACAAATACGTGAAATTGAAGCTGTCAAGTTATCTCAAAAGGTGCTGTTGCAAAGAGAGCTTGACCGTCACATTCATGTCCTGAGGTTTGAAACCTATACTCGACTTCTCCAAGGTATCTACTAGCATATGATTTTCTTGAAAGTTTTCCGACCTTTCTTTTAGTTCTGAATGACGATTTAATGTCCAACCTGAATACCGAGGTAAAGTTGCAGATGAAAAAAATAAACTTGGACTATAGTGAGTCCACTAGCATTGTCTTGACCGGTGTTCTTATTTTTTGCAGTTACATCCATTCTGGAGGGTGTTTATCTGCATGGGCCACTAGAACCATCTCCACGTGATCAGGTGCTTCGTCTAGCTGGTCAGCCCATCCCCCGGCTTCCTGCATTTCCAGACCCAACGAAGCGCATGAAGCTATCACATGGAGCCTTGAATACAATGTCAGAAGAACATTTACGATTGGCGGTCCAGCTGTATCATGTCATCCACGGACTCCAAGATGGTGATTCCCTGTTCAAAACTACACGGAATCTACTTCAGCACCCATGACCATCCATACATCTAGCTGAGCTCGCCCTAACCACACTAGTAGATGAGGTACCTTTCCATTTTGACCTCAAGACTGCAAACATCTTGGTTGAACAAGAAACAATGAAAGACACAGGTGATCCTCAGTCGAGTTTGTTTGGGTGGACAGATGACCCAGGGATGGCTGAACTTCTTAAGCACCTGTAATTCTGCTCAATTTTGCTGTCTTTGGTCTGGTAATATATTGGTGTGTTTTGGAGGGGATTACAAGACAAGTATAGCAAAGTTGAGGTGTGTTGAAGGAACTGCAATCCCATGTGTATCTTGGTCTGATTGTTGATGTTCCCATTCTTGGAAGGTGTCACATTTCCTTTCTTGGAAGGTAGAGTTGATCTC
>WNGI01003312.1_pt1 | contig 23181 bp, 34 predicted proteins | sample 5400621 | NCBI WGS metagenome assembly WNGI01 (sample SAMN13153374, study PRJNA577476) | soil metagenome | isolation source: 20 cm soil or saprolite under Garry oak tree replicate 1 | place: USA:California | collected 2016-06-15
GACAGAGCTGTTGGTTTCGATCGTGCTTACGTTCATGAAGCTATCACCACGCCTGGGCTGCTAGCTATCGGCCCGGAGCCGCTTGAATTCGACGCGATCACGTTAAGTGAAAGAACAGATCCGACGTCTGATAGTTGCACGGTGTAGGATGGTCCAGTCGCCCACTGGCCAGACTGGAACGCTGTGCCATCCCGCAAAAGCTGATAGGCATATCCGGTCGGGAAGTTGACCCAAAGGCCGACGTTTCCAGTGAGAACTTCGCCAACTTGGCTCATGCCGTCGCTGCCTTCACAGCCCACATGGCGGACTCCTCATTGTGTTCATGATAGGATTACCATCTAAGAAAAGAACGCTCCAGATGTTACTGATCCGAACGACGAGAAGGTTGCGTCTGACGAACACACCATAGCGTTCGTCAGCGTCGCATACCCATTGTATGCACAATAGCTAGGAGTTATGCTATCGTGATTTGTCGCCACGCACGAAGTAGGATTAGGAGTAAGTGTCAACCCGAAAGTGCTTTCTATCACTAACGCCTCATCTGCAAATATATTATCAGGGAAGTATTTATAATGTATGAATATCTTCCCCGATCTGCTAACGGTCGCCTTATGATACCATATTCCGTAGAACGGCCTCCCCGGGTCAACTAATGTTTGTTGTACCCAATGGCCTACGCTCATATACAAAACAACAAGTCTAAAGATATAGCCATGCCCAGCCCATCTCACCACTATCACCGGATTGTTATTTATGTCTATCAATAGCGATGGATAACTATATTCGTCCGCGTTAGGCCACGTATTAGACGGGCGCTGTCCTAAAATCTGGGTGGTCCCCCAGCTGCTTGTGTTGTTAGCCGCCGTTGACTTCAAATAATATAGTGGGCCATCATGCCCTGCCACAATAGTATGTAGGAACCCGCTCCTGTCCATTGCTATTGTAGGTTGGTTATGCTCATCAACTACGCTCTCATCAGCTTGATCTACACCAACCCCAAGTAGTGTTGGACCTGTGACGACCGCGCCCGTCGTTCGGTTAACTGTCACCGCATACTCTGGAGTGCCATGTCTCCCGCTTATAGTATCGAGCGCAAGCGTCGCTCCTGGATACACAATATGTACTAGGTTGCCAGATGACACCACTGCGTTCTCGTTGCCCGCCGGGGGGATGTCCGTTATTGTGTTTGTAGCGACTGTGAACGGACCCGCAAATGATATAGACCCGTCCATGTTTAAGATAGGGGTGACCATCTGCATCGTGCGTGGGTTACCAGCGTAATCGAAGTATGGCCTCAGAAGGAGCACAGGTGGCTGATTAAGCAGAGTACTTCCTGCCGTCGGCTGCTCCATACTTACAGAAGTATATGTGGAGCTGCCGCTACCAGGGATCAGATATGCTGTCCAGGTCTTCGCTCCGTCAGAAGAGTGCATGAAAACGCTCGCATTAAGAGACGAGCGCCCCGACGCTAGTATCGCGTACGCGTGGCCTGCTGTGTCGTACACTATCCGACTTTCGTCCCATATAGGGTTTGCATAGTAGGCTACCTGCTCTACGCCGATTGCATAAATACCGGGTGCGGCCGGCGACCAATTTATGCCCTGCGCACTCAAGGACGCCTTTGCAGCATCAAGCAGGTTGGTGAGCTTCCACTGCCCATTCTTCGTATTCAATGTCTGCAGATTGAATTGTTCGTCCCGAATCATAGGGCTGCCGGTGGGCGCGAAACTAACTGCGCCTGGGTTAAATGGAGGGCTATATGTCTCGCCAGTAAATCTCATGGCCAGAAAGTCCCAATTGTACACGATGGGCACCCGGGGAATGGCGGGTTGCTTAATGGTGCCAGGGCTCATGGATTAAAGTCCCACTTGTACAAGATGGGCGTTCCAAGTGGGGCTGGCGTGACTGGGTAGAATAATAAATTAACAGGCCCATAGATACCAGACGTATCGCTAAACGTTAACGTTCCACCAACCCTATCGAATGCGCCACTATATGCGAACCGGCTATCGACCGTTGGGGTTGTATCAACATTATACCAAAAATCTCCGCCGGACACCTCTACGCTTTGCAGATAATAGAAAGAGTCAGCCTGCAGGGTGATTAAGCCTTGGTCAATGTTGACATAATTATAACCAACAGGAAGGCCAGACGTATTTATCGTAGCAGTCCCAATCGTTGTGCCGGAAAAGTCTGCAATAAATAAAAGATGACTCCCTGAGTTACCACTCACTACCCACCGACCGAGCGCGCTTACAACAACCGCGCTTGATCCTACTGTAAAACCGCATCCTAAGGCGTCGCCAAAGTTATTTCTCAAGGTTCCAAGAGTTTGTGACGTTATGAGAGGTTTGCCAGGAACTGCTAAGTAATCCCCGCTTCCGGCAACTGGTCCAGAACCGCTTGAATTCGACGCGATCACGTTAAGCGTGATGATTGATCCAACGTCGGATAACTGAACCGTATAAGACGGCCCTGCCCCCCACGGGCCGGCCTGGAATACATTTCCGTTCCGCAAAAGCTGATAGGCATATCCGGTCGGGAAGTTGACCCAAAGGCCGACGTTTCCTGGCAGGGTCTGGCCGGGTATAACGGATTGACTAGACAAGCCGTCATTTCCGACCTGTTGTGCAGGTGGAGCTGGAACAAATTCAATCAACACAATTGTGGCTAGGTGAGATGCGCCAGAAGGTGACCAGCTACCGCCAGGTGCGCTTTGTCCCTCTGACCCCACTACCTGGTGCGAAAAAAAATAGCTGTCTCCGCTAGAAGACAAAGACTGGGGCAGATCAACCGTCGTTCCTGAAAAGTGCATAGAAAGAACAAGGCTTACGGAGGTACTAAAATTGAATGTAAATGGAACAAAATCAGAAGTGATGGTAGCCGATCCAGTAATGCCAGTGAAGGATGGCGATTGAGAAAACAATAATTGCGCCTGGCTTCCATCAAAGTCGTATACTGGCGAAGAGACTCCAGCGCCAACATAGGCAGCGTCAAGATTTCCGGCGTTGGTAGTGCTCGCGGTTGTGAAAGTGACTCTAATCAGGCCATTGCTAAACCCAGGACTCGTGAGATTTGGGAGGTTAATTACCTGGCGAAGAGACCAGCCTTGCCAACCAGCAGTAACGCTTGTGAGCGTAGCGCTAAAAATTATTGACAATTATCGCTCTCCGGCACTTCATTTGCCCCAGCACACTGGAGATGGTGGTTATCCAGGCATTACCCCAAGAGACGGCAGGATCGTGTTGACCGGGAATGGCGCACTTGGAAATGGCACGCGCTCGGCGTCGATATCGACTTGGAATTTCGTCCCAGTCGTCATCAGCACGCTAACGTTATATGTTGGCGTAATCCTATCTGGGGCTTGCACTCGCGTGATCGAGAGGTTGGCAAAATACCCAGAATATTTCTGTTGCGTGAAAGCAACATAATAGTCTGGGGCGATTTGCTGCAGCACGCTGGTTTTGGCCGGTATACCGAAATTGCCATAGAATGGCGACTCGCCCAGATTTAGTTTTAGAACCTGGACGAGCGCCGTTAGGAAGACGTATTCATTGTTTCCGGCGCTGTCGGTGCTGACCTCAAACCACGATTTCGCGCCTAACTCGTCCGTCACTCTCCCGTAAACCCTCACTTCTCGCCCACCTTCTTTTTTGAGCATCACTCATAGCGAGTCTCGCCTCCTTGGATGGAACATGCCCAAGGTGAGAAATACTAAGTTTATTTCTGTGGTCTTGAGAGAGCGGCTTACCGAGATGGATAGCGCCAATCTTTCTTTTCGTTTCCACCTGGCACGGCCTCGTTTTACGCCCGGTGAGCGTGGCGCTTAGTCTCTTCCTCTGTTCTTCAGGCATCACTTTGCCCTTGTGGGCTTCTGAAATCTTTAGCCTGTGCTCACAAGACATCGGGCCGAGCGGTATCCCTTTCCTGGCTTTGGAAAGGTTTTTGCAACGCCCTTTCGACCATTTTATGCCGGTCAATTTTTCTCGGATAAGTTGCCGAGTCGCATCTGTTTGAATTCTTCCAGAAGATCCTTGGCCGCCAGCGGACATATTAACCAATGGCCCGCCATCGTTTTCCCTGCCAATGGCAGAAATAAGAGCCATCTCTAATGAGAAGGCGTCTTCTTCGAGCAATCCATTCCGCACAATAACTATCGGCGGCTCCCCGTTTGCTTCTCTAATAAGCCGCTCCAGACCTGGGTTGTACGCTCTATTGCGGCGTTTCCAACGCGCGTTCTTGCCTTTCCCTACGTAGCGCGGAATTCCATCAGTGCTAAACAAAACATATACGTAAAATTCGTCCACTTAGAAATCTTCCTAATTTCCCAGCGCAACACGGATCAGCTGCGCTGGGATTGTTCACCAAATCACTCTGCCGCGACGAAGTCTTCGGCCTCGACTAGGGTGCCGGTTTCGATTTCAGCGAGTTTCTTCATGCGCAACACTTCGAATTGTGCAATCGCTTCCTTGCGGGCAGGATTGCGGCTGGCGTATGCGCTACCGAGAACAGGGTCTCCGGCAACGAAAAGCCTGTTGCTAACTTCGTATGTGATGCCAAAGAACTTGGATCCAGCTTCACATCCAGTGCTGTCGTCAAAATACGGGATGCTGCCGGTATTCGGGCTGAAGCCAAACCCCTCGGAATTGAACCATGCATCTTTCGCGCAGTTGCCAAGCGTGCAATGCGGCCACGAGCTGATGCAATAATCTTCGTCCTTGATGCTGCGCAGAACACGTAAGGCGTTATCGATACGCTCAACATAAGTATCCATGCCAACCTCCTAAAACCCTTCCGGGTTGCCAGACTGGGCGCGCCTCTTTCGTCCGGCAATTTGGCCCGCCCTAATTCTTTCCCAAGCCTCAGCAGAGAATTTCTTTCCGCGCTTCGCGGCTGAAATTCTTTCGCACTGCTCCGGAGTTCGTTTGCGACCTGTGTTCTTTGCATTGACGGCCGCTCTAACCGATGGATCTCTGTTCCTTAAGGCGGCGCTTATCTTCTCGCAGATTTCTGTATGGTGGCTTACGCCCGTCTTTTTGAGACTAATTATCGACTTTGTTTCTTCCGAATGCCGCCGCCCATACATCGGGCCGATCTTTCCTCGCCAATACCCCATTTTGTATTTTGTCTCGGCGGAAAAGTTTCGATTCCCTTCGCCGCCGCCAGACATATTCACCAATGGTCCGCCATCATCTCTTCTGCCGATGGCGGCAATCAATGCAATTTCTAACGCAAACGCGTCATCTTCCGTTAACCGATCGCGCACAATGACAACAGGCAGCCCTTTAGGCGAGGTTCCTAGAATGTTTTCTAACCATGGGTTTCTAGGTTGACAAAAATGATATTTCCATCGGTTGCCGCTGCCCTTGCCTACATAGCAAGGAGACCCATTTGGACGAAAATAAATATAGACATAAAATCGGTTCATGCGCGATTTCTCAGAAGCCCTCTGGATTACCCAACCCTAACGCTATCGCATAGCAAAAAGTATCCAAAAGATCGTCGGCACGTTTATATGCGTCTTTATCGCCCATGCGGAACCCGGTAACCTGCGTAAGGAAATGGTTGCGGCTTACCCCTTTATAGATAACCGTCTTGTCGAAAGCGGCCTGGGTGATTTTCACCTTGCCTTGCGTGAAGGCCCCAGAAGCGTTCAGTGCCCTTGCGTCCTTGCCGAGCATCGTCAGCTCGTTTTCGATGGGATGGGCCGCCCAGCCCCTGTTTTTGGCCTGCTGGAGCAGGATTATGCCGGAGCCCCTGTCTTCGATCCAGGCGCCGACCGATCCGAACCGCGATCTGTGCGCCCTAGCTAGCTCTTCGAGCCTGGAATAGACGCCGGGAAGCCAGCTCTCCAGGGTTGCGCCCTCGACTTGGACGATGTCCCAATCTAGCAGAATGAGCGGAAAATTGTCTCCTAGGACGTTGACCGCCCAATAAGACACTGCCGTCCCGTCGTTTTCCTTCCCATCCTTGATGGCAGTGTCAATGACGGCAAATACCCTGTCGCAGCGCGGCGGCGGCGGAAGCGGCTTCCCGTCCTTGAACATCAGATCGATGGTGAAGAACGCTACGCCAGACCAATCGATGAACTCAGCTAAATATTCCTGCTTATAGAATAGATGGTGTACAGTTTTTTGCAGCCTATCCAATTCATCCGCTGGCATATACGGATTGCCGTGGCTAGGCGCCCAATATTCTTTAAACCCGTGCTCTGGCTCGTTGCAGATCTTCCAGAAAAACTGCTCGATATCAATCCCATTCGTATTGCTTGCGACAATGCATCGCCCGCGCAAGTCAAGCAACGTCGGCTGAATTGAGCCCTTCCAGATATTCATCATATCTGAGCTGGCGAATGCAGCTTCGTCAATCAGCACAGTTTTGTATTTTCTGCCGCGCCCTGCGGTTTCGTCGTTCAGCGTCCAGAACTCAATCTTACCAGCGCCGTCAAGGCCGGTTTCCTCGTAGCTTCCGTTACGGATACGGATAACGCGCGCTATCTGAGATGCCGAGACGATTATCGGCCTTAGTTTGTCTTCGCACCACTTGTAGAATTCATGGACACGCATATAGTCCATTGCGAAATATCCTACAGGATACCCCGCTATCGCATCCATGCATGCGATTATTCCTAAGAATTCCGTTTTTCCCCAGCGACGCCCGCACCTGAGAATAGAGTACCGCGCGCCATTTAAAGACTTATATGCTTCGATTTGCCCGCTATGGAACGTCGGGAGCTTAATCGGTATCCTCTGCGTCGACATGCTCTAGATCAATACCGTTCCCAGTGTGTTCCAGCTTTGGCAATCCACCTTCGACTGAGATGACGAGCTTGCTTGGCTCGTGTTCTGCAATCTGCTTGACAATCCAACCCATACGGCGTTCTAGCCAAAACTCAGTCGCGCGTAGCTTCGTCTTGGGATCTGGGCAATGCATCATTGTATCATACAGAGAACCAATCGCATCCATGTTGGCTTTCCACATTCCCTCATGTAACTCTCTGCGGAAATGTTTCTGAAGAGTCATCTTGGCGATGCCATGGCCATCATTCAACATCTCCGCCATCTTATCTTGCGGTACACCGACAGATGCAGCAAGAAAGACCACCTTGCGCTCCTCTTTAGTCGGAACATATTCTGGCCTGCCCCTGCCGTTCGGCTCTTCTGCCTCTGGTACTCCGTTCGCCTTGCGAACTCTGTTTTTTGGGAACCCCGACATAATCTATTCCTTGTAACCACCATGCGCTAATTTCTTGGATGTTAGCCGCGACGAGTTCTTTTTGTTTCGGCTCGAGATGACGCCAGGGATCGCGCGCGGCGCCGCGCATCCTACGCTTCAAGGCTTCTGCTCTTTTTGCATAGCCGCAGGTGCTGTCGCAGCTTGATGCAGGTCTCGCATTTGGTCGTGTATTGGCCACCGAAGTCCTTGCGCAAATCATCGATCTGCTTGCGCATTTCCATTATGCTCTCTTTGATTTGGTCCCAGTGCGTGACGTGCTCGGCTCTCGTCACCTGGTTGTCGCGCAGAAAGGCGACGTCAGATCTGCCAGAGGCAATTTCTTGCTGCAAGTTTTCGACCGACTTATCGGTTCGCAGTTTGAATTCAGCATGCTCATCTTTCGACAGCTTTTTATCCAGCTGGGTGATCGTAAAGTCACCCATCTTTTCTAAGTTCTGCGTGTCTGTAGCAGCTGTCGCCCCTATGGACGTCTGCAGATCCCGCAACTGCTCATGAAGAGGCATGATAACGCCGGCATAAATTGCGGATAGGGCAACGCCGACGACGGTTAGCGTCTGCAGTATGTTTCCATACCTGCCGGACCAGTTATACCCGTTTGTCTGCTCTGCCACTGGCGTCTCCGATACGAGCGTCAACAGATAACGCCCACAGCCAGCCAGCGACAAATGCCCAGGAAATTTCGGATCTAATGCCCGATTGTTGCGCGTTTAGCGATGCGCTTGGCAATTTTCTTCACTTCTGTCACGGGGATGCAGATGACGTTCTTTCTTCCAAGCGCAATCTCTCCGTGCTCTTGAAGCCCGGCGCCATATAATTCATCGCGGATCATGTCCAGCAAGTCTGGTTTCATGATTCTGAGTTGCGTCTTAACCTTGATTTTCTTTGGCTCTTTCGCAGTCACGCTCGGCTACTCGTCATCGCCCCATCCGAGGATGCCCCCAGGAACCGCCAGAGCTGCACGCGGAACCTCCAAAGCGGCCTCAGGAACGTCTAGGGCTGCCCTAGGTACCGCCATGATCGCGCTAATAGGGTTCCACCTGTGGTCAGCATAGGAATACTGATAATATCTCGGCGCATGTGGCGCATACCCATAATGGCGAGGGCAGTAATGCGCAGATGCCGGGGTGATTGCGGCCGCAGCCACAGTCGCCATTAGTCCAAAAGCTACGCTCTTCAACATTGGTTTACTCCTTCGGCTACCCATCTTTCTTCCGCTTCAGAAAGGCGACGCATTCAACAAATGTGGCTACAACTAGTGCGCTTTGCGCGAACAGATTGTACGGGTGCGGCGCCCAAAGACAAAGTGCGAAGATAAACCCAACCCAAATATGGGCGAATGCTTCATACGTCCCCGCCCACGTTAATCCGTGGCCTGGTATCATTGCGCGTCCGATGATAACGAGGACTGTCGATATGAGGATGAATGTCGCCATCGCTGATTGCCTGCAATAGCATTTCTTCGATACGATCGACCCTGACAAGCATCTTCTCGATTTGATGCTCTACAAGCAGTAAACGGATGTCGGCCTTAACATCAGCGTCAATCATGGTCGAAGCTTTGTTCCCACGCTTCGTAGCACCCTGTACCCTGCGGGCATGCGGCTGGCGCATCGGTCGCAAGGAACATGCGGAAGGCGGCGATAGCGAACGCTAATAGAGCAAACCATAGCAAGTCACTAGGGCGAGGGGCGCGAATCATCATAGCTTTAGCCAATGCGCCCCGATAAAGACACCAAGGCCGCCAGCTAGAGACACCAATATTTGTAAGTGCTTTTGAACGAAGTCGGCCAGATCAGCTATGTGGCTTAAGATAGCGTCCATGCGACGCCCCCAGCATTAGATCCTGCATTTCGCTTTGGCGGAGGCGGCCTTAAATTCCGACTGCATTTGCACCAGCGTAAGGTCCCAAAAGCCCCAGCCCCAGAGGATGAGTTCCTTTTCAGTTTGCGGCGCGCGCATACCCATTACCCCCAGCGATGCCTAGTATGGTGTGCGCGCAATCCATGCCAGATGGTGCTGGAATACCCTCCGTGCGCGTTGCCCCATCGCCGCATGAAGCCGATTTGTGAGCCAACAGTTTTTGGATTTCTAGCGTTCAGTCCAGTTTGGTGACGGAACACATCCGCCATACCATCGAAATGTAACTGGAATGGCCCAAACGATGACCCATGATCGCCGACGTAGCAGTTGAGACCCTCGCTTTTATACACCCTAATCATAGCGGGGCCTTGGCGGCCGGCTCCCGCTTTAATCTCTTCCACATACGAGTGTGCCTTAACGTGGCACTTCTTCACCTTTGCTATCGCCTTGAGTGTAACCGCTTGCGCATCTGATGTCGCCAACGGCGTGCAAGCACACGCAGCTATCAATATAAGGAACCATCGCGCATGATTCATTTCAATACCCCGTGCGGCCTTACCGTGCGAAGAAGTTAAACCCCGCCATTGCGTCGATGTACCGCAACGGATTAAATTTTACGCTTGGCATAGGATTTGAGAACGGCACGCCAGCAGACAATGGCAGTGGCTCGACTGGGTAGTTGCGTTTCACTGGGACTGGTATGCTGCAATCAGACATTTGCAACAGGCCGGCTTCGATTTCAGTGTCGCCTAGGAATGCGCTATAATTGTACCACCTGATCGGGATATGTTGGGTATCGGACTTACGGATGTTGACTTCGAGATACCATTGGCCAGTGACAAACGAGATGATCCTGGCGTATGCGCTATTGGTGTTGCGCTCGAAGACATTTTGGCCGTTTAGAGAAACGTCGAACCAGCCGAGATCGAACGGCGGCTGCAGCCAATTGCCAAACGCGTCTTGGATGGCAATTCGGATAGTCTGATCTTGTCCGACGCAGAGCGAGACAATGTTGACCGCCGCACGCGGGCACCAGACTTCTTCCTGATATCCATGAACGTCGAACGGAACAGTCAGCCACGGATTGAAGAACGGGAAGCCAACTGTTCGCGGTGGGTAGAATGTTGGATTCGGGACGATAACGAATGTGTCCCGGTAGCTGAGCGGCCGGAAGGGCGCGCCGAGCGTCGACGAGACTGGCCCTTGAATTGCGCGCGGCAGAAATGGATTCGGCGGATATTTCGCAGAATCACGATAGCCCTTGCTGTCGAACGGAGCGCCTAGCTGATACCCCACCGACGGCTGTGTGACGCGCGGCTGGAATGGCTGGAATTCCGAAGTGTCATTGTACCGCCTGGAATCAAACGGGACGAACGGGGGTTGATTGACAAATGGCGGCGCGGATGGCTGGTATAGCCCCGTGCTGCGGTCGAATACGTAGCTATCCTTGTAAGAACCAGAATTGAACGGCGCACCGAAGTACGCCGCGACTTCGCCTTGGATCGTACTCGGCAGAAATGCGTTGATCGAGATCCTAGCGTCTCGATATGATCCGGCGTTGAACGGCGCCCCAAAATAGGCCTGAACTTGCCCCTGGATAATCGAGGGCAGGAAGGCGCTCTTGAGATCGGCCGAAGTGTCCGTGTACCATTTGGCATCAAACGGTACGCGCGGATAAGGATTAACGAATGGCGTGCCAGAGGGTGGTGGAAATAATTCTGGCAGGCGCTCGAAGACATATCTATCGAAATACGACTGTGGATTAAACGGCGCAGCGTTCTGCTCGATGAAGCTTGCGAATGGCGTGCCAAACGGTGGCGGATAGAGATTAACGTTCCGCAGCGGTATAGAGTAATCGCGATAAGACTGCGGATTGAATGCTGCCGGGCTGATGTTGAAAAATGGCGTCGATGGCGCTTGCAGCACCGTCGGCAGAAAAGCGTTGGCGTCAAAAGAATTATCGCGATATGATAGCGCGCTAAATGGCGCCCCGAGGTAGGCCGAGACTTGCCCTTGGATCGTATTAGGTAGAAACGCGTTGCCGTCGAAGAACGTGTCGCGGTACGATTGCGGGTTGAATTGGCCGCCTAGATAAGACCCGACTTCTCCCTGGATGATGTTCGGTAAGAACGCGTTGCTTTTTAAGAAACTATCGCGATAGCTACCGCTGTTAAACGGGATGGGGAAAGACGCTGCGAAGAACGCCGGAACCGCTGGCGGGAAGAGATTAGCGTTTGCAGAAGGAAGATACGAATCCCGATAGCTTAGGGTGTTGAATGGAATCGCCGGCAGCGGCAGCGAGAACGGATTCGCTACGACCGACGGTGGATATAGTCCAACGTTGAGCGGCGCTACAAAGCTATCGCGATAGCTCCATGCATTGAATGGGGTACCAAGGTTGGATTGAACCGGCCCCTGGATCGTATTCGGCAGGAACGGATGTGGGCCGCGTCCTGTGTTAGGCGGATCCCGATAGTTTGCCGGATTGAACGGCGCCCCTAGATTGGATTGGATCTGCCCTTGAATGATATTCGGCAAAAATGCCGAACTATCGAATAGACGATCTAGATAGATCTTACTGTCGAATGGCGCGCCAAAGGTCGACTGCACTGCACACTGAACGATATTGGGCAATATCGCAGCGCCGTCGAAAAATCTGTCCCTGTAACTTAAGTCGTTAAACGGCCCCCCAAGATACGATTGAATTGCACCTTGGATGATAGATGGAAGAAACGCGTTGCTATCAAACTGGCTATCGCGGTAGGCAAGCGTATTGAATGGCGCCGGGCTTGCAAGTCCAAAAAACGGACTCGCTGCTGGCGGCGGTGCATACAGGCTGAGATTTAACGGCGGTATAAATAAGTCACGGAAGCTATTGGCCGTGACAGATGAGATGTTTAGCCCAGCGCCATATTCGACGGCCGCCGGCATCTCCGTGAGGTCGACCTCCATTACCCAGGAGAAAAAGGTGTCTCCGGTATAAGCGCCGGTCGGAGCCGTCACGCTAGTCTGGTTTGCGGCGTTTAGCTGGTAATTATTTGTGTTCGCGCCAAGAGAGGTGGTTGCGGATGCAGCCGTGCAAGTTGTGCCAGTGAAGAATAGCGATATGACTAGCGGCTTAGTGGGGTCGTAGTTAAATATCGCCGTAAGGTCGGACGCCGTATAGGTCTGTGCCCCGCTTAGAGCTAGGCTAGCTGACCCGCTCCATTTTACTTGAGCCTGATCTCCTTGGAAATTGACGTTGTTGGTGCCGCCGCCGCTACTCCCTATATAGGCGCCGGCCAGCGTTCCGCTTGTGCCAGTTTGCGATTTTATAATGATGCTGGCCTGGACAGGGCCGCTATAGACGCTGTTGAGACTCGCTACCGGAATGACTTCGCGGACATCGCAGCCGGGCGTTTGCCCACCGTATCCGCTGTTCGTATTTAACATCGTATTAGAGAATGCAACAAACGTCGTCATGCTGCATTCCCGCTCTGGCGCGCACTCACCTTATCTGCAATGGCAACCACATATTAGCGCATGGATATCCGCTGTGGTGTTTAGCTAGTCTCGACAGAATCATTATAGATAAGCTGAAATGTCATCGTTGCTAATTCTGGACTCGCCCCAGCCAACTGCTGACCAAAATCGATTGTGACTATCCAGCCATGCAGCGTTACAACTGAAGTCGAATCCCTAGTAAAAACGATGGAATCTGGCTTGCTTGCAACAAAATTACGAAGGTCGACATCAAAAAACCGAAGGCCGCCAGGAGGGAAGACAAGGTCTGGACGAGCGAGATCTAGCTCTATTGATATCGCGGCAGAAGACTTAGCCATTAGGTCACCTTATTTGTATCAGCCACAGGTTGACGAACGGATTTGGCGCAGGTTGCACAACTGGCAGAATGCCATTGGCGTCGAAGTAACTGTCTCGGTAGCCGTTAGTATTAAATGATACTGGCAGCGACAGTCCGAAGAATGGGATAGGCGAAGGTGCCTGGAATAGATTTTGGTTTCGCGGCTGTATAAACCTATCTAGGTAATTTCCACTAGCCCAGTAAGTAATATTTACCGAACTGCCATATTCTAGAAGCGGATCTTCTAGTGGGATGTTTGGAATTGGCGGATCTGGGACACCCCACCCACCGCCTGGTTGGATATAAACGTCCGTGCCGAGCTGAAACCACCCAGTATATCGCTGTAGCGTAAATTGGCTAAACGCCCAGAAGCTCATAATTGCGCTCCTGTGACGCTATTGCTGCCCACCATATATATTGCCAGTGAACGTCGTCGCTGAGTTTGCCGAGACTGGTAATTGAAGAAGCGCGAGGCACGCGCCATCCATAATGCGCGGCGCTAGACTGCGATTGGTAAGCCAGTCAAATGGGTAGACGAAATTTGCAAGCGGGAACGACATGATCCCGATAGGGTGGCCGACGTTAAATGTCGCATTGCCCGTGACAGTGGCCACTGAGCACTGAGTCTGCGTCAATTGCAGGACGCCAGTATCCCCGCTGACCAACGGCGCAAACCATTGGCCTGCTGGCATGTCCAACGCATCGGCCACGCATCCACTTGTGCCCGTGATGCTAGGAAAGCTTTGCGCTGCTGTGTTCGCTTGGTTCGTGTACTGACACACCGTCCAGTTGTGCGACACGGCTCCAAGAGTGGACTGCGCCGAAATAAACATGAAGTTGCCGCCAGCGTAATTCATCTGGCCTTGTGTCGTCGAGTTGTATCGCGTTTGCACCCCAGTCACCGCATGCGTAGTGCTGGACGACGCGGTTTGCAGGACAGAAAAAAGGCGATCGTAAAGCATGACCGACATCGCCGCGACGGACGACTGCATATCGGCGCCGATCAGCATCGTAAATTGGTTAGTTGGCGCTGGCGAATTGAAATTCATCGCGCCAGTTGTGGCGTTTGTCGGCACAGTGCCACCAGGCACGGCAGCTGGCGCCGCTCCAGCGCCTGGATTATTGCCGACATAGAATAGGTCGACGCAGTCGCCGACGGCGCCAGGAGCAATCCCAACCTTCTGGATATTGCCGCCAGCAAAGAGCTGACCACTGCCACCGCTCAGGGAGCTTAGGGCATTCGATATCGAAGTGAACCCGCCCATTTGCAAGGTGGCGGGATCAAGCCGCATAGCGCCGAACCTGCGAGTTAGCCTCTTAGCATGGACTTCGAGCGTATCCATCGCCGACATAAACGCGCCGCGCTCGAATGTGCCGCTGAAATCACCATCTCCGTTTACGCGTACGCCACCAGGAATATCAAGTAAGACAACAGGCGGTCCATACCAGCCGCGGAAGTTAGACGAGAGCGCTTCAACACGTTCTTTGCCAAGCCATCGCTCAAGGCGCGCAGAATGGATTGGCTTATTCATCTTGAGATCCAAATACTAACGAACGGATTTGCAGGCTGAGACGGCGGGGGTATGAACTCAATTAATTTTACGGCGGTAATAAAACCACCGCCGTCGGTAAACGTCCCGGTCGGCGCACTCGCCCCTTCTTGACCGGCTGCCATGAGCTGATATCGCAAGTCAAACGGGCTACCTAAATCGGCAGTCCTTACGAGATTGCCGCCCGTCCCGGATATATGTATGGCAAAAACTATGCTGACGGCATTAATAAAATCGAAAGTGAGCGGGACAAAGTCAGTCACAACTGATGTATTTGGGCCTACACCATTGATGAACGTCGCACCGCTGAATGTCAGTTGGACTTGGCTGCCGTCGAAATCATAGTTAGGACTTGCAATTCCAGCCCCAATCCATGCGGCGTCAAAATTGGTGGATCCAGCAGTGGCATCTGTAGTAACTGTACACCGAATTAGGCCGGAATTAAACCCAGGGTTTGTTAGTGCTGTAGTTGGGATAACGTTACGAAATTGATACCCAGTCCAGCCATCCGATACAATCGTAGAGGCGGAACTCCAAACGGTAGCCATCCCTGTCTCCACACCGAGTTAATACAGAGATGCCGCATATGCTCTGTCCTACAGCCCTTGGCTCGGCAGGTTCACCGGTAGCAACGCCTGCCTGAGCGCATAGGCCCCGTTTAATAATTATATCGTCTCGTAGACGATATGGGCCCCGACAAGACCTGCCGTAGTACCGGTAAACCCAGACAACGACGCCTCGCCATTCGATGCGGTATTTCCAAGAAGCTTGAAATACTCGTTGGGATCCATCGCAGTCCATCTGGTAATGCCGCCGAACGCATTAAACGTGAGGTTAATTCTGGACAGCGTCGCAGAGTTAGATCTCTGAGGCTGGGTGCCGCCTGTTACGGCGCCTACCGCGGGAGCAGCAAGAGCAGCCGCTGCTGGATCAAGGGGGCCGTTAGCCGCCGAGCCTGCAGAAAGCGCGGTCGGCGTAGCCACCACGGTTGAGTCGCGCGCAAGAACCATATACTGAGGCGCAGACGAAGTCGCCTGTCCGCCAATATACACTTCGCTGATATCATTGCGTTGGGTCGCGGAGCCGCCGTTTAGTGCCATATAGGTAAGGGTCGTAAGGGCTGCGGCGTCAGCAGTAGCGGCGGTCGTGAAGCTGTTCACCATGAAGGAATATTTAGTCATTGGTCAGGCTCTCCTTAAGCATTGAAGCAGGCTACTGCCCTTTCAGTAGCGGGGATACGGAGTGGAGCAAGGGCAGCAGGTTATATCCGGCTTCTTTCCGGAACGCCTGCTCTTGAAAGTGATCCAGACTTTTATCTACGGGTGTGCACTCTTGGTTACACTCGGGTTTATCGCAGATAAATTTATTGCATTTGCGGCAGTGGCCGCGTGGCCGAACCCGATTCGGATTCATAATAACGACGTCGTTGCAATGGGCACATGTTTTAGTTTGGGCCTCGAGGATCTTGCCTTCCGGCACGGCCATTGATGGATCTAGGCCGGCCCTCATCAGATCTTCCGCCGTTATCCCCGGGCTCGCGCGATGATCGACGAGAAGATGGCCCTCGCTGGGTCTCAGCCTCATTTCTTCCTCTTTTTGGCTGCCGCCTCGCGTGCGGATCTTGTACGTTCCATCTGAATAGATTCCGCTACCGAGCGCGCGATGTGCGGCTTTTTGTATCGTAGGGCAATCTTGCGGCTTGCCGCCTTACGCTGAGCGGCGCTCATTTGTTAGCACGCATGGGGTTGTGATGGCGCCGTGCCCGTTTGCGGAAGCACGTAATTCGGCGGCCCCCATCCGCGGCTTAGATCCGTGAAGTTCACTGGGCTTGCAAATACGGGGCTGCCGGCCGTGACTTGGTAAGTATAACAATTCAGCAGCGGATTGCTGCCTGTGACAGGGCTGCTATCGCCCGAAGTGCTTAGCGTGCCGCTGCCATAGTTCCAGTAAATATTCTTATGCGTCGAGTCGGTTGGGATCGTCACGGCACCGCTGGTTCCGTTATAGCCGCCGGCAGCGCCATTGCTAATGACGATACTCGAGCCGAAACTGTTGCCCGTTATCGTGGGACAGCTAGACGTTTGTAAGCGCAAGATCGGCTGGCCTTGCGTCGCTAGATCGACAATGTTGCTCTTGAAGACGTCATTACTGCCGCCGTGAATAAACAGATTGTTGCTGCCGCTCTGGCTTCGGATGACGTTGTGATCAATCGTCCAGTTAGAAGCGCAGTCGTCGAGATATATGGCGGAACCCCACCCTCCGGATCCAGTGCCACACCCAGAGAATGTGCAGCCGTCCCAGATGTAATTGTTTGTCATTCTCTGGTTAGTGGATTTAGTCGTGCCAAGATCTTGCGTGTACAGCGCGCCGCAATCTCGGATTTGGGTACAGGTATTGTATAGAACGTTGCTATCATATAGTAAATTGTTTGTTCCACCACCAGAGATACTTATGCCAAGGGACGCCATGTCGTGGACAGCATTATGTGAAACAGTAGCATTTGCGCAACCATAACACATAACGGCTGCGGCATTCTGTGCGCCAGACAGTGATGCGTCTCCGATAATCCCGAAACCGTTATACATAAGGCTATTGGTTACGGTTAGCCCAGACCCGCCACCGCTTTGGACAGCGGCAAAGTTAAAGTTATGCATTTTGAGGCCGTTGAATGTAACGTTCGTAGCCCCGCCGGTAAAGAAAATCGCCCAGAGGCCATTGCCTGATGCTGTCGAGCCGCCTGTGATATCAGCCGTATTCACGCCGTCCGGAGGATAATATGACCAGGTTTCACCATTGTCGGCGGTCGTAAGGCCAACTGCGCAGTTGCCGCGAGAGTTACATGCATTAAGGCCAGCGGGGGCGTATGTTCCGGCCCGGATATAGCATAATTTTGTGCTACTGGTGTTCATCGCGCTTTGGCATTTTGGCAGCGTTAGGAATGGCGCGGCTAGTGTGCCTGGGTTACTGTCACTACCTGCGGGTGACGCTGTTGCTGGGGCTACATAGAACGCCGGCGGAAAGCAGCTTCCAGTACAAGGCTGAAACGTAGCGTATGCGCCTAGCTGGAAAGCGGACGCATCCAAATGTGCCGGGCTAAGGAATGTCGTTTGCAGCGTTGTCTCGCTGTCGTTATCGCCATATAAGTTAAACCCAGTATGTGCGTCAGCTAACGTTGGGCTACTGGCTGTGTCGATAGCCCCCATAAAAATGCTGGCCCCGCTTGTAATTACCGGGTTAGTCGTTGTCGCGACCGTGTTCCAACCGGCTACCGGCGTGAATTGGGCTGATGCAGCGAGAAGCGTCCCTGGCTGGCTGGACGATATCGCCGAATAGACGCCGCATTGCATTTGACCAGACGGCCCTGAGGCAAGCCAAACCGAACAAGATTGGATGGTCCCGCTTTGGGGCATCGTATAAGGGCCATTGGCAAAGTTGTACCCCGCCGTGTAGCTATTGCCGGAGCCAGCGGTAGGAGTAGTCGTATAGCCCACAGTAAAACTGTTTTGCTGGCAGAGTGGCACAGTGACTTGCGTATACCCCACCGCGCATTCGGCAAACGCCGGGGACGCGAACCCAATGGCTAGCGCCGCGAGGATAACTTTCATATAAGCGATCCTCATGGCGTAACTTCAACAGTAGCAATTGTACTTGTATATCCGGCGGAGGCGCTGCTCCAAGTTCCGCTGGGGGCTGTTTGCGCCTCTGTTCCAACTGCCTGCCCTAACCAATAATACGTACCCGAGCCCCCAGGGTTCGAATAGCCGGTATCAAAATGAGTACCGCTATAGTGGGTGGAAACAAGTAGGCTAACAGCTGTACTAAAATTAAAAGTAAATGGAACAAAGTCCGAGACAATCGTTTGAGCGCCATTTATCCCAGTAACGCTCGTTTGTCCGCCATTGAATGTTAATTGCACAGGAGTCGCGGCAAAATCATACGCAGGGCTAGCAATGCCAGTGCCGACATAAGCAGCATCAATAGACCCTCCAACTGTCGTAGAGGCGATTGTGAATGAAACCCTTACCTTTCCGATGGTAAACCCTGGATTTGTAAGGAGCGCAGTTGGGATTGGCATGCGCTCAGATTGTCCTTGCCACCCCGGCTCGGCATGCGAATTAGTCACGCTAAAAATAGCGGTCCCGGTAGACTGGCAAGCAAACACATTGCTAAGTTGGGTATAGCCAGTCGCACACTGCGCATGAGCCGCAACTGGAAAGGCAAGCATTGCTGCTACTGCTAACAACAGTTTGGTCATAACTTTTTCCTATGCTGTAATATTTCGTGAGTAGAAGTGTATTGACTTTCGGGGGCATTTGCCCTAGGTTAGTTTGTATGGAAGGGAGGTAACATGGCAAAAGACATCACGGACCTCGTCGAGCAGTTTATAATTGCCGTTCGCCCTAGAAGCAGACGGAAGCGCGCGGTTATCGTTTGGAAGGTGATGAAGGCCTTAAATATAAACACGCTAGATGTCAGTGGCATCGAGCACGAAAACTGGATGAAATATAGCGACCATCTACACATGCCAATGTTCTAAGAACCCGCGGCGAAGCGCGGCGGCCTGGAAGCGAGGTCAACGAGGCAGCATTGGTTGCCCAAACACTCAGCCAGGCCACTCAACTAGGGAGGTTATGACGTGCCTACTATCGACATTTCGAATGAAGAACTGGATATGTTAGTTGCGGCAATGGAAGCTTACCCGCAACACTACGATACAGATCCAGATTACGACATCGATCCGGACACGCTCCTCGCGAAACTTAATGGAGTATTGTACGACCCCGAGGAGCTGAGCGAGGAAGACAAAGTGCAGCCAGGCGAACCTGAGTACGAACTAATCCAACGGCTCGACGCGAGGATCCGTCAACTCACCGAGGAGTTTGAAACGCGAGTTACAAAGCTTCGTGGCGAGTTCGGGCTTGATTGCATGGTAGCCAAGGGCGAGATCGACGCTTCACTGCGGAAGGCCCTCGCACACACTAAACCACTAACGCTTGTTACCTGACGTTTCGGTTTGCGGCGTCCTATGGTGCAATCTCCAACCGCCGCAACGCGAAGCGCCATGCCCAGTGTCGATTTGACAGCCAAAAGGCCGGTGGCACAGCCGCTTCACTACGAATACGGCCGGACCGACGCGACACGCGGACAACGCAGTAGCAATGCTAGCCGCATCGCGCCGATCCGATAAACTAAAGGAGGGCTAGCGATGACAGAGCTTATCTCCAGTAACGACATTTTGCGTGGTTGGGAATGGTATGGTCGGCATAAAGATCATGTGCTGAAAATGCTAACCGATGGTGAAGTGTCAATGTATGCGCCATCTGGCGGCGATATAATTCATCCTGAATTATGGACGCCTAGTCATTGGCGTTGGTTCGTAAGTGAGTATGGCGATACATACCTAAATCATAAAAGAGGAACATAACATGGCAAAACAAGTTGCAACCGTAACTCACGCTGCCGGGCTCGCAGGACGCGCTATCGCACGCCTAGAGGCCGCTGCGGAGGCCGTACACGCCCAGGCCAATGGCGGCCGAGGCTTCCAAGCGATATCGAGCAAGGAGGGCTTTGCGGCGACTATCAAGCATGGCAAGACGCTGATCGAGATCCAGAATGACAGCTTTGCTGTCAGGCAGATAGATTGATGAGTTTCGGCTAGCCGCGTACGCGCGGCTAAGCGAAGCTCATTGTTAGCTTTACGTTTAAGTAAGCCGAAAGTTGGCCCCCGAGGGCGGGTGTTGGCAGCGCCAATGCGCCGATAGTTTACCCCGTTCCCTCGGGGTTAGTCATCAGCACACCCAAACCCAACGGTATCCATTCCACTCGCGGCATCTGTCACCGTAGCCCCGCCCATGGTGCCAGCCATGGTGCCAGCCGTGATCCCCCCATCCCCCACCATGCCATTCGTGGCCCCAGCCTCCCCCGTGCCAGCCATGGTCCCAGCCGCCGCCACCATGGAAACTACCTCCGCCTCCGTGAAAACCGCCGCCCTCACCCATTCCATTAAATCCACCAGCGGCATGCTCGCCACCTCCGCCGCCGCCGCCGACGTGCGCGCCGCCTCCGACACTCACACCACTGTGCTCTCCGCCTCCACCGTGGCCACCACCGCCACCGTGCTCTTCGGCGTATGCGCCGACTGGCGCTAAAGCCAGTCCCGCAGCAAAGACGAGTGCGGCAACTGAGGTTTTCATGTCATTCTCCTGTTTGGATGGCGGCAATCCCTCGTCCTGCGAAACGAGGGACTGGCCCGCGTAGCCCATTACTGGGTCACCATCAACCACCAGAGCAAAGTTAGCGTCGGACGCTCACGACGTCGTGTCTAGTTTCCTAGACCGCAGATTGGCGCGGCCGCCGGGTAGCTACTCCGGACTGCAATATGGCGAAGCCAAGAGTAGCTTGGCTGACACGGCCTTGCCGGACTTCGCTATTGCTGTGCTAGCTCACACTACAGCCGCAAATGCTATTCAGCGCTCATCATGTTCGGCGTCGTGTTTCTTCTGCCACCAATGGTGATGGTGCTCCTTACCCCACCAGCCAGGATAGCTCTTATGATGCGCAGGCATCATATGCATTTCCTTGTCGCGCTTGCCGATGCCGTCCTTTTTTGCAGTGTCTTGGAGGACGGACATGTCGCCCTTCTCTTTTGCGGCCGGCGCAGATTTTAGCGGCATTTTCTGTTCGGGGATCGATGGCTTGTCAAGCTCATGCGCAAACGCCGGCATTGCAAACAATAGAGCGGCACTAACAAACCAGACGAAAGATAGGCTGCTTTTACTCATGTTTAATCACCCTATAAGATCGTGTGCGAAATAGCCGACTACGACGCCAATGACGAATACGATCATGCCTTCGAACATTTAATTACTCACTACAGCGACATACTTGACTGCCATTGCGCGTGGAAACTGGGTTGCAGAGTTCGGCACATTGCCATTCCAGTTGACGGTTGTGCCCATCGTATTGTTGTTCAGAACCATGAACATCGGTTCGTTAGGCACATTGTTGCCAGTAACCGTTCCTACAACAGCGCCATCTAAGCGAAATTCGAGCAGCTTCCCAGGCGTCCAGTTGAAGTAGACCGTGTTTGGATCGTTTCCGAGCCACTCAGCATCTATTTCAAAATTCTGCACCTTGCCGGAACTTGGAAAACTTGCGGGAAGCAGCCAAAACGCCGGCCAGTATCCCGCTGCGTTGCCGGAAGGCATTTTCATCTCAGCTTGTATCCAGCCGCCCACGGCATGGAACTTCTGGTAGCTGTTGATCATCGATGCGGCGTATTGGCGGCCGTTTGTCGTGCCGCCTTCTGCTACGTAAAGCGACAGCCCGTTATTCACCTGGACTGCGTACGAAACCCACTGATCATTCTGCCAATTATCGCCGCCGCTGCATGTTGGATCGCCGTCTGGTAGGCAGTAGTTCCAGTTATGGGAATTCAGTGTGGTGCCAGGAAAGTTGTCAGAAAAGAAAACTTTGGCCTCAGCCGATGGCACAAGTAAGCTAAGCGCGAGGGCAAATGCCCACGCAAAAGTCACAAATTTCATAGGGTATCCCGGCGCGCGAGTTACGCGCCGATTTCCCGACGCTTCAATTCAGCTTCGATTTTGTGGCAGAGAGCGGTGATACGCTGCTCGAGTTCGAGCATATCCGCGTCATTGAGCGGTCCGAAATTAACCTGCTCGAGGGCGCCAAGGGTTTGGGCGCTAATGACGGGGTTCTTGATTGGATTTTTCATTCTCTGCAAAAGAAAGCCCACCTGGCGGTGGGCTAAGTTGGGGAGGAATCACCATGACGTGAGACCGACACCTAGGGCAATTCGCAATTACCCACGGTGCGTTCCTGACAATGCAACCATGGGCAAAAGCCCACGTCAAGGGGTTATGCAAATTTATTTATTGTTTGTTATCCAGTCACACTTAGCGCTAGGGCGAAGCTTCTTGATCGGCGCTAGGGCTTTCCCGCCGGCTTTCTGTGTTTCGTATATTTTTGCGCCTTACGGGCCAACGCCACGTACTGGGCCACGGCATGACAGGAATTAAATTATCCACATTATGGGCATTATTTTCATCTTCGTTGGAATGCGGAATTGGATGACGGTCGCTTATGCTAAACAGGATAAATCTGACGAGAAGCCATGCGGTGCCTATCGCGGTCCACCAGCCAGCGCCGAAGCCGATGGCAAATGCCAACGCTAGAAGGCCGAAGACTCCGATGTTGTCTAGGATGAGCATTTACTGCACCGCTATCGCCACAGAGAGGCACCAAGGAATGGCCTTGAAGGTCCGGGCGATCATGGGGGACGTAAAAATCATTCTTGGGCTTCTAGCATGGCCCGCAAGCCCGGCAAATGGGCTTTTGCCGCCGGTTGATCATCGAAACCGCATCTGATCACGAAAACTGTCGAGATGCTTCAGCTCAGGCATGGTTAGCTTAATCCGCTCGTAAGAGCGACGGTTGCGCTTATTGCAGCATGCCGCGCAACTGCACACCTGCGGTTGCTCCTTGAACCTCGCCATAGCCTTGACGTCGGTCCAGCATGGACATGACAGGTCCTCGTAATGCTGGTTGCGATCTTCCTTGAGCCGGCGCCACATGTGCCGACTTGCCTGATGGCGCCTGTATGAAATTTCTCTTGCCATCACCGCCGTCCCAACTTTCTCAGCATTTGCGCCAAAAGGTACAACACGCTAACAG
>WNGI01005422.1_pt1 | contig 23180 bp, 16 predicted proteins | sample 5400621 | NCBI WGS metagenome assembly WNGI01 (sample SAMN13153374, study PRJNA577476) | soil metagenome | isolation source: 20 cm soil or saprolite under Garry oak tree replicate 1 | place: USA:California | collected 2016-06-15
ATGCGCCGCGAGGGCGTACCGCCGGCGCCTGAGCGCGTGGCGTTCGTGCGCGAAGTGGCCCGGCACGACTCGCCGGTGCACAACACCCGCCGGTTCGCCGCTAGCACGATCACCCTTCATGGCAAGGACATTCGCGAAGGTCAGGCGCTCCTGGTGCTACTCGCCGCCGCCAATCGCGACCCTGCCGTCAACCCCGACCCGGACGTGTTCCGGCCTGATCGGGTAGACCCGGTGCTGTTCACGTTCGGCGCCGCGCGGCACGCCTGCCCGGGCGAACTGCTTGCTGTCGGGATCACGAATGCGGTGGTCAGCGAGCTGGTCGCCGGCGGGTATGACCCGGCCGACCTGCCGGCGGTCCCGAGCTACCTGCCGTCGGCCAACCTCCGAATCCCGGTCCTCGGGTCTGCCGAGGTGACGCGATGACCGACGAGACGGCGGTCGAGGCGGCGATCGAGGAATTCACCGGACAAGTACCGGTCGCGGCGCCGCCGGAGGAGCCCGTCCGGTCGAGGCCGGAGAGCGTGTTGCGCAACTCGGACTTCGTCAAGCTCTGGGCCGGCGAGTCGGTGTCGCTGATCGGCACCCAGATCACCCAGTTCGCGTTGCCGCTGGTTGCCGTGCTCACCCTCGGCGCGAGCGTCTTCCAGGTTGGTCTGCTCAACGCGTGTCGATACGCGCCGGTGGTGGTCGTGTCGCTGTTCGCGGGGGTCTGGCTCGATCGCCGGCGGCGGCGGCCGATCCTGATCGCGTGCAGTCTGGGCAACGCCGCGCTGATCGCCCTGGTGCCCATCACGAACGCGATGGGGGTACTGAGCATCGGGCAGCTGTACGCGATCTGCCTGTTGTCCGGCGTGCTGACCGTGGTTTTCGACGTCGGCGTCCTGTCGTATGTGCCGAGCCTGGTCGAGCGCGAGCAGTTGGCCGATAGCAATGGCAAGATCCAGACCAGCACCGCGTTCGCCGGGGTGGCCGGCCCGGGCGTCGCCGGGCTGTTGGTGTCGGCGCTCACCGCTCCGGTCACGCTCACCGTCGACGCCGTCTCCTATCTGTGCTCGGCACTGGGTTTGTCCCTTATCCGGAAGGAAGAACCTGAAGCGCCTGCCCCGGAGGACCGCCCATCCGTGCGCGCGTCGATCGTCGAGGGGCTGCACGCGGTCTACGGCAGTCGGTTCCTGCGCGCGTTGCTCACGCAATCGGCGACGTTCAACTTCTTCCAGAACGCGCTGGTCACCGTCTTCGTCGTGTACGCGATCCGCGATCTGCACATGTCGCCGACCAAGCTCGGCCTGGTTATCGGCGCGATCTCGGTGGGCGGTGTCGCCGGCGGATTGCTGGCCAACCGCATCCGCAACACGATTGGCTTCGGGTTGACGATGCTCATCCCGACGATCTGTGCCGCGCTGTGCCCGCTGCTACTGCTGATCCCACGCGATGCCAGCGTGCCGTCCATGGTGCTCTTCATGTGCGCGCAGGCGTTCTACGGCTTCAACCTGCTCGTCTTCAACGTCAATACGCTCACCCTGCGGCAGGTCATCACCCCGCACCACCTGCTCGGGCGCATGAACGCCAGCTACCGCATGATGCTGTTCGGTACCGGCCCGATCGGCGCGATCATCGGCGGCTGGCTCGGCTCGGCGCTGGGCCTGCGCACGGCGCTGGTGATCACGGCGATCGTGCTGACCTCGCCGAGTCTCTGGACGTTGTACTCGCCGGTGTTCCGGCTCAAGACCATGCCGTCCGGTCCGATGGAAGGTAGCCCGTCATGACCACAACATCGCAGGGACAGGGGATGCTCTCCGATTCGCAACGCGCGACCCTTGCCGCACGGTTGCGCAAGGGACGCACCGGTACTCCGTCGGCGATCCCGCGTCGAGCACCGGGGGTGGACGTCCCGCTGTCGTTCGGGCAGGAACAGCTCTGGTTCATCGACCAATTCGCCCCGGGGCTGGCGACCTACAACATCGCCGGCGGGCTACGCCTGCTCGGCCCGCTCGTCGTGGACGCCTGGGGGCGCGCCGTCGACGCCCTGGTCGAACGGCACGAAGCGTTACGCACCCGGCTGGTCTCCGGCCCGGACGGGCTCCCGCTGCAGCTGGTCGACTCGCCGCGCCGCGACGGGGTGGAGCTGGTGGACGTGTCGGTGTTCCCACTCGACGAGCGCGAGGGCCGGCTGCAGGAGTTCGCGAGTGCTGAGGCGCTGCGCCCGTTCGTGCTCGCCGAGGGACCGTTGTTCCGGCTGCACTTGGTGAAACTTGCCGACGACGAGCACTTCCTGCTGATGGTCGTGCATCACACGATCTTCGACGGCTGGTCGTTCGAGGTGATGAGGCGCGATCTGGCCGCCCTGTACCACGCGGAGTTGGCCGGCGAGCCGGCCGGTCTGCCGGAGCTGCCGATCCAGTTCGGTGACTACGCGCTGTGGGAGCGCGAGCGGTTGCAGGGCGAGACGCTGGAGCGGATGGTCGACTACTGGCGCAACACCCTGCACGGGCTGGAGACGGTGCAGATGCCGACCGATCGGCCCCGCCCGGCGCTGGCCACCTTCGACGGCGGGCTGGAACGCGTGCGGATGGGCGGCTCCGACCTGTTGGACGGGCTGCGCGCGCTGGGCCGCCAAGAAGGCACCACGCCCTTCGCCATTTTGCTGGCCGCCCTGCAGGTCTTGCTGCGTCGTTACTCCGGCCAGGACGACATCGTCGTCGGGACGGCCAGCGCGAACCGCACTCGGGCCGAGCTGGCGCCACTGATCGGATTCCTGGTCAACACGCTGCCCATCCGCACCGACCTGTCCGGCGACCCCTCCTTCCGCGAGGTTCTCAAGCAGGTCAACGACAACTCGGTAGCGGCGTACGCGCATCAGGACCTGCCCTTCGCAAAGCTGGTCGACGCGTTGCGCGTTGAGCGCGACCCGAGCCGCGCGCCAATCTTCCAGATCGGTTTCACCCAGGCCAACGCTGACGAGGAGCTGAAGACCGGCGACGTGATCATGCGCGCCGAGCCGGTCGACATGCTGCCGGCGAAGTTCGACCTGAACTTCTTCGCCAAGTTCGACCAGGACGAGCTGTGGATGGACGGCTCGTACGCCCGCGCACTGTTCGACGCAGCGACGGTGCAGCGCATGCTCGGCAACTTGGCCGTGCTGCTGAAGGGAATCGTCGCTGATCCGTCTCGCCGGCTGTCGCAGTTGCCGCTGCTCACCGACGAGGAGTGGCGCCGCGAGGTGGTCGAATGGAACGACACCGCCGTGGAATTCCCGGTGACCTGCCTGCACGAGCAGTTCGAGCAGCAGGCGACCCGAGTTCCCGACGCGATCGCCGTGGAGATGGACGGCGAGTCGATCAGCTATGCCGAGCTGAATGCGCGGGCGAATCAGATCGCGGGGGAGCTGCGCGCGATGGGCGTGGGCCCGGAGGTGCTGGTCGGCATCTGTATGCAGCCCTCGATACGGCGGATCGCGGTCCTGCTGGGGATCTTGAAGGCCGGCGGCGCTTACGTGCCCCTCGACCCAGATCTTCCCGTCGAGCGGCTGACCTTCATGGTGAGTGACGCGAATTGCCCTGTGGTAGTGGTGGATTCCGCGTCGCGTCCAGCCGTCGCGGAGACGCCAGCGACCGTGCTCGACGTCGACGACGACTGGCCGGCAACCCGGCCGACCGGCAACGCGGACTCTGGCGTTACCCCGTCCAACGTCGCGTACGTGATCTACACATCCGGGTCGACCGGCCAGCCCAAGGGCGTCGTCGTCGAGCATCGGCACGCGCTGAACTTCCTGATCGGCATGATTCGGCACTGGGACGTCGGCCCGGGCTGGCGGGTCTTGCAGTTCGCGTCGCTGAGCTTCGACGTCTCGGTCATGGACATCTTCATGCCGCTGTGCTCGGGCGCGACGTTGGTATTGCCCAGCAAGGAGACGAGGATGTCGCCGCCACAGCTGGCCAAGCTGCTGCGCGATCGCGAGATCACGTTCGCCTGCATGCCGCCGGCCGTGGTCAACCTGCTCACCGGTGAGCAGTTCCCGGACCTGCAGGTCGTCCTGTCGGCCGGTGAGGAGCTGCCGTCCGAGCTGCTGCGCAAGTGGCTGCGCCCGGGCCTTCGCTTCTACAACGGCTACGGTCCGACCGAGACCGCGATCGGCGCGGTGTTCGGGCAGATGGACGGCTCGGTGTTCCCGCCGCCGATCGGTCGGCCGAAGCCGAACTACCAGGCCTACGTCCTCGACCAGTATCTGAACCCGGTGCCGGTCGGCGTGGTCGGCGAGCTGCACATTGGCGGCGTGGGCGTGACCCGCGGCTACTTGAACCGTCCGGAGCTGACCGCCGAAAGGTTCATCGATGACCCGTTCCGCCCTGGCCAACGGCTGTACAAGACCGGCGACCTGGTCCGCCGCCGGCCGGATGGGCAGCTGCAGTTCGTGGGCCGGATCGACGGCCAGGTGAAGATTCACGGGCTGCGCATCGAGGTCGGCGAGATCGAGGCGGTCCTGGTGTCCTACCCCGGCGTCGCGCAGGCCGTGGTGAACGTGGCCGAGGACCCGACCGGGGACAAGCAGCTCGTCGGCTACGCCCGCGTCGACAAGGCGCCGCTCGACGGCCCGGTGGTGACGCCCGCCGACCTGCGCCAGCACCTCGCGCAGCGGCTGCCCGGCTACATGGTGCCCCAGCACGTGCTCATCCTTGACGAGTTTCCCCTTACGCAGAACGGCAAAATAGACAAGGCCGCGCTGCCGGAACCGTCCGTCCGGGATGCGGCCGCGGACTACGTCGCGCCGCGCACGATCATCGAGATGATGCTCGTCGACACCTTCGCAACCTTGCTCAACCGCGAGCAGGTCGGCATCGAGGACAGCTTCTTCGACCTCGGCGGCAACTCGTTGCAAGCCATGCAGCTCGTGACGACATTGCGCAACGACCTGGCCGTAGACCTGGGCGTGACCGTGGTGTTCCTCGCGCCCACCCCACGGCAGATGGCCGAGCTGCTCCGGGACGAGTACGCCTTCGAGGACGCCGATCTCGGCGCGGACGGGTTGCCCGACTGATACGGAGGATTCCCATGCTGTCCAGTGCCGAACGGGCGCAGCTCGCAGCTCGGCTGCGCCGTGGACGGGTCCCCGAGCCGGTCGGCATCCCACCGCGCCAGCCGGGGGGAGCCGTGCCCGTGTCGTTCGGCCAGGAGCAGCTGTGGTTCATCGATCAGTTCGCGCCGGGCTCGGTCACGTACAACATCGTCGGCGGTCTGCGGATGCGTGGGCCGCTGGACCTTGCCGCCCTGGGCCGGGCCGTGGACGCGCTTCTCGGCCGGCACGAGGCGTTGCGCACTCGCATCGTCACCGACGGCGAGAGCCGGCCGGTACAGGCAGTCGACCCGCCGGCCTCGGGCGGGTTGGCGGTCGTCGAGTGCGCCGGAGAGGACGAGCTGTGGCGGCTGGCGGCAGCCGAGGCAGCGCGTCCGTTCGTGCTCGCCGACGGTCCATTGTTCCGGTGCCGGCTGGGGAAACTGGCCGACGACGAGCATGTGCTCATCGTGGTGATACACCACATCGTCTTCGACGGCTGGTCATTCGGAGTCCTGCAACGCGAGCTCGCGGCGCTGTACGAGGCGGAGTGCACTGGCCGACCAGCCGCCTTGGCGCCGATGCCGATCCAGTTCGGCGACTACGCGAGCTGGGAGCGCGAGCGGCTGCAGGGTGCGTCGCTGGACAAGCTGGTCGAGTACTGGCGCGAGGCGCTGAGCGGGGCGCCGACTCTGGCGTTGCGGACCGATCGCCCGCGACCGGTGATGGAACGGCACGTGGGCGCCGTCGAGCGGATCGACATCGACCTCGACCTGCTTGCCAACTTGCGCACGTTGAGCCGTGCGCATGACACGACCCTGTTCGTCACGCTGCTGGCCGCGCTGCAGGTGCTGCTGCATCGCTACACGGGTCAGGACGACGTGATCGTCGGAACGGTCAGTGCCAACCGCAGTCGCCCGGAGCTCGCGCCGCTTATCGGGTTCCTGGTGAACGCATTGCCGATTCGCACGGTGCTGAAAGGGGATCCAACGTTCGCCGAGGTGATCGAGCAGGTGCGCGACACGACGGTCGCCGCCTACGCGCATCAGGAGCTGCCCTTCGCGAAGTTGGTCGACGCGCTGCACCTCGAGCGGGACACCAGCCGGGCACCGGTGTTCCAGGTCAGCTTCACGCAAGCCGAGGTCGGCGGCGATCCGGTTACCGGCGCCGGTGTCGAGTTCACGTTCAGCGACGGCAACCTGCGTCCGGGTACCGCTAAGTTCGACCTGGCATTGTTCGCCGGCACGTCCGATCGCGAGTTCCATGTCCTCGCCGAATACGCCATCGACCTGTTCGACGCAGCGACCATCCAGCGCCTGCTTCGGCACTACGCCAACCTGCTCGGCGCTGCCGCGGCTGACCCGACTCAGGCCATCTCACGTTTGTCCTTGCTGGACAAGGAGGAACTGCACCGCGAGCTCGTCGAGTGGAATGACACGGCGGCTGCGCACCGCGAGTCCTGCCTGCATGAGGCGTTCGAGGGGCAGGCCGCACGGGCGCCGGATGCCTTGGCGGCGACGTTCGGCGCAGAGTCGATCAGCTACGGCGAGCTGAACGCACAGGCGAACCAGCTGGCCCGGCGGCTGCGCCAGCTGGGCGTCGGCCCGGAGATCCTCGTCGGTATCTGCATGCAGCCCTCGCTGCGCCGGTTGGCCGTGCTCCTTGCGGTGCTGAAAGCCGGCGGCGGGTATGTGCCGCTGGACCCGGATCTGCCGGCCGAGCGGCTGACGTTCATGATCAACGACGCGAACTGCCTTGTCGTGACCGTAGATTCCGATTCGCGAGCGGCCGTGGCAGGCACGTCGGCAACGCGGCTCGACGTTACTGCGGACTGGCCCTCGGCGTTGCCCGTCGAGAACGTCGACTCAGCGGTGACCCCGGCCAACGTGGCCTACGTGATCTACACCTCCGGTTCGACCGGACGGCCCAAAGGCGTTGTGGTCGAACACCGCAACATCGACGAGCTCATCGCCGGCGCGCAGTCGATCTGGAAGCTCGCGCCGGGCGAGCCGGTGTTGCAGTTCGCGTCGCTGACCTTTGACGTGTCCGTCCTCGACATGTTCGTGGCGCTGTACTCCGGCGCGACGGTCGTACTGACCGGGCGAGAGACCCGGATGTCGCCGCCGCGGCTGGCCGAACTCATCCGGGGGCGACGAGTCAGCTGGGCTTGCCTGCCGCCGGCCGTGGCTGGGCTGCTCGACGGCGACTTCCCCGCGCTACGCACCCTGGTCACTGCCGGAGAGGAGCTGCCGGCGGAGGTGCTGCGCAAGTGGCTGCGCCCCGGCCTGCGGCTCTACAACGGCTACGGCCCGACCGAGACCGCCGTCCTCGCGACGGTCGCCGAGCTGGACGGCACTATCGTCCCGCCGCCGATCGGCCGGCCCGCTCCGAACTATCGAGCCTATGTGCTCGATGCTCGCCTCAACGCTGTTCCCATTGGCGTGGCGGGCGAGCTGCACGTCGGCGGGCCCGGGGTGGCCCGTGGCTACCTGAATCGCCCGGAGCTGACCGCGGAACGGTTCATCGACGACCCGTTCCGCCCCGGTGAGCGCCTCTACAAGACCGGCGACCTGGTGTGCAGGTTGCCGGATGGCCAGCTGCAGTTCCTCGGCCGTATCGACGACCAGGTCAAGCTCCATGCTCAGCGCATCGAACTCGGCGAGGTGGAGGCCGCACTCGTATCGCATGTCGCAGTGGCCCAGGCGGTCGTCACGGTGAGCGCCCTGCGTCAGCTCATCGGCTATGTCCGGCTGGAGAGGGGGACAACGACTGGCCCGGCCGCGCTGCGCGAACACGCCGCGCGCTGGCTGCCCGGCTACATGGTTCCGGCCCAGGTCGTGGTGGTCGACGAGTTCCCGCTGAACTCCAGCGGAAAGATCGACAAGCGGGCACTCCCCAGCCCGGAGCCAGAGCCGCTGGCCACCTTCGCCGCGCCTCGGACGCTGACTGAGGCCGCGCTCACCGACATCTATGCCGACCTGCTGGGGCGGAAAGGAATCGGCGCCGACGACGGATTCTTCGATCTGGGCGGCAACTCGCTGCAGGTCATGCAGCTCGTTTCGCGCATTCGCACGGGGCTCGGGGTGGACCTCGGTGTCAGCGCGGTGTTTCTCGCCCCCAGTCCACGCCAGTTGGCGCGGCAGGTGGAGGCGCAACGCGCCGCCGCGGGGCCGCGGACGCGCAGCCCGCTCGTGCCGCTGTCCGATCGGGTCGACGATCCGCAGCTGTTCCTCGTGCACGCAATCGGTGGCACGGTGTTCCACTACCTGCCGTTGGCTCGCGAGCTCGCCGATGGCTTCGCCGTGTGCGGCATCGAAGCACCCGGGCTGCACGACACGTCCGGCGCCTTGGCCACGATGAGCGAGCTCGCCGACCGTCACGTCGATGAGATACGGGCCCGCCAACCACACGGGGCGTACCGGATCGCCGGTTGGTCGCTGGGCGGGCTGCTGGCCTTCGAGATAGCCCGCAGGCTTGAGGCGTCCGGTGCGCAAGTGGCGGTCCTGGCCCTGCTCGATGCACCGCATCCGTTCGGTACCGAACCGCTGGCCGGCGAGATGGACGGCGCGTTCGTGGCCGACGCGGCGCGCACGCTCGGCTGGCCACCGGACGAGCTGCCCGGCGCGGACGTGGATCAGGTCAGCTGGTTGTGCGATCAGCTCGGCGGCGGCGACGAGGTGCGGGCACAGGTCACTCGACGCTTCGCCGTGTTCGAGGCGCATCGAAGCGCGCTGGTCGGGTACACGCCGACCGGATCGATCGCCGCCAACGTCCTGCTGGTGGGCGCGAAGGCCTCGCCCAACGCCGCGCATCAGTCGCGGTGGTTGGCCCGGTTCGCCGGTAGCGTGTCGACGGTGACGATCGACGCGGATCACTACACGGTGCTGCAGCCCCCGCGAGTGCACGAGGTGGCGACGGCGTTGCTGAAGACGCTCAGTGATGGCTGAGCATCCGTTGCAGAATCGCGTCCTACCGTCGGGGGAAATCGTCGCCGTGCCGGAACGCGGCACGTTGATGGGCAACCGCGGCAGCATCCACAGGGCGGATCGCACGCTGGGCGTGACGCGGTGGCGGACCAAGATGTGGATCAGCTGCGTGCTGGACTGGCGGGGTCGGCGCCGGGACGTGATGCCACCTCGTCGGTGGACAGCGCTGTTCTTCCTGGACGAGGCTTCGGCGCTGTCGGCGGGGCATCGCCCGTGCGGCTATTGCCGTCGGGCCAGCCACCTCGCATTCGGTGAGGCATGGCGGAGCGCGTACCGCCTGACCGAGCGGCCCCGAGCGGCTGAAATGGACATAGCGCTGCACGCCCAGCGCGTCGAGAGCCGCACTCGCCGACAGCTCACCCGCACGGCCCGTCTCGGCGACCTGCCGAACGCGACGATGGTGCGCCAGGACGGGACGTTCGCGCTGGTCATGGATGGGGCGTTGCTGCCCTGGTCGTGGTCCGGCTACGGCGCACCGCTCCAGCTCGCGCCCGACACGTCGGTCGAGCAGCTCACCCCGCCCACGATCGTCGCCATCTTGGCCGCCGGTTACCGCCCTGAGCTGCATCCGACCGCGACCGGCCGGCTCACACTCAGATGACCAGGTCGGCAACGGCTTCCGTATCGGGCACGGTCACCTGCCTGACCAGCTTGTGCTCGACGAAGTAGCTGAACGCCGCGTAGCCGCGCCACACTCGTCGCCATTCGCGTTGCACCGCCGCCTCGCCGGATGCGCGCCGCACCCCGTCCAGGAACGACACGATGATGTCGGCCGCCTGCCTGGTGTGCCCGGCCGAGAAATTGTCGATCGTGAGATGTGCCTGCTCGTAGCAGTCGTCGAAGCCGTAGTGGCGCAGCTTCTGGATCTCGTGCAGCCGGAACTCGCCGGACCCGAACATCTCGATGCCGAAGTTGTAGCCGAGGATCTCGTTGTAGAACGTGTCCGGGAACATGCACATGCACAGCTGGAAAACTCCCGACGGATACAGCTCGTCCGGCAGCTCGGCCTGGCGCATGAATGCCTCGTCGCGGATGTGCGGAAGCTCGATCGACATGCTGGCCAGCACGCGGTGCACGAGGGTGATGTGGTTCTTACGCAGATCGCCGTGGCCCATCTCGTCGGCGTATATGGCGAACAGCTTCTCGTCGCTCTCTCGCTCCCGGTGGCCCAGGTTGGCCATACGGTGGATCCACGCCCCGTCGATCAGGCTGCCCAGCGCGTAGGTCGTCTGCATGAACACGACCTCGTCACGGCTCGGGATCTGCTCGAGCGGGCGGTAGGGGTTCACCAGCTTGTCCCAGTACACCCGCTCGCCGCGCTCGAACAGCGCCTCGGCGCTGTAGTCGAAGTAGCTGGCGTCGGTGTACCGGCCGGAGGCGCCGTACGCGAAAAGCAGCTCGGCGGCGGCCAGGTGCTCGCGCGCGCGTGCCTCGGCGAGCGGCAGGGTGTTCGGGAAGTTCTCGATGTTGATCAACTGGTAAAGCCACTCACGGTCGTCGCGGGGAGCGGCGCTGGCGTACTGGATATCGGGCGGGGCGCTGGACGCGATCGCGTCCAGCCAGCTGGTGGCCGCCGCGTCGCCGACCCGGTTCGGCGAGATCACGATGTCGGGTCGTTCGCCGGACTGTGCCGAGGCGACCCATTCGCGGAACACCGCGGCCTCGTGTTCGGTGAAGATGCCGAACATCGGGCCGCCGAACTTCATCGCCTCGATGAACGGGCTGATGCCGTCGGCTGTGCGAGTTTGCACCTGCGGCGCCTCACGGAACTCGCGCAGGAACTGGGCGACTTCGAGGTGCGGGTCGCTGAACCGGTCGGCGAGCAACGCATCACCGACACGTACCCGGCCGTGCTGGCGCCCGGCCATCGGCGCGTGCCGAGCGATGATGTCGGCCACCCGGGACTCCAGGGACAGCCCGGCCCGCCAGCTGGCCAGTTCACGCAGCATCGCCACGTGCTCGCGTTCGAGGCGGATCGTGAGGGCCACGGCGCAGCGCAGCCGGCGCCGCTCGTCCGGCCCGGCGAAAGTGAGGTACTCGGTGAGCAGGTTGCGTAGCTCAGGTTCGGTCAGCCGCGACGACGTGCCGGCGAGTACGTCATCAACGGCCAGCGCGTAGAACGCGTAGTGCACGCCGACGACCTCGGGCAGGAAGTTGGCAGGCAGTCGTGACAGCGCGAGATAGAAGCACGCGTGCAACGACGTGAGCGGACGCGCGTCGGCCCGGCGCAGGAAGTCGGCAGCGGCGATCTCCGGCAGGTCGATGCCGGCCACCTCTAGCGAACGGCGTCGTTGGCGATGCAGATCGTCCAGCGGCTCCCCACCGCCGCGTAGAGCAAAGTGCTGCGCGTAGAGGCGGTTTACGAAGATCGCCGGCTGGGTGGCAGGTTGCGAGATCATGTCCAGCCAGCAGCCGCCGAGCAGGCTGAGCGGCGCGCGCTGCCGCAGCACGGCCTGGGGGCAGCGAGCCACGTGACTTCGCTCTCCTGGTCACAGATGGTTCGATGGAACAAGGCATCCGGTGGCAGGGCGAGCAGTGCATCGGCTTCGCCACGCGCGGCGGAGCTGTACTCGAACGGGCGGACGGGCAGCGCGCCGATCGTGTCCGGCAGGGTGAATGCGCTCATGGTGCGCCCTTTCGCATCAGCACGCCGAACCGCGATCCGGGCACGCTGGCGGCCAGCTCGACGAACTGGCCATCGAGTACGTGATCCAGCGCCACGCGGTCGACAAGATTGATCAGCGAGTCGGCGGCGTAGCAGTGACCGACGCGTGCGACGTTGTCCGTGTGGATCTGCTCGGCGGTGAAGCCGGCTTGTCGCTCCTTCATGACGACCAGCGGCGTGAAGATGTTCAGGTGCATGACGCCGGCCAGGTCGCCGACCTTCATTCCGTGCGGTGCCAGCAGCAGCTCGTTCACGCGACGCGACAGGTCGGCGCTGATTTCCCTTGTCCATTCGAGGGTTTCGATGTCCTGGGCGTTTGCGCAGCCGAGGATCTGGTAACCGTCGGGGGCGCCGTCGTGCGCGCCGACGACACAGCTGGCGGCGCCGTCGCTGAACAGGGCGTAGCTGCCCATCCGGTCGGCTTCGTCCAGGACGCGGTCTGTCGTGATCGCCAGTACACGCCGGTAACGGCCGGCCTCGACCAGTGCGGCCGCGAGGTCGAGCGCGGACAGCAGGTTCGTGCACCGGTTCAGGGTGATGCCGTAGAACGCGATGTCACCGAGTCCGATGCCGCGCAATACCGTCTGGACGAGCGCACCGTCGTCCTCGGAACGGCTCCGGATGCTCGTCGAACACAGGATCATCGCGTCGATGTCGGACGGGTCGAGTCGCGCGGCGCGGAGCGTGGCCAGGCCGGAGGCTACGGCCAGCTCGGCCAGACTGCGCTCGGTACGGCGGAACGTGCCCCAGCCCCACAGCTTGGGGTTCATCGGCATGCGATACTGCTCGGCGCGCTCGGCCAGGTTGGCGATCGTCGTGTGGTCCGCCTCGATCTCGCCGAGCTCGTACGCCGCTCCATACAGGTAAGCGCTCATCGCGAGCCATCCGTTTCCATCAGGGCATTCGCATCCGGGTTCGGCATCACGAACGTGCCGGCCGCGTCGCGGAACGCGACCTCCTTGCGCAGGGTCTGGCCTGGCGCGGTCATCAGATCACTTCAACGTGCTGATCGGCGCGGATCACGTCCAGTAGCAACTCGACTGCCGCCGAGGGATCCGGTTCGAAGTAGAAGTGACCGCCGTCGGCCCAGCGCCGGACCGGCGGCGTCGCGCATTCCCGGTCCCACGGCGCCAGCTGCGGCGGCCCGACGTGTGGATCGTCTCGTCCATTGATCAACGTGACGCCGATCGCCAGCGTCGGCGCCGGCCGGTAGCGGTAGCCGGCGGCCATCCGGAAGTCGGCCATCACCCCGGGTAGCAGCAGATCGCGCACCTCTTCTTCCGCGACGAGCTCGGGCGGCATTCCGCCGAAGAACGTCACAGCCTCGGCGAACTCCCTGCCGTTCAGCCGGGCCAGCTCACGCACCCGCTGTGACGGCAGCAGCGACGGCGCCGAGACCCCGGACGCGATGAGATGCCACAGTGTCGGTACGTCGCGCATCCGCCGGGCCACCTCGAACGCCACGAGCGCGCCCATACTGTGCCCGAACAGGTAGCTCGGCCGCTCGTCCAGCTCGGCGCGGATCGCCGACGTGGCGCCGGCGATCAGCTCGTCCATGGTCGGCACCGGCTCGCCGGCGCGATGAGCCCGGCCCGGCGCGCACACTGCGACGATCTCGGCCTCGTCGCCCAGCGCCGGCTGCCAGTCGAGGAACGTGCGCGGGTTGCCGCCTGCATGCGGGAAACAGAACACCCGCGCCGACCACGGCGTCGGCGCACCCCGGGAGAGGAACCAGTCGGTCATAGCCGGAACGCCTCGGTCGCTGATCGGGCCGGGTCGCCCGGTCGCAGGTGCAGCTCGACCGCTCGACCCGTGCCGGGACGCATCACGACCGCGGCGACGGTTCGCTCGCGACGGATATCGCCGGAGTCGGCGACGCAGATCGGAGGGTTGGCCAGTAGAGCGAAGTGCGCCTCGGCGTCTGCACCGGCCGGCAACGACTCGAACGCGGCCTGGCCCGCCTTGAGCCGCAGCATCGAGGAGTTGCGCGCGAACACGTTCAGCTCATCGCGCGGGGCGAACGCCGGGTGCAGGTAGTGATTGGTGTGCGCGGTCTCTGGTCCGGGCAAGACGTGCAGCTCGTCGCCCAGGACCTCGACGGCTACGGCCGTGGTCGCGTCGCACAGGGTCAGCGAACGGGAGCTGGCCAGCCGCAGCCCGCGCAGCACGTCCAGTGCGGTCGCCACGCTGTCGGCGGTGTCGAGCAGATGGCGGATGGCCAGATACGGCGGCAGGCCGGGGCGCCAGTCGCCACCGAGTACCAGGTTCAGCCCAACGGCGAGACCGCTGCGGTTGATGCCGAGGTAGCCGAGCAACCCACCCAAGCTGAGCACCAGGGCGTGATCGTTCACCGCCAGCACCGCAAGCTGGTCGTCCAACTCGCCGTTGAGGTCCACGGTCTGGGCAAGAACGTCGCCCGCCCGGGCATAGGTCGTGCAGTCGCCGTGCGTCGGAATCCGTTGATAACCCAGGATCTCGCGCCGTACTTGTAGCAGCACGGCCTCGTCCCGGCTGATGCCGGCGCCGTGTGCGATGCCGAGTATCTCCTTATGCAGATTGGGCGTTTGCGATGCAATCTGCGCGTCGTAGGCTGCCAGAGTGGGACGGAGTTCGGCCAGCGACGTGGGCTCGGGCAACAGCCGATTCAGCCGGGTAAGGCCGTCACCGAGGAACGCCCGCAGCCGGGCCGCGAGCGCACGGCCGTGGGTGACGCCCACCTCGAATGGGTCACCGTATGCGGCCACGAACCGGGTCATGGCCCGGGCGACCGGTGCGGCATCACGGCGCGGCCACTTTCTCTCGGGTGCTGAGCTGCGCCTTGACCGCCGGCCACTCGTCACGCAGCACGCTGTAGAACACAGCGTCGCGGCGGCGAGCGTCCGGCATGGGGTTGTAGCTGCGCAGGATTCCCTCCTCGGTCGCGCCGATGTTGCGTAGCGCGTGCCGGGCCTGGGTGTTCAGCACGTCAGTCTTGAACTCGACGCGATGGGCGCCCATCCGCTCGAAGGCGTGCTCCATCAGCAGGTACTTGGCCCATCGGTTGACTCCTCGGCCCTGGAACTGGGTCCCGAGCCACGACCAGCCGATCTCCAGCCGGCCGTCGGCCTCGGCGAGGCTGCCGATGCTCATGCTGCCGGCCGATTCGCCACTGGTTTTGTCGGTGACGTGGAAGACGCCGCGCCGCCCAGCCTGCTGGTCGGCCAGTCCGGCGTCGAAGAACGCGTCGAACTCGGCCGGAGTCTGGATCATGACGACGAAGTAGCGCCAGATCGCCGGGTCGAGCGCGATCGCCCGTAGCGGATCGCGATCATCGGGCGTGACCGGCCGCAGCACGACGTGCTCGTTCTCCAACCGAGTCGCCAGCAGCGCCGGCCAGCCCGCCGCGGGCATCGTCAGGCCGCCGGTCCGGCGTGCTCGGACAGTGCCGCTACGACGTCGGCAAGCGTGCGCATCCGGGCGACGTCCGGCTCGGTGAAGGCCGAGACGCTGACGCCGGTGTCGTCGCACACCGACATCAGGAACAGCACCTTGTTGAGTGAGGTGAGGCCGTATTCGTCGGCCATATCGGCGTCGAGCATTAGCTGGTCGGCTGACGGCTGGTTCGGTAATACCTTGGCCAGATCCATACGGGCCTGCGATTCGATTTCAGCGCTCATGCCGAATCCTCGCTGAACAGGGTTGTTCAGCCCACCGTGCGGCGGCCAGCCGCCCGTCTCGGTCGAGGCGCACTCCAGCTGAGAAATCGCGCATACATCGCGGGAGACAATCAAATCGGTCACCCTGCGCATAGCTAATCGGCGAAGACATTATGACCCCGATATGGCCAACAAAACGCACGAATTGTGTTTGAGTGATTACTAAGTGCGCAGTCGTTACGCTATCCCCCGGTTGGATGGGTGTCAATGCGTCGAAACCGCCAAGGTCCAGCTCAACCCGCCGAAGTCAGGCCGCAAGGACGGACCAAAAGATCACGAACGCGACAAGCAATAGATCGGCGCCCGGGGCGACGTCCCGTTCCTGCAGCCGCCGGCGACAAAGTGCGTCGTCGCCTCGTAGTAACTCGGCTCGCCGGCGTCGCGTCCATGAAGGCGGCGAAGACGGTGTCGTCGGTGAAGGGCGCCTTGTGCCCTTCGACGTCACGCCGGTGGCGTGCACAGCGATCGGTGGAAGCTCCTCAGAGTTGGACGAGGTTGACGCCGGCGAGCGGGTGGTGGATCTGTTGCATCGCGCCGCCTGTTGCGAGGTCGCCGAGGTCGATGGAAGCGAAGCCAGCGTCCTGGAACAGCGCGACAACCTCCGCTTTGGCGTCGGCGTCGTCGCCGGAGACGAAGATCACGCGCCGGCCGCCGGCCTCGCCCGGATCTGATTCGAGCACTTCTGCCCTGAGCGTGTTCGCGGCCTTGACGACGCGCGCGCCGGCGACGATGCCGGCGACGATTTCGCTCGACGTCCTCCCGTCCAGGTCGTCGGCGGCCCAGTCGTTGGTTGCGTCGATGACGACCTGACCGGCCCATTCGAGGCCACTGACCGCCTCGCCCACGCGGTCCCACGGGACGGCGACGACGACGATGCCGGCCGAAGCTGCCTCGCCCGGCGTTCCTGCCGAGACTCCCTCGCCGAGAGCCGACACGATCGTCGTCAGCGATTCCGGGCCGCGGCTGTTGGCGATTACGACGGACCGTCCGGCGTGCGTCGCAACTCGCGCCATCGCCTGTCCGAGCCGGCCGGCGCCGATGATCCCGACGTCCATCTAGCCTCGTTCCTCGAACTCAGAGGTGAATAGATAGCTGACGGCGAGGCTACGGTATGGCCGCCAGCGCTCGGCCACTTTTTCCATCTCGCTTCTGTGGGGAGGTGGTCGAGCCCGTACAGCCGCTGGACGCCCGCAGCTCGAGACAGGAGCGTTCGCGTCGCCCTGACGGAGAGCTGCTGGCCGGTGACCTGAAAGATGCACGCAGGATGGCGTGACTCGCTCATCCCAGTCGAGAATCACATACCCGGAGCCTTGGCCCGGGCTACTCGCTGACTACGCCCGGCGTCGTGATGTTGGTGCGACGGTGCAACTTGCGTAGGCACCGTCGCTGCGCCTGCTGCCGGGTCCAGCCGAAGGCGACATCGCGCTCGATACCGCGTCCATCGACCGTGCAGCACCACGCCAGTCCCAGCCAGCGTCCGTTCGTTACTCCTGGCATCGTCGCCTCCCCTGCGACCCCTCCCTATGGCTGTGGCACCGATGACACGTAACCGATTGTCCACAGATCCTCCTGATCGGGCAATGGAAATCCAGCCGCGCTGGAGACTGTCACTGTCCACTGTGGACGGTGTGCAGGTGCGAGCCCGCGCGGAGTCATGCTCAAACGATGAGCGTTGGTTCGTCGGGAGCGGAGAGGCTCAGCACGGTGCCTGCCACCGCGGGCGAGGCGCTGATCCTCGCTTCGAGGGCGCGCAGCCGAACGGCGAGGTGTGACTCGGTGTCATCGCCGGTGAGATCGACGTCGCCGACCACCGAGACCATCCGCGGGCCGACGAACTCGAGCCGCAGGTAGGTCACCCGGTCGACCTCTGGCGCGTCGAGCAGGGCCTGCAGGGTGGCCGCGCGTACGCGAGGGTCGACCTCCTGGCCGACCAGGAAGCGTCGATTGCGGTTGATCAAGACCATCGCGACGGTGGCGAGTAGCACGCCGACCAGGATTGACCCGATCGCGTCCGGGACGGAGGAGCCGGTCATCTGGTGGGCGGCCAGGCCGGCGGTGGCGATGAGCAGTCCGGTCAGGGCGGCCGAGTCCTCGGCGAACACCGCCCGCAGGGTGGGATCGGAGCTGGCCAGGACGTACTCGATGAGGTCACGCTTAGACGACTGCGCTGCAGGTTTGGCCTGCCGGACGGACTGCAGGAACGAGACGCCCTCGAGAACGAAAGAGATGCCCAGCACGGCGTACCCGACGACGAAGTCGCTGGCCGGCTCTGGCCTGATCAGTTCTTGGATGCCGTGCGTGACCGACACCGCAGCGCCGGCCACGAACAACCCGACGGCGGCGAGCAGTGACCAGACATAGGCCTCCCGGCCGTGGCCGAACGGGTGCGCGATGTCGGGCGGGCGGCGCGAGCGCCGGTTGGCGATCAGCAAGAAGACCTCGTTGCCGGCGTCGGCCCAGGAATGCGCTGCCTCGGCGAGAATCGACGCCGACCCGGTCACCACTGCGGCGACCGATTTCGCCGCTGCCACCAGGATGTTGGCGCCGAAAGCGACGAGTACCGTCGTGACGCTCTCGGACCCGGTGGCATCGTCCGCACCGGGCACGGCGCCGAGCAGATCGTGGGATCCCGGTGCGGCGTCCTCGGCCACGCCGGGCTGCCGCGTCACCTTGCCGTGTTCCTCGTGCCTCATCAGCTGCCGTCCTGAGCAGCTCAATCCCCGTGCGTGGGCACGACTGCGACGGGACACGTCGCGTGATGCAGCACGCCCTGGCTGACCGAGCCCAGCAGAGTGCCCACCAGCGCATGGCGGCCGCGGTTGCCGACGACGAGGAGGTGCTGCCCGGTCGACGCCGTCAGCAGGCCGGCCACGGCGTAGTCCCGGATGACCTCACGATGCACCGTCACATCAGGGAACCTCTCCTGCCAGCCGGCGAGAGTCTCCGCCAACCAGGCCTCGACGCCCTCCGGCGCCGGTTGCTCCGGGCGCACCGACAACGTCGCGAGCAGGTCGAGCCGCCAGCACAGGACCGCCCGAACCGGCACGCGATACCGGCTGGCGTGCTCGAACCCGAACTCGAGGACGATCTCGGACGCCTCGGTGCCGTCGACGCCGATCACGACCCCGGCGCCATCTTCCGGCCGCCCGGCGGGTCCTCGCACGACGACGGCGGGCGACGCCGCACGGGCGACGACGCCGGCACTCACCGAGCCGAGCACGGTCGAGCCGAGCGTGCCGAGATGCCGTGAACCGAGCACGACGAGGGTGGCCTGAGCCGACTCGCCGACGAGGACCGAGACCGGGTCACCGTCGATTGCGTCACCCTGTGCATCAGCGCGGGGGTAGACCGCCGTGACGCGGTCGACCGCATCCGTGACCAGCTGCTCCGCGACCTGCCTGGGCTGCTGCAGCTCCACCTCTGGTATGTCGACGTATCGCGGTACCTGCGTCGTGTACGAGTCGGCGGTGGGCGCATCAGTTCGCGGCACGCCTGCGGCCGCGTACGCGGCGTCCTCGTCCAGGGTCTCGTGTTCGAGCAGCGCGGCCGCGAGGGAGTCGAGCTTGCTGCGATTGTGTCCCAGTAGCGCGACGACTTGCTGGTGCGATTCGTCGATGATGCGGCGCACTTCGTCGTCGACGAGTTTCTGAGTGTCCGGCGAGACCTCGGCGGCACCCGGCAGCAAGGGGCCGGAGCCGTCGCGGGGGATCACGGCGACGGGTCCGATCGCCGAGCTCATTCCCCAGCGGCCAACCATCTGGCGGGCGATCTCGGTGAGCTGTTGGATGTCTGACTCGGCGCCAGTGCTCGTCTCGCCCAGTACGACTTCTTCGGCGGCGCGGCCGCCGAGCGCGACCTTGATCTTCGCTTCGATCTCGGGCTCGCGATAGGTGAAGCGGTCGGTCTCGGGCGCTGCGAACGTGACGCCGAGTGTCAGCCCCCGGGGAATGATCGAGACCTTGCGCACCGGATCGGCGCCGTCGGTGAGCATCCCGACGATCGCATGGCCGGCCTCGTGGTAGGCGGTGCGGCGCCGGTCCTGCACGCTCATCATCACCTTGCGTTCGGCGCCGAGCACGATGCGCTCGAGCGCGTCGGTGAAGTCGGATTCGCCTACGGCAGTGTGGTTGCGCCGCGCCGCCAGCAGCGCGGCCTCGTTGACGAGATTGGCGAGGTCGGCGCCGACCATGCCCGGTGTCGTCGCCGCGATCCTGGCGAGGTCGACGTCGGGCCCGAGCGGCACGGCGCGTGCGTGCACGTTAAGGATCGCCTCGCGGCCGACACGGTCGGGCGGCTGCACGGCGACCCTGCGGTCGAAGCGTCCAGGCCGAAGCAGGGCCTGGTCGAGAACGTCGGGCCGGTTGGTGGCGCCGATGACGATCACGCTCGTGGCGGAGTCGAACCCGTCCATCTCGGTCAGGATCTGGTTCAGCGTCTGCTCGCGTTCGTCGTTGCCGCCGCTGAAGCCGGCGACCCCGGACGTGCGCGAGCGGCCGATCGCGTCGAGCTCGTCGATGAACACGATCGCCGGAGCGGCCTCCTTCGCCTGCGTGAACAGATCGCGCACGCGTGAGGCACCGACGCCGACGATCGCCTCGACGAACTCCGACGCCGCCATCGAGAAGAACGGCACCTCCGCTTCGCCGGCAACCGCCCGGGCGAGCAGCGTCTTGCCGGTGCCCGGCGCGCCGGAGAGCAGTACACCGTGCGGGATCCGACCGCCGAGCTTTTGGTACTTGTCCGGATGACGCAGGAAGTCGACGACCTCCGTCAGGTCCGCCTTAGCCTCGTCGATCCCCGCGACGTCCGCGAACGTCACGCGGTCGCCAGAGGGCTGATAGCGGCGTGCACGTGAGCGGCCGAACGAGCCGAGGATGTTCTGAACGTTTCCGGCACGCCGCATCAGCCAGAACAGCAGCAACACGAACAGGATCGTCGGGCCGAAACCCAGCAACAGGTTCTGCCACCACGACGCCCCGGTATCCAGCGGTTGGGCGTTGACCACCACTGCCTTGCGCTGGAGCAGGCTCGACAGGGCGTCGTTGTTGGCGAACGCGGGGATCTCCGTCCGGAAGAGCGTCGTCGGTTTCGAACCGGCATACGACTCCTTCTGCGTGAACGTGCCCTGGACCGCCGTCCCCTTCGAGGTGATCTCCTTTACGTGACCCGCGGTCACTTGCTGGAGGAAGAACGGGCTGTACGGAACGCGGACGCGCGACGCCGGCTGCGTCGCCCGCGTTCCGGCGTACAAGTTGACGGCCAGGAGCGCGAGTGCGAACAGGATCCACCAACGGTTCACTCGGAAGCGGGGCCGCTGCGGTGGTGGCGAAGACGATCCGCGCGGCGCCGGCGGCGCGCTCACGTCCTCGCGCCGGCCCGCGCGAACGAGTGGGTCAAACGGATCCGTCATGTCCATGGCGGCTGACTCCTTCATCGGGCCGTGCGGAGATTTGCACCCATCACGAGTGACGATATGCCTGAGACCATGCTGAACAGGCAAGTCGTCGCGGGGTCAGAGCCCGCGGGGTGCAGAGCGGATCGGCCGAGCTGGCCCCGCGTTGAGGAGGTTCGCGGGACGGCTATGGCGTGCGCCCGCTCAAGATCGCCGGGATGATGCGGAAGTCGCGCTGGAAGACCAGGTTGTGGATGTCGGCCGAGGCGATGGCACGCACGGTGGGCAGCTCTGCCGCCGCCTGCTCCGCGTCGAACACGTTGAGCGGCCAATCGCCGACGGTGCCACCTTGCAGATGCGGGTGGTGAGCTCCCGCGCTGTAGAAGGCGCGGATGATGATCGGGTTGATCCCGGCGGCCTGCTGCTCGGGCCACGAGAGTGCCCACACGGCATCGACGCCACCGCCGCGGCGTCGCACGCCGGCGGCGGTTACCTCGCCCGTGCCGAGCAGCAGATGCGTGTTGATCTCGTCCAGTGCCTGCCGGGCGTGCGGATCGAGCAGTGCGACGGCTGCCGTGAAGAACTGTTCCTTGTCCCGCCGGGCGGTGGCGCCGCCGTGAGTGCCGTCTCGCAGATCAGCGAAATGGCGCAACAGCTCCGCCGCATACTCGGGCGAGGGGCGTTCATGTCCGCTTCCCTTCTGCCGGTACTCGCTGCCTGGCCGCCCTCCTACTCAGGGTCCGTCGTGGGTGGCGCTGCGAGTAGACATTGAGCCTAGACAACGCCTGGTTGCCGAAGGCGCGAAAGGCGATGGCCTCGATCCCTTCTAGCGCAAGGGGTCGAGGCCATCGTGCCGATCAACGATCACGACCCGGCGGACGGCCAGGCGGCGACGTATCAGGTCGATGTGCTAGCCGTTGATGAAGATGTAGTCGGCCCGGTAGGGGACGTTGACGATCGGCGTGGCTTGCGGGTCGCATGTGCCGGTTGGCGCGACCCCGCCGACTGTGTTGAGGCGGAGCACCTCGACTGCGTGCGAGAGCATTCCGGTCGACGCGCCGATCTGGGTGGCGTCGAGGTTCAGCTCGGCGATGTTGGCTGCGCCGTTGGCGTTCTTGGTGACCAGCTTGCCGGTGACCGCGCTGTTGTCGGGTGCTTGCCACTGCGGCGTGCCCGCGAGCGGCTGCACGAACGTGTGGTGGATGCCGCCGGTGAGGTGCGCGTCGACGTCGTGCTGGGCGAAGGCGAACGAGCCGTTGGTTTGTAGGGTGCATGCGTAGATCTGGCTGCCGAGGACGACCGACTCCTGCAGCGCGGCTACTCCACTGGTGCTGACCGCATGGTTGAGCGCATGTAGCTGGGCCCGCGCGGCGCCGTCGGGGAACTCGGTGGTGTGCAGGTCGGCGTAGAAGCCCTGCGGGTTTGAGCGCAGCGCGTCAAGCAGGGTCGAGTCGGTGACGGTGACGCTGCCGGACGCGAAGCCGCCGGCTGGTCGCGGCGTCGTGAACAGCGGAACGACGACGGGGCCGTCCACTCCTCGACCTGCGGCATGGATGTCTGCCTCGGTCGGCGTGCCGATACCGCGCCACGAGACCGAATAACTCAGCGTGTTGCCCTGAATGCCGATCAGTTCCAGGGCCTGCCCTTCCGGAGCGCCGGGCGTCACTTCGTTGCGGCCCTCCAGGCTCGCGATCAGGACGGCGGGTGCTCTGGCCGAGTCGGCCGGCACGGTGATCCCCGGCGGTGTCACATCGCTGGCCGCGGACGCTGCGCTGATGGTGAGCGTGCCGAACGCGACGGCGGCCGCGAACGCGGCGCCGATGCCGCTGGCCAGGCGGCGTTTCGTGTTGTTAGTCATGGTGGTCCTTCCGGATCTGCAGCCAGCGACTGGTGCGCGGCTCGTATCGGGTAGTACGCCGACGAGCGAGCCGGCGGCATCGGGTAGTACGGCGACATGCGGGCCGGCGCCCAGTTGGACCATGCGGGAAAGCTCACAGCCATTCGGGTGAGCCGAAACAGTGCCGTTTGCGTATCGCGCGCGCGGCGACGGCGAAGACCCGCACCGTGACGTTTGCTGTCGCTGGTTACCACAACGTCCTGGTCAGGTACTACGAGAACACCGGTGTGGCTACGGCTCAGTTGACTATCAAGTAGCTCTGCCCTCGTGACCGTGTTCTCTTAGTGCGCCGAGCTGAACGGCGGCTGGGCTCGCCTGCTCATCGCGGCCTCAGCTAGTGCCGCTGCACGTGCACTGCGTGCACGTGCCGCCGTCGGACGCTCGGTGCGTCACCGGTCAGTAGCCGCCGCCACCGCCACCGCCACCGCCACCGCCACCGGACACGGTGACGGCGATGATGATCGCAATCGCGGCGAGCGCGAGGACTGCCAGAAC
>WNGI01007477.1_pt1 | contig 23180 bp, 29 predicted proteins | sample 5400621 | NCBI WGS metagenome assembly WNGI01 (sample SAMN13153374, study PRJNA577476) | soil metagenome | isolation source: 20 cm soil or saprolite under Garry oak tree replicate 1 | place: USA:California | collected 2016-06-15
AAAAAAAATTGGACTCTTTTCATTGATGACCCTACTTATCTGCCTTGCCATCACCTTATAAGTCGCTGCAGAGCCTCATGAGGCCGGAAATTTGAAAACGCCCCCTAATCTCACCCCCTTCATTTTCTCTTTCCAATCTGACCATCTAAGCGTAATATTGATCCTTACACTATAGGACAGCGGTCTGTACGATTAATCTTAAATCTTTTATCCTCTTCCAATATTATTCCTCCGATTCACCCCTTCTAACGAGGAAACCGTCGACTCTCCCGTTCCCCGAAACCCGTTTCTCTTGCTATCCTCGGACACTCACAATGAGAACCTCAAAAGGCAAAAGTACCTGCGAGGACGCGATCTTACCCATGACAGACGACTGCATGCAACAAATCGTCCGCCGCGAGAAGAACCGGTGATACGAGATCGCGCCGTCTGTCAAGCGCATCTGGTTCTACCTCAACGCCCCCATCTCCTCCATCGTATATATACGAGCTTGATCCCGCGCGGACGCGAAAACCGGGAGACGAGCCGCTCTCTGAAGACGGGCTCGGAAACCATGAGTACAACACGCGTCACAAAGACTGGGACAGGTTCGACTATGCGTCGGCTCTAGGAAAGCATACGCTTGAAGGAGATGAAGGAGGTGTACGGGATGAAGAGTGCTCCACGAAGCCTGGTGTACGTGCCATCAATGCTGAGCAAGGCTGTGCGATGGGAGGACGGAAGCTGCAACTCTCACCCACGTGGGGTCTGATATGAAGAGGAAACGAGAGTGGGAGGAGCTACGGGTCAGTAATACCTTTTGCACGGGTCTCGTGCATGTTGCTGTGAAAGCTGTCGCGCTTGCTTGACGCGCCGTCTGAGTTAGGGTCAGAGGGACAAGGCCAACAATCGGACATTGCCAGAAGGGAGCAGCCAAAGTGGACCGGGTTCCCGGATTCCCCGGTCCACAGGTTCTCGGCATCTTTCCCCGGTTCTGCAATGATTCTGAGTTGACGCAGTATCGTAATCGGGCCTTGGGCTTCTCTGCTTCACCGGGCTTTAACAGCTGTGATGTAATTCTGCATGACTTGACAATGATATTATTATTAAGCGTCAAGCCACCGACCCTGCAGCCTATTCACTCATGCCGCCTCATGCCGCTAGCTTAATTCAATCATATCGGCGGATGCCGGCTCGCCAGTACGCCATTTCTTCGCATTTGATGTTTCACGGCCGTCTCAGAAAACCCCGGGACTTTCAAGTACAACAAACACTGTTTATGGTGGACAGGGTTTGATCAGGGCTCTAGCTTCTTGTGATTGTTTCGTATATTGCCGTCAACAATAAATCTGGGGCTTACAACAATTTTTGTTACCAAACTCCCCGGCTGCAAATCATCGGTTATCTGGAACCATGGCACAGATGCTCTGCTCCACTTTCACCAATGCGACCATCGGACTACCGGGCTCATCGGAGCAGCCTGAGCTTTCTGCTGTAGTCGCCACATCAGTCAGGGCAACGTACCAGCTGCTGATTGTCACTTGCATCTGGTCGGCAATGCTGGTTCCTCTTTTTGTCCTGCTGCTATTCTTTTCAAATAGAGAGACGAGGAGGAAGCCAATATTCATTGCGAATCTGATGTCAATCATGCTTGGGCTAATATTAGCCGGGGTTGCCATTCCGCTCCTTGTAGGTGTCTGAAATAACCCTTCCCCGCACTATGCTAATAGAGTGTTAGTTCTCACTGTTGCTGAATCCGATGGCAATCCCCAATATACCCCTATTCATGGTCTATAACTTTCTCGTCATGTCTTCAGCCCTCTTCGTGGAATCGATACTTCTCATCCGATTGTGGGCCATATACCCTTTCCGCACGACACCTCTGAAGATATTCCTTGCTATTTTTATACCTATAGTGTTGGTGAAACTTGCTCGACTAGCAAATGCGATATCGTTCGTAGTGTACCGTTCTGCTGAGATCAGGGCTACACAGTCGATATTCGGATTACTGCATTCCAACGAGTCAAGGTTCCCAAATTATGCAATCGAGTGGTCTTTACAGGTTGTTGACAACACGAGCGCGTCAGTGCTATTCCTAGTGAAGCTGAATGAGGCCAGAGCATTCAGGTCAAGATCACGGGGATGGAGTGAGTGCCCCCCTTTCACGTCCCAGGATTCTTGACCATAATGCTTTTAGGTTCGACACTGGAGGCGCTGTTCTGGATTGCGGTCTCCAACTTCGTCATTCCTGTGATGCTAAGCATCGCACAGCTAGTAATGATCTGGACATCGAGAAACATCATGATCGTGGCCCCGATATGTATGGTGAACATCTACGTGGAGATTATCGGGGTGCTTCTAGCGACAATTTGGGCAAACGGGTCACAATGGCGGGATGAGAATAGTTCAAGGAATGCTCCGGTATTGACGACCGTGAGAGTGGGGATGGACGAATCAATGAAGGAATTTACGAGCGTCAGCATCGACGCGAAGCCCTAGACAACTTGAATCCTCAAATTACTTTCAATTGGCATTGGATCTCCATCGTTCTCTGTTTGCTGTAAATTATTCAGTGAGCGCGCTATTCCGTTGTTTATATTCGTGTGTATCCATAGCTTATCCAGAATTCTATAAAGACTGGTGTATCTGTATCACATCTGTTAACTTGATCGTCTCAGCTCCTTATGATATTCGGATTCGAAGCAATGAGTGTTCTTATATATATTCCGCTTTAGAATGTTTTGCATGCAGTGTAGTCGTGATAAAGAGTAGAGCTTCAGTTCCTGAACTGGTTAGAGTCCCTTTGAAACACTCGTTGCTTACTATGACAATTGTGTGGGATTGATGGATGTCTTCCCCGGCTGATTAATTTCCACGCGCGTACCAGAGTCTCTTGAAACCGCATCAAAGACATGGCATCCGCCTAAAGATGACAGCATTGTAAGCACAGGAACAGCGGCAATCGGTGCCTGCCACTGCCATCACTAACCAAATCTCAGTTAGCCTGAGAGTCCCGAATTTTAAACTTCCCGACAAAGATGCTATACAGACTAATACAGGGACACCCTGGATTTTGACGCAAACGTCGGCGCGAAAAACAAGGATGTTTCGAATGGACATTAGTCCAGAAAGCTGCTACATGATGACAGTATCTCGTTAACTTACTGCACAGCATTCACCGTATCAGGAGAACTTTGGCGGGAAACCTTTCCGATGGTACCTCTGAACGCGCTCGAGCCTGACCGATAATTTCAAGTCAGCATCGCACCGTCGTTGAACGTGCTCGCGAAGTTGGGACCAGCTTTAAGCCTCGATGGAATTGCCAATCGCCATGATCCAAGAATATCACGATAATTATTGCGCGCGCTTCAACTTGAAGCCAGTCAAGTTTCTGATTCTTCAGTCAGAGCTGGTCTCTTACTTCGCCCTCCGTTACACTCCAATCTCCACAAGCAAGTCTTGAGTAGCTTCTATGTCTTGCCTTTCACTTGCTGTTATCACACTCTTATCTTCAACCCCTTCGTCATCGCTCTCCCCATATCACAGAATGGGCATGGTCAGGGTTACTATTGGCCCTAACAGGCCCCACCGCCTAGTACGGGTCACTAACACGGTATGTCGGGTGCTTCCGTGGTCATGATCCACCCTTTGACCCAGTGCCACAGGACACAGTCATGAGAGTAGTCGCACTGGGCGGTTAGCAGCTCAAGTCGATAGCACGGTCAATGTCATGATGGATGATATTTATCGTATAACGGACAGGGACTGCCGGATAGGTCCATTCGCCACAGCGCCGGTATTAAAATGGATCATGTTTAACTGTGTCAATGACATGTAATTAAGCAAAATTACGGTATCATAGTGTTTGGCACCTTGTGGGGAGACATTTCGTGCAGGGCTGGTGTGGCAACTTGACGCTAGACGTAGCAAGCAGTGGGTTGAGGTGGAGATCCGGTGCCAGAAGTTAAGTACAGTGTTTTGCCTGATCGGGGACACCTGACGGTAGCAACCTCTGAGGTACTCATTTCGCACCTGCTACCTTTGTCCCCACTTGGTTGACAACAATAGCGGTGCCGGCTGGGCGGATAAAAGCTAGGAGGGATAGTTGGCGGTGACGAAAGACGCGAAAGACGAGGGAGGGCTATATATGCGGAGGTCGACTCGGACGTGATAATCGTAGGGCTGAGGTCATCGAGAGACGCGCAGGAAATGAAAAAGGACGACATGGGCCGTAGTAGTTTCAGTGATGTATGCGACGTGCGACGTCCGCGTGATGCTCAAGGGCACACACGCGGGCAAGACATGATGCATGATGAGTTGAGACAAGGACATGCGGCAAACACCAGTCATGCTTCAGGTGGAGGCGGGAACGCGCGGCAAACAACAGAACGAAAACCCATACATTGAAGATGACTTGCCGACGAGGTATGTGCGTTAGCTGAGACCAGGATGCGAAAAACATAGGCGCCTGTGACGATTGAGGGCATCCAGGCAGCGGGCGGCCGTGACAAGAGCTCCAGAAAGAAAGGGACGATGCCGCAATGCCGAGCGCGGGCCTTGCCGATACTCTTGATCGGGAACCCAGTCCTTCACCCTCACTATGTTGTTCAGCCTAGGAACATGCCTCTAAGCTATCCATACGATTTATACCCTCTTTGGCTTTCTTGAGCATGAAAATGACTCGATGCCAAGCTGCGTAAATCCAAGTTTATCACTTGTCCACGTCACGACCGAAAGCAGATAGAACGTGTAGCTTTATGCAAAATTGGTTTCAATGTGAGCAGTGCATGCTTTACTTTGAATCTCTCACGTTGGTGCTAGCGTCTCACATAAGGTACCCATAGGGCTTTAGGCCAATTTTCAAAATGTTCAACGGTGATGTGATAGCTGAAGTATCATTTTCGAGCACGATTGGCATCGGATCTAAAATAATCCTGGCACAATAGCGTAATCAGACTACTGGCACCAAATGTGTGTGGATGGCGCGGCCCCGCGGCGGCCAACATTGCGCTCAAGCCATACTTGAAGCTTGAAGAATATAGCAGGATTCCCGACGCAAAATGACATGATTGGTCCTTGATGGCCCTAAACTAGTGACTAATCGAAACATCCTTACTTTCCGCTCCGATGTTCACGTCAAGCCATGTCATCAACCGTCATCGTTCAGGAAATCCGGGCCGCATTTCCGTATCGTCGTTGGTTTAAGGGTTCTCCAACCTGGAGATAATGATGAATTCTGCATGGGTGTTGACGCATGAATACTGGAATAGCAAGGACGGCGCCTAAGGTGAAAGGTTGGATGCCGGTTACCACTCCCCAATTTAATTCAACTACCTCATCGGACGCTAACTCCTTGATATGCTATTTTTTTCGGCGCGGGGGCAATAATTCTTTGTTTTAATGCTATTTTGAAAAATCTTGGGATGCGTTAGTACCACACTGACTGCGCAGGTTTGATAAGGAGGGGCTTCTCCTGATCGCCCTTACGGTATCTTCAGATATAATCTGGAAGCCCAGAACGATTTCGTTGCCAGACACCTCTTTGGAGCCATCGGTCCACTAACATTTGTTAGTTCTCTGGCAGTATGACATTGACACCCAGGTACATCGACCCCACCGATGTGACCATCCCACCGTCAAGTCCACCGGGAGAAATCATCAATATCCTCGTCTCGTCATTCAAGCCATTGTATCGATTGCTTATTGTCACATGCATCTGTTCAGCAATGTTGATCCCACTATTTATCCTGCTGGTGTTCTCTTCGAACGCAGAGACAAGGAGGAAACCAGTATTTATGGCGAACATGATCTCGATCGTGATAGGGCAAATATTGGCCGGAGTCTGCATTGCGTTGATTGTAGGTTTCTGGAACAGTCCTCCCGAGCATTTTTCTGATAATATGTTAGCTATCAGAGTTGCTCAATCCGCTACAAGTTACAAATATACCGCTATCCCTGATGTATAACATCCTCATTGGTTGTTCACCCCTCTTCGTGGAATCGATACTCCTCATCCGATTATGGGCTATATACCCCTTCCGCACGACGCCTCTCAGAAAATTCCTTGCTATATTTGTGCCCATTACCCTGATCAAACTCGCTCGACTGGCAAGTGTGGTCACATACGTGGTGTATCTTTACAACGAGTTGAAGGATGACAATCAAACACTATTTTGGTTCCGAGATATGCGCAGCACAAGGCTACGAAATTATACGGTCGAGTGGTTTTTGCAGGTTGTCGACAATGCGAGCGTGTCGGTACTGTTTCTGATGAAGCTTAACGAGGTTAGGGCATTTAAATCAGGAGTACGGGGGTGGAGTAAGTGCTTTTTTTCCCGTATTCCCCGATCTACTACTGATCGGTCGTGGCGCTGATATGTACGGTGAACATCTACGTGGAGATCATCGGGGTGCTTCTGGCAACAATTTGGGCAGTGGGATCACGGCGGCGAGAGGAGAATAGTTCGACGAGTGTGCCAGTGCTGACGAGTGTGACAGTGGGGATGGATGAATCAACAACGGGATATGCGAGCATCGACAACAACATGAAGCCCCAGACAACCGAAAGATGACTTATCAAAAGTCAGGGTGTTGTTTGAAGCGAATCGCTAGCCCTCAAACAACCCCTCTTCTTTTTCGGGAGTCATCCGCGCCCGTCAAGGAGGCGGCGGATCATAAGGAATAAATTTACATTCATTTGTCCTCCCTCATACACCGGCGGTGTCGCCGCCCCTCTGCTGTGTGCATTACCCAGCGAGCCCACTATTCCCTCTTTCATTTAATCAGTTTAGACTCTGATCTAAACCTGCAAAGGCTGGTGTACTTTATTTCATCTGTTAACCTGCATCTGTGCTCCCCGTGATATCCGGGATTTACAGTGTTTGTATACATCAATCCAGAAAAAATTCAATCGGACGCAATGAGCGTGTCATCACTCTACTTATTTGGATTTTTTTCGCTGCGGGATCACTTCACGTGCTGTCGCCATGTAGCAGGGTCGCCTAAGCCCCTGAAGTGGTGAGTATTTATTTGTATCGTGTCCGTACTCTTCGCGTCAATGTTCGGCGGGATGTGTCATTAACTTCAGGAAACCCTGGTTGTGGCTCCCCACTGGCATTTTTACGTGTTGAGAAACCAGTATGGGCTCTTGAACCGGGACTCAATCGGTAACTTCTCATGACGCATGAATATTATAGTGCTAAGTCCGGCGGGTGCCTGAGCGGACGTGCATATGTGTGACACTCCGGAGGAATTGAGTTCAACTATACTTGTACGAGGACCATTTCGGCATTCAGGGTTGGTCGCAGGCGTGAGGTTTCCCGTGATCGTGCATGTCAATTCTGCTGTCAAAGATAAATCCGGGTCTCAGAATGAGCTTGTCGCCAACCTCCCCCTTCGCAGGTCCTAGTTCACGATTAGCTTGTTAATCGTCTAGCCCGATGGCACGAATACCCCGTTATACCACTTCCATCTATGCAACAGTCAACCCATCAAGCCCACCGGGGGAGATCATCAACATACTCGTCACGTCGTTCAAGCCATTGTATCAATTGCTGGTTGTCACTTGCATCTTCTCGGCAATGTTGATTCCGCTTTTTGTCCTGCTGTTGTTCTCTTCAACTAGAGAAACAAGGAGGAGGCCAATATTCATTGCGAACGTGGGCTCAATCATGATTGGGATAATATTGGCTGGGGTCGCTATAGCGCTGCTTGTAGGTTTCCGGAATGGCCCTCCCTGCACTTTTTTGATACGGTGTTAGTTATCAGAGCTGCTCAATCCTCTGCAAGACCCAAACATACCACTATACCTTGTTTATAACATCCTCATCGGCTGTTCACCCCTCCTGGTGGAATCCATACTCCTCATGCGATTGCTGGCTGTATACCCTTTCCGCACGACGCCTCTGAAAAAATTCCTTGCTATTTTTATACCCATCACATTGCTGAAACTCGCTAGATTGGCAAATTTGATCGTATATTTGGTGTCTTTCTACAATGAGTTAATGACTGGAGAGCAGATATTATCCAGGGTACAGGAGTTATGCAGCACAAGGTTCCCAAATTACACGGTCGAGTTTCCCTTGCAGGTTGTGGACAATACAGCCACGTCAGTGCTGTTTCTAGTGAAGCTGAATGAGGTCAGGGCATTCAGGTCCACAGTGCGGGGATGGAGTGAGTACATTTCTTTTATATCCCGCGGCCTACTGACACGATTCGGTCAGGTTCCCTGAGCATCGCACAGTTGGTGGTGATTTGGATGTCGAAAGACTTGATGGTCCTGGCTATCATATTTACCGTGAACATCTACGTGGAGATCATTGGGGTACTTATGGCCACGATATGGGTGGCGGGGTCACAATGGCGAGAGAAAAAATCAAGGGGTGCGCCAGTGTTGACGACCGTGACAGTGGAGATGGAAGAATCGATTACAGGATATACTCGGAGCAGGAGCATCGGCATTGAAGCGAATCCATGGACAACCGAAAAATGACTTGCAAAAGGCATTGTCCTGGCAGTGTCGTTATCTACTGTATATTATCCAACGAGCCAGCTGTTTCATTCCTTCACCAGTACGTGTACTCCCGGCTGGACTCTGTATCTAGAATTCTGTAATGCTGTATCGTATCTATTCATCTGCTCACCTGTTCCAGCTCCCCGTCTCCGTGGGCAATTGGTGCCAGCCGGTGAATGACCGCGCGATATATACTGGATCGAGATTTCGTCCGATAAATTAAATATGATAGGCGACACTGAGTACTCAATCTCCATCAGCGGCCCTTCGGAAGTCCGGATCTCTTATAATGCAGCTCGCGCGCTCATGTACGAATGGAGTTTATGAGGGAATTCCGAGTTGGCACGGTGTGAGGACAAGGTTAATAACCGGTTGGTCCAGCGGGTCACAGTCACTGGCACGTACGCCATACTATCCATCCAAGCCTTGAACAGGACCGTTCCCGCCTTCACTGGTGGCGGACATACGAACGTTTTTTACTTCGTTTGGCGTCTGATGTCAACAGGGATCAAACTCTTCTTTACCATGTCTAAACTTGCGCAACGGCGATAATCGGAGATAATTTATCCACAGAAACTTCCGAGGACCTTAAGACCTTCACATATTGCGGTGCATACTAAGCCTGCATGATTATCAAGCTCCCCTCTTTAGCCCAGTCATGTTGGAAGTCGGGACGCCCACACTGCCTACGAAATCGCCGTCCTCCGTCTTGAATTCCATTATCAAGATTCAGAAGATCGACATCGTATCGTATATAATGATGCACCATGGCGTCTACCGGTCGTTGAACTGGAACGCAGACCGTCTTGAAGAACCAGCCCATCGCACGCATGCCACTCCTCGACTTCGCTGCTCTTACCCGTGTCTTTTCTGTCCAAGGTGCTTTCTTCGAACCAAGACAGAGTATTACACCTCTCTCTTCCCAAATTTCTACTTTCACTCCATACACGTACTTTGCCAGTACAGCATACTGCCCTCCAAGTCTGACTATATCGTGGAGTTGCGGAGGTATTTGTCCAGTGCCCCGCGAAGAATTACGTTCTGATGTTCTCCCGAAAAGCCAACTGCCGAGCTAATCCTGATTTCATCCCGGTCGCATCGGGTGGAGATGGAGCTGACATCCAATTCTGTCAGTCATCTTTTTCTCATTAACATCCAAATTCTAACAGTGCCGTAGGGTTTGTTGGGTATTCTCCATCATTGAGCTCTGTAATTGTCGCTCATCAAGGTACCAACCCATCCAAAATGTTAGTTGGCCAAACGTTGTCAGATCATTCTTCTCCTTACCGAACAACTTTAGCAAGGCGATCGCCACTGACGTAGATGTCTTCCCAAAAAAACTGAATGCTACCCTGTTCCCCGGAATGCCCTCTTCTGTGGAGATTCACAGTGGTTTTGCCAATGAACAGGCCAAGTGTGTTTTCTTTTCCTTCTTAAGTTGAGGACCTAAATCAGCGATATCAGGACTGCGACGCAAGTTTTGTCAGCTGTCAAAAGTGCCCTATCGACCTATGGAACCGATAAAGTCTCAGTCGTTGGACACTCTTTGGGTATGTAATCTCTTGTTGAGTGAAAAAATGGATTAATTTTCATTTTGTGCGTTGTAGGTGCTGCCATTGCTCTTCTTGATAGCGTTTACTTGCCCCTTCACCTTCCTGGTATCACATTCACAACTGTAGGCTATGGAATGCCCCGCGTAAGTCTGGCTGATTCAATAAGCGTGGTGATAATGTAGTGACACTGGATGCAGGTTGGAAATCAGGATTTTGCTGACTACGTTGATGCTCATCTCCACTTGACGCACATCAACAACAAGTGAGCACATCTGCACGGCATGAGCCGACTTAGTATGTGATGACTGACGGATGTTTAGGAAAGATCCTGTACCAATCGTGCCTGGTATGGACTATTTGATTTGTGGGAAGAGGTGTCATTCATTCTTTATTAGGACGTCTCTTGGGATACCAACATCCCGCTGGCGAAGTTCATATTACTGAGGGCGGATCTTGGGAGTCTTGCCCAGGTAAGATTCGCAATAAGTGCCAAATAGCTGTCACAGTATTCAACTGTTGCTAGGCCACGACAATCCGAGTACCCTATGCATAGTGGGCAATGTTCCGAACATTCTCAAGGCCAATGTAAATGACCATTTCGGTCCTTACAATGGGATTAACATGGGCTGCTAAAGTTCATGTCACATGAAAATGTGTTATAATAACACTTACGATTGGACAATGATACACACGTTCTCAGATGATCCGAGGGGGCGTAATCCGCAATGGCTGCCAAGTCATTGAGCTTCTATTATTATGGTCAGACATCTTCCTCGCATGGAGAAGCATGTGTCGTTCGCGCTTCAAAATTACCTGCTTTGCCTTGATCGTTATCAACGCCGCATATCGCTTACGGTCCTTGACCATGTGCGAACGTTCTAGAGTGCATATGGTTCAATGCCAAGATCGTGCCGCCTTTCATTCTTGCCACTTACTAGGAAGTGCTTTTGTCAATCCTCGACTCACGCTACGCAATCCGGTCCCCACTAACTGACTTTGATTTATGGTCGCTCTCCCTTGGTTCTCCTCCCTGGGCATATCCCATTCTCTCAGAAAATGGTGCCCAGAACGATGCTCACCTGTGGTCTGCTCGCATTCGCCCTCAGCCCAGGCGCCGTCAGTTGGCCAATCCTTGAGCACCTCCAGGAATCAGTTGAACCTCTCTCCTCTGCACGGGTGTCATCTTACAAGCCATATACCTACTTTGCTGCTGTCGCTTGGTGTAATCCCGCTCAGACTATAGCTTGGGACTGTGGTTGTAAGTACGAGGCTTATATATTCACGCAGAAACTGATGCACGCATACTAGCCAAATGTGATGCCCGACCTGACTTTGTCCCTATCGCATCCGGTGGGGATGGCTCGTTGACGCAGTTTTGGTACGTCGGGTACGATATGTCGCTTTCGGTAAATCGCCTGTGTCTCCTGCGTTGAATGAGGAGCTAAACTTGCACAACAGCAAGTCATTGTTGCGTACGAAGTATGCAATGCGTTCATTGGCTGTATTTTATAAGAGTTGGCTGACACGCTTGACAGGGTACAGATGTGGACAAGATGTGAGGATGACATTTGAGGTAGACTCGCCGCGTAGTGAGGCTGACTCCAATATGCAGTCGCCCCCTCGTCACGGACACGCAGTTCATACCAGAGCCGTTGAGTACTACCCTCTTCCCTGGCCTCAGCTCGACCCTCGAGGTGCACGACGGGTTCAAAAAAGCACATGCCAAGTATGTGTGATGATTCAATCATTGTTAGACTTTTTGATCGACAGCGGTACATTTGCCGCCAGGTCCGCAAACGCCGTACTTGCAGCGGTTAATACCGCCATCAAGCGATCGGGTTACGGTACCGTCGTAGCCATCGGACACTCCCTTGGTAAGCGACGGAAATGTCTTTTTTTTTGACATGCATCTCGATCAACTTTTTTTTTTGGTTCGCAGGTGGAGCTCTGGCACTCATCGCGTCTGTGCACCTCAGGTTATGGCTCCCGCCAAGCATAACCATCCGCACCGTTACTTACGGCATGCCTCGGGTCGGGAACCAAGCCTTCGTGGACTACGTCAATCTCCACGGCGGCAACACTCGCATCAACAACAGGTATCTATCCACATCAACTTGAGTTTTTTGCAGAGACCCAGTATGCACACAGGCACGACGTCATCCCGGTTTTACCTGGCCGCTTTCTCGGGTTTCACCAACCCAACGTGGAACTCCACATTTTGGACGATCTTCAGTGGGTGCAATGTGCCGGGGAAGATAACACAGACACGAATTGTACTATTGGCTATGTTGCCAATATATTCGATGGAATTATCGGCGACCATAGTGGTACGTGTTCGTATGATTAATGCCGAGGAACGGATAAATGAACAGGCGTCTGAAAAAGGTCCTTACGACGGTATTCTGATGGGCTGCTGACCACCCGGTAGTGCAATGGATATGTCATATATTGCAATTATGTATGGACGCCAATTAATAGCTCTATTCGGTTGCGTGTTGCCATAACAATGCTCCAAAGCTGTAGAATGGCATATGAGGAAGGAAAGCATAATGTAACGGTTTCCCAAGAATAGTGATCTATGAAAGAGACATAAGCGTAAGGAATGCGGTGGACGTTCTATTAAGGCGGTAAAGGGGGTTTCAATATCGTACAGAGGAATAAATGAATGACGAAATGCATGATTCGAATATTCATGCAGGTCGGAGCTAGTCGATAATGCTGAGTTCGCGCAGTCTTGCTTTCGCAAACTCGTCTTTGTAGGCATTCCATATGCTACAGCGATGAACTTGAGTCACTTGGAAACAACTGAAATGTGAGGTACATACCGAGTAAGTTCGGCGATATATTTCGCCTGGACTCTTTTCACCTCTTCCAGGCTCGGTTTCTCGCATTTTTCAACCGTGATTGGTTTACCAACTGGAAAAATGCGATGATTATGGTCATACAGGCATGATGAAGGCATGGATACTTACTGACTGCGACAATTCTACGACGGTACGGCATAAGTCCAAGGTTATCTATAATCATTGAAATTATATGCTTTATAAAAGCAGAAAGGCGACCGCTAGGCTTACAGTTGAGTAGTCCTCGACCATGGAATAGCGGCAACGTGAACCCAAAGATTGATTGGAATTTGCGCTGAAGCACGTATATCGTTGTCCCCTTCTCATTGGCCATCTGTTGATATATCTATACGCCGTATCGTAGATCGGCCCTGGAAAGTATATCGATACAAGTCACATTATACACACTAAACCCTTACCCGTGTTGTATGGCAATTTTTATGAATCCCAGTCTATGTAACGCATTGGATAAGATTCTCCGGCCAAGTCACTCTCATCACAAACCTTTTTTTCAGCGTCAAATCTGCTGTTCCGGGATGGGCACTCAGACTTTCAGCTGCACCCCCAATAACGATGGTAATCGCCGACCCAGGTCCCTTTTTCAAGATATTAGAGCACGACTCCCGGCTCACGCTACATATCCCAAGCGCTAATAGAATATCGCGGTAGAATGGCGTTTTAAAGTTGGTCGCAAGTGTAAGCAGGTGTGGCTTGATCCCGGGAAACGCTTCCGAGAATCCGGTCGCTGTATACTGTTCGGTGGGACATTTGGTTTTATCCGGTACCGGGAGTGACGCACCTTCCGTTGCGAACGTAGCCAATGCACCCCTGGTTTCGTGAGAATGCTTATTATTGATCACCATTGTAATCAACTCACATCCCGATAATGCCTGGCTTTGTGAAAAACTCTTTGTTATAAAAAGAATTATAAAAGAGGGAGCCATACCGTGCGGGTGATAGCCAAACACATACGGCCTGTCTGGTGGCAAGTCTGCTTCCTACAGATGACGCGCATATATCCGTCAACTTTATCAGCATTTCCCGAGCATCGAAACTCTTACCTTTAGGAAGCTACATGCGCATGTAATCAGTAAGCGAGACGAAGAAGTAAAGGGAAAACCCACGACGCAGGGTAGTAGTCCGCAAAGTATCTCCAAAAGATGGAGGACCGAGACCATTCGCTACTTCTGCCTCCGTGTTCTGGAGCTTTGTCGATGTAGACCCATGTGAGATATAGGGCGAGAAATGGCCAAAGCGGTGGGAATGAACTGCAAGTCAGCGTCAGTTCTTCTTCGTCGTACGCCATTGCACACCGCTCGTTAGAAGGCGGCACGGAACGACGTACCACAGTAGTAGGAATGTCACCGTAGTGATAACAATCATAACCGACCATATCGCTACAGCCAGCATCTGTAACCGCCGCTTCCTGGGTATCTTGGCGGGGACGAAGCTACGTTAGACAAGGTCATCGGCGGGGCAGTCTGAAAAAGACATTACAAGTACGTACTTGACGTTCGCATGGAGGGCTGCCACTGGCTTTGTGACGCTTGGTAGGGGTGTGGTCGCAAGTTTGGACAGACGGTTCTTGAGCGAGGATGCCGATAAGCTCCTCGGTAGCTTTGGAGGTCTAAATGAGGAGGATGGGGATTTAAGATGGGTCGTCTGTGTAGCGCTTGTCATGGTGGTTGAGAAAGAGTGTAAAGTGGACCGGTCAAGTCGCGAGGAGGGAAAGCACGTGGAGGCGTGATAAGAATATCATATGCGGCCCGAGTCTCTTATCGTCTATTGCAGGGAAGCTAACTACTGTAACATGAACGATACGCAAAGAAATTATGAAATACAAATGCTTTTAGCTCTTCGTTATCACGCGTACAAATCATCCTCTGCAGGATCTTCTGAGAACCCAGCGTTACTCGCTGATGGCCTTGGACCAGCTGGCGGAGCGGCAGAGGGTGGACCACCCTCGGGGAACTTGAAGTTGTTACCGAAGCCACGTGATTGCTGGAGATTCTGTTACAGGGACCATTAAACATGCGAATGTGACTGTCAGACGGTGGACGCGTACCTGAGAAAACATCTCATAACGTCTAATGTCTTGATCAGACACCGACCTACGAGCGTACTTCATGGCTTCCTCAAAGTGATCGCTAGCGAGCACGTTAGAGTCTCCTTCCAACCTCAAATGCACAATACATACCTTGTAATCGTGGGAACCGGGTCTTCCTCTGCATCTTCTTCCATGTTTGAATCTGCGCCGGCAGCAGCTTCTCTCTCCTTTCGTTCACGAGCACGACGGATATCGGCCTCGATCGACTCTCGGATGGCCAACTTCGCCGCACGTTGACAAATCTCCGTCAAATCGGCTCCGGAGAAACCGGGCGTCATCTTGGCGAGGTATCCCAAGTCGACTTCCGGTGCAATTGGGGACTTCTTCAAAGCGGCCCTGAGAATAGATATACGAGATGGGTCGTCAGGAAGAGGAATGTAGATTAGCTGATCAAGACGACCAGGGCGAAGCAAAGCAGGGTCAATCTGGTCTGGTCGGTTAGTTGCACCGATGATGAATACATTCTTCTTCGCGTTCATCCCATCCATTTCAGTCAGGATCTGGTTCAGCACACGATCTCCAGCGCCACCTCCGTCTCCAGCAGACGCCCCACGAGCCTTTGCGATTGAATCCAATTCATCGAAGAACATGACGCAGGGTGCGGCAGCGCGGGCTTTGTCGAACACGTCTCGCACATTGGCTTCTGATTCACCGAACCACATTGTCAGTAGTTCAGGACCCTACGTAGCATAATGAGCCTCGCATACAACAACGAGAACGAGGGTACGACGAACCTTAATACTGATAAAGTTGGCATTGCACTCGTTGGCGATAGCCTTTGCAAGCAGCGTCTTACCAGTACCAGGAGGGCCATAAAACAAGACGCCCTTTGATGGCGACATGCCATATTTGAGGAATTTCTCTGGGTGATCGACAGGATATTGGACGGTTTCCTGGAGTTCCAATTTGACCTTTTCGAGACCACCAATGTCGTCCCATGTAACAGTTGGCACTTCGACCACTGTCTCGCGCAGAGCTGAGGGGTTTGAAGTACCAAGAGCGAAACGGAAGTTGTCCATAGTAACACCAAGTGAATCAAGAACCTCGGCATCAATGGTATCTTCATCAAGATCGATCAAGTCCATCTTTTCACGAATTTGTTGCATGGCGGCTTCAGAGCAAAGGGATGCAATATCAGAGCCAACATATCCGTGGGTATCAGCGGCAATCTAGAGTAAGTTATGATAAGCATTAGACTATAGTTTATATAAAGTTAAGTACCTGCTCGAGGTCAACATCGTCAGCAAGCTTCATGTTCTTGGTGTGGATGCGGATAATTTCAAGACGACCCGTTGGATCAGGAATACCAATGTCAATTTCACGATCGAAACGACCGAATCGCCTAAGAGCCGGATCTATTGAGTTGGGTCTGTTGGTTGCCGCCATGACCACGACATTGGAACGAGCTTTCAGGCCGTCCATCAAGGTCAATAGCTGAGACACAACACGACGCTCAACTTCTCCGTTTGTCTATTGAATAGTTAATAATGCACCCTAGCGAGCTCGACAACTAACGAACCTTTTCACGCTTCGGAGCGATCGAGTCAATTTCATCAATGAAGATGATGGCGGGAGAGTTCTTTTCCGCTTCCTCGAATGCCTTTCGCAAATTGCTTTCACTCTCACCAGCCATCTTACTCATGATTTCGGGTCCATTAATAAGGAAGAAGAATGCACCAGTCTCGTTGGCGACGGCACGAGCCATTAGCGTTTTACCAGTACCGGGAGGACCGTACAAGAGGATACCCCGCGGAGGCTTGATACCGATGGACTTGAATAGTTGTGGATGCCGAAGCGGCAGCTCGACGAGTTCACGTATCTGTGCCATCTGCTTGCGGCAGCCACCAATGTCGTCATAGCCAACTTCAGCCAAGTTTGATTCTTCGTCCTCTCTCTTGACAGGGTCACCCTCTAAATGATAAGATAAGGAACGTGATAACGACCAGTTCAGGGAAACTCGCCTGTATGAATGACAGTATCTTGGGCGACTATACAAAACTCTGCTGGATCTGTTTCGATAACCTTGAATTCTACTGTCCGCATGCCTCCGCGGACAAGGAACGTATCACCCTTGCGAACCGGTCGATACGCTGGCACCGCGTTAGCATCAGCATCGCTTAGAAGGGGTATCCCACACCTTCGAGGAAATAGGGCTTAAGGTAGACATCGAAAATATTGCCACTCAGACCCTCGATTGAGTCGTCAAAGGGCAGAACATGGACTCTCTTTCCGTACTTGATATCCAAACATTGATGTACGCTGACGAGGTCACCGAGCTTCACCCTCAGATTGTTTCGGGCGACTTTGTTCATTTGTATGCGACCTTCCTCGACATCATCGGAGCTGAGACAGATGAGGACTGTATCACGACGTTTCTTCCCCCTGAAACACCGTTAGAAGTACTCTGACGTGAAGTTGGTGGCATTACCTGACGATGATCGTGTCCCCTCGGAAGAGCGAGAGAGTCTCCATTGTCGCAGGGTTCAAAGTTGCGACTACGACAACTTAGCCACCGCAGCGACATTCAGTTTTGATAGTACTGACCTGAGTTGTCATCCGCAGAAGCCTCGTCCACAATAAGGCGGTTTGGTCTACAAAAGACAATGATCAGGAGACACAAAAAGACACGAGATGAGTGGCCATACGATTTCTTGGGTCTCAAAATTGCGGTAGAAATGTCATTTGGGCCTGGCTGGGGGGGTGCGCCACTGGGATCAGCCATAGTTGTCTAGATGATCGTCGTAAATTGTCAAGTTACGAGCGGGCGACGCGCGTCCACATACGAGCGTGTCCAAACACGACCAAATTATTTACCATACATGGAATTTCTAAAATTACATCTCGTCCTCAGAGACGTCCAGCTCCTCGACAGGATAATCCCCAACTTTGACCTTGTCTGCTCGAACGAAGACGCCGTAATTCGGATTGCAACTAAAGTACCGTTCACCTTGGACACTGTGATCTTGTGAGATTGAAAACAATTGAGGAAACGAGCACCTACGATCCGTCGTTTTTGCCAATCGGTTCATCGTACTCGATGCCGATCCACTCTCCTTTGGCAAATTTGGTTTCTCCGACGTAGCGCACCGTACCACGTTTATGAAAACCTTCCTCTGTTGACTCAACCTCACATCGTGCCCCTACCGTTATATCGTCCGGTATTTTGGGCTTTTCATCCTTGGCTTCATCTGGAGGTGCAAATCTTCCCACCTTGTGAAGTCGTTTATATGCAAGAACAGAGTCTGTTATTTTCAGCTAGGTCCTTTTCTTGTACGGTTTCTCTCACCTGTTCGTTTTACGTACTCTGCCTCGCTCAGTTCGAATTTCTCCACTTGAGACGTGTCATTGAGTTGTCCGGTGAACGAGACTGAAGGATTACTGTCCTCGACCTGCTAGGGTGCTTAGAAAAGCGTATGTTGGCATATCAAAGGACTTGCTTTTAGGACTTGCCAGTCGTGTAATCCATAGAATCCTAGTTGTTTTGTATCGTCGTTTAGAATAGCCTTTGCCTTGGGACTGCTTTCGGAGTCGAAAAGAGTGATGATTTGGTTTGCTGTTGGAATTCCTGTTACTGGTTCTAGTTTGCTCTGCGGAGCATGTCAGTGCTGCGGAAGGTCCGTAGTCTGAGTAGCACAACACCTTGAGATCCTCCACCGTAAGATGTAAGTCGAAGCGGCGCTCTGAACGTGTATCCGGTGATACAACAAAAACTTTGACAACGCCCGACATATTGATGGTTTGAATCAACTTTTGAAAATGAATCGATCTTATCTACCATCACGGGACACTCTAATCCTATTTCTGACAATATCCCAAATTCTATCACCAGGATCACATTTCTTAAGTTTGTCATAGTCGTACCACACAAGTACCTCATTCGCAATCGCAACAAAGGCTTGTTGCTGCACGGAGTACGCCTTGGCCGTTACCAACAGCACCATCCGATCCTCGAGTTCAGAGGGTATGTTTGGTCGATATCCAACTAATACCTAGAATACATCGGTACGACAATATTCTATCGCTTGGAAACGATACTGACCGTATCTGGATAGGTGACTGGTCTACGGAATTGAATTTCGATAGACTTGAGTATGTGAGCAACGCCTCTCCCTTTCAACATGTCTAGTCCCTTCTGTGGGCCTCCTAGTTCTTCACCTATCGAAGTCATCCATTGTACGCGACTCTAGGAAATGTCAGCCGCAAGTGTAAAATCAAGCGGATGCATGTCACGTACTGACTCGAAGAACCGGGCTGTGATTGCCCCTGGTCAACGTGTGATATTCATGGAGAGATTGATAACGTTACCCATTCTGGCATTGTTGACATGCCTGAAATTTGTTAGTTTCATTCGTATGGCATTCGAGAAAACGTACTGGTACGAGTCCTGGTCACCCCAACAAATCCTTTGTTCCCAGAACGAAAGGGGATCGAAGCCGTTATCGAGTAGTTTTTGATACGCTTTCCCCACTTCCCCAGATGCATGATGTCGAATATTGGATATTTCATCTGGAGGTGCAGACCCCGGAGGGGAATTCGGGTCCCGGAAAGCGGCTTGCGGGTCCTGTAGATGGCGCTTAATGGACTCAGAGGGAGGAAGTGGGATGAGCAAACCGTAATAGTGCCTTTGGTACTTTTCAAGCGCACTCTGCTACGACCAGTCGTTATTAGGCTTCTCGTCAACTTGAGCTGCAACATCAACCAGTTCTTATAATTATAGCTTTAATGCCGGCTTGTTCGGACTTCTCAAGTTCAAAGCGTGGTTTCATTCAACCTAGGCAGACACTGTAATCCTATTTCTGACAATATCTCTAATTCTATCACCAGGATCGCATTTCTTGAGCTTGTCATAGTCATACCATACAAGGACTTCGTTTGAAGTAGCGACAAAGGCTTGTTGCCTCAGAGAGTATGCCTTTCCCGTTACTGACAGCGCTGTTGGGTCGTCTTCAGCGTCAGCCAAGGGTATGTTTGATTGATATCCGATTAATAACTGCGGACCATCAGCATAATTCTTTTAGTTGGAAACGGTACTAACAGTATCGGGATATGTGACCGGTCTACGGAATTGGACTGCAATGGACTTGAGAATGAGAGAGACGCCTCTTCCTTTCATCATGTCTATCGCCTTTTGAGGCCCTCCGAGTTCTTCGCCGAAAGAGGTCATCCATTTTATGCGGCTCTATAAGTAAGTCAGCCGCAGTAATAGAATCGCATCAATGGATTACACGTACTGACTCAAAGAACCGGACTATGAGATGCCTTGCCATGATCAACACGTGTCACTCATACAGAAATTAAAGCCAATACCATATCTAACATTGTTAACGTGCCTAAAACATGTTAGCGGCATTCGTATGGCATCTGAAGGACATACTGGAACGAGTCCTGGTCTCCCCAGGCGATTCTCTGTTCCCAGAACGAAAGTGGATCGAAACCGTTCTTGAGCAATTTCTGGTGTGCTTTCTCAAGCGAATCCGATGCGTCTGGTTGAGCGCTCAGAGTAGCCTTAGATGCTTCGGGCACGTCATCAGGAGATGCAGGTGCCGGGCTACCTGGAGGAATATAGAAGGGAGAATTTGGGTCACGAAAGGCTGCTTGGAGATCCTACAGATGGAGATCAGTAGTAAATTCGGAACGGAGAAACCAGATGAGCGAACCGAAATAGTGCTTTTCAAGCGCGCTTTGCTATGACCGCCCGCTATGAGGCTTTTCGCCAACTTTGGCTGCAATTTCATCAACAAAAGTGTGTACCGGCTACCGGCTCCGACCGCCGTGTTTACCGCGCTTTGGTGCTATTCACTCTCCCGTCTCCTACATTCAGACCGTCTAGTCGTGTCCATTTGACACCCAGCGGTGGACAATGGACTCGTGGTTGAATGTCACCGCGCTATGACGTGACATGTCTTGTAAGTTTGTGCCCAACGAACGAGGAAACCTGCCACTAAACTCGCTATGCAGGAACTCGTTCCCTGAGGTCTTCCAAATACGCGGTCTTGGCAGTAGACCGATGACGTCGTATGACGCCCTCAGTTTCGATCGAACGCAGAACAAACGCGCCATAACAGTCAGCCATTATAAGAAGCCCACTGGCGCATACATCGACTATTCTTCCCTTTCTTCCCTTCTTCCACGTCGCTTGATCCTGGTGATCTGTCTAGGCGCCTTTGCTCTCGTACGACGACTGGTCTCGTTACATTTATCAACCACAGACTACCTCACGCTCACTCGCGAAATATGGTCGCCCTTGATCCTCACTTTGCTCTCCTCACTATGCAATGCTTGGTCTTGTTCGTTGCACTTCCGTCACCCATTACTGCTGTTGTCGTACGTTCTCCTCATTCCAATGGTCCTGGTCATTTCCGGCAACGCAATCCACACCCCGTCATACCGGCCCCTGACGGCACGAAACAACATTCATCCACAAAGCATCATGCATTATCGTCTGCGTCTGGGACGTCTAAGCAGCACAAGCCGCGCGATGTACATTTTCATTTCTTTGGTAAACGATGACTCGCTCATTACAAAACAGGGCAACCGCGCCATAGAGGCTGATTTGTCGTTTACGGGCTTTCAAGCTAAGAAGACCCGCGATCTCAGAGCTCTTCAGGCACGGGATAACTTGCAGGCGCTCCTTGCCTCTCTTCTTGACGCTCTCAACTCTGTCACTGATGCTCTTAAACCTGTGCTTACTGGCCTCGTTCCTCGCCATCATGACCGTGACGATCATTGCCACGACTGCGACAATACATATAAATACGTTAATGACCCATCGCACGTTCATGAACATAACCGGCACGAAGTGACCGTATACAATAGAGGATTGACGGATAATCACAGGCGCGATATGGACTTGGATCTCGTGCCTGGAACAGCTCTTGTAACGGTAAGCATCAATAGCGTTTCGTCATGACTAGTAGTATTAATTAAGAGCAGGATGACGACGATGAAATACTTGGCTTTCTGAAGTTGGACGGGGATGTGTTCAACGCTTCACAGAACAACGCTACGACATTATTTTTGAAACCGTCTGCTGGAGGGTCAGGTTCAGATGGACAGAACCAGCGCGTTCAGCTAGTGCTTTTCTCTCAGGGCACGTCCTCGTACTGCGCAACGTATGACCCCAATCCGAGCGAACCCAGTGCGATGACCGCAAGACCCTGCTCTTCCCAGCCCACCTATCATCAAAGCCAGTTCTTCTCATACGACGCTGCTTCAGGCAATCTCCAACCCATTAAGGCAACCGAAGAGGATAATTCCCCTGCGACCGATCGTCCCGATGGAGCTGGTGACGACCAGGCGACGGACGAAAACGTTCGGCTACTCGTTAGGTCTTCCGGTACGGGTCTCAAGTTCGTTCCCCAGGATACGGGAATGAAGGATATTTCCCCATCATCGACAACGACGGTTACCGTCACAGAAACCGCCACTCAGACGGACTCATCTTCCACGGATGCGGCTATGGTGACGCCTCCTATACCAGCCAACGTGACTAATGCACTAGACTCGATGCCCACACCTGATCCGAGTTCTATGTTGCCACCGCTGCCTGGAGTTGTGGAGGTGGGATACCCATCGAACACATCAACAGGCGCATCTCCTGATGCTTCGCCAACGCTATCCACCGACCCTAGCTCGATTGCTGCCAGCATCGCTACGGAGGACGCGACGACTTCGGAAACATCCACTTCTCCTACTCCTACTCCTGCTTCCCTCATTGTTGAGATCACTCAACCTGCAAATCCCTCAGGCTCAGTGACGACCAGTGCCTAGTTGGTGAGGCACAGATAGTGATGTAAGAATTAGGTACAAACGAGCTTAAAATACAACAAAGTGCGACTGATATTGGGGTGTGATGTGTGATACATGTGACAACTGACACGGCCATCATCAACGTCGAGTTGCCATTGTGCATTCTCGTTTCTTTTGTTCACGCTCGTTTTCCTCACGTTCGTTCGTTTTTTTTTTCGTATAAAATGGCATTGGGAAACCGTATGCACCGTCGGGCGGCATTGGCTCTTCAACACCGCTCCGACAGTGCTGCTGGTCCATTGCCAGCGCAGGACGTGCAACCAGGCACGCAGGGCGGTGCTAATGGAGGACCTGGCGGTGAGTGTATTATTTTTCCTGTTTTCATCTAGTCTTGACTCGTTATTCAGACAATGGTCATCCAATGGACATACCTCCTT
>WNGI01003784.1_pt1 | contig 23177 bp, 14 predicted proteins | sample 5400621 | NCBI WGS metagenome assembly WNGI01 (sample SAMN13153374, study PRJNA577476) | soil metagenome | isolation source: 20 cm soil or saprolite under Garry oak tree replicate 1 | place: USA:California | collected 2016-06-15
GTGAGTGGGCGGAATATCTAGAAGCGTTGCAGTTGGGAGTTTTTGAAGTGATCTCAACTCCAGTGCACCCAACCGACGTTGAACTGGCGGTGATTCGTGCAATACGCGATGCCGGTCAGGGGACATTCCACCAAATGATCGCATGAAGACTGCGCGTGGGGTTGAGAACGCTGGGCCTTCTCCGAGGCGGCGGACAACCTTGAAGCGGCAATAATCCTGCCCAGACTCAAGGTCTCTACTGATATAAGCACAAAGCCCGTCTATCAGGCAGTGTCCGGCAAAGTCGGTTGAAATTAATCGTGTGAGCAGCAGCTCTTTTTACCCCAACGCCTTGTTTCAGCTCCCTGTCAAATCTGCTAGTTTGCGTCGGCACATTCAGGCGTTATCAATAACTTCTGGGACTAACCGGTTTTTCAGTGTCAAAGTAGATGATTCAGACTTACGTAACATATAAGTAGTTATTTCGTAATCAAGGGAAATTGTGCCGCCGAGCAGGCAGCGGGGTTTATTGAGTCTCCTTCACACTCTAATAACCAGCCGCGATAGAAGCGGTGACAATTATTGCAAACGAGCAGATTTGACGGACCAGTCGCCCCTTGAATCTCCAAGGAGCCGGTTGGCCACGGGAGATGGGCTGAAAGCAAATCGCATTAGCGAGGAGGGGGGTGTATGAATCACTCAGAGAGACGCATAGGAACAGTCATTCAGATTACGGCTGCATGCATCGGGGTGTTTTTGGCATTTCTTCCCTTATTTTCGCAGGGCAATACAGGCCGCATTCAGGGAAGCGTTACAGACCAAAGTGGCGGCACTGTCCCCGGCGCAACGGTAATCGTCGCAGATGTAGAACGGGGTACGTCACGAACTCTTACCACAGACGACTCAGGAGAGTACAACGCTCCCAGCCTGACCCCCAGCACCTATCGGGTCCACGCCGAGGCGATGGGCTTCAAGGCGGTCGATCGTGAGAACGTTGGTTTGGAGGTGAACGGAACTGTTAGGGTTGATTTCAAACTCCAAGCAGGCGACATGAAGCAGACTATTACAGTAACCGAAGCGATACCGCTCGTGGATACTACAAATGCCGAACTTGGGGGGACTATTCAACATGCGATCATCGAAAATTTGCCCTTGAATGGTCGGAACTTCGAGAACCTGCTTACTTTACGCCCGGGTGTGACGATTTATACCGGAGGCGGGGGGTGGACGCAGAGTACGAATGGTATTCGTCCCCACGACAACATGTATCTTGTGGACGGCGTGAACAGCAACGACCCGTGGATGGCCCAGAGCATCATGAATGCGGCTATGGCTGCCGGCGATGCTGGCACGATCCTGCCCGTAGACGCCATCGATGAATTCAAGACTCAGATCAATCCACCCGCCGAACATGGCTGGAAGCCCGGCGCGGTCGTCAGCGTCGGGATCAAATCGGGAACCAACAACTATCATGGGACGGCCTACGCGTATGGCAGGAGTGATGCATTCGATGCGCGCAATTACTTCAATTTTGCGCCGGCACCGAAAACGCCGCTAAGTTTACAGCAGTTCGGCGCGACCTTTGGCGGACCTATCAAAAAAGACAGGTTTTTCTTCTTTTTGAACTATGAGCAACAGCGCTACACGGTGGGAAATCCCGCCCAACACATACTCCCGGCAACGACCGCTGGCGCAGGCGCAAAAGTGAGTCTGGTCGATGCCTGCAATGCCGTGAATGCCGCGCGTGCGACGGACCCAGTCAACAATCCAGTGGGGGTCACAGCACTCAGTGCGCAACTCGCGGGCCTCAACCCGGCGACCTGTCAGCCGGTGAGTGGGCAGCCCACGGGAGGCTTCCAAGGTATGTTTCCGGTCAACAGCACAGGGTCTTTGACCACGGACATAAATAGCAACAACATGATCAACTCGGGACTCGTGAAGGTGGACTACCACATCAACAACAAGAGCACGCTGAGTGGCATGTATTTTATCAGCCCTGGCAACGGAGTTCTCGCAGACAACCCCGGCCGCCAGCTGGTACCACAATGGCTGACGAATCAGTATGCGCGATCTCAAGTCGGTTCAGGGACTTGGACGTGGACGCCCAATTCCAATTGGGTGAATGAAGCTCGGGTAGGCTACGCCCACTATTACCAGGTGTTCCACAGTCAGGACTTTACCCAGAATCCGGCCAATTACACATTCAATGGCTCCACCTACAACATGTACACGGGCCAGACGAATCCAGCCTATTTTGGGTTTCCGCAGATCAGGTTTAATGGCTTCCCCGGCATTCAGCTGGGTGCATCTTGGCCCAAAACCGTCGGGCCTGATGGCGTCTTGCAGCTCCTGGATCACGTTTCGTATCTGCATGGCAAGCACGCCTTCAAGTTCGGCGGGGAGATCCTGGTGAATCAAAGTACTTCGAACGTTACGGCCCAGGCAAAAGGTCCCGTTCAGTTCCACTCATTGGGCGACTTCTTCACCGGCACGGCACAGTCATCGCAAAATACGGGTTTTCTAACCGGAAACCTATTACGGCACCTGAGCTACAATGGCTACGCCGTTTTCCTCCAGGATGAATGGCGCGTCAAGCCGACACTCACTGTGAACCTCGGAATTCGCTACGAGATCAACACCGTCATGAAGGAGCGCGACGGCCTGATTGGTAACTTCGATCCGAACTCTCCGACGGGACTTTCGCAGATAGGTTTCGGACTCACTTCTCCATTCAACGGCGATCACAACAATTTCGCTCCACGCATGGGCATCGCTTGGGACGTCAGGGGTAACGGGAAGACCGTGGTCCGCGCTGGAGGCAGCATCATCTACGAACAGTTCAGCTTGGATGCTTTCAACGGAGTGAGCAACTTCCTCGGGCTGCGTATGATCCCCAGCGGAGCCGCACTCATCACATGTCCATCTTCATGCCGGACGTCCGGAATCCCAGTTACAGCGCAAGGTAACGGCACCATAGACGTTGTAGCCACCCCTGGACTTGCTGAGGGGACGAATAACTGGCCTATCAACTCGCCCGCCGCGCCCCTTTACTCTCAAACACCTCAGTGCGGCGACGGCCTCACCCCACCAGCGACTGGTCTGAACCCCACGCCCGTCCCAGACCCCTCGCCCTGCAACATTTTAGGAGTGAACCGCAACCTGCGTACACCATACGTCGGCACCTGGACACTGGGCATCCAGCATGCGATCACGAATAACATGTCCTTGGAGGTTGCTTACGTTGGAAACCACGGCACGAAACTCCTGGGCATAACCAATATAAACCAGCCGCCAATTGGCACAGGGTGGACGGCGGCCGCGAGGGCCGCCTGCATCGCCAGCGCCCCTGCTTATGGCAACTGTTCGCCTGACGGGAGCGCTGAGAAGGCGGCCCAACAATTCACTAGCCCCTGTCCTGCCCCCACAGGAACAAGCACAGGAACTGGGAAGTGCTTTCCGTACCTGAACTACATCGAATTTATCACGAACCAAGACAAGTCCAACTATAACGGCCTGCAGGTGACTCTAACGCAGCGGACGTCCCACGGACTGTCCTTCACTGCTGGGTACACATATTCCCACGCCTTCGACCAAAACGCCGACAATGAAGGCAATGGCCTCCATACCCCGATCGACAACAGCAACCCCAGTGCGCTCTACGCGAGCAGCGACTACGACATCCGACATCGTCTCACTTTCTCAGCGACATATGCCCTCCCAGGGAAGAAAGGTTTCGGGCAGATTCTGGAAGGCTGGTCGCTTAATTCCATCGTGACCCTTCAGTCCGGGTCTGTGTGGGGAGTGAACGACCAAGGTGATGACCTCAGCGGGACCAACGAGATGGCAAACCCGGTGGGTAGCATCGGTGAACAATGGGTTTTCTCGGGCAACCCCAGTGACTTCACTCCCGTTCATGGATGGACCAACACTAACGAAGGGACCGGCGGAGTTCCTTACTTCGGCGGCACCAGCAATGCGGCGTGCCTAGCGAAGTCCACGGCGATGGGCCAACTGGCAATAGCGTCACTCACCAATCTGGGGTGCTTCGCGGCTGGTAATTCCGTGCTGGTTCCTCAAGCTTTCGGAACCCTCGGTACAACGGGCCGCAATATTTTCCGCGACTCGGGCTTCAAGAACTGGGATATGTCGGTGACCAAAGAATTCAAGTTCAAGGAACGACTCACTGCCCAGTTCCGGGCCGAGCTCTTCAACATTCTCAACCATCCCACATTTGCCAATCCGTATGGCGGGCCCGGGGGAGGCGTCGTTGACCCTTCGGGAGGCGCGGGGTTCGGATTCACCGGCCAAACGCCTGACGTACAATCCTCCAACTCCGTGCTTGGCTCAGGCGGGGCTCGAGCGATGCAGTTGGGGCTGAAGCTAATTTTCTAGCTCCTTGATCTCGTTTCGTTGGGCACAGATCTGAAAGAGCGGTGGGCTCCGACGGGCCCATCGCCTCCATTTCTCAAGACAGCAATTCACCACCGAATTGATGTCTGATGCAGGCGAGTAAGGCTTCGCTCTTCTTTCCGTGAACCCGTAAGATTCTAACCGGAATCAGCGGACGTCAGCCCTGCAGAATCTAGTGATGTCTTTTAATTGACAGACCACAGGATGTTTCGGAACTGGACGAGGATCAACGGGGCAGCTGGATTTTTAAGCTGGCCAAGAGAGTTGACCCAAATGTGAACAACCGGTGGGAAAAGCAGGTTGCCAATCGTCGCGGGCCTGTTAGTTCCCGCCTGCCCCTGAAGCGGTCAACGGTTTAGCAGTAAATATGGTGATTTCAACGCGCCGACTCTCTTCACGTGCCTTTGAGCTAATGCCATTGTCAATGAGCTTTCGCTGTCCCAAACCTACCATGTGGATTCGGTAGACAGGAACATCGTGAGCGCCAACGAGGTAAGAAATCACCTGATTTGCGCGCTGCCTGCTTAACTGATCGTTGTAGCTCGGAGATCCGGTCTGGTCCGTGAAACCTTCAACCGTGATGAAGTATCGCTGCAGCCCGCCGAGCTGCGTCGCGACTGCGTCCAGGTTCGCCTTTGCGTTTCTCGTCAGCGCATCCTTGTTGAGACCGAAGTATACGACTGATTGGTTGAAAGGCTTGTAGTCCTCAATATTCGCGACCACATTGCGGAGATCGCCCAAGTCCTTCGCATTTTGATTTGCCTTCGACATTGCCCCTTTAGACTGGTTGTCGGCAGTCATTGCTATCTCGTTCGTAGCATCGAGCTTCTCTTCGATGGGCGCGACAGTATTACGTACATACTGCTTAGTCGCGCAACCTGGTATGAAGAGGGAACCGATGGCTACGCCAATTGTCGTTGATAAGCCTACAGTCCTCATTTTTGGTCACCCCCATTGTTAAGGTCTGGGTGGGTCTGCCGGGTGTGTGACACAACCAGAGTATCCTCAAGACTCATCTTGCTTCTGGAGCAAATCCATCATTGCTGCGGAGATCCATGAAACGGCAACACGAATCGTGGAGCTCACTCACTGAAAACAGAGTCGGGCGATTCGATCAACAACTGATCGCGGCAGAAACATACCTGACAGACCCGGACTGGGATACTGGCAGAGTTGACAGTTTCCTGTGGCGGTCGAGATCAAGGAAGAAGTTAAAGGGTAGTGTCCTAATTTGAAATTCTTAAGCATGAATTGCGGCACTGAGCGTGCTTCGAATCCACTGTGAGAGCGTCTGATTGCTGGCCTTTGCCGCCGCTTCAATTGCCCTTAGATCGCCATTCGCAAACCTGACAGGGACAATCCGGCCTTTAGCCGTCCCTCTAGGTAGCTTCGGGCGTCCGACCTTCTTAGGCTTCTTCTGTTGGCTCAAGGCTTCTAAACTCCTGAACGATAGCCGCTTTGACTGCCGCCTCAGCCGATAGGATCGGCGCGATATGCAGCACTGTTACATGGCGTCGCGGATTCTTCGGATCGTCTGTATCATGCGACCACGCATAAACCCTTGATGCTTTCGGGTGGCCGCGAATCTCGAATACCTCTACAATTCCTTCCCATACCGTCTTGCCTTGGAATGCCTCTTTGACGGGCACGCTTTCAATGTGTGTAGCCTCAACGCCGTGCAAACGCCGTATCACGTCCCTCAGATCGTCCACATGGCTCACACGGTGGCCTCAATCAGGTTGCCGACCGTCCAGAAATCTGTTTCGATTCCCGCTGCCATCGCGGGAGTTGCATGTAAAGTGTTGTGCCGTTTCACGAAATTATAGTATGCAAAGTGAAGGGCGACCGCTGCCTCGAAATTCTCTAGCTTTTTGCTGAATGCGTATGTCAGACGGGTCAGGCGGCGCATGTGAAGGCGCGTGGTACCATTCAACCGCTCAACATGACTCGTAGACGCTAGAGTCATATTCGGGCGCCCCATAAACGCTGTTTTCTTCATCCCTATGACTTCTGCATCCATAGATTGATCGTCAAAAACCTTCACGATCTGTGCATAGTCCACGTTCGCACCGAAGGCTTGCTCTACTGCTTGAACGTATGCGTGGAGCGAATCTGTGGAAACTTGGATACGATTCTTGAGCCTTGGCGCTATGTCGCCAACGAAAGCGTTAGCTGTCGCAGCGTCACGTTTCCCGACCTTGAAGGATGGAACTAGTTTGGTATCTGAATCTATCGCGCAGAACGTCCAGACATCGCCACAGTCAGGATTATCGTTAGGCAGGACGTGCTTTTGCTTCTTTTCGATGAATCCCCATACTTCATCGAATTGTAGGTGCTGGCAGGAAAGATTCTGCATCTTGCTGTCTAACAGGTCCGCGCATCCCTGTCCCACTCGCACGCCAAGCCGCATGATCGTATCCCGATGAACGCCCGTAATGCGCTCAATCTGCCGGATGCCAGAACCCTCCGCTAGTGCGCTGATAACTGCTACTTGCTTGTCGATGCTCAGGATGTTTGCCATATGCGATCTCCCTATGGCAATTAGCGTATTACAGAAAGATGGCGTTGTCAAGAGTTTTTGTGTTACAGTATAGCGAATATGGTTAGACTCTATGTTCTCTGCGCACTTGCCTTGCTGAAGCAAGGGACTGGCCCAGTCCCAAGGCCCCCACAACCAAGCATAGCCAAGCAGAAAAGCGCCGACACCAACCAGCAGAAGGCCAGTCACAACAAAGAAAACGCCAGTCCGAAAGCGGCAGTAACAAAATCCAATCCCACCCCCAACCCCGCCAATGCAAATACCGACAACATAAAACCCGGCAATAATGAAAACTCGGTGCGGATAGTTTCCATCCCCCCAGTCACAACTACTAGGGATGCTCCTTCCTTTATCTTGTCTCTCATTTTGGCGATCATAGGAATTGTAGGTATCATTGTTGCGATCTGCACGGTCAAATACATCGCTGCCCAAGCGCGTATCATGCGCCACCAAAGCGTCATTTTGCGACACCAGACAAGAGCTACGGCCCGAGCCGCTAAAGCTGCCGAAGATAGCGTTGCCGCTATCAATAAACAAGCGGATATCATGGAGAGCCAAACACGGGCAAGGCTCCGAATAACGCCTCAACCACTGCGTCTTTTGCCAAGATTGAATGGCTTCACCTATTTCGCTGACTTCAATATGAGTATTCACGGCTCGACAAGCGCATTCACTATAAACAGCGGATGCGCCGCTTATTTGCGTCCTGAAAAGCTCGTAGGCGATCCTGATGCGGATATCCCCCTTATGGATGACTTCCCTGAGTTGCCACCGGAAATTGCACCGCAAACCAAGCCATTGTTTGAGTTTGCTATTTTCCACCACAAAGCTGAAAGCGCCGATGAATTTATCACGGAGATCAAAAACGATAGGCTCTTTGTTGAACTCCGGGGCTTTGTCAAATACCGCGATGTTTTTGAAAAAGTCAGAGAAACTAGGTTTCGATACGCCTGGAAGTTCTCGTACTTTTTCCCCACTGATAAACCTGACCGCCCTGGTGATTGGGAGAGATGCGGAACAGAAGAAGACAACAAAGAAACCTAAAACCCAAATTAGGACACTACCAGTTAAAGAAAACGTTTTGTGATCGAGAGAGCCGGTACTACAATTATCCTCCCCAGTCCGTTTGCTGATTCGGTACACCCACCTGGGGTCACCCTAGTTTGACTTGGAGGTGGCCGCATGAGCACTCCTTCTCGTCTTCGACATGACCCGCCCGAATGGACTAACACCGATTTCCGCTCGCTGGTAGACGCCGCCCCCGACGCCATGATGGTGGTCAACCAGGCATGGGAGGTTGTTGTCGCCAATGCGCAAGCGGAGAAGCTTTTTGGATACCGTCGTGAGCAGTTGATTGGAAAGTCCGTCGAATCGCTAATCTCACCAAGGTTTCGCGAGCGGCATGCCCAGGATCGCGAAAATTTCTTCGGCGACGCACGCGTACAACCGATTGGAACGTGGCTAGAGCTTTTCGCGCTGCGCAGCGATGGCGCCGAAATTCCCGTCGAGATCAACCTCAGCCCCTTAACCACCGAGTCCGGCACTTTCGTCATCAGTTCAATTCGTGACGCGACCGAGCTTCGTCGTGTGGAAGAACTGAAGAAGTCGGAAGCGGTTCTGCGCGAAACCCGCGAAAGCGAAGAACGCTTCCGGTTGATGGCCGATTTCGCTCCCGTGCTTATCTGGATGTCCGGTCCTGACAATCTCTGCACTTACTTCAATAAACGCTGGCTCGATTTTACCGGACGGTCTTTGGATCAGGAGAGGGGAAACGGATGGGCGGAGGGGGTTCACCCAGACGATCTTCAGAGGTGCTTTGATACCTACACACTGGCTTTCGAGCGGCGAGAAGAGTTCAGAATGGAGTATCGCCTCCGGCGGCATGACGGAGAATACCGGTGGATTTTCGGCATTGGGGTGCCCAGATTCAATCAGGACGGGTCTTTCGCTGGTTACATCGGATCGTGTGTGGATGTGACTGAACGAAGGCGGGTGGATAAAGCAGTACACGAGAGCGAAGAACGGTTTCGCCTGGCGGCTCAGGCCGGGAAAATGTTTGCCTATGATTGGGATACTGTCACCGATGCGGTCGTGCGCTCGGGAGAGAGCGCTCAGATTCTCGGGATTGATGAGGCGACGCCAACTACCGGTAAGGAGCTAATGGCTCTGGTCCACCCAGGCGACCGGGAAAGACTTAGAGTCGCGATTGCAGAGCTGAGCCGAGAGAAGCCCAACCTTCAAATCAGCTATCGCAGAATACGTCCCGACGGTACGGTGATTTGGGTGGAGAGGATTGGTCGTGCACACTTCGACGAGCAAGGCAGGATGGTGCGGATGGTAGGCATGACAACCGATATTACCGAGCGCATGCTCGGGGAAAAAGAGCTTTCCCTAGCAAACGATCGGCTTCGTTTGGCAATGGAATCTGGCAAATCACTAGGGTGGGATTGGGACATTAAGAGTGGACAAAATTCTTGGTTCGGCGACCTACCGAACATTCTTGGTATGCCGGCGGAAAGCTACGTCGGGCGCATTGAAGATTTCCATCGTCGCGTACACCCGGACGACCGAGAGCGGGTCATGGAGGCGGCCAAGGATGCCATGGAAAGCAAGAAACCGTACGATGCGGAGTTCCGCATCCTTTGGCCGGACGGGACTGTTCGGTGGGTGACAGCCAAGGGAAAATTCTACTATTCCCCGGACGGCGAGCCCGAGCGCATGCTTGGGATCAAGGTAGACATCACTGAACGCAAACTGATGGAAGTGGCTCTGCGTGAGAGCGAAGAGCGTTTGCGCTTGGCTGCTCAAGTGGGCAAGATGTACGCCTTTGACTGGGACGTGGCCACTGATGTGATCATTCGATCCGCGGAGGCCGCCCATATCCTCGGTTTTGCTGGCGGCGGGCCGATTGGTTTTACCAAACGGCAATTGTTGGCCAGTGTTCACCCCGAAGACCGAGCAATATTTATTACCTCGAATACCGAGCGTACTCCCGGGAGTCCGGACGCGCAGATTAGCTACCGCTTGTTGCGTCCCGATGGTTCAGTACTTTGGTTGGAGAGAAGCGGGCACGCCTTCTTTGATGAGCGCGGCAAGATGGTGCGGATGGTAGGCATGGTGGCGGATATTACTGATCGCAAGCTCGCAGAGAACGAGCTTGCGCTAGCCAACGATCGGCTTCGTTTGGCATTGGAATCCGGGAAATCAGTGGGGTGGGATCGCGACGTAAAGAGCGGACGAGATATTTTGTTTGGCGACCTGCAAGGCATTTTTGGAATCCCATCGGAGACCCTTATCGGGCGCGTAGGAGATTTCCATCGTTATTTGCACCCGGACGACCGAGAGTGGGTTGTGGGAGCGATCGATGATGCAATGCAGGCCCGGAAGCCTTACGAGGCGGAGTTCCGCATCCTTTGGCCGGACGGTACCGTGCGCTGGCTGACAGCCAAGGGAAAATTCTACTACTCACCGAACGGTGCGCCTGAGCGCATGCTTGGCAATGCCGTAGACATCACTGAGCGCAAACTGATGGAGGTGGCTCTACGTGAGAGCGAAGAGCGTTTGCGGTTGGCTGCTCAAGTGGGCAAGATGTACGCCTTTGACTGGGACGCGGCCACCGATGTGGTCATTCGATCCGCGGAGAGCACCCATATCCTCGGTTTGTCTGGCGCGCAGACTGGCTTTACCCTGCAGCAAATGTTGGCCAGTGTTCACCCTGAAGACCGAGCAACATTTATGAGCTCGGTTGCCGAGCTTACTCCGGAAAGCCCGATCACCCGAATTAGCTTCCGCTTTTTGCGTCCGGATGGTTCAGTACTTTGGTTGGAGAGAAGCGGGCACGCCTTCTTTGATGAGCGCGGCAAGATGGTGCGGATGGTAGGCATGGTGGCGGACATTACCGAGCGCAAACTGACGGAGGAAACGCTGCGTCAGAAAGAGATGGAACTCTCGGAAGCGCAGCGTTTGGCGCAAGTTGGCAGTTGGAAATGGGACCCGCAGACCGACACTGTCGCTTGGTCAAGGGAACTTTACCGAATCGCTGGCCGCGATCCCAACCTGCCTGCAGTCAGCTATAAGGAACACTCAGAGCTCTACACCGCTGAAAGTTGGGAACGACTGCAACGCGCCGTCGAAGAAGCGCTGCGCAGCGGAACACCGTACGAACTTGACATTGAGATGGTCCATCCTGATGGCCCCACGACATGGATCAGAGCGCGGGGCGAAGTGCAGCGCGATACTTCGGGTGGCATCGTTGGGTTACGTGGCACGGCTCAAGACATAACCGAGCGCAAGCTCGCGGAAACAGAGCTTACGCTAGCCAACGATCGGCTTCGTTTGGCGATGGAATCTGGTAAATCAGTGGGGTGGGATTGGGACATTAAGAATGGACGAAATTCTTGGTTCGGCGACCTACAAACCATCTTTGGATTGCCGGCGGAGAACTGCGTCGGGCTCGTCGAAGATCTCCATCGTTACCTACCTCCGGAGGACCGGTGGCGGGTCCTGGAAGCCCTTACGATTGCCATGGAAGGCAAGAAACCGTATGCGGCAGAGTTCCGCATCCTTTGGCCGGACGGTACCGTGCGCTGGCTGACAGCCAAGGGAAAATTCTACTACTCACCGAACGGTGCGCCTGAGCGCATGCTTGGCATGGCGGTAGACATCACTGAGCGCAAACTGATGGAGGTGGCTCTGCGTGAAAGCGAAGAGCGTTTGCGTTTGGCTGCTCAAGCGGGAAAGATGTACGCCTTTGACTGGAACGCGGCCACCGGTGTGGTCATGCGATCTGAGAAGGCCAGCCAAATCTTGGGTTTCGCTAGCGAGCAGATTGGCTCTAGCCACGAGCAATTCTTGGCCAGTGTTCACCCCGAAGACCGGGCAATCTTTATTGCCTCGAATACCGAGCGTACTCCCGCGAGCCCAAACACCCAGATTAATTTCCGCTTGTTGCGCCCTGATGGCTCGGTACTTTGGTTGGAGAAAACCGCACATGCCTTCTTTGACGAGCAAGGCAGGATGGTCCGGATGATTGGCATGGTGGCGGATGTCACCGGGCGCAAATTAGCGGAGGAGGCCATTTCAAAAGTAGGTGGCAGGTTGATTGAAGCGCAGGAAGAGGAACGTAGAAGGATCGCACGAGAACTTCACGACGATATCAATCAACGGCTCGCATTGCTGGCGAATGATCTCGAGATGATGGAACAAGATCCTCCCGATTCGGCCGTTGAAGTCCGTAAGCGTATCCATGAACATTTGAGGCGCGTACATGAGATTGGCACCGACGTCCAGGCGATATCGCACCGGTTACACTCCTCGAAGCTGCAATATCTCGGCATCGTGGCGGCTGCCAAAGGATTCTGCCAAGAGCTGTCCGAGCAGCACAAGGCGGCGATTGACTTTACCCACGCAGACATTCCGCCCACACTGCCAGAGGAGATCTCACTTTGCCTATTTCGGGTTTTACAGGAAGCTCTGCACAATGCAGTGAAACATTCCGGGGCGCGACACTTCGAAGTGCAAATGCGGGGGGCATCAGGCGAGATCCAACTCATAATTCGCGATCGCGGTAGAGGCTTCGATTCCGATGAGGCCTTGACGAACAATCGAGGTCTTGGCCTAATCAGTATGCGCGAGCGAATTATCCTGGTCGGGGGCACGTTTTTGATAACGTCGAAGCCGCAATGGGGCACTGAGATAAACATTCGAGTTCCCCTTTCGACCGAGATCGGAATGGCCCAAGCGGGAGGCTGAAGTCTTAAGGATGAACGCGCTCGTGGAAGAGATTTCGATACTGACCTCGCCTTTCAAAGTTCGAGCGTGGCTGAGAGACGAATATTGAAAACATGGCCTAAACTCCCCGTTGAAGCCATACCAGATCGAGGAGAGCCGCAAGTTTTCCACAACGACAGTAATTTCCACAGCACACGACAATCGTTTTTAATTGACTCAAGGAATTTGTGCACTAAGCTCTGCCTTATCCGAAGTCGGGGGCCCTGGACAAGCGTTTCCTCAGGAGAGTCCATGTCGCAGGCGAAGCCTAGCGTCCTTTTGGCTGACGATCATCCAGCTATCCTCGATAAGCTGTCACAGCTGCTGTCTCTTGATTTTGAGATCGCGGGGGCTGTGAGCGATGGCGCAGCGGCGGTGGCTGCTGTTGCGAGACTTCACCCAGATATCGTGGTGATGGACATCTCTATGCCCGTGATGGACGGGATCCAAGCGATGCGAGAAATCCGTAAGATGGGACTAGACAGCAAAATCGTCGTTTTGTCTGCGCTCGATGACCCGGCATTTGTAACGTGCACTTTTGAGTCAGGCGGCGACGGCTATGTGTTGAAATCCCGAATGAACTCCGATTTGGTCTTTGCGCTCCGCGAAGTTCTCGCTGGACGCATATTCCAGCCTGGTAGCGAAGTCGGGTCAAAACCTCATCTGGCGAAACATTAACTTAAAAAATTCTGCGAGAGAGAAAGCAGGGCCAACCTCTCCCCCACTCGATCGATGTGCGCGGAGCGAATCAGCCAAATAGGCGGGCGCCAGGGAAGGTGTGCCCCTCTCAGTGGATTATCTTCTGTAGGTTTTCGCAGCTCGATTGGCCCTCGATAACACGTCCCTCTTTCCTTGCTGAATAATCAGCCGCCTGGACTCATGGCGGCTTTTCTCATTTTCGCGGCGTTAGTGATCGTCGTTCTGTTTACCAACCATTTGGATAATAGTCACAACATGTGTCATCTACCGATCGGAGGTCTAGGAGGTGGCAGAAACTCCCGCAAAGGTCAAGAGGCGCATGGTGACAGGCCGGACAGACTGTGACGGAAACAGGTTCCAATGATTCGACTGAGACGAAAGTACTGCATTTCGAGCATCTCCAGAGGGTGACTGACACTTTCGGTGACTCCGGGACTGGACCTGCATTGACGTGGGACACTGAAGTCTCCTGGTATAAATGTTTCAAACAGCACCGTACCGCCGGAAATATTAAAGCGGGTTGGGATTGGCCAAAACTGTCAACTCTGACAGGTCTTGTTACCTACAGAGGTGGATCAGCCAACACGCGAGGGGATCGAAGCTTTCATGATTTTCTGGCCCGAAGTTCCGGGAAATCTGTGAGGGTGTTTACAATGCGAAAATTCCCCTCTACCGCGTGTTTGAGCGATTGGCCAGGATGTAGGACACTCCATAACTTAGTCGCTCAAGGTCTTGAATGCAGTCGTCAACCCAACACCCTACAAGCTATTTCAAAACCCTCCGTAAGACGATCATGAAGCAAGCGATGTTAAAGAATGCTTCGTAGATGGTGTCCGAGCGCTCGTAGCGAACGACGAGGCGGGGAAAATTGCCGAGCCAGGCAATGGTTCGTTCGACCTTCCACCGACGCTTGTACCGGCGCAGCGCTCGGCCATCTTGGGTGCGCGGCTTGCTGCGATTCCCGCGATGCGGGGCGACCAATTCGATGCCTCGGGCCGCTAAACGCTGGCGCAGCAGATCGCTGTCGTAGGCGCGATCGGCAATCACACGCCGGGGTTTCTGACGAGGGCGTCCACCACGGTGCCTCCGGGTCATGCGGACCGACGCGAGCGTCTCTTCGGCGAGCCGGACTTCGTTCGGGGAAGCAGAGTAAAGCTGCTTTCCCGGAGGAACACCTTCGCCGTCTACCACCACCATCCACTTCGTGCCCTTGCCCCGCTTGGTTTTTCCGACTTTCGGGCCCCTTTTTTCGCCGACGCGAAACTGCCGTCGAGAAACGATTCTCCCCAATCGAGTTGCCCGTGTTGGTTCAATTCCGCCAGGAATGCGCGCCAAATGGTGAGCCAGACTCCTTGCCCTTCCCAGTCTCGAAGCCGCCGCCAGCAGGTGGACGGTGAGGGGAATTCCTCGGGCAGATCCTGCCAGCGAGCGCCGCTGCGCAGAATCCACAAAATGCCTTCCAGCACTTTGCGGTCGTCCTTGGGAGGTCTTCCCCCTTGGGACGGTTGCGCCGTTTCGGGAGCAAGGGACCGATCTTTTCCCATTGGGCGCCGGTCAGCAGTCGACCGTATCGCGCCATCGGTCCTCCTTTGGCGCTGCTGCGGGAAGTTATCTCCCATTTTCGGCTGCTTAAGAATCATCAATTCAGACTCTTGTACCCAGTTTTGAAATAGGCTGTAGACGGATGGCACCCTGGAGGGGACCCTCTTCGGCGATTTTCCAGACGGTCCACCGCTCCGGCCCCGGGATCCCGTGATACGGTTCGCCGTGAATCTTTATAGCGCCGCGGCTATGGAACTCACGCACTTTTCAAAATATCGTTCTGAGTATCGGCTCCGATCTGGTGTACGCCGGGGCCTGTTACTTTAGCCAGTTGGTGAGTGCCACTAAACACATATAAGTAGAAGCTGATAATTATGCCAACAGGCGGTTCTACGACAAGCGTTCAAGAAGGAGATCGACCTCCAAAATGCTGTCAAGCCGACGCCTGCGGAAGAAGAGTTCGTTCCGCTACCCATCACAAAAATCGCAACGCACAAGATCCAGGATGGGACCGTTCTTCAATTGCCGTGGTGATTGCGATATACACGATCACCATTGAGGAAGGATGATCCGCGATGTCCGCCCCCGCAATTTTGCAGGAACAGCCCGACTTCTCACTGGTTTTGGGAGGCCCGCTCTTTCAGATATTCAGGCAGGCGCATCTATCCGGCTCAGCACTGGAACTTCTCCGACGTCGGGTGCTGATCATCTCGCTCTTTGCGTGGTTGCCACTTGCGGTGTTGTCAGCCATCGAAGGTCATCTGCTCGGCAGCCAGAATCTGACCTTCCTGCGCGACGTTGAGCTCCATGTTCGCTTTTTGGTGGCACTGCCGGTCCTCATCCTTGCCGAGCTGCCGGTCCACCGCCGCCTCGGGTCGGTGGTTAAGTGCTTTCTCGAGCGCGGAGTGGTTACTCAGGAAGACACTCCGAAATTCTATGCGGCCCTCGGAGCCACCATGCGAGCGCGAGACTCCTCCTGGTTGGAGTTCGCTCTGCTGGTTTTTACCCTTACCGTGGGCCACTGGTTCTGGCAGCACCTGATCGCCTTGGGAGCGGCAACCTGGTATGCCGCCCCCGACAGGACGGATATACACCTTACGCTAGCGGGTTACTGGTATAGCTTCGTGAGTATCCCCATCTTCCAATTCATTTTGCTCCGTTGGTATCTGCGGCTTGTGATCTGGTTTCTGTTTCTGTGGCGTGCGTCCAGGTTGAATCTGCACTTGCTGCCCACGCACCCCGACCGTGCTGGCGGGATCGGCTTTCTTGGGGGGATTAGCTACGCCTTTGGCCCGATTCTATTCGCGGAGGGTGCGATGCTAGCAGGACTGATCGCCAGCCGCATCTTTTACCAGGGGCAGACCCTTACGTCGTTCAAAGTGACTATTGCCGTCTTAACCGTTTTCTTCGTCCTGGTGATTCTTGGCCCGCTGACTATGTTCACCCCCCATCTCGCCCGCACCAAGCGGAATGGCTTGAACGAATACGGGACGGTGGCTTCGGTCTACGTCGACAAGTTCGATCAGAAGTGGATCTGCGGGGGTGCGGAAGGCGAGGAAATTCTGGGCACCGCTGACATCCAGTCGCTTGCTGACCTCGCGAACAGTTACGAGGTCGTGCGCGAAATGCGACTAGTGCCTTTTGCGCTCAACGACGTAGCCCGACTGGCCGTCGTAACACTATTACCGGTCTTGCCTCTGCTGGTTACAATTATGCCACTCGAAGAACTACTGACGCGACTTCTCAAGGTCATCTTCTGAGCAAGGGCACGATGATGTAACGCACATGAATAGGGCGGAGTATATCGGGACGGAGGTTCACAAGGAAGCCATCTCAATCGCGGTTTTAGATTCCTCCGGCAAGCTGGTGATAGAATGCGTCATCGAAACCAAGGCCAGCATGATTCTCCAGTTTATCCAAGGGTTAAATGGAAGCCTGCACGGGACTTTTGAAGAAGGAACCTGGGCAGCGTGGCTGTACGGCCTGCTCCAGCCGCGTACCACGATGATCATGATGTATAGTCCATCCGGGGAAACATCGTGGCCGGATATCGCGTGACACGCGACGCAATCGCTAAAGGAGTGGACCAACCTGCGCAGTCCGCTGCCCGAGGTCGGCTTCCATGTCAGTTAACTAGGCAGCGGCGGAGCCCGCTGCAGTCGCCTCACCCACGGCCAGCGGCGCCCAAAGGACGATGACCGAACGCGGGGCGGCCCGATACGCAGCACCTGTAAAAGCCGGTGCATCCAGCCACGGCACGATGTCGTCGGGCGAGTCGAGCGACGTGTCAATCCACCGCCGCCACGTTCTCCCACCTTCGGGCGCCGGTATCTCGAAGTCGAGCGGTTCCCAATACGCGTTCATAATCAGGTGCATTTTGAGCCCCGCACGGCGCAAATCGGCACTAAGTGCCAGACTATGCGAATTGGAGCTCCAGTCCGGCCGCCACAGGTTCACGCCGTGCCATGCGGTCGTCGCTTGACGCAACAAGGTCGTAAGCATCACGCGTTGTCGTTCCGATGAGACGTCGCGCAGCACGCGGCGAGCGATGAGCAGTTGCGTGAACCGATGGATGTCCGCGTGCCTCTGCACTAGTGTCCAGTCGAACCAGCTCGACTCGTCGTCCTGGCAATAGGCGTTGTTGTTGCCGCACTGCGTCCGCCGTACTTCGTCGCCCGTGAGAATCATCGGTATACCGAGCGAGAGCATCGTCAGCGTCAGGAAGTTCTTGACTTGGCGATTGCGGAGTTTCTCTATCGATGGATCGTCGGTCGGTCCTTCGACGCCGCAGTTCCAGCTGCGGTTGTCGTCGCCGCCGTCGCGATTACCCTCACCGTTCTCTTCATTGTGCTTCTGGTTGTAGGTAACAAGATCGTTTAGCGTGAACCCGTCGTGGCAGCTGACGAAGTTGATGCTCGCCTCGGCCTCGCGTTGCTTGTGCCCGTACACCTCTGGGCTGCCCAGCAGTCGATCCGCAATCTTCCCGACAGACCCGTCGTCGCCACGCAGGAAACTTCGAAGGTCGTCGCGGAAGCGGCCGTTCCATTCCTTCCATGCGTCGCCGATGAAGCTGCCCACCTGATAGAGGCCGGCGGCATCCCACGCTTCGGCAATGAGCTTTGTTCCAGCGAGCACTGGATCAGATTCGATATCCCACAAAATCGGCGGGTTGGGCAGTGGATATCCGTTCAGGTCGCGCGACAGGACTGAGGCGAGGTCGAATCGGAAGCCGTCGATGTGCATCTCCTGCACCCAGTAATGCAGGCTGTCCTCGATCAGCCGGCGGACAACTGGATGATTCGCGTTCAACGTATTGCCACAGCCGGTATAGTTTGCGTACCGAGATTGTGGTCCCTCAAGCAAGTAGTAAGCCCTGTCCTCGAAGCCGCGGAAACACAGCGTCGGACCGTGGTCATCGCCTTCGGCCGTGTGGTTGAACACGACGTCAAGAATCACTTCGATGCCGGCCCGGTGCAGTGCTTTCACCATGTCGCGGAACTCGTCGACTGGACCGAGCGGGTCCTGCCGCGAGCTGTACGCCTGGTGCGGCGCGAAGAACGAGACCGGTGCGTAACCCCAGTAATTGACGTGCCCTGTCGGGCAGTCGAGTGCGTCGAACTGGAACACCGGCATGAGCTCGACCGCCGTGACTCCGAGTTCCTGCAGGTATGGTATCTTTTCGATGACGCCAGAGTAGGTGCCACGCGTCGCCTCTGGCAGACCTGAGCTTGGATCCTTCGTGAATCCCCGCACATGCATCTCGTACACGATTGTCTGCGAGGACGACCTGTGGAGTGGACGGTCGCTTTCCCAGTCGTAAAGGCTCGGGTCGACTACGACGCTCTTCATGGCAGTTGCGGCATTGTCGCCCTTCTCGTGTGCTGCCGCCCGGTTGTATCTGGTGGGAACCACGACGGCGCGTCCATACGGGTCCAGAAGGACCTTGGTCGCGTCGAAACGGAAGCCCTTTGACGGTTCAAACGGACCGTAAACACGATAGCCGTAGATCTGTCCCGCTTTCAGCGCCGGCACAAAGACGTGCCAGTAGTGGTACGTACGGTTGGAAGCCGGATGAACATGGATTACGCTGGCTGGCTTCTCGTCGTCGACATGCTCGAACAGCAGCAGATCGATCCCAGTCGCGCGCTTCGAAAACACGCTGAAGTTGACGCCGTCGGCAGTGACTGATGCGCCGAGAGGCGCGCTGGCGCCGGCCTGGACCTCAGACATCGCACCACGATCGGGTATGGTAGAAGGTGGAGACTGGCTGATGGATTTCATTCTATTTTTCCTCGGCCCGAAATTCGGACGATGAGAGCGACCACCTGCTGTTTCAAGCGGCTGCGTCAAAACAGTCGCCACAAGTTTGACTAGAGCAGGCTTCAGATCACACTGTCATTTTTTACGCTGAAACATCAAGATGGATAGACAGGGCATACCGCACGGACGCTCGATTTTGTTGCGGGCGAAAGTCTGGGGAATATGTTTCGGGTCTGCCTGGATGAACTCAGTTCAAAGACAACTGGCGCGCAGATTGCGGGAGATGGTGCGAATACTTGAAGCGCTAATCTAGCGATTGCCAAAGCTCAAATTTAGGCCCGAGCTTGTTCCGTAGTCGCTCCCGACGAAGCCCGCGGGCGGGCGATTGTCAAAGGTATTATAGACGGTGAAATTCCAATTGAGCTTACCCCAGAGCTTGACATAGTAGGTTGACCTCAGATTCAAGTGTATTCGCCCGGGCTGCGAAATGGCCGGAAGGAAATTGACGCTGGCGGTTAACGTGGTCCTGTCGAACTGGAAGAGCTTTAGGCTGCTTCCGATCAAACCCGACGTGACTTGCTGGGGGCGGGCCGCGAGGATCGCATCCTGATAATCGATTTTCTGCCAGGCCAAACCGCCATAGACTGTGAAGGTGGTGGCGCCCGTGTTCCTTATATTTCGCCCGATGCCACCGCCGAAGGTGCTCTGCAATCGGATGCCCTGGACTGAGCTTTGTAAGAAGTCGGTAATTCCTGTGTAATACCAATTTTTCCATCGTAGGAGTCGCTGCGCAGAGAGCATGATTTCGTTTTGCGTCGAAGCGCTCGCCCCGGCGTTGGAAGTAAGATTAGAGTTGTACCTCACTGTGGCGGACCAGCGCTCCTCCGGATAGGTGACGTCAGAATTTAGATTGTATTGGGCAGATTGATTGCCTTTTGAATACGTAAAGCCCGTGCCAATCTGACCGTTCAAACGCTGCCAGAAATTGCTGGCGGTTTCCTTCACTTCAACGATCCTATTTCTTTCGAGCGTAACCGTATTCTCGGGGGCCTCCAGGATTTCAATCTGCATAGGGCGTTCGCCGACCGTCTCCGGAGTTGAGAGCCTACCTGTATAGACTGTTCCATCTTGGGTCTTGACCATGAATAACTGCGTGCTTTCAATGCGATCGACCTTGGACCAATCGACGGATACGGTGCCGAGAATGTAAGAGATACTGACATATAGTATGTTGGAACTGAGCCCCTTAATTTCGCAGGTGAAGCGGTCGCCATTCTTCATCAGAATGACGTCGGTTTTGTCCCGCGCCAGGATCGGGGAAGCGACAAGCATCGCAAGGCAGAGCAATATGAAATTATGTTTCATGGCAGGTCCTCTTATGACGAGCCCGCGTCAACTGCGAGTGATGTGGAATGGGAAGGGCTGCTGTTTTGTTTCTGCAGGCTGATGAAACTGGGACGGAATGGCCAATGTGAAAAAAATGCAGGTAGAGGAACCGGCAGGGTGGCCCTTTTGCTCTTGCTTTCCTGAATTTACTGAGGTCGATAGGGACGAAATTCATGGGTCGGGGTGATGCCAGTGTTCGTTGCGAGGCGCACGCGGTATACGCGCGGAACGCCACTCTCAACGGGTACAGAAAGTTCACGAAAGACCTCCACGCCCATCAACTCGCAAGCCCACTCTTTTGCCGAACGTCACTTAGAAGCATCACAAAAAGTTCCCTGAGGTTTTTTTACTGGCATGGGTCTCTTCTCCTATAGTTCTGTTTGGAGTTGAAATTGGCTTCTTTCCTGGGCTAAGTGGACTGAAGGCGATACCACTCTTTCCACAATAGTTCACGGCGGACGGGCCGGCACACTGTCAAAAACCACAGTGTTCTACCCAATCGAGATTTATGGCGCCCACATTGTCAGTTGTTCGTTTCCAAATGGACGCCGGCGGGATGTGCAGGTCGCGGTCATCCGACGTAGATGCGTACCGGTCGCTTTCAGCCGTAGTATTAATTTATAAGGAAGATATTATTATATAAGTACCCAGCATTAGGAAAGTTTGTAGGCCGTCTCCTGAGAAGCGTGTTGGTCTGCCGTGGCATGGCCATGCTTTTGGCTGCAATGTAACTTCCGCTCTCCGCGAACCCGGGTCTCCTTTCAGATAGGTCGGACCTAGTAGAACTGACAGTTGGAACAAAGTTTTGATGATCTTAAAAGTAAGACGCTACGGGATGTGCCAGGCCCCTGTCGAGGATTTCTAGCATCAGCCATATCAGGAATAGAGATATTGCTGACCGAACGAGGACGCCCCCGGAAGTTCGGACCCGTTGTCCAGGCTGCAGCCGGCGAGAGTTCGGCGGTCGCTGCCACGTCGAGCTAGTGGGAACGATCAGGTACGCAGCACCTATTTTTGTTGCGACGGGATTAGAGAATTTCGAGTTGGTGCGGTACTAGACGCTTCAACGAAGAAAAGGAGAGCGCATGGAACCAAATCACCAAACGAGGTGGATCAGGATGGGGGCGCCTTTCATGGCGATCGTTCTACTAGCGTCTGCGCCGCACTCCGTTGCAGCGCAAGCCCAAGCGCCCCAGAAAGCACCCTCAGACCTCCAGCAACTAAGAGACCAGCTCCAGCAAGTGGACGAGGTAATGCAGCAGCTAAAGGGGCAGATCGACGCGCTGGAGCAGGCGCAGAACGCCGGCGGCTCAATCTCACATGTGCCTACCCAGACGAGTGATTCGGCAGCTACCGAGCAAAGGAGGCAGAGTCCACCTCCAAAAGCCATCGAGGCGACCTATTCTGCCAAAGCCGACCCTCCTGCTGGTCCAATTGCTGGTCCGGCCCCGTCTGTCGCGAACCCCCGCCCACAGGGTACCAACATAGGGGAGAGCACATTTCAAGTTTATGGCTTTGCAATGCTTGACGCGGGCTATGACTTCAATCAAAACGATCCGAATTGGTTCGACGTCGTAAGGCCCACAAAATTGCCGGCCTTCGCAAACGAGTTTGCTCCGAACGGTAAGGTATACCTCGGTGTTCGCCAGACACGTTTCGGTGTGAAGTCAAGCACCCCGACTAAGTTTGGCGAGCTGAAGACAATATTTGAATTCGAACTATTTGGTGTTGGCGCTGAGGCGGGAGAGACAATTTTTCGACTGCGGCACGCCTACGGTGAGTTGGGCCATTTCGGCGCCGGGCAAAACTGGAGCGTTTTTGTAGACCCCGATGCCTTTCCGAATACGATCGAGTACTGGGGACCAAACGGATTGGTGTGGTTCCGCAACGTCCAGTTCCGCTGGATGCCGATCATGGGAAAGAACGCTCTAACGATCGGTGTCGAGCGTCCGGGCGCCAGCGCGGACAATGGTAAGTTCTCCGACCGGATCGAGTTGCAGGGCGTCAAGCCGAAGTTCGACTTGCCCGATTTCACGGCGAACGCGCGGTTTAATCGAGACTGGGGATACATCCAGATTAGCGGGCTGCTGAAGAGACTCAAGTGGGTGGACACAACCAATGACGCAGTCGACCTCGGCGGAAGCGCCGTAGGCTGGGGCGTTGCCGTAAGCTCGTCTCCCCGATTCAACCAGAACAACGTAGGCCGCTTCCAAATCGTCTATGGCGCGGGCGAGGAAAACTATCTGAACGACGCACCCGTTGACGTCGGTATCGAGCTAACACACTCGACGAATGCGCGGCGCCCCATCCAAGGCGTGGCTCTGCCGGCATTGGGCCTTTCAGCTTACCTGGATCACAACTGGAGCAATAGATTCACTAGCTCAATAGGATACTCAATGGTAAATATTGAGAACTCGGACGGACAGACGGACGACGCTTTCCATAGAGGTTATTACGGTTCGACCAACCTGCTTTTCACGCCGGTCAATAATGCGATGTTCGGTGCTGAGTTCTTATGGGGCCGCCGGCAGAACTTCCGGGACGGTTTTTACGCCGACGACTATCGGATTCAATTCGGGTTCAAATACAACTT
>WNGI01002156.1_pt1 | contig 23171 bp, 14 predicted proteins | sample 5400621 | NCBI WGS metagenome assembly WNGI01 (sample SAMN13153374, study PRJNA577476) | soil metagenome | isolation source: 20 cm soil or saprolite under Garry oak tree replicate 1 | place: USA:California | collected 2016-06-15
GAATCCTATCTCGCGCCGTAGCTCGTCGAGAGAAAGTTCGCGAATTGGTACACCATCGATGAGAATTTTACCCTCTTGTGGATCGTAAAGGCGTGGAAGCAGATCCATCAACGCCGTTTTTCCACTTCCCGTAGCGCCGACAACGCCGAATGTCGCGCCGGCGGGAATAAAAAAATTGAGGTGGCGCAGTATCCAGCGAGGCTGCGCCTCTTTTTCGCTCGCGTAATAGAAACCAACATCCCGGAAGTCGATCGAGCGACCGCCAGCTGCGGCGGGCAAGCGAAGAGGCGTCCCCGCCGGCGACTCGATCGCGGGTTTTGCATCGAGTATCTCGGCGAGTCGATCCATCGAAGCCCCGCCCCGCTGAAAAAGATTGATCACCCATCCGAGCGCGATCAAAGGCCAGGTGAGCAGGCCGAGGTACATTCCGAAGGCGACGAACGAGCCGATGCTTATCGTGCCGCGAACAGCGAGCGATCCGCCAAACGCAATGACGACGACGGCTCCGAGTCCCGCGAGGATCGAAAAGAGGGGCTGCATCGTCGCGTAAAGCTTCGCCAGCTGCATGTTCCGCCTGAGGTATTCGTCGCTGAGCAGTCCGAATCGCTCGATCTCGGCAGCTTCCTGTCGGTAGGCGCGCACAATCCGAGTGCCGGTGAGGTTTTCCTGCGCGTGAGTGGTAAGCGTTGAAAAATGTTCCTGAACAGCCTCGAATCGCCTATGAATTGCACCGCCTAGCCACGCGGTGATCACTGGCAACGCGATCATCGGCACGAGCGCGATGAGCGTCAGTAGCGCATTGATTCTGATCATGAAGAAGAGAGCGAAGGCGCCGCTCGCGATGGTGTTGACGGCATACATGGTCGCCGGACCTGCAGCCATTCTCACTGCGCCGAGGTCGTTCGTGAGACGAGCCATGATGTCGCCGGTTCGCGTGCGCGCGTAGTACGACGCGTCGAGTGTCTCGAGATGCTCGAACAGAACGCCCCGCAAATCGTATTCTATTCGGCGACTGACGCGGTTCATCGTGTGTCGCATTCCATAGCGCATCACGCCGGTGACGAGCGATACGCTCACGATTGCGAGCGCTATCAACCATACGGTTCGCTTCCAGTCTCCCTTGCTCATAGCATCGATGCCGATGCTCAAGAGCCATGGATTGACGCTGCTCACTCCGGTGGACACTATGACGAGAATCAAACCAGCGGCGAGCTGCCACCGATGTGGCCGGAGGAATGGAATGAGGCGTCTAAGCTCTTTCATAAGTGGCACACCGATTGCCCTTTAGGAGGGGTCTAAGGAATTGGAAATCAAGAGCTTCGGCGTAGCCACATAAATATGGAGACAAGAGTTATGTCAGGAAAAGTCAGCAGACTGCTCATGGCGGCTGCAATCACCCTCGCCGTTGGCGCGAGCGCATGTACAGAAAAGAAAAACCAGGATACCCTGGCTCAGGACACTTCACTGAACCGCGATCTGCAAATGGCGAACGCCGACACCACTGCGCAACCCGCATTGAAGGACGTCCCTGCTGGCACAGTTGCTCCGTCGCCCGTTCGCCCGACGCCAGCAACGCCCACTCCGCGCACCGCGCCGCCGCGACGCTCGACGGGTACCGTTGTTCGAACGCCCACTCGCCCGGCGCCGGCGCCCGCTCCGAGAGTATCCACGACATCGACTGGAAATACTGTGACGCGAACGCCAGGCGCCGGTGCGGAGCGCGCGTTTGGTACAGTGTCAGCGGGCAGCACTCTCAACCTCGCTTCGAATTCTCGTGTTTGCACGAACAGCAACCACGTTGGAGAGCGATTCACCGCGACGGTGTCGGAGGCGGTCGAAGGCTCGAATGGGGCGAGGATTCCCGCGGGCGCAACCGCTACAATAGAAATCACCGAGCTCAAGCGAAGTGAGAATGCGAACGACAATGTTGTGATGGGCTTCCGCGTGGTTTCCGTGTCGTTCGGTGGCAAGACATACCCGGTTTCGGCGACGACGAATTACGCGCGCGTCGAAAAAATTCGGAACGAGCCGAAGAACAAGGACGTTCAGAAGGTTGTCGGTGGTGCGGCAGTCGGCGCGATAATCGGATCGATCGTCGGCCATAGCACGAAGGGAACAGTGATCGGTGCGGCAGCGGGCGCAGCGGCGGGGACTGCAGCCGCAGCGGCGACCGCAAACTTCGAAGGCTGCGTTCCAAGCGGCGGACGAATTACCGTATCGTTGGATTCGCCCGTGCAGGTGCAAGTCTGAGAAACCACTGCGGACAGTTAGTACCCTAATGCCGCGCCGGCTGACCTGGGATCGATAATGCCTTCGTAGCCGCGCGGCACTCTCATAATTGCCGTGAGGCTTCCTTCAACGCGTCCGAGTGTCTTGAGCGCGTAGCCCATAGCCTTCAACCGCCCGAGCGTCGCGTCGTCAACGCCCCCTTGCTCGTAACGCAGCGTGTCCGGAAGCGACTGATGATGAATTCGTGGCGCGCTCATCGCGTCGGCCAATGTCATTCGATTGTCGATCACGTCGAGTATCACCTGTGTGACAAACGTGATGATGCGTGGCCCGCCACGACCGCCGACTGCGAGAAGAACCTTGCCGCGCTGATCGAGCACTACTGTCGGTGACATCGCGCTCAACATGCGCTTGCCCGGCGCAATTGCGTTCTGTTCCCCCTGTACAAGACCAAACTGATTTGCTTTTCCGGGCACCGTCGCAAAATCGTCCATCTGATTGTTCATGAAAAAGCCTGCACCGCGAATCAGCACACCTGAGCCGTAAAGACTGTTGAGCGTGGTCGTCGTTTCGACCGCGTTTCCCTGTGCATCGACGACCGCGTAGTTCGTCGTCTCGCTTCCTTCACGCGCATTCGCAACCTGCGCAGTCGGCGTGTGACGATCGAGGGCAATCGTGTGTTGCAGCCGCCGCGCGTAATCCTTGCTCGTGAGCTGCGCGATCGGAACATTCACAAACGCGGGGTCTCCGAGTTTTGAGTTACGGTCCGTGAACGCGAGCTGAAATGCTGATGCGACAACGTGGAAATATTCCGCCGTGCCGAACCGGGGCAGCGTTGGGTATGCCTCGAGAATATTCACCGATTCCCCGACCGTGATCCCGCCTGACGACGAAGGAGGCATCGAGAGAAGAGTGTAGCCGCGATAAGTCGTCGGAAGTGCTTCGCGCCAAACCGGGCGATACTCTGCGAGGTCACGCGTTGTGATAATTCCACAACCATGCGAAGCCCGTTGTCGCTCTCCAACTCCCTGAGGACAATCGCGCTGCATTTCTGCGGCAATCAGCTCAGCGACTGGCCCGCGGTAAAACGCAGGTGCACCCTCGCGAGCAATTCGCCGCAGTGTCTCGGCGAGATCCGATTGAACGAAGCGTGAGCCGCGCGCCAATGATTTTCCGCCGGGGAGAAAAATCTCTGCGCCGGCAAACCGACGAATGCTTGTGTCCTTCTCGAGGACCGATTGCGCGAGCGCGCTGTCGACAATGAATCCTTCGGACGCGAGTCTGATTGCGGGCGCCATCACTTTGTCGAGCGGCATCGTTCCGTACTTCGCGAGTGCTGCAGTCAGTCCGGCGACCGCCCCGGGAACGCCGGAAGCTGCGCGCCCGACAATACCCATCTTCGTCAAATTTCCCGTTGAATCGAGGTACATATCGCGAAATGCTGCGCCCGGCGCGACTTCGCGGTAATCGAGCGCTGCACTGCGACCATCAGCGAGTCGGATGATCATATAACCACCGCCGCCGATGTTGCCGGCCTCGGGATACGCCACGGCCATCGCGAAGCCGACGGCGACCGCTGCATCGACCGCATTTCCGCCTGCTCGCAGAATCTCGAGGCCCGCCGTGCTCGCAAGCGGACTGTTAGTCGCGACCATCGCGTGCTCGGCGAACGCCGCGGTGCGTCCGCTCGGATATCGCCAACCGCTTGGAAAAACCGCTCGCTCCCGAGGTGGAAGGTCGCTCGCGCTATCGCTCGCTGTGTTGACTGCTGGCGCGCACGCTGCGAGCAACAATGCCAACAGCAATTGCGGACTACGGACTGTGTTTATCGCCGCCGCCTTGTCTGAGATCCGAATCCCATTCTGAAGTTCAATCGCGTCGTGCGCTGCGTCAGAGTGTTGCTCTGATCGTTGGTGAGCCCCGTGCGCTCATGCAGCGCCAATCCATAATCCTGCACGATACTGAGCTGCATGGTCGGGTTGAAAGTGTAACCGAAACCGTAGCCGAAGGTAAAGAACGGATCGGTGTTTCCACCCGTCGGAGCGAGCTTCAGCTTGTCTGAATCTCTCGTGAGATTCCTGTAAAACGCAGCACCTGCAGAGACCTCGAGCACCTGATGCAATCCTTGACCGCCACCTGCATGAAACGATGCGCCCACAGACGTCAAATCGAGATGCGCATCGCACCCGCCTCCGCAGTTTGGTCCACTGTACACAAAGGGAACGCTCACGTAGGTCACCACGCCGCCGAGTGAAAACTGATTCTGCAATACTTTCTCGAGTGCCGCGCGATACTGCCAATCGGTTCCATTGCCAAAGTCCCACGTGCTGTGCGTCGAGCCATCGCTGATTCCGTTTGCGCTGTAAACACCGAGTCCGAGATCGACCCACACGGACGGCTCGTTGGAAATCGCACCACGTCGACGGATCTGAGCATTCGCCGAAGTCGCGATGAAGAGTATCGCAGCCGGCAGAATATATTTTTTCACCTGAGCTCCGAATGCTTGCGGCTCGCTCGAAACGGCCGGTAAGTTTGGTCGTGCACCACCCCGCAACAACGAATGCTTGATCCCAGGGCGACGGAGCGTCGCAATCCGCGGACCGCTTCCATCGATCTCGCCACGCCTCTGGAGATCGTTGATGTCATAAACACCGAAGATCGCATGGTTCCCGATGCGGTGTTTACGCAGCGCGAAAAAATCGCCATCGCAATCGGCATCGCCGAAGACTCGTTCAGAAAAGGCGGACGTCTTTTCTACGTCGGCGCGGGAACTTCAGGACGACTCGGCGTTCTGGACGCCAGCGAGTGTCCGCCGACATTCGGCACTGACCCGGAAATGGTGCAGGGAATAATCGCCGGCGGTCTTCCGGCGCTCACGAGATCTCAGGAGGGCGCTGAAGATGTTGCCGAAAACGGTGCGAAAGCGATCGATGAAAAATCTGTCGGTCAACACGATTTCGTTATTGGAATCGCCGCGTCGGGAACGACGCCATACGTACACTCCGCCATTCGCCGCGCACGTGAAAGAGGTGCGCGCACAGGAATCGTCTCGTGTTCTCCTCCGCCCGCCGAAGTTCTGAATGAAGTGGATGTCGCGATACTTCCACTCGTTGGACCTGAAGTCGTAACGGGCTCGACAAGAATGAAAGCCGGAACCGCGACCAAGCTCGTTCTCAACATGATCACAACCGGAGCAATGATTCGCCTCGGGAAGACGTACGGCAACCTGATGGTCGATCTCAAAGCGACGAACAACAAGCTCAAGGATCGGAGCGAGAGAATTGTCGTCGAAGTGTGTGGAGTGACGCGTGAAGAAGCGCGGAAGTTGTTGCAGGCTGCGGGCAAGAGCGTGAAGACTGCGATCGTGATGCAGAAGCTGGCCGTTTCACGCGAAGAAGCTGAAGCTGCGCTTGCGCACGCGAGCGGTGTGATTCGACGCGCGATTCCCGACGCACCACCCACCGTTATCGAATGAATCCGCATTCCGAAGTTGGTCCGGAGTCCGCAGCTAGTCCGCAGTCCGCAGTGATACTTGGGCTCATGTCCGGTACCTCTCTCGATGGAATCGCCGCAGCGGTCGTGCGCTTTACCGATCGAGGCGAGAGTGCGGTAAATGCGGAGCTGGTCGGTTTCACAAGTCGCGCGTACACGCGAAAGGAACGTGAGCGACTTGCGCGCGCGTTGGTTGAGGGAACGCCCGCTGAATACTGTCGACTTGGATTCGATCTCGGAGACTGGCTTGCAGCGGCGGCTGTACAGGCAATTGCCGAAGCTGGAGTTTCGCGCACGTAGATTTCGGCGATTGCATCACATGGTCAATCCATCTGGCACGAGCCCGGCCACTCCACGTGGCAGCTCGGCGAGGCAGCGGTAATCGCCGAGCGAATCGGTGTGCCGGTCGTGAGCGACTTCAGAGTTCGCGACGTCGCTGCGGGCGGGCAGGGCGCACCGCTCGTTCCAATTGCAGACGCGATGATCTTTTCATCACCGACGAGTTGGCGCGCTTTGCAGAATTTAGGGGGAATCGGCAACGTGACCGTCGTTCCGCCCGGAGGAGATCGAGCCGGCGTGCGCGCGTTCGACACTGGACCGGGCGCCGGTGTGATCGACAAAGGTTGATGGCAGGCTTGCACTCGCGGGAAAATCCGTGAGCACCGTCGTCACGCGACTCCTTGAAGATCCCTACTTTGCCGCTGAGCCGCCGAAATCAACCGGTCCGGAATTATTCAGTCCGCGCTACGCTGATGATCTTATTCGGCAATGCCGAGCGGAGCGCGTGGGCTGCACCGACGAAGACGTCATTGCAACGACGGTCGAGCTCACCGCGCGAAGCATCGCCGATTCATATCGAAGGTTCATCGCCGAGCCGATCGAGGAGACGATTATCTCCGGTGGAGGCGCAAGAAATCCCGCATTGGTCAAGGCTATCGCCGCCGCAGTCGCACCGCTCCCGGTACGATTATTCGACGATGTGTTCTTCGATGGCGAGGCAAAAGAGGCCGTGGCCTTTGCATTGCTAGGCTATCTCCACCTAAGGGGGAGGCCGGGCAATGTTCCGTCGGCAACAGGCGCGCGCGGAGCGCGAATTCTCGGAAAGCTCACACCACCATGACTGAAGTCGCCCAGCTGATGCTACCCGCAATCCGCTGGGACAAGGATCATGGATACGAATCACTGCGGCCTGCAATCGACGAAGCCCTCGAGCTCGGAGTCGGTGGCTTCATTCTGTTCGGCGGTGAGCGAGATGGAGTCCGTGATCTGATAGCGGACATTCGCACGCGGTCTCGCATCCCACTTCTCATCGGCGCTGACCTCGAGCGCGGCGCGGGACAACAATTCGCAGGCGCGATTGGATTGCCACCACTCGCCGCAATTGCGTCCCTCGGCGACGAAGAAGCGTTGCGAGGAGCTGCCGCGCTCAGTGCACGCGAAGCGCGCACGCTGGGGATCAACTGGATTTACCAGCCAGTTTGCGATCTCGACATCGAGCCGGAAAATCCAATCGTCGGCACGCGCTCGCTTGGCAGCGATCCCCGTGCAGTTGCTTCTGCGGCGTCGCAATGGATAGACGCATGTCAGTCATGCGGCGTACTCGCGTGCGCAAAACATTTTCCCGGACACGGTCGCACGACCACTGACTCGCACGCCGGGCTACCGGTAGTAAATGCGAGCGTCGAGGAATTGGCGGCGACTGATCTTGTTCCATTCGAGGCAGCGATCGAAGCGGGCGTCGCGGCCGTTATGACCGCGCATGTCGCTTTTCCGGCGCTCGATCCGTCCGGAATGCCAGCGACGCTCTCGAGAACGATTCTCCAGGCAGTGCTTCGCGGAGATCTCGGATTCCCCGGCCTCATTGTTACGGATGCTCTCATCATGGAGGGCGTGCTCGGCGGCGGTGAAACGACCGCAGTCGTAAAAGCTCTCGGAGCCGGATGCGATCTGCTGTTGTATCCGACCGATCTCAAGGCATGCGTCGATGCGATCGAACGAGCATTGACCAACGGTGAATTGAATCGCGACGAGATAAGTCTTTCGCTCGACAGGCGAAAGCACTGGACCGATTGGGCAAACGCCGAGCGGCGTCCGTCGAAGATGACCGAGGACGATACGCTGTGGGCGCGACAGCTCGCAGAACGAGTAATCCATCGCGTGCGTGGCGAGCCATTCACGATTTCCGAAAGTGTCGACGTGATCGTTGTCGACGATGACCTTGGTGGTCCTTATCCGGCCCCATCGCGACAGCCATTTCTCGATGAGTTACACGCAGAGGGAATTCAGGCGGAAAAACTCGACACGCCGTCGGGAAATGCAAACACTGCGGTGATAGTCGCGCTATTCGGTGACATTCGCTCCTGGAAGGGTCGTCCGGGGTATTCGGCAGCTGCGATCGATGCAATGCGCGCAGCGATCACGTCCTCGCGCGAGAAGAAACAGCACGTCGTCGTCGTTCAATTCAGCCATCCACGTCTCGCCGCATCTATTCCCGGCGACGCTCCGGTTCTCTGCGCCTGGGGAGGCGAGCAGGTCATGCAGCGAGCTGCAGCGCGCGTTCTTGACGGGATGAAGAAAACTCCATCACGTCCGCAGGAAACTGGAGCATCCACATGACCACACCGCAGCCGACGAGACCGCACCCCACTTCCGCGCTCCGTGTTTTCGGACAACGAAAAATGGTTGTACTGCTTCTGCTCGGTTTTTCATCCGGGCTTCCGCTCTACCTGACTGGAACGGGAAAAACAATTCAGGCGTGGATGACAACGGCGCACGTGAGCCTCGCAACAATCGGATGGTTCAGTCTCGCGGGCCTTCCTTATTCACTGAAATTCCTGTGGGCGCCCGCACTCGATCGCTTCATCCCGCCGTTCCTCGGGCGACGTCGTGGCTGGCTTGTCATAACGCAGGTGGCGCTCCTCATTGCGATCGCAGCGATGGCGTTCCACGATCCTGTGACGGGACTCCGCATGCTCGCGGTGAACGCAATTCTCATTGCACTTCTCAGCGCGTCCCAGGACATCGTCGGCGACGCTTACCGAACCGATGTATTGGCTGAGCGCGAGATGGGAGCGGGCGCGTCGGTGTGGGTTCTGGGCTACCGACTCGCAATGCTTTTCGCGGGTTCAGCGGCGTTGATTCTCGCCGATCGTCTATCGTGGCCGACGGTCTATCTGATCCTCGCTTCTCTCATGCTCATCGGCATCGTCGCCTCGATCTTCGCGCCCGAGCCCGTTCTGCATGAAGCCCCGCCTCGGAGCCTCGGCGAAGCGGTGATACTTCCTTTCCGCGAATTCTTCACCCGATCTGGCGTCGTTCGGGGACTCCTCGTTCTCCTCTTCATCATCGTTTACAAATATTCGGACAGTCTCGCCGGCTCGATGACGACTCCATTCCTCCTCAAGACCGGCTTCACACAGGAAGAGATTGGCGTCGTACTCGGCGGTGCCGGTCTAATTGCCGTCATTGTCGGATCGGTCGCGAGCGGCGCGATCATCGCGCGCATGGGAATGAACAAACCGATGTGGATCTTCGCCATCGTTCAGGCGCTGAGCAATCTCACGTACTATGGATTGTCGCATGCCGGGCGAAACCAGAATTACATGGTGTTCGCAATCGTCATCGAAAACTTCGGGCTCGGTCTCGTGAGCGGGGCGCTTACTGCATACATGATGACGATGTGCAACAAGCGGTTTTCGGCGACGCAATTCGCGCTGCTATCGAGCTTGATGGCTGCGAGTCGGGATATTCTCGTGTCACCCGCAGGGAAGATCGCGGAGTCAGTCGGTTGGCCGACATTCTTTTTGATCACGGTGTTTGCGGGTGTGCCTTGTCTGCTGTTGCTGCCGTTCATCGCGCCATGGAATCGCGATCTCCCGATCGGCGCGGCAGAGCACGAAGGCATTACCACCGACGACCCTGCGGCAGCCGCCTGACGCCTGTCAGGCCGCCGGCTTATCCGAGTCTGTTTTGTCGGAGATGAACCGCGCCGCCACAACGGTCACGTTGTCCGGCGCGCCTGTCTCGAGCGCGCGCTCGACGAGCACCGCGCAGAAGGCTTCGATGTCTCGAGTCTCTGACGCGGCTTTCACGATTTCGGCCGATGTGACTTGATTGGAAAGCCCATCGCTGCAGAGAAGTACGATGTCCTCGTCGATCAGGCGATCGCGCGTCAGCTCGGGAACCACCGCTTCTTCCGGTCCGAGCGCCTGAAGAATGATGTTGCGGTGCTCGCTTTTTTCCGCCTGCTCCTCAGTCATTTTCCCCGCATCGACCATTCGCTGAACGAGCGATTGATCCTTGGTCATCTGCTTGGCGACCCCGCCGCGGATGATGTACGCGCGACTATCGCCGACTTGCGCGAAGTAGATCATGCCGTTGACCGTGAGCGCGAGAGTCGCGGTCGTACCCATTCCGTGATGCGATCGATTCGCCACGGCGTGCGCGTGAATCGCTTTGTTCGCGGAGAACAGCGCCTGTTGCAGCGCATCGGCGACGATGACTGTTCCTCTCAGTCCACCTCGCTGCCAGCGCTCGCGCAAATAATCGTAGGCGATCTTCGTCGCCATCGAGCTGGCGATTTCGCCTGAGGCGGCGCCGCCGACGCCGTCCGCCACCATCATCATCGAGGGCACAGCCTCGACGCGAAGCACTGGCGCATCGTTTTCATTGACGCACTTGCCCGAGGTAAGATCCCCGAACAAAAACGAATCCTCGTTGTGCTCTCTCACGAGGCCGACGTCCGTTTTCCCGGATATTTCCAGCGTTCCATCAGGAAGCGAAGGAAACTCCGCGGTGAAGGGCTCGTTCCTCACGTAAAGATGCGCCCAATGGTGCGGCGCATGCCCGGAAACGAAATCGATGTAGTTAGGTAGCGCCAAGGCATTCGCGAGAATATAGGCCAGACGATGCGGATGCGCCTAGAGTGACTACCCTATCGATCGACCTTTGGTACCGACCATGCAATACCTTCTCAACAAGACGACCAACCCTATTAGATGACAACGAGAATCTCACGCGCGCTCATTTCTACTTTTGCGGTCACTGTTTTCGCGGCGGCATGTGCACCGAGAAACCCCGCTGCGCCTGCGCCGGTTCCTGTGCCGGTTACCGCTCTTCCGGTGCCAACAGTGCCCGCACCGCTGCCGCCGGCGAATGCGGCTCTTCCGCCCGTCCCCCATATGGCAGGGCCGCTTCAGATCAAAGTCATTTATCCCTCCCCGGCACAGGTCATTCAGTCCAAGGATTCGAATTTCATCTTTGGATCGGTTGGAAACGGCGACGCTGCGTTGACGGTCAATGGCGTCGCGACGCCGGTGTGGCCGAACGGTGCGTTCATGGGATGGCTCGCCAATCCACCCGCTGACCGGCCGCAATACGATCTCGTCGCGGCAGTAGGCACCGAAGTCTCGCGACTCACGGTTCCCATCAAATACCAGCCACCGTCGACGGGACAGCCGGACACAGTTCAACACCTGACGCCTGCGCAATACGCGACGCTCATCGGTCCCGCGACCTACAGTAACGACACAGACAGAGTCGTTACCGCATACGCACTCACCGGCGGGATTCAGCGCTGGTTCCTGATTCCCGGTACGGTCGTGAAAGTGACGAGCATCAAAGGCGCGGATGCATTTGTCGAGCTCGACAGCACACAAACTGTGCGAATCGTGCGCACCGATCTCAACATGCTTACCGCTGCTGCGCCACAAACTCCGCCGACTACTCCGACTCCACCCATTCCGCCGGCTCAACGCACGACAAAACCATTTCGCATCGTGCCGACAGCGGAATATCTCGACGTGATCATTCCCGTCAGCGACAAGCCGGCATATCTCATCGAGGAAGGACCATCATCTCTCACGCTGACGCTCTACTCTACAGCGGGACAAGCTCAGCAACCGATGCCGGCGCCTTCAACCACTTACGTGTCTATGATTTCGTCCGACGCCGTCGGACCGCAGATGCGCTACAACATTGCGCTTCGCGGCCCTATCTACGGGTATCAGCCGATATGGCAAGACAGCATCTTCACGTTGCGGGTTCGCCGTCCTCCGAACATCGATCCCGTCGACCCATTGAAGGGTCTGACACTCGCAATCGATCCCGGACATCCACCACTCGGCGCTACCGGGCCAACCGGGCTTTATGAGGCCGAGGCCGTACTCGCGGTTGGGCTCAAGGTTCGCGACATGCTTGCGGCTCGCGGTGTGAACGTGTTCATGACAAGAACGACGATGGAGCCAGTCGATCTGAATCTGCGAGGCACGATGGCGCGTCGTGCGAACGCGCATGCGCTCGTTTCGATTCATCTCAACGCAGTGCCGGACGGACAGAATCCGTACGTGGCCGAAGGCACGACGACATATCATTTCTGGATGCACTCTCAACCGATGGCCACCGCGATCCATCAGGCATTGCTGCCGCTATTGGCTCTTCCCGATAAAGGTGTAAAGCGAGAGAATTTCGCGCTCGTTCGCCCGGCGTGGATGCCCGCCGTATTATGTGAAGGTGCGTTCATCATGATGCCTGATCAGGAAGCCGCAATTCGAACCCCGGAGTACCAGGAGCGTTACGCGCGCGGGATTGTTGACGGGCTCGATCACTACTTTCGCAGTCTCGGATCCGCGGCGCATTGAGCCGCGGTAATCGCGGGCTCGCCTGGATGACGCTTTGCGTCGTCTCGTGCATCGCGCCGTCGGCAACGTCGGCACAAGTAATTCCGAACCTTCAGTGGCGCACGATCGAGACGCGTCACTTTCGCGTTCATTTCTCGCCGCCACTCGAGGAGCTGGCGCGACGAGCTGCACCCAACGCCGAGCGCGCGTTCGCTCTCCTCTCACGCGAGCTCGTTCCACCGCACGGGAAAGTCGATCTCGTGATTGCCGACAACGTGGACTACACCAACGGATACGCGACACCGTTTCCATCGAATCGGATCGTGATCTTCGCGCATCCGCCGGTGGACGAAATCGCGCTTCGTAATTATGCGGATTGGAGCCAGCTCGTCGTGACACACGAGCTCACCCACATTTTTCACTTGTCGCGCGCCGAGGGAATCTGGAAGCTGGGGCGCTACGTGCTCGGGCGGCATCCAGCGCTTTTCCCGAACGCGTTCATGCCTGCGTGGGTGACCGAAGGACTCGCCGTTTATTACGAGTCACGACTCACCGGCACTGGCAGACTCGAAGGCTCCGAGCATTACATGATTGCGCGCGCGGCGGCGGAAGCCGGAAGCTTCCCGAGACTCGGCGAAATCTCTCTCGCGACCTCGCGCTTTCCCGGCGGCGAGACCGTGTATGCGTACGGCTCTTTCATCTTCGACTATTTGTCTCGCACACGAGGGGACAAGTCGATCCGGAAATTCATCGACGTGACGAGCCGGTCCATTTTTCCCATCACTCTCAACGGAAAATCGAAGAAAGCCTTCGGAATCAGCTTCGAGCGCGCCTGGCAACAGTGGACCGACTCGCTGCTCCGCGTCACGCAGCGACGGCCAGAGCCGATTCCTGGATGGCGTGAGCTCACGCCGGAAGGATGGTTTGTATCTGCTCCCCGATGGCTGGGCGATTCAACGTTGATGTACGGCGGATCGACCGGACGGGAAGTCTCACAAGCATACGTCGTCGAGTTGTCCGGAGAAAAACGAACGATCGGTCGGCGTAACGCGGCCTCGGTAAACATTCCTCTCGCTAGCGGCGACATTCTATTCAGCCAACCTGATTTTCTCGATCCATATACGCTGCGTAACGATCTCTTCATTCAGCGCGGCGACAATCAAATACGACTTACGCACGGCGCGCGACTGTCCTGGCCAGATGCTCGGCGAGACGGATCGATCGTCGCTGTTCAGGATGTGCCAGGTTCGACGCGATTGGTTCGCGTGTCGTCCGACGGACGCTCGATAATCCCGATCACACGTGGCTCGCTCGACGAACAATGGACCGAGCCGAGGTGGTCGCCTGATGGAAAACGCATCGCGGCAGTCAGAATGCCGTACGGGAACAAAGCGGAAATTGTCGTGATCGACACAACCGGTGCGATCTCGTTCTCCTATCCGTTTGCGAGCGCAGTTTCCGCGTCGCCGAGCTGGTCGCGTGACGGCTCCAAACTTTTTTTCTCGTCGGATCATTCGGGCACGATGGAGCTGTACTCGATCGACCTCGCTGCGGCAGCGCGTGCAGGAACGACGCGACTCAGCGATGCAGTTACGGGAATTTTCGATCCGGAATCTTCGCCGAGAGCAACCTGGCTCGCCGCGACATTGTATCACACCGACGGATACCATCTCGGTGTTGCGCCTGCGCCCAACGTTCCAGCGGCCGTGAAGGACACTGTACTTCTGGGAGAGCGCGCGAGCTGTGCGACGTGTCGCATCGCAGACGCTGCTACTTACGGCGCCTTGCCACCGGACAATGCTGTCGCAAGAAATTATTCCCCGTGGCGTTCGCTTCTACCGACTTACTGGGAACCGATAGTCGAGAGCACGACGGGATCGGGAACGAGCGTTGGGGGGGCGACGAGTGGCGTCGACGTCATCGGCCGTCATTCGTACTACGCGCAGGCGACGTACAACTCGAAATGGCATGATGGCGAGGGATACTTCGCTTATCGCTATGCGGGACTCGGCCAACCGTATCTCGATTTTTCGGGTCAGCAGATTTGGGATCATTTCGATGTCGTAAACTCGGCGAACGCAGTCGTTGGAGATTTTGCGCAGCGCTCGCGCATCTACTCGACCGGGGTGACGATGTTGCGACCGCGCGTGCGCACTTCCGCCTTCCTTTCTCTTGGAGCTGAGCTCGAGACTCGCATATACGCGACAGATCCGGATTCTCTCCTGGCAAAGCTGTCACCGGTATTCAGTGAATCAGCGCGCTACCCATCGGTTTTTGCATCTGTCAGCTGGACGAACGCCCGCCGTCCGGCGCTTGCCATTTCGCGCGAGGATGGGATCACGCTGAGCGGTTTAGCGCGCGAGCGTTGGCGATATCTCAACGGGCAAGTGAGTGGTGCGCCGAGTCGTTCGCTCGAGGGGGCGGCCGCAGCATACAAGGCGCTCGATCTTAGAGGTTTTGCGCATCACGTGATCGCGATGCGCGGTGCAGCCGGTTACACGGATGGCCGAGCGATCTCTGCATTTTCTGCTGGCGGATTAAGTGGTACCTCACTCGAGGTGCTGAGCGGATTTTCAGTTGGAGATCAGCCACGCCGATACGGTGTTCGCGGATTTCCGCCGTCTGCAGAGAGAGGCATCAGAGCATTTGCGGGATCGCTCGAATACCGTGCGCCAGTAGCTGCTCCCTCGCGGCACATTCGTTACGTGCCGTTGTTGTTCGATCGCATTTCCGCGAATGCGTTCGCTGATGCTGGTCGCGCATATTGTCCATTGTCGAGTGTAGGCACCGCTGCAGTGTGCAGCTCATCTGCCGCGCAGAATCCGTGGCTTGCATCTGTTGGAGGAGAAGTGAACCTCGATGCTGCGCTCTACTACGATGTGCCGGCTCGCATTCGCCTGGGCGTCGCTGCGCCAATCTCCGGTCGTGACTACACGAAAGCGAAATCGGTAAGTGTCTATCTCACGTTCGGTTCGTCGTTTTGATAACGGATTGACGGTTCGAATTAGTCGCAAATCGATACGTGAAAGAGAGCAAGCGCTTTCGTGATGTGGATACCGTAAACGATTGATGTGTATTAGTTTACATAGGCACTAGCGTGGGCATCCGAACACGGGTAAACTGCTTCCCCCAACTGCTGCCCGTCACCAGTTCGATACGCTTTCGTTTCATTATTTCTTGACAATCGTTACCCGCCGCGGAGACTTGCTCTGATGTCAACATCCACCACCCAGAATTTGGGAGCTGCCCAGCTCAATCAGAATGCGCGAACAGTCATCGAGAAGCGCTATCTGATAAAAGACGAGACGGGCAAACCTGTTGAGCAGCCGGAAGACATGTTCTCGCGGGTGGCGAGTACGGTCGCGGAAGCAGATCGTCGCTACGGCGCGGGCGAGGCGGGCGTGACTCAGCTCGCTCGCGATTTTTATTCACTCATGACCGAGCGAAAGTTCGAACCGAATTCTCCGACGCTCATGAATGCGGGCCGTCCGCTCGGACAACTGTCGGCGTGTTTTGTTTTGCCGGTCGAGGATTCACTGTCGAATGGACAGAATGGCATCTACGACACGTTGCGCGCGATGGCTCTCATTCATCAGTCGGGCGGTGGAACAGGATTCGGTTTTTCGCGTTTGCGCGGAATGGGGTCGATGGTGCGCTCGACGACAGTAGTTGCGTCGGGCCCCGTTTCATTCATGAAGCTGTACGACGCATCGACCGACGCAGTGAAGCAAGGCGGCACTCGTCGCGGTGCGAACATGGGGATTCTTCGCGTCGATCATCCGGACATCATGGAGTTCATCACCTGCAAGGAAGATTTATCGCAGATCACGAACTTCAATATCTCCGTGGCGGTGACGACGAAGTTCATGGAAGCAGTGAAAGCTGGAACGTCGTACGATCTCATCGATCCGGGCAACGGCAAGGCGACGGGACAGCTCGATGCGCGCACCGTCTGGAACAAGATGATCGACGATGCGTGGCGCACGGGCGAGCCAGGTTGCTTCTTCATCGACGAGGCGAATCGCTACAATCCGGTTCCTCACGTCGGTAGTTACGAAGCCACGAATCCGTGCGGTGAGCAGCCGCTTCTTCCTTACGACGTCTGCAATCTCGGCTCGATCAACGTCGGCTACTATGTGAAGAATGGAGTGATGGACTGGAACGCTTTCGCGAGCGACATCCATCTCTCGGTTCGCTTCCTCGACAACATCATCGACGTCAACAAGTATCCCCTGCCGGAAATTGACGCGCTGTCGAAGCGCATTCGTCGCATTGGATTTGGAGTGATGGGTTTTGCTGATGCTCTCGTCAGGCTCGGAATTCCGTACGACTCAGAGGAAGGAGTTGAATTCGGTCGCAAGCTTCAGCAATTCGTCGACGTCGAGTCGAAGCGTGAGAGCGAGCGTCTCGCCAAGGAGCGTGGCCCATTCCCAGAGTGGGCACGATCGATCTGGGGACCAGATGAGACATGTGCGCGCGGACCGGCAGGCGAGCGTATTCGTCCGATGCAGATGCTTCGCAATTGCAACGTGAATACCGTTGCGCCGACGGGGACGATCTCGATCATCGCTGGATGCTCATCTGGCATTGAGCCGCTGTTTGCCGTTGCGTTCATGCGCAACCAGGCCGGCGTGATGATGCCTGATGTCAATGAAGATTTCCTCCACATCGCAAAGAGCGAAGGCTGGTACTCCGACGAGCTGATCGAGAGAATCGCCAAGCAGGGTCATATCCATTTCGATGAAATCCCCGCGAAGTGGCAGCGCGTATTCGTCACCGCACACGACATCACGCCTGAGTGGCATGTCAGAATGCAGGCTGCTTTCCAGGAGCACTGCGATTCTGCAATCTCGAAGACGACGAACTTTCCGCACACGGCGACGCCCGAAGACGTGCGTGCGATTTACGAGCTCGCATACGAGCTGAAATGCAAGGGAGTCACAGTGTATCGCGACGGCTCGCGCGACAATCAGGTTCTCTCGACTGGCGCGACGGACAAAGCGAAGGCGAGCCGAGGCGAAGTTGGTGATCTCAAGGGTACGATCGCTGAGATGGATGCCGAGATCGAGAGATTGAAAAAGCAGCTGTTCGACGTCGAGGCGGAAACGCTTCAGCGACGACAGAAGCGGGCTCGCCCCGACACGCTGCGCGGCACGTCCATTCGCAAGGAAACGCCGCTCGGCACGATGTTCGTGCACATCACTGAGGATGATCGCGGCCAGCCGTTCGAAGTTTTCATCAATCTCGGGAAAGCTGGTGGTGCGGCGATGGCGGACGTCGAAGCAATCGGTCGTTTGATCTCACTTGGCTTGCGATCCGGAATTTCAATTCAGGCGATTCATCGTCAGCTTCGCGGCATCAGCTCCGATCGCGCGGTGGGAGTCGGTCCGAACAAGGTTCTCTCGGTGCCCGATGCAATCGGAATTGCGCTCGAGGATTGGATGCGTGAGAAGCAGGGAATTCAGCAGGATCTTCTACGCCTGCAGACGCCTCCGGAGGGAACACCGGCAATCACTGCGCCGCTTCCGGTTGCCGGGTCAACCGCATCGATCGGAACGCAGTCGCAATACGAGTTCGAGAAGGTCACGGGTGGAGAGACATTCATTGGCACGTGCCCTGATTGCGGATCGTCGATGGAATTCGCCGAGGGATGCGCGAAGTGTCACGTGTGCGGCTATTCGGAGTGCGGCTGAAGAAAGCGGATCCAGCAGATTAGGGCTGATTAGAAACGGATTCTGTCCCTAATCAGTCAAAATCCGTCCAATCCGTTTTCTATACAAACCAAAGGTCGAGTCGAAGTATCCAATCGCTCGACCTTTACCTTTCCGCCAATGACAATCAAATCGTTCATCGTCGCAGTGACGCTTGCTTTGCTCGTTCCAAGCGCTCAAACAGCAAGCCCACAATCAGCTCAGCATGGCTCCTGGCGCCTGTACTACGAGCCGTCGAACAGCGCCACTGAAGATCGCGTCCAGCTGACGTTCGAGGATTTCGATACCCGGTGGGGCCTGGGAGGCCAGACGTCATTCGGTGTAAGTCCTTCGGCTCTGCAGGGCGTAACGACGCAGCAGCTCGAGAACGCCAGTGGGCCCATCAAGTTCAGACTCGTCCGCGACGCCGGAACGTTCTTCTTCGACGGTGAGCTCAATCGCGGCAGAGGAACTGGATCGTTCACCTTCAATCCCGATTCGCGTTTTATCTCCGAAATGACAAAGCGCGGATACCGGCAGCCATCGGCACAGCAGCAGTTTTTCCTGGCGTTGCACGACGTCGGCTACGGTCTCGTCGACGAGCTTGCTTCCGAAGGCTACACGCGACCGTCGATCGATGACCTTGTCACGATGGGAATGCACGGCGTCCGGCTCGATTACGTGCGCGGAATGTCCAGCCTCGGCTATCGACTTCACGATTCTGACCAACTTGTCGAGCTGCGCGACCACGGTGTGACGCCCGCGTACGTGACCGGCCTCGCATCAGCCGGATACCGAAACCTCAGCGTTGACCGACTTCTCGAGCTGCGCGATCACGGGGTGACGTCGTCGTACATCTCCAGCATGGTCTCTGCCGGCTACACGAAGCTCACGTCTGATGAGCTTCTCGAATTGCGCGATCACGGAATCACACCGTCGTACATCAGTGGACTCAGTGAGCTCGGATACGGAAAACTGGATGCCGATGACGTCCGCGAGCTGCGCGATCATGGCGTGACTCCGGATTACATCCGGTCGCTCGGACGAGCTGGACTCAATCATCTCTCGACTGATGATTTGCTCAATGCACGAGACCATGGCGTGTCCGCAGATCAAGCAAAGGGATTCCGGGATCTTGGCTACGCTAATCTCAGCTTGAGAGATCTAGTTCGACTCCGTGACCACGGAGTTTCCGTGAGCTACGCAACGAGAATCCGTGAAAGTCGAGGCCGAAACATGTCGATCGACGATCTCATCGACGCGAGAGACCACGGAGATCACTACTGAGGTAGTGAGAAAAGCACCCAACGGCGCAGGGAGGCCGTGAGACCGTGAGAACTACACTTTTTTTTCTTTAGACGACAACTGTGGAACCGCGAATTACGTTTCTCTGCAGTGTGAAAAAAGAAAAAAGGTGTGGTTCTCACGGTCTCACGGTCTCCCTGCGCTGTTATTTGCAGTTCTCACTATCTCCGCTTATGAAAACAATCCGGATTTTCGTCCTCGGGCTGTCACTTCTATCTCCATCCATCTCCGGGGCTCAAAAGCAACGATTCTCTACGATCGACGAAGCACTGGCCGCGGGCTCAGTGCTGGGTGGTCGATCCGGTCCTCGAAGTGTGAACTGGATAGACGGTGGAAATCGATTCTCGTACATCGATAGAAACGTCATCAAGACGTACGATCCCGCGACGGGACGCGATACGGTGCTCTTCACCGGCGAAGGACTCACATTTCCGGGCACGAGCCAGGCGTTCGATTACAACTCATTCCAGTGGGCACCGGATTCCAAACATCTCGTCTTTCAGTCGAACTTCCAGCAGATATATCGACGATCCGGCGTTTCTGATTTTTACATCTACTCCGTAGCGGATCACGGCCTTCAGCTGGCGACGAAAGGTGCGCGCAGCGCTGAGCTTGCACCAAACGGAACGAAGCTCGGATTCGAGAAAGGCGGCAACATGTACGTCACCGATCTCTCGAGTCACGCGGAAAAACAGCTAACGAGCGACGCGACACAGCATGTCTACAACGGACACTTCGACTGGGTCTACGAAGAAGAATTCGGAATGGCGCAGGCGTGGCGATGGTCGCCCGACAGCAGGCGCATCGCGTACTGGCAACTCGACGACAGCGCGGAGCCGGTCACCGAGCTCTCGGATTTGTCGGGACAGCATGCGGAGTGGGAGCGTCTTCCGGTGCCACTCGTCGGCGATCCGAACCCGAAGGTGCGCATCGGTGTTGTCGACGTGTCGAGCGGAAAGAATCAGTGGCTCGACACTGGACTCCAGGGAGATTTCTACATCCCGCGAGTTTACTGGACAAGTCAGCCCGACACTCTCGCTGTGATGACTCTCAATCGCGCGCAGAACGAGATGAAGCTGTTCTTCTTCGACGTGAATACGGGCGGTCGCCGTCTCGTAATGTCGGAGACCTCGAAAACGTGGATCGACGTCTACGATTTCTACGCGGGCATCCAGGACATGATTTCGTTCCCCGCGGGCTCACACGAATTTTTCTGGATCTCGGATCGCGACGGTTTTCAACATGTCTATCGCTACGACTACTCGGGAAAGCTGATCGATCAGGTGACTCACGGTAAATGGACGGTGACCCGTATCGAAGCGATCGATCCGAAGCAACGTGTCATTTACTACACGTCGACACAGGCGTCACCGCTACAGCGCCAGCTCTATTCAATTCGGTTCGATGGAAGCGGCGCGCATGCGATAACGAGCGCGCCTGGGCGGCACCAGTTCAACATGTCGCCCAACGGGCAGTACTTCATCGACACGTGGTCATCAACGCGTCAGCCGAGGCAGGTGGAGTTTTGGTCCACATCGCGCGGAAAGCTTCGCATGATGGAAGACAACGCTACCGTCACGCAGTGGCTCGCCACCCACGAATATTCTCCCAGCGAGATTTTTTCATTCACAACATCGGACGGAGTGCACCTCGACGGGTCGATGATCAAGCCGACTCCCTTCGATCCTTCGAAAAAATATCCAGTCGTGTTCGACATCTATGGTGGCCCGGGATCGCAGCAGGTGTACGATGCGTTCGCGACCGGCGGATTCGATCAGTGGCTGTCGCAACAGGGTTATATCGTCATCGGTCTCAATAATCGCGGCACGAACAATTACGGCAGCGATTTCATGAAGGTCGTCTACAAGCACCTCGGTAAATACGAATCGAAGGATTTTGCCGAAGCGGCGCGTTATCTCGACAAGCAGCCGTACGTCGATCCGAAGCGCACCGCGATCATGGGAACGAGTTACGGCGGCTACTCGGCCGTTATAACGATGGAGCTCTATCCCGACGATTTCGAAGTCGGAATCGGAAATTCAGCCGTTGGTGATTGGCGGCTCTACGATTCCATTTATACCGAGCACTACATGGGATTGCTCGCCGACAACAAGGAAGGTTACGACGAGGGCTCGCCGATTCTCAATGCCGCAAAGCTGAAAGGACATTTGCTGCTCATTCATTCGATGCTCGATGACAACGTACATCCGGCGAACACGATGCAGATGCTCACTGCATTTGCGAATGCGGGGAAGGATGTTCCGCTCAGGCTTTATCCGCCGGGTCATCACGGAGCTGTGTACAACCAGACGAGTCGCCGATTGATCAATGGCGCGTACGACGCCTACCTCGCGCGTTACTTCAAGGGAGAGATTCGCGACCCGAGCGCGACGCCGAAGTGATGACCGCGCGACTCTTCAAATCGAGGCGCGGCGAAGCAGCTGCGCGTTCAAAGCGACGACGATGGTACTGACTGACATAAGGATCGCGCCCACTGCCGGGTTCAAGACAATCCCGAGCGGTGCGAGCACACCGGCGGCGAGCGGTATCGCAATGATGTTGTAGCCGGCGGCCCACCAGAGGTTCTGTATCATCTTCCGATAGGTGGCCTTGCTGAGCGCGATGATGCGTGGCACGTCGCGTGGGTCGCTTCGAATCAACACAACGTCTCCGGCTTCGACCGCGACATCGGTGCCCGCTCCGATCGCGATGCCAACGTCGGCGGTGAGGAGGGCCGGCGCGTCATTCACGCCGTCGCCTACCATGGCGACTCGCTTTCCTGTGCGCTTCACTTCCTCGATCTTTGACGCCTTCTGCTCGGGCAAAACCTCGGCGAAGACGGTGTCGATTCCGAGGTCCTTTGCAACTGCATCCGCAACCGGTTTTGCGTCGCCGGTCATCATGATGACCTCGATTTTCTGCGAGTGCAGTCGCTCCACTGCTTCTCGCGATTCTTCGCGAATTGCGTCAGCTACGGCGAGAACGGCGAGAGCATCGCGACCTTCCACGAGCGTAACGACCGTTTGTGCCCGGCTTGCCGCCTCGTTGATTGCCTTTTCGAGCTCCGGTCCGGGTTCGATACTCAGACGCCGAAGCAAAGCAGGTCCGCCGATCATGAGCTCTCGCCCCTCAACGACGCCTTGAACGCCCTCGCCCGGAATCGCCTGAAAACTCTCGACTCGGGCGACGGAGAGTTTCTTTTCCTCCGCACTCTTTACGACTCCCTGGGCGATCGCGTGCTCCGATTCACGCTCCAGTGAAGCGGCGAGCCTCAGCGCTTCATCCGCTGAAAGACGAGAAGTCGGAGTGACCGACACGACACGAAATTCCCCGCGCGTGAGTGTTCCGGTCTTGTCGAAGAAAACCGCATTCAGGTTCCTTGCTTCTTCCAATCCGCGGCGGTCACGAACCAGCAGACCCGATCGTGCGCCGAGGGTGGTCGAGATCGCGATCACGAGAGGAATGGCCAGTCCGAGGGCATGCGGGCAGGCGATGACGAGCACGGTCACGACTCGCTCTACCGCATATGCTGCGGATGCGCCTGTGATGAGCCAGGCAACCAGCGTAATCACAGCGGATACGATTGCGATTATCGTGAGCAAGAATGCAGCTCGATCTGCGAGCGCCTGTGCTCTGGATCGGGATTCTTGAGCTTGCGCCACGAGCCGCATGATGCCGGCGAGAGCTGTTCGGTCACCGGTTCCCGTTACCTTGACTCGAAGAGAGCCGGAGCCGTTAACGGTGCCTGCGATGACTTTGTCTCCGCCCTTTTTGTCGAGCGGACGTGACTCGCCGGTAATCATCGCCTCGTTTACAGCGCTCGCGCCGTCGACGACGC
>WNGI01001147.1_pt1 | contig 23166 bp, 18 predicted proteins | sample 5400621 | NCBI WGS metagenome assembly WNGI01 (sample SAMN13153374, study PRJNA577476) | soil metagenome | isolation source: 20 cm soil or saprolite under Garry oak tree replicate 1 | place: USA:California | collected 2016-06-15
TGACCAAGAGCGGCTTGGCGAGCTTCGTCCCGACTTCCGATGCAAGCTGCGCGTCTCCGGAAACAGCGACCATTGTCGCCGGAGGATGAGACCGCGGACCGTATACATCCCCGCACGCGATCACGAGAGTAGCGACGGCAAAATTGAGTAATGTCAGTAATACAGAAGTGAACCGCATACTCGCCGAGGAGCTCCAACAAAATTGTACGCCAACTCCACCGTCATCCGCTTCCCGCTTCCCGCTTCCCGCTTCCCGCTTCCCGCAAAGCTACGTGCGCGTACTGGCTACCGCTGACGGTCCATTCCCTGCGACATCGCCATTACATGGAAGAACGCAGGGCAGTGGAGCGCGGAAGATTATCGGCTTACTCCAATACACTTTATCGGGCTCTACGAGCGTCGGCTGAGAAAGCTGATACCCTTGTCGGCGCCCTTGGGATATTTCTCGTCGCGGGCCTCGTCGTCGCTTCTCTCGGGACTGCGATTTTCGTAGCCCTGGCGAGTCACGTCCGATCAGGGAGCACTCAGGCTTTCGACGACGCGGTAATACGGTGGATGGCCGGCCACGGAATTCTCAAGCTTGGCTTCAACCGGCCCCGACCTTCTATTTTCATTCCGGCCGTACACACGGTGAGCTCGTCCTTTCCCTCTGGACACGCGATGAGCGCGGCGGTGGTTTAACGCTCGAGGCTATCCAGAAGTTCGGGATTCGCCGCGATCCCCGGGTTCTGCAGCACGAGTTACCCGCCCCGACGGAGATTCCGGCAGGTTCGTCTTAGCTTCACTCCTCACGTCGGCAAGCTCGGCGACTTTCTCCACGAAAACTTGCGTCAGCTCGTCGACTCTGTCCTGAACCAGCCTGTCACTGGCGCGGGAAAGCGTAGCGGCACGATGCGTGACATCATCGATCGCCGCACGTGCAGTCGACGCGCCCTCCGCTGCGATCATGCGTGAAATCGCGACCGACGGGGCGACCTCTCCAGCCAAACATTGCACAAGAATTGCCCGGATTGCCGCCGGCTGCACGCCGTCAGTAAGACGAGTTATCGCTTCGGCTTCGAGACCAGTCCGACTGCTCATGCTAGAACGGTTTGAGAAAGGTAAGGGTGGGTCGATGGACACCTCGATTCTCTGGCACAACATGCGCCAACCCGACGCGGATCAGTCACAGCTACACCAGAGGGAGGAATAGAAATGCCTGCACGCAAATCTCCAGGGAGGCGGAAATACGGCAAAGCGGCACAGAAACGCGTAGAGAGCGCGATGCGTCGCCGGAAAAAGGGCACGCTGAAATCGGGCAGAGGAGGGAAAGGAGGAAGAGTGAAGAGCCGGAAACAGGCGATCGCCATCGGCCTGTCCGAAGCTCGGAAGAAGGGCGCCAAGGTTCCCCGTAAACGTGGCAAGTAGCAGCAGATGACAGTCGGGCGCCTTCGAACGCCCGACCATCATCTACTCAATTAGCTAAGCCGCTGCTTCCGGCGTGGCGCGCAAGCGCTCGACGACGACACTGAGCGCTCGCACCACGCGCTCGTTTCCCTCTCTCAGGAGCGCGGCGAGGATGTGTTTGCAAATCCGGTCGCGCCATAGGTGATCGCCGCAATCACAGCGGGGGTAACCGGAGGTGTACAGATCGACCCAGTGTTCCTGGGCGCCGCCGGTAAAGTGATATCGGCCTTGGCCAACGCGATTTCCCTTGAGCGCCAGACTGCGCTCCAGACGGGCGACGTCGACGCCGCCCGTAGTCTCAAAATCAATTGCTGGTTCCATTTTTTGCTGCTCCCATCCCTTCTTACAAGTTCGCAGATTCAAAAGACTTACACTCGATTAATACCCCCTGGCCCGGGCTGGGTTCAGTACTTGGCGAGATAGTTATCCAGTTCCCAAGGTGACACCTGGGTGATGTACTCCTCCCACTCGAGGCGCTTCGCGGCGAGAAAGTGAGTCGTGATGTGCTCACCAAGTGCTTCGGTGATCACATGGTCGTTCTCCAGCTCGTTGCATGCCTCCTCGAGATTGTGCGGCAGATCGTCGATGCGGAGGCGACGCTTCTCACGGTGCGACATCTCCCAGATGTTGGAATTCACCGGCTCGCGCGCATCAGCTTTAGTCGCAATCCCATCGAGCCCTGCCGCCAGTTGCACCGCCAGCGCCAGATATGGATTTGCGGCGGGATCGGGCATTCGCAGCTCGACTCTGGTGCCTGAGCCACGACGGTCCGGAATGCGGATCATCGGTGACCGATTGCGCATCGACCAGGCCACATTGACTGGAGCCTCAAACCCCGGCACGAGCCGCTTGTATGAGTTGACGAGCGGATTCGTTATCGCCGTGAAGCCGCGTGCGTGCCGGAGAAGTCCACCGATGTAATGGAGCGCTGTGCTGGACAACTCCCATTCCGCGGTCTCGTCCCAGAACGCGTTCTCCTTGCCACGGAAGAGCGACTGATGGGTGTGCATGCCGCTGCCGTTCTGACCGAAAATCGGCTTCGGCATGAACGACGCGCTTAGCCCGAAAGTGCGGGCGACGTACTTCACCACGAAGCGAAACGTCGTGATGTTGTCGGCGGTCTTCAGCGCTTCGGCGTACCTGAAATCGATCTCATGCTGACCGTGCGCGACTTCGTGGTGTGCGGCCTCGACCTCGAACCCCATACGCTCGAGGACATCGACGATCGCGCGCCGCGCGTCTTCGCCAAGGTCAGCAGGCGCGAGATCGAAGTAGGCGCCCACATCGTGCGTGATCGTCGATGGCTCTTCGTCCGGCTGCGGCTTGAACATGAAGAACTCGGCTTCCATCCCAGCGTTCATCGTGAAACCGAGCGCGGCAGCCCGGGCGATGTTTTTCTTTAGCGCGCTGCGCGGGTCACCGGCGAATGGGTTGCCGTCGGGAGTGTTGATGTCGCAGATCAGTCTGGCTACGCGGCTGTTCTCGTCTCCCCAGGGAAAGATCTGGAAGGTGCCGAAGTCGGGCGACAACAGCATGTCGGACTCTTCGATCCGGACGAACCCCTCGATCGAAGAGCCATCGAACATGATGTCGCCAGCCAGCGCTTTCTCGAATTGGGATGCAGGTATCTCGACATTTTTGTTGATGCCGAGGATGTCCGTGAATTGCAGTCTGAGAAAGCGGACGTTGTTCTTTTGGGTGAGCTCGAGGATTTCCCGGGCGGTTGCGCCCGAGGTGTCGGGGATCTGGGAGCGATGGCGGGGCATGGGGTGAACGTAGCCTCCTCCGCCATTTTTTGCAATTTCTGCATAAGAAACGGGCCGTTCCTTGCATCTTTAGCCAAGAAATCGCAAATTTGACGAATTACTTGTGCAATTTCTGCAGTTTCTGACACTCAGCCGTAAGAATCCATGACAGCCGTCGTCACTACCCCGCGCAAAGCGCTTCTCAAGGAGCTCACCAACCGGTCCGTGCGAGTACCAGCCGGCTTTAGTGAGGACGGAGTTCCCCGTCCGACTTCAGAATACTTCGGCGTCAACACTCTTGGCGTCCGACAACTTCACGACAAACTGCCGAAGGACGTTTACGCCAGTCTCGCCGCCTCGATCCGACACGGAAAGAAGCTCGATCTCGCGATCGCTCCCGTTGTCGCCCAGCTCATAAAAGAGTGGGCCATATCGCGCGGCGTGACTCACTTCACCCACTGGTTCCAGCCTCAAACCGGTCTCACCGCCGAGAAACACGACGCGTTTTTCGCCTTCGATGACGACAGGCAGCCGATGGAGTCGTTTACCGGGTCGCAGCTGATACAGAGCGAGCCGGATGCATCGAGCTTCCCGTCGGGTGGACTCCGCGCAACCTGGGAAGCGCGTGGCTACACCGCCTGGAATCCAGCGAGTCCGGTCTTCATCGCGGAATCGACCGGCGCGCGAACTCTCTGCATTCCGTCGGTGTTCATCGGCTACAATGGCGAAGCGCTGGACGAGATGACGCCGTTGCTGCGCAGCTCCGACGTTCTTTCCGAAAAATCAATCGAGCTTCTCGAGCTCCTCGGGGACAGAGGAGTGCAGAGAGTCCATACCACCCTCGGACCCGAGCAGGAATACTTCCTGATCGATCGCGCCCTTTTCGGGATGCGTCCCGACCTGGTGATGGGTGGACGCACTCTCGTCGGCGCGCCTCCCCCACGCGGCCAGCAGCTCGAGGACCACTATTTCGGAGGAATACCCGAGCGCATCCAGGGGTGCATTTCTGAAGTCGAGTTTGAGCTGTACAAGCTCGGCGTACCAATTACGACTCGACACAACGAAGTCGCCCCTTCTCAGTTCGAGATGGCTCCGTACTTCGAGGAAACAGATCTTGCCGTCGACCACAATCAGCTGGTGATGGCGACGATGCGCCGCGTGGCGTTGCGGCACGGACTCCAGGCAGTGCTGCACGAAAAACCGTTCGCTGGAATCAACGGCTCAGGAAAGCACTGCAACTGGTCGATGTCGGTCACTGCCGATTCAGCCGATCTGGATGGCTTGAACCTGCTCAAGCCCGGGAAGACACCACACCAGAACATCCGCTTTCTCGTCTTCCTGGCCGCAGTTCTCAAGGCTGTTCATAAGCACGCCGGTCTGCTCCGCGCAGGAATCGCCACCACGGGCAACGAGCACAGACTTGGTGCCAATGAAGCTCCGCCGGCAATCATCTCTGTCTTCATGGGCGACATGCTGACACAGATGATCGAGGAAATCGCCGACGGGAAGTCATCGGGCACAGCCGAACAGCAGATGATCAAGCTTGGCGTCTCGAAGCTACCGGAGATCCAGCGCGACAACACCGACCGCAATCGTACGTCCCCGTTCGCTTTCACCGGACAGAAGTTCGAGTATCGCGCCGTCGGCTCTTCGCAGTCGATCGCGTTCCCGATTACGCTGCTCAATGCCGCTGTGGCCGGCGCAATCGAGGAGATCACCGCCGAGTTGCGCGACACTCTCAAGAAAACGAAGTCGGTAGACGACGCCGTGCTGAAAGTTGTGCGTGCAGCTTTCAAGGAAAGCGCGCCGGTCAGGTTCGAGGGGAATAACTACGCGGAAGAATGGGTCAAGGAAGCCAAGAAGCGCGGGTTGCCCAACATTCGTAGCACACCCGAGGCACTGAAGGAGCTCATCTCCAAGCAATCGCGTACGCTGCTCACCAGGCTCGGCGTGCTCACCAAAGAGGAGCTCGAGTCGCGCTACCATGTTCGCGTGGAGCGCTACGTCAAGGACATGCTCATCGAGCTTCACACCATGCGTGAGATGGTAGACACGATGATCATGCCTGCTGCTTACGCGTATCTGGGAGAGCTCTCCAATGCGGCGTCGCAAGCGAAATCCGCTGGCATCGCGGTGATCCCGCAAATAACGACGGCGAACCAGGTCGGCGAGCTGGTGCAGGAGCTCCAGGAGTATCGTGAGGACCTGAGCGACGTAATCGCGAGGGCCGAGGCAATGCACGATGATCTCGCCAAGCAAGCTGATTTGCTTACCTCCGAAGGAGCCGACACGACGGCGGAAGTGCGCAAGGTCTGCGACGCGCTCGAGCTGATCGTCGGAGATGATTTCTGGCCGCTTCCCAAGTATCGGGAGATGCTTTTCCCCGTCTGACTTACTCGATGCACGACCGCCAGCCGCTGAGTAACTTCAGCGGATGGCGTCCTCCACCCCGACTTCGACGGCCTGTCCAGCCTGCGGCGCAACCGCTACTGGCCGGTACTGCGCGAACTGTGGCGCCCCACTGGCGGGGGCGACTTGTGCTTCCTGCGCTGCTGAGCTGGGACCGGGAGCAAAGTTCTGCCACCGTTGTGGTACTGCGGTTGGGAGGAGCGCCGCTACCCGCGAATCGAGAACTAATGCTCTTCCCTGGATAGTCGCCGCGCTCGCTTTCCTCGCTCTGTTCGCGATGGCGGCGGGTCGTGGCTTCAACGCCAGTCGCGGGAGCACAGTCGACGGTTCACAGAACGCGCTGCCCCAGGTCGGTCTCGACGATCGGGACGGAGCGGCGGACGATCAGGCTCCCGGCATGCGTGCGCCCGACATTTCGAGTTTGTCACCACAGGAACGCGCCGACCGTCTTTACAATCGAGTCATGCTTCTCGCAACCCAGGGAAAGATCGACAGCGTCCAGTTCTTCGCACCAATGGCTCTGACAGCATTTCAAATGCTCTCTCCACTCAACGCAGACCAGCGTTACGACATGGGACGCATCGGCGAGGTGGCGGGAGCGCTTCCGCTGGCGAAGGCACAGGCCGATACCATTTTGCGCGAAAATCCCAATCATCTTCTTGGACTTATTCTCGAGGCGCGGCTTGCCACGCTCGGAGGTGATACCGCCTTGCTGCACTCATACGAGCGAAGACTTGTCGCCGCAGAAAGAGCGGAGCTCGCAAAAAAGCGGGACGAGTATGTGCGACACCAGGACGACATCACAAATGCCCTGCAACAGGCGCGAAAAAGTCTCGGATTGAAGTCATGAATGCACCCACGATTCATCTCGCGCATAGTCCCGATTCCGACGATGCGTTCATGTTCTACGCCCTCGCCGACGGACAGATCGACACCCAGGGAATCAGCTACGTCCACGAGCTGCAGGACATTGAGACGTTGAACGGGCGCGCGTTACGCGGAGAGCTCGACGTGACTGCCGTCTCGATTCACGCCTACGCATATATCTCGGATCGTTACGCGCTTCTACCGCATGGCGCATCCATGGGCGACGGCTATGGCCCGATGCTGGTCGCGAAGCAGCCGATGACCCGCGACGACGTAGCGGGGAAACGCATCGCCGTTCCAGGCATGATGACGAGCGCCTACCTGGCACTGAGGCTATTCCAGCCTGATTTCGTTCCGGTCGTCATGCCATTCGATCAGATCGACCAGGCCGTGATTCGCGGCGATGTGGACGCCGGATTATTGATCCACGAAGGCCAGCTCACCTACAGAGACGAGGGACTTCACCTCGTCGCCGACATGGGCGCGTGGTGGCTCGACAAGACGGGACTGCCACTGCCGTTGGGGGGGAATGTCATTCGCAAGGACATGCCTCGCGAGGTTCAGAAGAAAGTGTCGAGACATCTTCGCCAGAGCATTGCCTACGGCCTCGATCACCGCAAAAACGCGCTCGACCACGCTATGCGGTTTGCGCGCGGCCTCGACCGCAGTACGGCAGACACATTCGTCGGGATGTACGTAAACGACTGGACGCTCGACTACGGCGAGCGCGGCCGGGCGGCAATCAAGCTTTTCCTCGAGGAAGGCGTCAAGTCGGGCGTGATAACGCATCCGGTGACGGTGGAGTTCGTTGACGACTGAGCTGGTCGCCGAGCTGGAGCGTCGTGCCGCGCGATTCGCGGCGGTCGCGACGGTGCAGCAGGCCATCTCTGCGACAATCTCGCTGAACGAAGCTTATCGCGAGATCTACAAGGCGGTTGCATCGGTGGTGGATGCTCCCTGTTTTGCGCTGATGATCGCCGATCCCGTGTGCGAGAAGTTCAACGCTCACTGCATCGTCGTCGATTCCGAGGAGCGGCAGGGAGAGACTGTCCTCGATTTCCCCCATGGCACCGAGACGATCGCCAAAGTCTTCCAGACCGGCGTTCCAATAATCTCCTCGAAGCCCGAGCGCTGGTGGAAAGGAACCATCTTTCAGGTGGCCTCGAAGCGAGAGGTGCAGAGCGAAATCACAGCGCCCCTCACCTACCACGACCGCACTGTTGGTGTGATGCAGGTCCTCTCGTACAAGACCAACGCTTACGACGCCCACGATCTCGATCTCATCATGCTGATCGCGCGCCAGGCAGCTGTCGCCATTGAGAACGCTCGACTCTTCGCCGCTCAGCGGAGCGAGCAGAGACAGACGGAGGCGGCAGCCGAGATTGCCCGTGTTGCGCTTCGCAAGGTGACAGTCGCTGAGGCGAGTCACAGCATTCTCGAAATTCTCGACGAAGTTGTCCCTTCGAGCGGGAAGGCGATCGGAATCATCTCGGCCGATGGACAGACGCTCACCTGCGTTGCCGCATGTGGAACGTGCAAGTCGATGGAAGGCATCGCGGCTCCGGTTGAACAGGGGTCGGTTCGCGATGGCTGGGCAAAGGAAGAGCCGACTTTCGTCGAAAACCTTCGGGAGAACGCTCACAATCCCGAGCGAATTCCAGAAGAACCGGCCATTATGATTCCGCTGATCGCGAGCAATCGCCGCCTTGGTGTGCTCGCAGTCACCACTGAGACGTCCCGACTGCAAACGAGTCCGCACGTCGATTCATTGCTCCGTCTCGCGCCAGCAATTGCGCTCGCAATCGACGTCCTGATCCTCAGCGAAGACGAGCGGCGGACGCACGCGCGCGAGCGAACCCTCGCCACTGCCCTCGCAACAATGGATCAACCCGTGCTGATCCTCGGCGTCGATGCAAGAGTCCAGTACGCCAATGCCGCAGCGATCAGAGAGTACGGCTACGACCCGAACGAGATCGCCGGACTGTCCGTTGACGATTTCGTCGTTGCCTCGGCGCAGCTCTCACGGCGTCAGACAATACCAGCCATTCCGCAGGACAAACCACTCTGGACCGGAGAGCACGTTCATCGGCGAAAGGACGGCACCGAGTTTCCGGCAGCGGTGACGCTGAGCCACATTCGCGACGCAACCGACAACATCGTCGGACTGGTAATCGGGGTCAGAAATCTCACCGAGGAGCGCAAGGTCGCCGACCACCTTGGCCGCACTGAAAAGCTGGCGGCGATCGGCGAGCTGGTCGCGGGCGTCGCTCACGAGTTGAACAATCCTCTCACCGGCATTTCTACTTTCGCGCAGCTTCTTCTCGAGGACCAGCTGCAGGGTGAGCAATTCGAGTCAGTGAGTCTGATCAAGCGCGAGGCTGATCGCGCCATTGGTGTGATTCGCGATCTCCTCCTCTTCGCGCGCAAAACCGACGCGCGTGACGTTCCTGTCGACATCAATACCATCGTCAAACACACTGTCCGGCTGCGCGCGCTTGCATCCCGGTCGAGCGGAATCGAGGTTCACATGCGGCTCGACGAATCGAATCCCCAGGTGCGTGGCGACGAGCAGAAGCTACAGCAGGTTCTTCTCAACCTGCTGGTGAACGCGGAGTCGGCGATGGAGGGAGCTACGCTCCGTCACCTTTCGCTGACGACCCAGCGCAAGCGCGACAGCGTTCAGATCATCGTTTCCGACACAGGACATGGAATGCCGGCGAACGTGTGCCAGCGCGTGTTCGAGCCTTTCTTCACCACAAAACCTCCAGGTGAAGGAACCGGCCTGGGTCTCAGCGTGAGCTACGGAATTATTCAGGCGCATGGCGGAACGATCTCAGTGGAAAGCACTCCTGAGGTCGGGACCACATTCACCATTCTTCTCCCGGTGTACGCCGAGGGGAAGAAGTGACCAAAATTCTGATCGTCGACGACGAGGAAACAATTCGCCTGGCGCTGCGCAAATTTTTGCGCTCCCGCGGATATGAGGTCGAGATCGCAGGCTCGGGTGATCAGGCGCTAGAGATTCTGGATAGGGAATCTTTCTCCCTCATGCTGTGCGATGTACGCATGCCTGGGATGACGGGCGTGCAGGTCGTACCGCAGGCGAGGGAACGGGATCGAGATCTTGCCATCATAATGTTGACGGCGGTCAACGATGCCGCGACCGCGACTGAGACACTCTCATCCGGTGCGACCGACTACCTGATGAAGCCGGTCGAGCTCGCCGACCTTCAGCAGGCAGTCGACCGCGCGCTCCACAAGCGAGCGGAGCTGATCGAGCAGCGCCGTCTCGACAAACTGATTCGTGAAGAGGTAGCGCTCCGCACTGCGGAGCTCGAGCGAGAGAAGGAATCCTTGCGCTTGATGTCCATAAGCATCGCCGAAACTCTCATCAATGCGATGGAAGCCAAGGATCTATACCTCCGAGGTCACTCACAGAGAGTTGCCGAGCTCGCCGGGCAGCTTGCGGAGGAGCTGGAGCTCGACGAAACAATTTGCGAGGACCTCCGAGTCGCCGGTCGTCTTCACGACGTCGGCAAGATCGGAATACGAGAGGCAATCCTCAACAAGCCTGGTAGCCTCACCGCAGAAGAGTTCGAGCACGTAAAACAGCACGTGAAGATCGGGCTCGACATCCTGGCGCCGCTCTTTCACATCAGGGAGCCGCTCAAGTACGTCGAACATCACCACGAGCATTGGGATGGTGCCGGGTATCCGCTCGGCCTGGTCGGTGAAGCGATCCCTCTTGGCGCCAGGGTTCTTTGCGCCGCCGACACCTTCGACGCTCTTACCTCCAAGCGCGCCTATCGCGAGCCGCTAGAACCGCTCGCAGCACTCGAGCATCTCCGAGTGGACGTCGGAAAGCAGTTCGACCCTTGTGTTTACGATGCCCTCGTTCGCGTGGTTACGCGCCGCTTTGGTCCGCAGTCACCAACAAACTCGTAGCCGATTTCACGAGGACTGGGAAAAGCCGAAGCCTCGTGCGAAGCTCTTGACGCCGAGTCACTACCGCTGTATTCGGTGTGCGATTGAGAAATAGCTTCCCGCGCTTACGCACAAGGCACGCGACGTGCAGCGGGCAAAATCAGAAACACCGCGCTACTTCAGTGCGAGATGGTGACATTCTATGGGAGGACCAATGCCGAGCGGTGAATCAATGGAGCCATTGCGTTTTGCGGACGACGACGACCCGGACGATCTCGGTGGCTTCAGTCGCGGCAAGCGTTCCTACGATGACGACGACGATGAAGACGGTGGCTGGGCGATCAACGAAGATCACAGCGATCGTCTATGGGACAGCGCTGAAGACGCGGACGACGACGAAGAGGCTGACGCCGACGCTACGGTCGTGAGCGAAGGCGATGAGGATGAGGAAGAGGAAGAGGAGGATCTCTTCGGTGGAGGTGCTCCGAGAGGAAGAAGGGGTCGTCCCAAAGGCTCCGGCAAGAAGCAGGAGTCGTCTCTCGCCGGTGGCGGGCTTGGAAGCACTGGTGGCGGAACGACCGGCGGCGGCGCGATGGGCGGCACCTCCGGTTTTGGCGGGCTTTCTTCGACGGGACCATCCACCGGTTTCGGCACCCCAACCCCATCGACAGGCCCGGCACGCACTACGTCCTTTGGGGGCGGTACCCCGTCGCCTGGTCGAGCGATGACCACGCCTTCGACTTCCGGCGCGCGGCCCAGCGCCACGAAAGCTGCCGGGGGTAGGAGACGGAAGGCCGCCAAGAGCGCCTCGAGAGCTTCCGGCAAAAGAAAATCCGCGAAAAAGCGGTCAACTGGAGGCCGGAAGACCGCCCGCAAGGCGGTAGGACGGAAGGGCGGCGCCCGGAAAGCAGCGGGACGGAAATCGGCGGCACGGCGCGGTTCCAGCGCCCGTTCCAAGGGACGTTCCAAGGCCCGCGGACGCAGCGGCGGCCGGGCCCGTTCTGGCTCGAGGAAGCGGTCACGGCGGTAGAATCTCCTGACCCCGTGCGCAGTTCCCGAAGCGCGGTTACTCTCAAGTAGCCGCGCTTTTTGTTGAATACCGCTGTGGATGTGGCCGCGCTTTTCATTCTGCAAGCGATGTGAGGGACAATGCGGGACGACGACGAGCAAGAGCTCCCTTGGGAGCGAGAAGGACCTTGGCGAAAAATTCTACTGTCTGGAGGCGCTCTTCTTGGCGTCGCAGCCGCTTATAACGCCTTCGCGCGTAAAGGCGTCGATCAACTCACCAATCTGATCGGGGGCGAAGAGGGGGGATTCGAGTGGCGAGATCGACGCGTCGCCTTCACGAAACGTGGCAGTGGTCCGCCCATTCTCCTGATCCACGGCATTCATGCGGCCGCCTGGTCCTATGAATGGAGAAACAACGTCGACGCTCTGGCGCGCACGAATACCGTCTACACCATTGATCTGCTCGGCTTCGGCATGTCGGATCGGCCAGCGATCCGCTACACGGCGCGTCTTTACATCTCGCTCATTTCGGATTTCGTGAGCAGAGTGATCGACGCGCCTACGGTTTTGGTGGCGTCTTCGCTCTCCGGTGCGTACGCGATCGTTCTTGCCGCTCGCGACCCACATCGATTTCCAGCTGTCGCTCTCATCGCGCCGTCGGGACTCGTTCGTCTCAACGAGCCGGTCGGCATCGGCGGTGAAGCCGGGCGGCTCGCTGTCGATACGCCGATTGCCGGCACGGCGATGTTCAATGCGCTCGTTTCGCACCCGCAGCTACGACGCTTTTTGAGAAACGCCTACTCCAACGACGAGTTGGTCACCCGGGAGCTGGTCGAGATCTATTACGCAACCTCGCACCAGCGCGGCGCTCGCCACGCGCCGGCTGCGTTTCTCTCCGGACATCTCAACATCGATGTGCGACACGCACTTCGTCGTCTCAGCCAACCGGCGTTGCTCGTGTGGGGAGAGCAGGGATCGATCGCGCCAGTCGAAGAATTTCGCGGTTTTCGTGAGATCAAACGCGACTTCGAGATCTCCGTTTTGTCCCCCGCCGGCGACCTTCCGCACGACGAGCGAGCCGAAGATTTTAATGTTATCCTATCCACATGGCTGAATCGCCTGTCGCTCTCCTCCGCGCCCACGCTCGACACGCTCCCTGGAACGCCCGCGGACTTGCAGCACACGCAACAGCTCTCGTAGACGCAGCCGGAGTCCGACCAACCAATGCATCTGCACGAGCGGCACCAAGCGCGCGTGCGGTTCGATTCTATGTAGCGACCGGATTACTTGACCGTCCGGAGGGAACCGGAACTGGCGCTACGTACGGATACAGACATCTCCTCCAATTGCTGTCGATCAAGATTCGCCAGCGCGAGGGTCAGAGTCTGGAGACTATCCGCAACGAGATGCGCGATATGACCGGGGACGCACTCGAGCGAAAAATTGCGCTGTCGCTCGCGCCAGCATTGAATTCAGGTGCAGACCAAGCTGTCGCGCATGACGACGACATGGCCCTTCGCTGGCACCGTCTCGCCGTCGCCGACGGAATCGAGCTGCACGTCCGCGAAGATTCACCAGCCGCGCGCGAGGAAGCCGTGATTGCGATGCGCGAAGCAGTTCGTGCCGCACTCGGTCGCGCCGATATCCGCTGATCGCCTACATCAGATAGCGCGCTGATTTCTCTCCGCGCAGATGCTCGATCAGCGCCTTCTTCGCGGCGACTACCTCCTCCGCCGATAACCAGTCGGCGACCGAGAAACGGCGGCCGCGCGCTTCTGCCGCGAGCGCGACACGGCCGCCCCGGGTCACGAGGAGCGCACCCGAGCCGCGCGGTCTCGACAGCGGGTCTCTTTCGACCAGCTCCAACGGCAGGTTATAGACATTCGCTGGATCGCTCGCTGCCATCACGACAAAATTCGCCGACGATTGATCCTCGCTTGCTACCGTGCGTAGCCACTCCACTGCGTCGGGGAGCGCGAACTGCGCACCGCCCAAACCCTTGACGAAGTAGCCGCGACGTACTTCGCCGCGAAATTCCAGCCGCTTCAGTTCCCGGTAGATTGACCGCCACGACACGGGTGGTCGTTCGCGCCGCCACCAGTCGCGGGACACAATGCCGTATCGGGTAAGCCACTGGCGTGCGATGTGTTCAGCTCTCTCTTCTTCGGGAAGCTCGGGTCCCAGGGTTCCTCTTCTGCGTACGAGTGACCAACGCCCAGTCCAACCACTCGTCGGCGCGCCAGGTTTGTCTGGTCTCCGCCACCTCGGAAGTCTTCTCAGGTTGGGCCGAGTCCGCATGTATCTCCGATTTGGTGACGGAGTGTAGTCCGACGGAAGCCAGCTTGTCGGGTCGGCACCGGTTCGCGGCATCATCGGTTTCCAGCGCGCGATCTCACGCAAAGCTTCCACGGTATCGTTGGTAACGAGACTCCATGCTACCAGCTCGCGAATGGCTTCACGGACCGCGAGCATCGTCAGACCGGTGATTGCCTGGATGTCGCCGATAAACGACGCGCCTTCCTCCGCGATTGTCGCCCGGACCTTTTCCGCATTCTCGCTCAGCACTGGCTTCCCCTCCCCTTCCCGCTCTCTCTCCTCTTGCTCACTCAGCCAAAGTCCGCCGGTGCCCCGCTCGAAGAAGCGGACCCGGGCGAGTGGAATCGCTCCGGTTTCCTCGTCATAGTTACCTTCGCCGACCCACACTGGCTCGCCAGTCGCCGTAAACTGCGAAAGAGTAGCAGGGTCATACGCCCTGACTCTCGCGCGCAGATAGTCACGATCCCACCCAACGGGCGGGCGTGCTATACCATATAGTTGCCGCACCACTGTTGCTGTCCCGGCGGCGCCGTCGAGCCGGTCACGCTCGTCGAGGTGTTGCCAGCGCTGCATGAATGCGGCGAAGTGCGGAAGCTCGACGGCCTCGATCTGCTTGCGAAGCGCGGCGAGAGCCCGCCTGCGTCCGATCTCCACCACCCGTCTCGAGCACCACTCGAGGTCCTGTACCTCGCGCCGAAATTTCCCACGCACCAACTTTCCCGTTCTCTCCCACTCAGCGAGCCGAGCTTCAATCCACTCGGTCGGCCAGCCGTACCTGTCCTGGATTTCCTGAATCGTTACGGGGCCCGATTGCGTGAGAAATCGCGCCAGGATTTCGCGGCGTGCAACCGAGTCATTGATCGCGGCGAGACGAAGCACCTCGGGAACCAGAGCCGCGGCATCCTGTTCGACCAGCTCTGTCGTCCCGCGCACTCTCGCCATCTGCTCGGGGCCGAAGGCCGACACGTAGCGCGGATATGTCTCAGTCAGAATGAAGCGCCATTCCTTCCCGGCGTCCGATCCCAGCTGCAGCGCTATCACGCGTCCGGTTTCAAGCAGCTTTGCCTGCGGATCTCCCCGTACACCTTCGTCCTCCGACGCAATACGGGATCGCAGCTCCTCCGCGCTAAGATCGCCAGCTCTGTCCAGAAGATGCGCGAGCTCGTCTTCGGTTCTCGCGCGTCGTCCCGGTGCCGTTCCGCGCCTCTCGGCCAGAGTTTGTTCGATCGCCTCACGTGTAATGTCGTCGCTGCCCTCGCCACCCATCACTTCGTCGAGAAGAGATCTATCTATCGAGAGGAGCGCCGCTCGCTGTTCCGCGCGCGGAGTGTCGTCGCCATAGAGCCAATCCATCACGAAACCGAATTGCAGGCTCGCCGCGAACGGCGACGGCACCTCGGTCTGGACACTGTGAACGCGGATATTTCCAGCCGCGATTTCGGCAAGAGTTTCCTTCAGTCCCGGCATGTCGAACGCATCCTGCAGTACTTCTCGATAGGTCTCGACCAGGATCGGAAAACTCGGAAACTGCCGCACGACCTGGAGCAGATCGAGCGACTTGAGCCGCTGCAGCCAGAGAGGCATCCGGCGCCGTGGATTCCCCCGCGGCAAGAGTAGCGCTCGCGCTGCATTCATTCTGAATCGGGCGCCGAAAAGTGAGGTCGAGCCGACTTCTTCCATCACCAGCTGCTCTGCTTCCATGCCCGACAGACCGAGCAGCGATTGCAGCGGAGTACTCATGCCGAGATCGGGCAATCGCAGCATGATGCCATCGTCGGTGGTCTGCACCTGCAGATCGGTGTCATTGATCGCTTCGCGTACACGCTGAGCAAGGGCCATCCCCCATGGCGCGTTGATCCTTCCGCCAAATGCAGCATGGATCACGATGCGTATTGCACCAGTCTCGTCTCTGAACTGCTCGATCACGATGTTCCGGTCGTCGGGAACGATCCCGGTCGCTGCTCGCTGCGATGCGATGTATTTCACCAGTGAATTGGCAGTCGCTGCGTCACAACCGTATTCACTAGCCAGTCTCTCCTCATTCGGGCCTTCTGCCAGCTCACGGCGCAACGCGCCGACGCGATGACTCAGCATCAGTGACCGCGCCATGTATTCGCCGTGCCAGAACGGCATCCGCGCCGGCGTTCCCGGCGCCGGCGTGACAACTACACGGTCGTGCTCGATCGCGCCGATTCTCCAGGTCGATGAGCCGAGCTGGAATACATCCCCGATCCTGGATTCATGCACGAACTCTTCATCCAGCTCGCCGAGCCGGGTGCGGTCTGGAAGATTGACGGTGTAGAGTCCGCGATCGGGTATGGTACCACCTGAGATAACGGCCGTCATTCGCGCGGCCCTGCTTCCGATCAACCTGTCATTGACTCGATCCCAGGTAATTCGCGCTTCCAGTTCCGCAGCGATGTCGGACGGATACTTGCCGGACAACATCGATAGCACTTCGTCGAATACAGCTCGGGTCAGCTGATGATACGGATACGCGCGTCTCACAAGACGAAACAGGTCCGCGCTCTGCCAATCGTCGACCGACACCGCTGCCACGATCACCTGGGCCAGCACGTCGAGCGCGTTTTGGACGACGTGCGTCGGCTCGACGTCTCCCGCCCGCATCGCCGCGACTATTGCCGCTATTTCTACGGCATCGTCGCGGAATGTAGGGACCAGTATTCCCCGGCTTGGCACGCCAAGCGTGTGTCCCGCACGCCCAATCCTTTGCAGCGCCGAAGCTACGCGCTTTGGTGATTGCAGCTGAATCACCAAGTCGACTGATCCAATGTCGATTCCCAACTCGAGTGAGCTGGTCGTGACCAGCGCCCGCAGCGACCCGGCTTTCAGCCTCTCTTCCAGTGCGAACCGTCTCTCGCGCGCGAGAGATCCGTGATAAGGAAGCGCAACTTCTTCCTCAGCCAGCTTGTTGACGCGCGCGGCAATTTTTTCAGCTTGTGCGCGGTTATTGACGAAGACGAGTGTCGTGCTGGATTCCCGGATATGCTTGAGAACCAGGGGCGCTACCGCGGGCCAGATGCTGCCGCCGATGCTTCCCAGGTCGGCGACCGGAGACTCGACGCTGATCTGCATCTCCTTCGTCATGCCGCAGTCAACAATCGTCACCGGACGAAAGGCCGGAATTCCATTACCCTCTTCGCAGCCACCGAGGAATCGCGCCACCTCGTCCAGCGGTCTCTGCGTCGCCGACAGGCCGATCCGTTGCGGCGACTTTTCTACCAACGCCTCCAGTCTCTCCAACGTCAGCGCCAGATGCGCACCGCGCTTTGTCCCCGCAATGGCATGTATCTCGTCGACGATCACGGCGCGAACTCCACTGAACATCCCGCGCCCCTTGAGCGTCGTCAGCATGATGTTCAGAGATTCCGGCGTCGTGATGAGGATATGTGGCGACCTTCGCAGCATCCTCGCGCGAGCCGACGCCGGCGTGTCGCCGGTGCGAACGGCGACCCGGATCTCGGGAAACTTTTTATCGGCTGCCGCAAATCGCTCTCGAAGCTCCGTCAGCGGACGCTCGAGATTCCTCTGGATGTCGTTGTTGAGCGCCTTGAGCGGCGAGATGTAGAGAAGATGGATCGCATTCGGCAACGGCTCTTTCGTTCCGCGCGTGATGAGCTCGTTGAGCTCCCACAAAAATGCGGCGAGGGTTTTACCGGTTCCGGTGGGAGCGAGTATCAACGTATGCGCTCCCGTGGCAATCGCTGGCCAGCCTTCGCGCTGTGGATCGCTCGGCGTCCCGAAAGTCTCCTTGAACCACCGCCGAACGAGAGGATGAAAGCGCGCGAGCATGGAAGTACTAATAGTCACATCACGGGCCATTGAGCGCTTCGCGGTCAGCCGTTAGAGCACGCGCCGCAGCTTCTGCGCTCCCCATTCGAGGATCTTTCCCGACAATGGCCGCTTTCTGAACTCGTCGAGCTTTATCTCCTTCGCCCACTCGATGTCTTTCAGAAAGATCGAATCCATCTGCGCCCCGACTCGCCTGTCGAGAGCCACGAGCTGCGATTCGTCGTTGAACGAAAGCGACCGATTGTCGAAGTTCATCGACCCGATGGAAGACCACATTCCGTCGACGACCATGCTCTTCGAATGCATCATCGTCGGCTGGTACTCGTAGATCTTCACTCCACCTTCGAGCAACTTCTCGTAATAAGTGCGTCCCGCGTACCACGTCGTCTTCACATCGGTCTTGTTGCTCACCGTGAGCACGCGAACATCGACTCCGCGATGCGCTGCAGCCAGCATCAGTCGCAGGAAATTCTCGCCTGGCACGAAATACGAATTGCTGATGTAGAGTGTTTTTTGCGCGCCGGCGATCGAGAGCGCAAGATACCTTTCGGCCGGTGTGCTGCCGGTGCTGGGAATCGTGTACATCAGGCCGGCCTGCACATCTCCGACATCAGCGAACGAGCTCTTCGGAAAGAACATATCACCGGTGAGGAGCTCACCTGTCGCTTCCGCCCAGGCCGCGGCAAAAGCCGCCTGAAGTTCCGCTACGGTCGGACCTTCGAATCGTGCATTCGTTTCGCGCCACTGGTCTTCGTGGTGGCCATCGCCTAGCCAGTAGTCAGCAAGGCCGAAACCGCCGGTGTAGCCCACCCTGCCGTCCACAACGACCACGCGTACGTGAGATCGCTGGGCGGCTTTCTGCAGCGTGTACCAGCGGAGCGGTCTCAGCCACACGACCTCGATGCCGGAATGCTTGAGATTTTGAATCCAATCCCGCTTGAGTGGTTGCGATCCGAAAGCATCGAGCAATAGGAGCACCCGCACTTTGTGCTGGGCCCGGTCGATCAGGTACTTGGCCATGGTATCGGCGACTGCGCCCGGCTGTGAGTAATACATTTGCACCGTGATGGTCTGTTGCGCCGATGCAAGATCTTTCCACAGCTGGGGATATGTACCGTTCCCATCGAGCAGGATCTGAACGTTGTTCCCCGGCTCGAGGTGCACACCGGTAAATAGTTCCATGCTCCGCGCGAACAGCGGATCAACGATGCTGGGTGGCCCATCCTTGTCGCCCTCGGCAATTACGCTCGTCACCGGGGTGTCGTGCGTGACCGACAGAATCCCGATGAGCGCCAGAACGAATCCGAACAGAATCAGCGCCGCGATTGCGATGTACTTGACCGATGACATATTCTCCCAGCATGACCTTCGTGGCCCGTCGGCGAATCGCGACGCGTGCTATAGTCCTCGACCGGTCTCTCGAGTCGCTTCCCATCTTCCGGCTGAGCGACTCCGCCGAGGACACGGCGATATCCTTCTCTCCCGAGAGCGGTGGACGGTGGCGTGTTCTGCCCAGCCCCGGCGACCGCCTGCCCGGCACATTTGATCAGGATGTGTACATCGAGCTCCTGCATCGCTACCACGAGGCAGGAGCTCCTGAAGACGGAGTGATAAGTTTTACGCTCCACGCCTTCCTGCGGTCCATCGGACGGCGCGTCGACGGCAGAACGTACGAGCAACTCAGATCTGCGTTGACGAGGCTCGAGCGCACGACTCTCGAGTCGAGCGGAGTGTACGTTGCCGCAAAAGAAGGACGAGCGCTAGAAGGACGCTTTACCATTCTGTCTTCGGTTTCCATCGCGCGCCGACGAATGGCCGAGCGCGAACAGTTCACTCTTTTTCCGGTGCTTGCCGCCTCGGAGCCAGGGGACGCTCGCGTCACGATTGGCCCCGTCATCCGCGCCAACATCGCCGCGGGGCACACCGTCACGCTTTCCGCAATGCACTACCTCTCTCTGACCAATCCCGTAGCCCGCCGCCTCTACCGCCTGCTAGAAGTCGCTAGAGAAGAGGGGATGGTCACCTGGAGAGTACCCCTGGCTTCGCTCGCCGAGCAGCTGCCCCTCACCCAGCGATACCCGTCGCATTTGCAACGAGTGCTCCAACCAGCTCACGAGATGCTTCTCGCCGCCGGTCTCCTGCGTGACGCGACGTTCAGGCAGGTTAATCGAGACTGGCTGGTAGATTACGTATTGGCTTCCCGGGCTGCCTGAGGGGGTCAATGTTCCGCTGGTGCCTTTTGTGCGTCATTGGGGAACACTGACAACGTCGAAGGCGTATCTATTAAGTTAAGCCGATCTCGGCACTTGGCCGAGCAGGCTTATCGCGTAACCTAACTTGGTACGCCGAGCAGGTTTGACGGCGTGCCTTCTAATTTTTTCATTAGACCGTATGTCCCGATCCAGAAAAAGCTTCCTCTTCGGCCTGGCTCTTATCCCGCTGATGGTCGGTGGGTTTGCATTCCAACAGCGCGAAAGCCAGCAAGGCGCTCGGCTCCTCGACCAGGTTCTCAACATCGTCTCCAGCCGCTTCGTCGACACTGTCGACGCCGCGACGCTTTACGAAAAGGCTGCACGCGGGCTCGTTCATGAGCTGAACGATCCCTACAGCGTCCTGCTTTCGCCAAAGGAGCTTTCGACTTTCAACGCCCAGACCAACGGACGGTACGCCGGGATCGGGATGGAAATCGCCGAGACGCAGGGCTTCATCACGGTGCAGCGGGTCTTCCCGCATACTCCGGCTGAGCAAGCGGGAGTCCAGGAAGGCGATCGCATCAACTTCATCGACACTACGAACATCCGCGGCTGGACTGTCTCACAGACTTCTGATGCGCTAAAGGGGAATCCCGGCAGCAAGGTCCGCGTGAAGTTCTCGCGGCCTGGCGTACCCGAGCTGATACCGATCACCTTCACGCGCGCCGTCATCAACATTCCGGCGGTTCCGTACGCGATCATGCTCGACGGCAAGATCGGCTACGTCCCGCTGCTGCAGTTCAACGAGAGCGCGAGAGATGAGATCGAGAGCTCGATCACACGCCTGTCGCGCCAGGGCGCCAAGGGAGTGGTGATCGATCTGCGCGGAAATCCTGGTGGAATCCTCGATCAGTCGCTCAGCGTCAGCAATCTCTTCCTCAAGAAGGGACAGCAGATCTCGAGCATCCGCGCTCGAAACGGTGAGAACCAGACTTTCGTCGCCACCGACGATCCAGTCGCGCCGACGATTCCTCTCGTCCTACTTACAGATGGGCGGAGCGCTTCGGCTTCCGAGATCGTTGCTGGCGCACTCCAGGATCATGACCGGGCTCTGATCGTCGGCACTACCTCGTTTGGAAAGGGTCTGGTGCAGTCGGTGTTTCCACTCGAAGGTGGTTACGCGCTCAAGATGACGACCGCGAAGTGGTACACTCCGAACGGCCGCTCCATCCAGAAGGAGCGCAAGCTCCTTCCCAGCGGCGAGTTCGTGGAAGTGATGCCGGATTCGCTCGAGACTGATTCCGTCCGTCGCTCCCGTCCTGCGTTCAGATCGGACGCCGGCCGAGTGGTCTACGGTGGCGGAGCAATCACGCCCGACATCATCGTCCGCCCTGATACATTGACCACGGCTGAGCAGAAGGTCTTCAACGCCTTCGCTCCGAAGACCACAGATGTGAGAGCGACGCTCATGGATTACTCGCTCGAGTTGAAGAAATCGGTTACGCCTGACTTCACTGTGCCTCCGGCGTGGCGCGAAGAGTTTTATCGGCGCCTTCAGGCCAAAGGGGTGATTATAGATCACGCCCAGTACGAGCAGGCCGGCTCGGAGATCGACAGACTGCTCGGCAACACTGTCGCGCGGTTGGCGTTTGGTGATTCGACTGCCAAGCGACGTAGCGTCCCCGATGACAATCAGCTGATGCACGCGCTGCAGGCTCTCAAGGAGAGCACGTCCCAGAAGGATCTCTTCACCATCGCTCAGCGAGAGCAATCGACCGCTTCCGCTCGGCGATGACTTTGATGTCTTTGCGCTGCTAAGCTCGACGAAAAGACAGCAATCGACCGCTTCCGCTCGGCGATGACTTTGATGTCTTTGCGCTGCTAAGCTCGACGAAAAGACATCCCTGAAGGAAAGCGCCGCTCTCGCGAGAGTGGCGCTTTTTTCATAATATCCCCCCGTCTTCAAGGGGGACCTAATGGTCGGGCTGGCAGTACTCGGAGTACTTGTTCTTCTCGGAATATTCGTCGGCACGAAATCGTTCAAGGTAGTTGGCCAGGCGGAGGTGATGGTCATAGAGCGGCTCGGGCGGTTTCACCGCTTGGCTCGCTCCGGTTTCAACATTCTCATCCCGTTCATCGAGTTGCCGCGCACCATCGACGTTCGCTACTTCGAGAGCGACGTCTCGGGTGTTAAGCGGGTCACTGCTGGCCATACTGCCCGCATCGACCTGCGCGAGCAGGTCCTGAACTTCCCAAGTCAGCCAGTCATCACCAAGGACAACGTTACGATCGACATCGATGCCGTCATCTACTACCGTGTCGCCGATCCACAAAAGGCCACCTACGCGGTGCAGAACCTGCCTTACGCACTCGAAACGCTAACGCGGACGACGTTGCGCAATATCGTCGGTGAGATGGAGCTCGACGCGACGCTTGGCAGCCGCGATGTGATCAACAGGCGAATGAGAGAAGTGATCGAGGAGGCATCAATCGGCTGGGGAGTCGATGTCACTCGCGTTGAGTTGCAATCGATCGAGCCGCCGCGGGACATCCAGCAGTCAATGGAACTGCAGATGCGTGCGGAGCGTGAGCGTCGCGCCGCGGTTACGAACGCAGAGGCGGGAAAAAGAGCCGCCATTCTAGAAGCTGAGGGCGTACGCGAGTCGCAGGTTCGACGGGCAGAAGGCGAGCGCGATGCCGCGGTTCTCAGAGCTAAAGGACTCGCGGAAGCACGACTCGCCATGGCTGAAGCCGAGGCGGAAGCCATCCACAAGATTGGTAGCGCGTTACCGGAAGGACAGGCCGCGATGTATCTCCTGGGCATGAAATACCTGGAGGCGCTCCCCACGCTTGCTCAAGGAAAGAACTCGACCATCTTCCTGCCGGCGGAAGCGGCTGGGGTAATGGGCGCTATCGGGGGATTACGCGAGCTGGTCAATAAAACGGCGCGCGCCACCTTTGAAGGATCGGAGACTTCAGGGTCTCAGCGAAACCCGCCGCCGAAAACGCAGGGGTGATCTTGGCCGCGATCACACAGAGCCGTGCCGAGCGAGTCGCGCGCGCGCACCCATGTCCGCAGTGCGGTGAGTACAGCTTCAAGAAGCTCAAGGTCACCCGCGCAGGCAAAGAGCATCAAGAGACGCTCGGAGAGTTCTGGCATGTCGTCCGGACCTGTGGAGTGTGCGGAGCGCATAGCGAGCTGGGCCTCGACGCCGAGGGTGAGATCGTTTACGGAGGCTGAAAATCACGCGGAGGTTGTTTTATGCCGAGATCACATCGCGCCAAAGGAGGTGCACAGCGCAAAAACCCTCGACGGAAATGGTCTGCATCCGTCACCGCCCATAGCAATGCACTCGCTCTTGAGCAGAGAGTATTCACCTGGAAGGACCCACGACGTATCGCCACCTCACTTAAACGAAGTGCCGAACGCAGCAAGCGACGTAAAG